>Ga0256405_10007355_pt1 | contig 16691 bp, 13 predicted proteins | sample RumenRJG_02DNA_FD_189096 | JGI IMG/M metagenome (GOLD analysis project Ga0256405, IMG submission 189096) | Bovine rumen microbial communities from Lethbridge, Alberta, Canada - RJG_02 | ecosystem: Host-associated > Mammals > Digestive system > Stomach > Rumen | place: Canada: Alberta...
TTTCTTGTCTCTATTACAGATGGAGCGAGCGCGTGCTTTTTGCGTGCTTTTTTGGAGATTAATTTGCAGGATTCGTTTTTTCTCTGTATCTTTGCACTACCTTTAAGGGTATCGTGAGTATTCGAAAAGTGCTTAATAATTATAAAAGGAGAATCAAAGATGAACATCATAGCACGACTGATAGCCGAGCGGCTGAACATAGCAGAGAAAAACGTTGACGGCACACTGCAACTGCTGGACGAGGGTTGCACCATCCCCTTCATAGCACGCTACCGCAAGGAGCGCACAGGCGGGCTCGACGAGGTGCAGATTAGTGCCATCAGCGACCAGTACGAGCGTCTGAAGGAACTACAGAAGCGCAAGGAGACGGTGCTGAAGACCATCAGCGAACAGGGCAAAATGACGCCCGAACTGGAGAAGCGCATCAACGACACGTGGGAGTCGACGACGCTGGAAGACATCTACCTGCCCTACCGCCCCAAGCGCCGCACGCGCGCACAGGTGGCCCGCGAACAGGGACTGGAACCGCTGGCCAAGATGCTGCTCCTGCAGCGCGAGCGCGACCCGGAACGCGCCGCCCAGCGATTCCTTGATGCCGCCCGGCGCTCCGCCGACAACGGTTCCCCCGTCGCCACCGCCGCCGACGCCCTAAAGGGTGCCCAGGACATCATTGCCGAACAGGTGAGCGAAGACGAGCGCAGCCGTCAGCAGGTGCGCGGAGCTTTCCGCCGGACGGCCATCATCACCTCGAAGGTGGTGAAGGCCAAGCAGAATACCGACGAAGCCCAGAAGTTCAGCGACTATTTCGACTGGCAGGAACCCCTGAAGCGCTGTTCCAGTCACCGACTGCTGGCCATGCGGCGCGGCGAGGCAGAGGGCATCCTGCGGCTGAGCATCGACCCCGTGAGCGACGACGAGTGCGTGGAACGCCTGCAGCGCCACTACGTCTACGGACAGACACCCTGCGGCCGGCTGGTGGCTGAGGCCGTCGAGGACAGCTACAAGCGCCTGCTGAAGCCGTCGATAGAGACGGAGTTCTTCAGCCTGAGCAAGGAGCAGGCCGACGACGAGGCCATCCGCGTGTTTGCCGAGAACCTGCGGCAGCTGCTGCTCTCGGCACCCCTCGGACAGAAACGCGTGATGGGCATCGACCCCGGTTTCCGAACGGGCTGCAAGGTGGTGTGTCTCGACGCTCAGGGCAACCTGCTCCACCACGAGGCCATCTTCCCCCACCCGCCCGTGAACCACCGTATGCAGGCCACCGTCCACCTGCAGCAGATGTTGGCCGACTACCACATCGAGGCCATCGCCATAGGCAACGGGACGGCCAGCCGCGAGACACGGGCGTTTGCAGAGGAATGTCTTGCCGCAGAAAAGGGGAAGCACGTCAGCATCTTCGTCGTCAGCGAGGACGGCGCCTCCGTCTACTCGGCCTCGAAGACCGCCCGCGAGGAGTTCCCCGACGAGGATGTCACCGTTCGCGGTGCCGTCTCCATAGGTCGCCGACTGATGGACCCGCTGTCTGAATTAGTCAAGATAGACCCTAAGAGCATCGGCGTGGGCCAGTACCAGCACGACGTAGACCAGACAAAGCTGAAACAACAGCTCGACAAGACGGTGATGAGCTGCGTCAACTCTGTCGGCGTGAACCTGAACACCGCCTCGCAGCACCTGCTGCAGTACGTCAGCGGACTGGGACCGTCGCTGGCCAAAAACATTGTAGACTACAGAAAAGAGAACGGTGCGTTCACCAGCAGGGCACAGCTGAAGAAGGTGCCGCGACTGGGCCCCGCGGCCTTCGAGCAGTGTGCCGGTTTCCTGCGCATTCCCGATGCCAAGAACCCGCTCGACAACAGCGCCGTACACCCTGAGCGCTACAACGTCGTGGAACAGATGGCGCGCGACCAGCAGTGCACCGTTGCCGACCTGATAAAGGACAAGGAGAAGCGTCAGGCCATACGCCCCGAGCGCTACGTGACGGACGACATGGGACTGCCCACGCTGACCGACATCCTGAAGGAGCTGGAGAAGCCCGGTCGCGATCCCCGCGAACAGATTGAGGAGTTTGAGTTTGCCAAAGGCATCGAGAGCGTCGACGACCTTGTGGAAGGGATGGAGCTGCCCGGCATCGTGACCAACATCACCGCCTTCGGAGCCTTCGTCGACATCGGCGTCCATCAGGACGGACTCGTACACGTGTCGCAGCTCGCCGACAAGTTCGTCAAAGACCCCAATACCGTCGTGAAGCTCCACCAGCACGTCCGCGTCCGCGTCATCGAGGTGGACCGCCGCCGAGGCCGCATCGCACTCTCCATGCGCGGCATGAAATGATTGGTAAAAAACATTCAGCATAATGACAACAGAATTCATTCTACGCATTTTCATCGCCGGACTGCTCGGCGGTGCCATCGGACTGGAACGTGAGTATCGCGCCAAAGAGGCGGGATTCCGCACCCACTTCCTCGTGGGACTGGGCAGCGGCTTGTTTATGATTCTATCGGCTCACGGCTTCAGCGACGTGGTCATCAACGAGGCCACACGCCACGACGTGTCGCGTATTGCGGCGCAGGTGGTGTCGGGCATCGGCTTCATCGGTGCCGGCTGCATCATCTTCCAGAAGCGTGCCGTCCGCGGACTGACAACGGCGGCAGGACTCTGGGTAGCAGCAGCCATAGGAATGGCGGCAGGTGCCGGTATGTACGCCGTAGCCTCTGCCGCCACGATGATGGTGATTATCTGTCTGGAACTGATGAACTTCCTGCATCACCACGTGTTTCCTCATCACCGTCAGGACGAGTATGATGCTGACGAGGAGGACGTAAAGAGCGCATCGCATTGAGCACAGCCAGAACGGTGACACCGACGTCGGCAAAGACGGCGAGCCACATCGTGGCGAGACCGAAGGCGGCCAGCACCAGGACGGCAACCTTGACACCGATGGCGAACCACACGTTCTGACTGGCAATACGCAGCGTGCGACGGGCTATGCCGATGGCATCGGCAACCTTCGACGGGTGGTCGTCCATCAGCACGACGTCGGCAGCCTCTATAGCGGCGTCGCTGCCCAGACCGCCCATAGCTATTCCTACGTCGGCACGAGCCAGGACGGGCGCATCGTTGATGCCGTCGCCAACGAAGGCGACGTTGGTCATACCGTCGACATACGCCACCTTATCGGCAGGCAGCAGTTCGGCATGATACTCCGAGAGATGCAGTGCCTGAGCCACATGCCCGGCCACCTCACGACGGTCGCCCGTCAGCATGACGGTACGCGTAACCCCTAACCCTTTCAGACGACTGACGGCCTCGGCGCTGTCGGCCTTGAGACGGTCGTTGATGACAATATGGCCAGCATACGTGCCGTCGATAGCCACGTGGATGATGGTACCCACATGATGGCAGTCGCGCCACTGGGCGCCTACAGCGTCCATCAGCCTGGTGTTGCCGACGGCCACCTGCTGACTGCCTACACGCGCACGGATGCCCTGACCGGCAACCTCTTCGACGTCGGCAACGACGCAGCCGTCGGTAGCCTCGTCGGGGAAGGCATCGCGCAAGGCGGCGGCGATGGGGTGCGTAGAGAAGTGCTCCACATGGGCGGCCAGGTGCAGCAGCTGACGCTCGTCGACGACGTCGGGATGGACGGCCTCGACGGCAAACTGTCCGTGAGTCAACGTGCCCGTCTTGTCGAAGACAACGGTGTCGACCCGTGCCAGCACGTCCATATAGTTGGCTCCCTTGATGAGGATGCCGCGACGCGAAGCGCCACCGATGCCTCCGAAGAAGGTCAGCGGGACACTGATGACCAAGGCGCAGGGGCACGAGACGACGAGGAACATCAGGGCGCGATAGAGCCAGACGGAGAAGGCGCCGCCCAGCACGGTGGGCACGACGGCAATGGCCACAGCGGCAAAGACGACGACGGGCGTATAGACGCGGGCGAAACGGGTGATGAAGGTCTCGCTGTGCGACTTGTGGCTGGCGGCATTCTCCACCAGCGCGATAATCTTCGAGGCCGTACTCTCGCCGAAGTTCTTGGTAGTACGCACGCGCAACAGTCCTGAGAGATTGACACAGCCCGACTGCACCTCGTCGCCCTCGGCCACCTCGCGCGGCAACGACTCGCCCGTCAGGGCTACGGTGTTCAGGGCGGACCGTCCGCTGACGACGACGCCGTCGAGGGGCACACGCTCGCCCGGACGGATGACGATGGTAGCTCCCACCCCCACCTCGTCAGGACTGACGGCTTTCACTTCATCCTTACTGACCTCCAAATACGCTACATCGGGGCGTATGTCCATCAGATGGCTGATGCTGCGGCGACTCTGACCCTCGGCATAGCCCTCGAAGAGTTCGCCCACCTGGAAAAACAGCATCACGAAGACGGCCTCCGGGAACTCGTTCTCGGCTCCGGGCAGGAAACCGATGCAGAGGGCGCCAATGGTGGCCACCGACATGAGGAAATGCTCGTTGAAGGGTTCACCCTCCATCAGTCCCTCGACGGCCTCCTTCAAGGTATCGTGACCTATTATGATATAAGGTACGAGATAGACCAGCAGCAGTTGCCAGGTAGACAACTGCAGCTGATGCTCGACAACAACGGCGCCGACGAGCAGCAGCGCCGTGACGCCGATAACTGTCAGCTGGCGGCGCAGCCCTCCTTCATGCTCGTGATGATGCTCGTGATGGTGCTCGTCGTGATGCTCGTGGTGATGCTCGTGATGATGCTCGCAACACTCACTCTCTTGATGCTGGTGATGATGAATATGTGCCATAACTTTGACCCTTTAAATGTTTTCGGGTGCAAAGTTACGGCACATTTCGCGCAACTCGGTTGCAAAGTGCTGTCAGAAGGTGTAACCGACGGTGGCCAGCACCTGATGGCGCTTGTTGTTGACCTCAGTGGTCTGAGGCACGTTGGTAACGGTAGCGCCGTCGAAGGTGAACGACGTGTTGGGCTGGTAAGGGTTGAACGTGCCCTTCGTCATCGAGTACTGATAAGCCAGGTCGAAGTTCCAGCCATTATACTTGTAGCCTAAGCCGCAGGTGACGCGGTGGGTGTCTTTCCAGTTGACGTAGTCGTTGGTGGACGAGTACATCACGCCGATGGAGTTGATGGTCATATCGCGCACGCCGTTCTCCTCGTACATCGGCGACACGTAGTTGTAGCCTGCACGGACAGCCAGAGCGGGATCGGGCTTCAGCTCGGCTCCTACCTTCAGCATGTGTACGCCTTTCAGCGTGTGGTCGGTCTGGGTGTTCATCGCGCGGTCACTATGTGAGTCGCGGTTGCCGTTATAGTCGTAACCGTCGTTCACGCGCATGTCCATCGAACTGTAGTCGGCATACTCGTAGGTAGCGCCGAGGGCCAGCTGCGTGCCGATGGTGTGGCCCAGACTGACGTCGAACTTCCACGGGGTGTACATCTTGAACTCGTAGGTCTCGCCATTCTCGCCCCTCTCCCAAAGTCCGATGCCGTTGTGGTAGCAGTTGTTATAGAACACGGTGCTGTTGCTCGTCTTCAGGTCGTACCACGTAGGCGTGGAAACGGAGAGGCCGACACGGAACGGTGAGTACTCGAGGGGACGGAAGATGACGCCAGCTTTGATGTCGATACCGGTACCCGTCACCTTATGCTCGTCGGAGAGCAGCGTGTTTCCTGCCCGCGAACCGTCGGCAAAGACGAGATTCTCGGCATAGTCGGTCGTCGACTTGTAGTTGACATCGTGCACACCTACCGTCAGACCCAGGTACACGCGGTCGTTGACATTGCCGCTGAGATTGATGTCGAAGTCGGAAATCCAACCGTGCTGCCCGCTGTTGTACGCATAGCTGTCGCCGTCGAGATAGCCTATCTCAATGTCGGTATCGCTACCGTTCTTAGGCCAGGCATTGAAGGCATTCATATAGAGGTAGTCCACCTGCGTGAAGGTATTGGCGCGATAGGCGTCGGGGGAGTTGTTCTCGAAGCCCATCAGGTCGCCGTCGACGTTCCAGTCGAGGTTGTAGCCGCCGCGGTTGACGTTGTCCTTGTCGTACTTGGCAAAACCCACCTGGTTGAGCGAACCGCGACGCAGGCTGTTGGCTGCCGACAGTATCTGATTGAAGTTGCGGCTCTTGTGGTAGTTGAAGGCAATGTTGAGAAACGACTGCCTGTCCATCCGCGTAGAATAGACGAAGCCCGCCTGGTCGAAGCTGACGTGGGTCTTCCCTACCTCAGCAAACTTCACGGCATCCTGCTGGGAGACGACGCTGAGCGACGTCTGGAAGGTGCTGTGCCGGAACAGACCGATAGCTGCGGGGTTTGTACCTATCGCCGAGATTTCGGCACCGAGTGCCTCCAGAGCGCCACCCATACCCACATAGCGTGCCGTACCGTTAAGGTCGGTGGTCATGAGCTTGGCTCCCTCGTAGGTGTCCTGAGCTGCCGACGGCAAAGCTGCCGCCACAGCCAATGCTGCTGTTAATACTATCTTCTTCATACTCTTCAAATTTCAATAGTCAATGATAAATGCTTTAGAAAATCAACGTCTGCCGGCACGACCGATGCTGCCGCCGCCACGTGAGCCACCACCGCCTGCCGAGCCGCCGAAGCTGCCGCCACCCGACGAACGGCTGAAGCTGCCCATACTGCTGCTCGACGAACGGTTGTACGTGCTGCTGTTGGTCGTTGAGCGGTTGAAGTTGCCGCTGCTGCTGGTCGTTGAGCGACTGAAGTTGCCGCTGCTGCTGCGCACGACGCCGTTGTTATAGGTGGCACGCTGCGTAGCACGGGCCGTCGATGCTGACGAAGCACGCGAACCGCCGGTGAAGTTGCCGTGAGAACGACCGCTGCGGTTGATGGTTCCGGTATTGCCGTTGCGGGCATAGACTCTGCTGCGTATGCTGCCGCCATAATAGTACGGACGGTAGTAGCTATAGTAGCCGTAAGGACGGTACCAGGGGTCGTACCAGGGGTCGTACCACGTAGAGTACCAACCATAGCGGCGGTAGTACCAAGGGTCGTTCCAGTACCAGTAAGAGTCGTACCACGGGTAGTAGGACGAATAGAACCACGTAGAGTGCCACGTGTCGTTGGCACCGTCGCGATAGCCCTCACGGTAGGCAATGTCGGCATCGTAGCCGTCGTAGCGGGCCATCTGGCGCGTCAGGGCGAAGTCCTCCTTCATAGTGGAGTCAGGATAGACGCCGCGCTCGCCGCTGAACTGGATAATGTCGTTACCCGTAGTGTCGGTAGAAAGCACCTCATAATGGCTGCCACCGAAACTGCCCCGACGGTTGTATTCGTCGACGCTGCGGTTGCTGCCACAATAGTAGGTGGAACGCGGCGCTTCACGATAGGAGGCTGCGCGCTCGTGAGTCTGCTTGGAGGGAACGAAGTACATATCATCGTCCTGAGCCATCATCGTCAGAGGCATTGCCCCCAACAAGAGTGATAATAAAATACGGTTGTTCATTGTCATATCTCCTTTGTTTTATTCTTTCACGCTACAAAATTAAATCTATTTTTGATGCAAAATTAGGGAAAAACCCTAAACCATGATAGGTTTTTCCCTATTTTTTGTAATTTTGCGGCAAATTTAACATCATTATGAAGTATTTCGAGGTAAAATTCAGCATAAAACCGCTCAACGGCGATGCTTGTGACCTGCTGGCAGCAATAGCCGGAGAGGCCGGTTTTGAAACATTTGAGAACACCGACGACGGGCTGACGGGCTACGTCCAGCAAGCACTTTTCGACCAGCAGGCGCTGGACAGCGTGCTGCAACAGCTGCCGATGCCTGACGTCAGCGTCAGCTACACGGTCAGAGAGGCCGAGGACCGCGACTGGAACGAGCAATGGGAACAGGAGGGGTTTGAACCTATCACCGTAGACAACCGGCTGGTGATTCACGACGGCCGGCATCTGCCAGCAACCACGAATGGGGCTGTTGCCCCCCTACTCATCGAAATTGACGCCCGTCTGGCATTTGGTACGGGCACGCACGAGACGACGCAGATGGTGTGCGCCACACTTCTCGATACCGACCTGACCGACAAGCGCATACTGGACTGCGGCTGCGGAACGGGCATCTTGGGCATCACGGCAATGAAGTTAGGAGCACACCAGTGTGTAGGCTACGACATCGATGAGTGGAGCGTCGACAACACGCGACATAATGCCGTCATCAACAGCGTCGACGTGACGCCGCTCCTGGGTGATGCCTCTATATTAAATAAGGTGGAGGGCACGTTCGACATCGTCGTTGCCAACATCAACCGCAACATCCTGCTACAGGATATGCCGGCTTTCAGACAGAAGATGGCGACGGGCGCCAAACTGATTCTCAGCGGGTTCTATACCGAGGACATTCCCCTGCTGCAAGAGAAAGCGGCCAAACTGGGACTCAGTCTGACCGCTCAAAAGGTATGCAACGATTGGGCTTGCATCGTACTGCAATAGCCCTCTAATTAATCGTAATACTCGACGTGCGCTCCCTATCGCCCAAGCGCTGAATCCACGCAACAAACGACTCTAACGACGAGAAGGTCTGAGACGATAGCGAGATGGAATTGCCCGGAACGACCTCACCGTTGCTCCGCATAGCGGTCACTGCGGCAAAGGGCGCAAAGGTCTTAGTGGGGAAATCGGTGGGCTCGACGCCCGTCAGGACAACCTTCGACTTGCAGGATACGGTTGCACCCGTTGGCGCGGTGAAACGCTGCGTACGGACGATACATGAGTTATAGTCTATCGTAAAGCCTAACAGCAGCTCCAGAACACTCATGGCCTGCTTCGAATAGGAAGGAACGGCATCCGACGTCTCACCGTCGCGCACCGTAAAACTCTTGGCCACACCCTGGGCGTCATAGTAGGTCACCTCGAGGCTGGCACTGGGAGCAATGCTCTTCGGAAGAACGGCTACCACGCACACCTCACCATTTCCATTGACCGCAGGCTCATCATCGTCGCCACAAGCGGCAAAGGCCGTCAACGTCAAACTACAGGCGACAAGAACGCCTAACAAACATACAATAGTTTTTTTCATGATTTTCTCTGTTTCAGGTTTATCGCGGGCAAAGATATGAAAAAAGGACGAACTACGCAAGCAAAAAGACGAAAAAATTTATTCCGCCTACTGATAAGCTTTCTCGCCGATAGTCTCCATCGAACCGAGAGTCATCTGGCGCAGGTCGTAATAGGACCCGTTGTAGATATTGAAGTCAACATGGCCCTTGATGCCGGGCAGCTTGCCCACATCGGTGTGCTGCCAGAACTTCCAGCGCCCTTGATACTCTACGGAGTCAACATAGTAGTGGGCTATCCAGTAGGGGTATTGGTCGAAGATGGAGTCGTTCAGGTAGCGTAGCTTGAACTTATAATAGGTATAGATGATGGGCTTTACGTTGTAGTGTTTCTCAACGATGTTGAGCCACTGCAAGACCGACGCCTTGAACTCGGCGTCTGTCTGGTTCTTCGGCTTGTGCTCCACATCGAGTACGGGCGGCAGGTCGCCGTTCTCAAGCTTCACCTGACTGAGGAAGTGCTGAGCCTGACGCTCGGCCGGCGTATGCACGCTATAGAAATGGTAGGCACCACGAGTGAAACCATACTCGCGGGCCTGGTGGAAGTTCTCTCGGAAGTTCTCGTCGGTCTGGGTGGAGCCTTCGGTGGCCTTAATCATGATAAAACGGATAGGACAACGATTGATTTGACCTTCGTCCTTCAGTTTTTCCCAATCGATATGCCCCTGGTGGTGGGAGATGTCGATACCGTGAATCTCGTAGCCGTCAGGATAGCTGACATCGCCGTAGAGCGCACGCCAGCGAAAGCCGAACGGACCGACGAAGATGTAATAGAAGAAGCAGATGTAGAGCGCGACGACAGCAGCTCCGCCGAGCCAATAGGCCCAATCAGGCAAACGGCGCAGAAACCGAACGAAGATATTCGGTTTTCTACGCCCTTCCGGGCCATGATACGTATGGGTTGAACCAATGCCCTTCCGACGAACTGCACGGCGCTTTGCTGCCATAGAATCAAAAAAAACAGCACGGATTACACGATTGACACGGTGTCAGGTTGCCGTGCCTCTCATAAGATGAGCCGTGTAATCCGTGCCTAAGACAATCAACAGTTACTTAGCTTGTTCGAGAGCCAGCGTCTTCGTAGGCTGGTCGCAGACCTCTGAGGGTCCCCAGTACTGGATAGGACCAGGATAGACGTAGGCCGTCTCGCGGGCCCAACGGTCGCGCTCTTTGGCGAAAGCCTTGAAGGGAGCACCGTCGAGCTCGACAAGAGCCTTGCGGATAACGGGCTTCATCTCGCCGGCACGCTTCTCCATATTCATCATCATCGTGATGGGCACACCGCCGGCAACCCACTGGTCAGCGGGAGCGGTCGTGTTCTTCACAATGGCCATATAGCCCGTCTTGCCGTTGGCAATGAGCTGGGCGGCACTGGTACCGAGGGCGTAGCAGTAGTCGGCGTCGAAGTTCGAGGGAGCAGCGCAGCGGCCCTCATAGCCGAAGAAGTGGTGCTGTGTACCGAACTTGCCGGTGTACTTGCCTTCCTTCTTCATCTTCTCAAGCTTCTGGGCAACCATCGTAGAGAGCAGCTTCTCGGTCTCGATGAGCGACACCTGCACGTTTCCGTGAGGATCGCGGTCGAGGGCGAGCTGACGGGCTACGCCTGTGGGCAGCGAGTTGAACACGGCGAGGTTTTCCTCTGAGAGGTGACTCTTGGCGAAGTCGATGGTCTCCGTGCGCCCCATCTCCTTCACCTCGGGCAATGCCAGCACGTCGTTGAGCTGGGCAATAAGCTTCTTGATGGCGGGAATGAACTCGATAAGGCCCTCGGGAATGATGACAGTACCGAAGTTATTGCCGTCAGCGGCACGAGCAGCTACGGCGTTGGCAATGTTTTCGACGATATCGTCAAGGCTCAAGCCCTTGGCCTCGACCTCCTCACTGATAAGACAGATGTTAGGTTGAGTCTGCAGGGCACACTCCAGAGCGATGTGAGAAGCCGAGCGGCCCATCACCTTAATGAAATGCCAGTACTTGCGGGCTGAGTTACAGTCGCGCTCGATGTTGCCAATGAGTTCGGAGTAGGTCTTACAAGCGGTGTCAAAACCGAACGAGGTCTCAATCTGCTCGTTCTTCAGGTCGCCGTCGATGGTCTTCGGACAGCCGATGACCTGCACACCGTAGTTCTTGGCGGCATAGTACTCAGCCAGCACGCAGGCATTGGTGTTGGAGTCGTCGCCACCGATAATAACGATAGCCTTGATGTCGAGCTCGCGAATAATCTCCAAGCCCTTCTCAAACTGCTCTACCTTCTCGAGCTTCGTACGGCCGGAGCCAATCATGTCGAAACCACCGGTATTGCGGTACTGGTCGATAATCTCCGACGTCAGCTCCATATAATTATGGTCTACAAGACCACCAGGACCAAGAATGAAACCAAACAGACGGTTCTCGGGATTCAGCTTCTTAATCTGGTCGAACAAACCGGTGATGACGTTATGACCACCAGGAGCCTGACCACCCGACAGGATGATGCCCACGTTCATCTTAGTAGTGTTGGCCTCAGTAGCTGGCTCAAACTCCACAATGGGCATTCCGTACGTGTTGGGGAACAACTTCTTGATCTCTTCCTGATCGGCAACGCTCTGCGTAGCCTTACCTTCTTTCACCTTAACAGCTCCCTGCAGCGCTTTAGGCAGCTTGGGCTGATAGGCGGCTCTTGCAATCTGCAATGCACTCTTTTCCATAAATGTAAATACTCCTATTTATTGAATAATGAAATTTTCGACGTGCAAAAATACGCATTTCTGACGAGAAACAGAAAGAAAAAATGCTTTTTATGTTTTTTTTTGAAGAAACTCCTTGCTATTTGAAGAAAAATAACTATCTTTGTAAACTGTAAATGACAAAATCACGAAATTATGGCGAACAAGAGAACACTGAAACATGCAATCAACCTCATCTGCTCAGAACTTTTTGCTGAAGCCGTTGCCGCCTCTCTATACGGCAACGAGAAGAATCAGGAAAATGCTGACGCCGTGCTTCACAGTATCATCCGCTTGGAGAGCAACTACATCAGCCGTATTTCACATATTGAGCCGGGGATGAAAGCCAGCAAGTATTTCAAGGACTTGCGAGAGAACTTCACTAAGGAGGCCGACGAAATAGTTGACACCATCAATAATCTGTAGTACGACTATGATTTGGAAAAAATTCTGTAACTGGCTTTTGTATAAACGCTGGGGGTGGACGGTAGACGTGACAGAAAACCACCCCGACAAGTTTATTATATGCCTGGCTCCGCACACCAGCAACTGGGACTTCGTGCTGGGGCAACTGTATATTGGCGCAAAGGGTATGAAGAGCAATTTCCTCATGAAGAAAGAGTGGTTCTTCTGGCCGTTCGGCACCGTCTTCCGTGCGCTGGGAGGCATCCCCGTCTACCGGCAGAAGCATACCAGCATGACCGACTCTATGGCCGAAACGGCAAAGGCGGCCAAGGTGTTCCATCTCTGCATCACCCCGGAGGGAACGCGCTCGCCCAACCCCGACTGGAAGAAGGGCTTCTATTTCATTGCCCTGAAAGCTAACCTTCCCATTCTGCTCTACGGCATTGACTATGAGCGCCGACACATCCAGTGTACGAAGACTATCATACCCAATGGCGACCTGGAAGGACAAATGCGCGAGATAAAACTCTACTACAAGGACTTCAAAGGCAGATATCCCGAGAACTTCACCATAGGAGACGTGTCATGAGAATACTGCTTGCCTTGATAGCCTTGATGGCTATGGCCACACCTTCCACGGCACAGTCGTGGGGAGACATTGATTACAACGGAGAACCGTGGGTTGACAATGTTTCCAGACCATACAAAATCACAAAGGGACTGACGGGAAGGCATCTCTCCGTATGGGCCAGTCACGGACGATACTATGACGCTTCGACAGGAGGCTGGCGCTGGCAGCGGCCCACACTCTTCGCCACCAACGAGGACTTGTTCACACAGACCATCGTCGTCCCCTACCTCATCCCGATGCTCGAACGCGCCGGAGCTGTCGTCTTCACACCGCGCGAACGCGACTGGCAGCGCCACGAGGTGATTGTCGACAACGACGACCACCACAACCTCATCGGCTATCACGAGACGGGCTTCCGACAGATTTGGCAGGATACGGGCATTCCAGGTTTCGCGCTGCATAACGGTCACTATCGCGACGGCGAGAACCCGTTTGAAGCGGGCACTGCCAGATGGACGGAGACCACAACCAGCAAATCGAAATACAGTATGGTAAGCTACCAGCCCTCGATACCTGAGGCGGGACGCTACGCCGTCTATGTCAGCTACCAGACCGTAGAGGGCAGCACCGACGACGCCCACTACACCGTATGGCACAAGGGAGAAAGGACGGAGTTTCACGTCAACCAGCAGATGGGCGGCTCGACGTGGGTCTATTTAGGAACGTTCGATTTCGATGCCGGATGTAACGAGTGGAACTGCGTGACACTGACCAACCAGAGCCACAAGCGAGGCGCTATCGTCACTGCCGATGCCGTACGCTTCGGTGGCGGTATGGGCAACATCGAGCGCGGCGGCAGCGTCAGCGGTCTGCCACGATGCCTGGAAGGCGCACGCTACTATTGCCAATGGGCGGGCATGCCCTACAATATATACAGCACGCGCAATGGGCAGAACGACTATGCCGACGACATCAATGCACGCTCGCTGACAGAGAACTACCTGGCGGGCGGGTCGTGCTACGTGCCCGGCTCACAAGGCTGCGGCGTGCCCATCGAACTGTCGTTGGCCATACATAGCGACGCGGGATATCACAACGACGGAACGTCGGTCTACGGGGCGCTGGCCATCCATACCACAGACAAGGATGGCAAAAGCGTTTTCAACAACGGACTGCCACGCTCGATGTCGCGCCAGCTGGCTGCTACGCTGCTCCGCAATGCCAACAACGACATCAGCGCACGATTCGGTATCAGTTGGCCCGAGCGCGAGGTTCGCGACCGCAACTACTCCGAAACACGACTGCCGGAGGTGCCCAGCGCCATCTTCGAGACGATGTCGCACCAGAGCTTCCCGGATATGAAATACGGTCAGGACCCGGAGTTCAAGTTCACCCTGGCACGCTCCATCTACAAGACGGTGCTGCGCTATATCAGCGAGGCTCACGACGCAGACTGCACCGTAGCCCCGCTGGCTCCCGCCCAACTGAAGGTGGAGTTCGTCAACCGCAAGAAGGGCGAGATACGACTGTCGTGGCTGCCAACAATCGACCCGCAGGAACCGACGGCGCGCTCGGCAGGCTATATCGTCTATACGGCGACAGGTAGCGGCGACTTCGACAACGGGCAGTATGTCAGCACCAACAGCTGTACACTGCGCTTGGAGCCCGGCACCCTCTACTCCTTCAGAGTGACGGCTGTCAACAAGGGCGGCGAGAGCTTCCCAACGGAAGTGGTTTCGGCACTGTTCAACCACAAGAACAGCAAGACGGTGCTTATCGTGAACGGATTCCACAGACTGTCGGCACCGGCTATGGTCGACACGCCTATGCAGCAGGGCTTCCTACTCGACCGCGATATGGGGGTCAGCTATGGACGAACGGCTGGTTGGACGGGATGCCAGACAAACTTCAACAAGGACAAAATGGGAGTCGAGGACTCCACTGGACTGGGCTACGGCGGTATGGAACTGGCAGGACGCTTCATTGCCGGCAACGACTTCGACTACATACGCACACATGCGGAGGCTGTACGACAGGCTGGCTATTATAACGTCATCAGCTGTTCGGCAGATGCTCTGATTTCCATCGGAGCCAATGCCTGTGATGCCGTAGACCTGATATTGGGTTTGGAGTGCAACGACGGCCATAGTCTCATTCCCTACAAAACGTTCACCGACGACATCAAGTCGTGGCTCAGCATCTTCGCACAACAGGGCGGCAAGGGAATACTGGTCAGCGGTGCCTTCGTGGGAAGCGATATGACCAGTGAAGCCGAGAGGCTGTTCCTCGCCGACATCCTGAAATGCCGGTATGCCGGCAAGGACAATAGCCAGAGTGAGACCATCGACGGTATGGGCACTACCCTCAGCTTCTACCGCCACCTGAATGAGCAGCACTACGCTGCACAGCACCCCGACGTACTACAAGCAGAGGAAGGGGCGTTCGTACCGCTGGTGTATGACGACAACTACGGAGCAGCCGTCGCTTACAGTGGCGACAACTACCGCACCTTCACGATGGGATTCCCCTTCGAATGCATTAAGTCTAAAAATATACAGGCTTCCATCATGAAAGGTATTCTAACCTATTTAATTAAATAACTTAAAACCACATTACTATGACAAAAATCCAAACAAACTCTTCTGGCACAAGAAGTATCGACATTACCGACGAGCACCTGCAGACCATCGAGGACTACCAGCTGCTTCGCGACCTCATCGACTCTAATGGTTACGTCGATGAAGATGTTCTTAACAAACTGAAACTGAATATCCGCTCGATGCTGGAGTCGGAAGCCGGTAAGGATAAGCGACTGCTCGACCTCTGTCTCGACGTCATCTATCATCCTAATATGAAGGCCTACGGCCTCCAGCAGTTGGTACTGCTCTACATCAACTGGAAGAACCGTGCTAACGCTGACCTGGGAATGACGACGCGCGCGTTTCAGGGGACTCCCTTCAATTGATGACAATTCATAATTCACAATTGACAATTCATAATTCATAATTGAAGATTGAAGATTATAGACTGACCGACTTCCTGCCGACAACGAAGAAGGAACTGGAACTACGGGGATGGGACAACGTCGACGTCGTCCTCTTCTCGGGCGACGCCTACGTCGACCATCCCTCGTTCGGCGCTGCTGTCATTGGACGTACACTCGAAGCTGCGGGCTATCGCGTAGCCATCGTACCACAGCCCGACTGGCACGGCGACTACCGCGACTTCAAGAAGATGGGGCGCCCACGGCTGTTCTTCGGCATATCGCCAGGCTGTATGGACTCTATGGTCAACAAGTACACGGCTGCCAGAAGACTGCGCTCGGAGGATGCCTACTCGCCCGACGGACGTCACGACCTGCGGCCGGAATACCCCACCATCGTCTACTCTAAAATCCTGAAGCAGCTGTACCCTGACATCCCCATCGTATTGGGGGGCATCGAGGCCTCACTGCGACGCGTCACCCATTACGACTACTGGCAGGACCGCCTGCGCCCCTGCATCCTCTGCGACGCGGGGGCCGACATCATCGTCTACGGCATGGGCGAGAAACCCATCCTCGAAGTGGCCCGCAGACTAAGTGAAAATATAAAAGCGAAAAGTGAAAAACTTGCTTCACTGAAGGACATTCCACAGACGGTCTACCTCGACGCACACTTCACACCGCTCAGCACCGACATCGTGCTGCACAGCCACGAAGAGTGCCTCAGCGACAAGCGAGCACAGGCAGAAAACTTCCGCCACGTCGAGGAGCAGTCGAACATGATGCACGCCTCGCGCATCGTCCAGGCCGTAGGCAGCAAGTTCGTCGTCGTCAACCCGCCGTACCCGCCGATGACGACCGAGGAGCTCGATGCCTCGTTCGACTTGCCCTACACCCGCCAGCCGCACCCCAAATACAAAGGCAAGCGCATACCGGCCTACGAGATGATCAAGCACAGCGT
>Ga0256405_10007356_pt1 | contig 16691 bp, 12 predicted proteins | sample RumenRJG_02DNA_FD_189096 | JGI IMG/M metagenome (GOLD analysis project Ga0256405, IMG submission 189096) | Bovine rumen microbial communities from Lethbridge, Alberta, Canada - RJG_02 | ecosystem: Host-associated > Mammals > Digestive system > Stomach > Rumen | place: Canada: Alberta...
GACCATGACCGCGACAGCCAGCGGAGGCCTGCCGGGACTTGGCGCCGGCGAAGGCAATCTGGGCAATCTGTTCGGGTCTGGCACCGACCTGGTCTTCGGTATGCTGGCCGAGGAATGGGGCCTGATCATCGCCTGCCTGGCATGCTTCAGCATTATTACACTGACCGTATTCGCCTTCCGCTCCATTGCAGCCGGGCGCTCAACATATTACAGCATAGCAGCCTGTTCTACCGCGACCCTGTTCGTTTTCCAGACGACTCTGAACGTGCTTGGTTCTGTGGACATCCTGCCGCTGACCGGCGTGACCTTCCCCTTCCTCTCTTCGGGAGGAACCAGCATGATCGCGTCCTGGGGACTGCTCGCATTCCTCAAAGCGGCGGATACACGTCAGAACGCCAGCTTCGCGATCCGGCTCGACCGGAAGAGCGAATTCAAGGATCACCTGGCAGACGGTGATTTCCAGGATCCGGAGGATATCTTCTCTGCTGTCGACGGCCTGGAAGGCCAGTCGGCCCAGTCGATCTCCGAGCAGATGGACAACGACCCGGAATTCCAGAAATACTGGGAGGAGAAGCAGCGGCAGGCAGAGCGTGAACTGAAGGCGGCCCAGAGGGTCCAGCCTCAGCAGCAGACTCCGAAGCCAAAGAAGAAACGGCAGCCGCAGCAGCGGCCTCAGCAAGCGCAGCAAGTTCAGCAAGCGCAGCCGCAGCAACGGCCTCAGCAGGGCGGACAGCCTCAGCAGCCACAAACGCAGCGGCCGCAGCGACCCGAACCTGCTCCGCAGCCGCGCACTCCGGCCAAGCCTCGGCCAAGACCGGTATCCTATGAAAACGTCGACGATGACGCCTTCTTCAGAAGTCTGGACGAGAAGAGCGGACGCCCGGAAGGGGGCCCGACGATCCATACCTATGACGCGGACGAAGGCGATCAGCCGGTAACCCTTGAAGATCTGTTTGGAGGCGATAACAAATGAAAAAAATAGAACGACGGGCTATCCTGTGCCTCCTGGTCGCTGTCGTACTGGTCACAGGACTTTGCATCTTCATTGCCCGGGACTTCCGGCACGGAGCCGAGTGGGCTTCCTATGAAGGCAACCGCGACGTGTACGCGGACGGGGATCTGGCCAAAGGCGCCCTGTACGACCGCCACAGTGAACTTCTGATGAGAAACACCTCAGACGGCATGGAGTTCAATGAAAGCTCCGATATCCGCGCAGCCTGTATGCATATCACCGGCGACCGGGACAACAACATCGCGACCGGAGCCAACCGGATCTTTGTCGACCGGCTGATCGGCTATGATTTTATCAACGGCATCTATACCCTGAACAATCAGGGCAAGGACATATATCTGACCCTGGACGCCGGCCTTTGCGCAACAGCGTATGAAGCTCTTTCCGGCCGCCGCGGCACGGTTGGAGTCTACAATTACAACACCGGAGAGATCCTGTGCATGGTCTCCTCTCCGACCTATGACCCGACCGAACCGCCCGACGAGGTAGAGGAGGGAACATACATCAACCGACTCACCGGAGCCACCTTTGCTCCGGGATCGACCTTTAAGCTGGTCACTGCAGCGGCGGCCATCGAACAGCTGGACGACGCATACGACTATGAGATCTACTGCGACAGCTTCGTCGATTACGGTAACGACGACCGGGTCACAGATGTGGAAGCCCACGGTACCGTAGATCTGGAAAAAGCTCTGGAAGTCTCCTGCAACTGCTATTTCGGCAAACTGTCCGAGAAAGTCGGCAACGAACAGCTTGAGGCTTATACGAAAAAAGCCGGTCTGATGGAGAGTTATGACATCGACGGTATCCACACGAAGAAAGGGACCTTCGACTTCCCGAAAGGCGGAGTAAACCTGGCATGGACCGGGATCGGCCAGTATAACGACATGGTCTGCCCCTGTCACATGATGGTCTATGCCGGTGCCATCGCCCGGGGCGGCGAGGCAGTCCTGCCTTCCATCATCGACTCCAGATCTCTGGTCGGCAAGCAGGTCTCAAAAATGACGACCCAGACAAAAGAGATGATAGGCGCGGAGACCGCGAAGTCTCTGAAATCCATGATGCGGAACAATGTAGAGAATCACTACGACGGAGAATATAATTTCCCGGGACTGGATCTTTGCGCCAAGACCGGAACTGCCGAAGTTGAGGGGCAGGACGCGCCGAACTCCTGGTTCGTCGGATTCCTGAACGATTCATCCCATCCCTACGCATTCGTCGTTCTCGTCGAAGAAGGCGGTTACGGCATAGATGCCGCCGGCTCTGTCGCCAACTCGGTCCTGCAGTATGCTACCGGCGGACAGAGTGATTGACCGGCGCTGTTAAGCGAAGGAAAAGGAGTGTGAAATGACATCAGCAACCAGACAAAAGCACTCATTGCTGCGCATAGCGGTCTTCACTCTGATCCTGTTGATCGCTTTATTCGGGCTGTCGGGGATCTGCGGAGACAGCCCAGCCTTTGCAGACACTAAAGCCAAACTGTCAAAGACAAAGGTCTCTGTCGATACGGGATCCTCTGCCAAACTGAGCGTGAAGAATGCGGCGCAGAAAGTGCAGTGGACCACCTCTGACAAGAAATGCGTCACCATCAAGAAAACAGCAGGTAAGCTACAGCAGACGGCCGTACTGAAAACCGGGAAGAAAACCGGTTCCTGCTGGGTCAGCGCGACGATCGGCAAGCAAACGCTGAAATGCAAGGTGACGGTGAAGAAACCGGATCCCTCTAAACCCAAGGTCCTGCCGCTCAGCAAATCCTCTGTAGATCTTTCTAAGAAATACAAGTACACGGCCGCGAAGGAAAAGGACTCCTCCGCTGATTTTGATAAGGCTTATACGGATTTCGCGATCCGTCTGCTGCAGGCAACACTCAAAGAAAACGACTCGACCGGCAACGTCCTTATCTCGCCGGATTCGATGATGACCGCCCTGACCATGGCGGAAAACGGCGCCGGGGGCAAAACCCAGAAGGAAATGCAGAAGGTCCTGTCCGGCAGTGTGAAGTTGTCTGACGCCAACGATTATCTGCATCGGATGCACTCCCGCCTGTCGGGTTCCGAAAAACTGATCTATACGAACAGCAATTCCATCTGGATGAAGAAGGGCGCGTTCAAACCGGCGGCTGCGTTCCTGAAGACCAATAAGAAGTTCTATAATGCTCCGTTTTACAGCGCGGCATTCGACAAGGAAACGACCAAAGACATAAACAAGTGGGTCTACAATCGCACGAGAAATATGATCAAAAAGATCATCGGAAAGAAGGGGCTCTCAAAAGATGCCCAGCTCGTTATCACCAATGCTGTAGCCTTTGAAGGCCCCTGGTCTGTCCCGCTGCATCCGGTGACTGCGGACAGCGAGAAGTATTTCACTTCCACGGGCCAGAAAAAACACAAGGTCACGATGCTGGCGGGCACCGGCGATGCCTATCTGGACATCGCGAACGGACAGGGCTTCTGTTATTATTACAGCGGCAAAGACATCGCTTTCCTCGGCATCCTTCCTCCGGAAGGGGCGTCCGTCCGGACCTGGGCAGCTACACTTTCCGGCGAAGATCTGACGGATGCATGGAAAAACCGCACGACCCCAAAGGGCGGCGTCGTTTTCCACGTGCCTGCTTTCAAGTATAACTATACCGCGTCTATGAAAAATGTCCTGAAACGTATGGGAATGAAAAAGGCGTTCAAGGGAAGCGCGGACTTCTCCGGTATGGTCGATTCGAGCAGTTCATCGCCGGCCAAAGCCCTGCGGATCGACGAGGTCCTCCACAAAACACATATCGAGCTGGACCAGAACGGAACCAGAGCCGCTGCCGCGACTGATGTGGTCATCAGCACGGGAGCAGCAGTCAGGGATCCGCAGGAAAGCGTCTATCTGGACCGGCCTTTTGTCTACGGACTGATCGATGTAAAAACCGGCAACCCCCTGTTCCTGGGGATCGTCGAGACCCTCTAGAACCGAGATCATCTGACTATGAAAGGAGTACTTACATGAAACATTATCAATACAGAACCAGCGGCATCTGCCCTTCCCTGATCGATTTCGATCTGGACGGCCAGACCGTCCATAACATCCAGTTCACCGGCGGCTGCAACGGTAATCTGAAAGCCATCAGCAAGCTGGTGGAAGGCATGAACGTGGACGAACTCCACGGCCTGCTCATCGGCAACACCTGCGGTAACAAGCCCACTTCGTGCGCCGACCAACTGGCACAAGCAGTAAAACATGCCCGGGACAACGCCTGATCCCGGGCATGTTTTATTGTTGCTGTTTTATTGTTACTGTTTGATCATGCCATCACAAATCCCATGATCGCGTATCCGATAAAGCTCAGGATCGCTGCAATGATACCGTAAGGCATCTGGGACAGCGCGTGCTTGAAGTTGTCGCATCCGCAGGCAGCGGAAGTCAGGACCGTCGCATCCGAGTAGAAGCAGATGTGGGATCCGAAGACGCCGGCGGAGATGCAGGCGCCAACGACCAGCGGCATGGATACGCCGATGTTCATTGCCAGCGGAATGATGATCGGCAGCGCGATAACGTACATACCCCAGTTGGTACCGGTGATGAACTCGGTGCAGGCCAGGACCAGGAAGATGATCATCGGGGCTGTCGCCGGTGTCATCACGTGGGTCGCGGACTCGATGCACCATGCGGTGAATCCGATGGTCTCATTCATATCCGCGAAGACAAAGGCCATGACCATCAGCAGCAGGGGCAGGATCATATTCTGGATACCTTTGATGATGATGTCCCAGAATTCCATTGCCGACATGATGTTCTGCGCCATATACATGATGAACATGACTACGACCGTCGTAAGTACGCCCATCTCCATATCTGTATCAAAGAGGATAGTCGCCACGACCAGGACAATGATCGGAATGAAGAAGTTGAACATATGCGGATTTTCCGGAATGTTCATCTGGCCGCCTTCTTTATCGCTCTCCAGAATCGTGATCTTATCGGACCCCTCAGGTGCCAGCGGACCGCCGTCGGCCACACGCTTGTAAGCGGCTTTCATAGGACCGATCTTCGGGATCACTCCGATGATGACGAACGGTACGATCAGGGCCGCGATCCATGCGTACAGATTGTACGGGATGGTCTTGACGAACATCGCGACCTCGCTGGCATCTCCATCCTGCCAGCCATTAGACACCAGGATACGTCCGCAGAAGACTCCCCAGGTGGTGATCGGGATCAGTACGCAGAGCGGCGCCGCGGTGGAGTCGCAGACATAAGCCAGCATCTCACGGGGAGTTTTATGCTTATCTGTCAGCCCTGCCATGCAGGAACCGACGGTCATGGAGTTGAGGTAATCGTCGATAAAAATGACGATTCCCAGGATCCATGTCCAGATCAGCGCCGCTTTCTCAGTTTTAGCACGGGCCGATGCCCACTGGCCAAAGGCGTAGGCTCCTCCGGAACGCTCGATCAGGGAGATGATGCCGCCCATGGTTCCGCAGACGATGATCAGCCAGGCGATGTCCTCTGACATCATGGTGTTCAGAAGCGACTCACTGAACGTTGCCAGTACATTGTCTCCCGGGCTCGAACACATGATGAATCCAACCACCGCGCCCATGGTCAGCGCTTCGATGATACGTTTTGTCACGAAGATGTACACGATCATCAGCAGAGCCGGGATCGTACACAGCACTCCGAATTTTGCCGGATCATCCGGCAGGAAAAAGTTCATGATAAATGCTGCAATAATGATGATCGCCGCGACTGCCAGAGATTTTCTGGCATTGAATGTTGCCAGTTCGTTCGCGATGATCTCATTTTGCTCTTTCAGAGACATAATACCCTCCTTTCTCTATAGTAAAATGAATAATGATGACATCACAATTTTATCATTATTCTGACAATTGTCAATGCGTGCCGCTTCATTCCAATCATATGCTATAATGCTCACAGGAGGCCCGCAATGTCTAAACAGAAAATCCATTCACCCTTCGGGATCATTCTCAATATCATCGGGACCGCGATCATCATTGCGGTCATTATTCTGTGCCTTATGCTGACCGTGCCGCGACTTGCCGGCTATACCAGCTACTGTGTCCTGACGGGAAGTATGGAACCGACTATACCGGTCGGCTCCCTGATCTATTCTGAATCGGTGGATCCGGCATCCATCGCGGAGGGCGATGTGATCGTATTCAGTGACGGACGCAGCGATGTCCCCATCACCCACCGGGTCATTTCCAATGACGCCGAAAACGGCCAGCTCATAACAAAAGGAGACGCCAACGCAAAGGCTGACCTCTCCCCTGTTTCCTATTATGATGTTTATGGCCGCGTGGCGCTTCACATCCCCGTGCTCGGCAGGCTGCTGATCCCTCTCGGGACTCTCGCCGGCAAGCTGGGTGTCATCGCCATCATTTTCGCCGGTCTGCTCATGTGTGAGCTGGCGCGGCGGCTTTAATCGACCCTTATTGCTCGCTCTGCGAGCGAGCCACACTTAACCCATCTTCGTGAAGTCGCTCGCTCCGTGCTTGCACAGCGGGCAGATGAAATCTTCCGGAAGGTTCTCGCCTTCATAGACGTATCCGCAGACATCGCATACCCAGCCTTTGACCTCTTCTGCCGGACGCGGCTTGACGTTCTTGCGGTAGAAGTCATAGGACATGCTTGGAACGCTGTTCAGCACGGCGCTCTCCACGATGTCGCAGAAGAACATCAGGTGGCTGCCTGTATCTACAGTATCGAATACCTTCAGGGACATGTAGCCGTTGGCGTACTTGTTCAGATACGGCAGGCCGTTGCCGCTGCGGTCGAAGTGATCGAAGCCCGCGAATTTCGCCACATCACGGCCGGACTGGAATCCGAACTGCTCGAAGATCTGGAACGGAGCCTGCTCGTTCAGGGTGCAGACATTCATCTCGCCGCTCTTCGCGATGATATCGCAGGAATAGTTGGCCTTGTTGATGCCGACGATCAGGCGGGACGGATCGTTGCTGACCTGGGCGACGGTGTTGCCGATCATGCCGTTGTCCTTCTTGCCGTCGTTGGCTGTGATGACGTACATACCGTAGCCGATCTTGAACAGAGCGGACGGGTCGATCTTCTTTTCTTCTTCTTCTGTCTCCGGCTTGATGTAATCCGCGGCCAGTTCGTCAGCCAGTGCCATCAGCTGCGCTGTGCTCTCCTCGTTCAGAGCGGACAGGATGGTGACGTTGTTCTCCGCGAATGTGATGTCCTTGCTCTTTTCGAACATTCCCTTCATGACCTTGGCCGCGGTCGGTGCCCAGCTTCCGTTCTCGATGAACGCGACGGTCCTCTTCTGGAAGTTCCGTTCGGTCAGGTGATCGATGAACTGGCGCATGAACGGGAAGATCTCCGCGTTGTAGGTCGTGGTCGCCAGGACCAGCTTGTCATAACGGAACGCGTCCTCGACGGCCTCCGCCCAGTCATCTCTGGCCAGGTCAGTGATCTCTACTGTCGGAACGCCGCGGGCGATCAGTTCCTGCTGGAGCATCTCCGCTGCTTCCTTCGTATGTCCGTAGACAGAGGTGTAGGCGATGAAGATGCCGTCGGACTCTGCCAGGTAGCTGGACCAGATGTCATACAGGTTGATATAGTATCCCAGGTCCTCTTCCAGCATCGGTCCGTGCAGCGGCAGGATCTTCTCGATCTCGAGAGCCGCGGCCTTCTTCAGGACCGCCTGCACCTGCGCGCCGTATTTGCCGACGATGCCGAAATAGTACCGCCGGGCTTCACATGCCCAGTCTTCGTCTGCGTCCAGCGCTCCGAACTTGCCGAAACCGTCGGCGGAGAACAGGATCTTCTCTGCGGATTCATAGGTCATCATGACCTCAGGCCAGTGGACCATCGGCGCGAAAACGAAGTTCAGTTTGTGCTTGCCCAGATCCAGGACATCGCCGTTGGCGACTTCGACAGACTTGCTGATCTTGATGTCCGGGAAAAACTGCGCGATCATCTTGAATGTCTTCTTGTTGCCGACGACCGTTGCCTTCGGATACTTCTCCATGAAAGCCTGGATGGACGCGGAGTGATCCGGCTCCATGTGCTGGACAACCAGATAATCCGGCGCCACGCCTCTCAGCGCCAGCTCGATGTTCTGCAGCCATTCCTCAGTCTTTCTCTGATCGATGGTGTCCATGATAGCGATCTTGTTATCGATGATGGCATAAGAGTTATACGCCATGCCGTTGGGCACGATGTACTGGCCCTCAAACAGGTCGATATCGTGGTCGTTGGCGCCGATATAGATGATCGTGTCTGTGATTTTTTTGTTCATAAGAGTCTCCTTTTTTATATTTCCTGCGGCCTTCGCCGCTTTTGCTCATACACGGTTATTTTAACACAGTTCCCGGGGGTATGATATAATAATCCCGTATTTTATTGTGCAAAAGCTGGAGCGCTCATGGCAAACAGACTATCTCTCAAAACACTCAAAGGACAGCCGGTCGTCTACATGCTTCGCTGCCGCGATGATTCTCTCTACACCGGCTGGACCAACGATTTCCCCCAAAGGCTGGCGGCCCACGCCTCAGGAAAAGGGGGCAAGTATACCCGCAGCCGGCTGCCGGTCACTCCCGCCTATCTGGAGATCGCCCCCGACCGGAGCACTGCCCTCAAGCGGGAAGCAGCCATCAAAAAAATGGCGCCCGCTGATAAGCGGGCGCTGATTTCATCAGAGTCGAATATCCTCGATGAATTCCTTTCGGAACTGCGTGATCTTATTTGACTGTGACTTTGATCTTCGCGAAGACTCCGTTCTGAGCATAGGCGTAGACGTAACAGGTGCCTTTCTTCACACCCTTGATCACGCCCTTGGCGCTGACGGTCGCGATCGCTTTGTTCGCTGAGTCATAGGAAACGGCTCTGTGTTTCTTGACCTTGTTCTTCGCCTTCAGCGGGACAGCCTTTGCACCCAGCTTAAAGGTCTTGCCAACCGTCACCGTGACTTTGCTCTTCTTTGCTTTTGTTGTGACCTTCTTGTGGTTTCCTGCCTTGCCACCGATCGTTGCCGCGTGGATCGTCGGGCTTGCCGCAATTGTGATCTGCTTTCCGCCGATGTTCTTATACGCGACGACGACGTATTTATAGTACTTTCCTTTCTTCAGCTTCTTCTGTGTGAAGCTCGTCGCCCCATTACCCTTGATCGTCTTCAGCAGTTTGACTTTCTTCGCTTTACCGCACAGGTTTCCGTAGATTTTGTAGCCGTCGGCTTTGGCGTTTTTCGTCCACTTCAGCTTAACTGATGTCTTAGTTGTCTTTGCTGCTTTCGCGGTAAGCGGACTGAAATGAGCTCCCTTCAGGTCGGAGTCTGTATTTCCCTTCAGGATCGCTGCGTCAGTGATCAGGAGCGTATCCATCGGAATGCCGGCTTCCTGCGCAAAGTTATAAAGCTCGATCGCTTCCTCGGCGTCCATCTGAAGCTTGCTCATGATATCGTCCACGGTTTTCTTTTCTGCTTCAGAAAGCTGTGAATAACCGCTGTCGTTCTCCACGATCTCAAAGCTGCAGGACGTTGTTCCCTTGAAATTGCCTTTTCCTTCGATGTTAATGGTAGCGGTCCCGATTTCCACATTGTTCTCGTAGGAGATATCATAGTCAGTGCCAGCCTTCAGAGCGGCTCCGTTGAATGTCAGTTTTGGCTGCGGTGTCAGCGCCTGGCCGGTGCTCTTCTCCGGGTCCATGGGCGCGATATCAGCCTTTGCGATATCAGCCTTTGTGATCATAAAGCTGGCGGAAGCTGAATCTTTGAAGTTGCCTTTGCCTTTGATACTGATGGTGGCCTCTCCGACGTTGGTGTTGTTTTCGTAGCCGGTGATCTCGTAGTCGGTTCCTGCTGTCAGTACTTCATCATTGAAGGTAATGACCGGCTGCGGCGTCAGTTCTTTGCCTGTGTAGGTCTGGCCTTCGATCTGGCCGATCTGCACCTTGTCCATCCCCGCCGGCAGGATCGTAAAGTTGCTCTGTGCTGTGTCTGTGAAACGGCCTTTGCCCTTAATGGTGATGGTTGCTTTTCCGGCGTTGATGTTGTTATCATAGCCGGTGATCTCGTAGTCCGTTCCTTCGCTCAGTTCCTCCTCGTTGAAGGTTACCGCCGGCTTCGGCATCAACGCTTTGCCGGTGTATGTCTGGTCTTCGATCTGGCCGACCTGCGCTGCTGCGATCTTCGCCGGTGCGATCGCGAACTTCAGTGAAGTCGTGCCCTTGAAATTGCCTTTGCCCTCGATGCTGACAAGCGCGTCTGTCCCGACTTCGATATTGTTCTCGTAGCCGGTGATCTCGTAGTCTGTTCCTTTGGTCAGCTCTTTACCGTTGAAGGTCAGCTCCGGCTGCGGTCTGACTCCTTTGCCTGTGTAGCTCTGCTCTGCGATCTCCGCTGCCTCAGCCTTTGCGATGTCCGCCTGCACGATCGCAAAAGTCTGCTCCAGGCTGCCGGAATACTTGTCTTTGCCTTCGGCTGTGACAGTAGCTGTTCCGACATTGACATTCTTATCATAGGTGAGGCTGTAGTCGCCGCTTGTCAGTTTCTTTGTGTGGCCCTTGTTCCAGATCACGACTTCCGGCTCCACTCCGGAACCGGTATAGGTCTGATCCTCAATTGCTTCCGCACTGGCATTTTCCAGCTTGAAGAACGCATCGTATATTGCCTGTGCGCTATCTTCGTCTTCCTGTGCTGCCTGCAGAGCAGTCTTTGCTCCTTTCCAGGCAGACTCTGCCTCATCCAGCGCAGTCCGTTTGTTTTCCATGATCTGCTTAGCTGCCGCGGTTTCCTGATTCGCCGTCTGCGCTGCTGCCTGTGCTGCTGTCAGCGCGCTCTGGGCTTCGTTGTTCTCTGTCTGCTTCTGTGTCAGCGTCTGCTGCGCATTCGCCAGAACCTGCTCCGCGTTCGTTACCGCGGTCTGAGCGTTTGTGACGTCCTGCGCTGCCTGCGTTGCCGCATCCTGTGCGTCCTGTAAAGCCTGCTGTGCCTGAGTTACATAGGACGGCGCAGTCTCCAGCGCCTCGACCGCGTTCTGAGCCGCGTCGAGGTTTGTTATATATTCAGCAAAGTAGCTCTCCAGTGCCGATTCATATTGTGAGACTGAAATGTTGTTTGTGTCAGTATAACTGAACTCAAGAGAGGAGATTACCGGGTAGGTGCATCCATACTCGATCAGATTGGCTGGAACTTGTGTATATGCCGCTCCCATTGCCGTTGCCCCCGGATGTATAATTGCCAGGTAGTGACCTGTAGTTGAACCCAGATTGGTTGGGCTGAAATTATTTCGGCCGTCATCGATCGCTTCCTGTGTGACCTGATTGATAATATCCTGAGTTATTCCTCCCTGATCGTTGCCCAACTGAACGATCCGCTCCTTATAGTACCATGAATCAAACGGATCGTACCCACGTTCAATCGAGTATGAGCTGTATGCCAGGTTTTCAAACCTTGAAACACCCCCGTAATACAGCCCATCAAGTTCCCAGTACTTACTGTCGCTGCTATTGAGCAGGTTGTGCGCTCTGGCATATGCGCATACCGCAGCACTCACAACACCATTTGCTGTTAACTGATAATTGGTTTTCAGCGCTGACAGGTTGTGCCTTGGGTTTGTGCGCAGCGAGTTTGTGTGTTTCACAAACTCTATCCCCTGTTTCAGATTGTTATACGAGCATGCCTGTTTGACAATCTCTTTGAAATACTTATGTCCGACGATCTCTTTCATTTTTAATGAGGTGCCGTTCCAGGCTGTCACCCCATAATTGGAATTCATTTCATTTGCGATGATCTCATCAATGGTGTAGTACTTGGAGCCCATCGCATTCACTTTGGAATTAATGAAATTGTAGCCGGCTTCGTCGTAAGCCTTCTGTGCAGCATCCAGTTCGTTGGCCGCAGCTTGCTTCGCTGCCTCCCACTGACTATTGGCTGTAGCCACTGCCCTCTGAGCGGCGGGAACTGCGGCATCGGCAGTTTGCTGCGCCTCTTGAGCTTCTGCAAGATCGCGTTCAGCATCGCTTACAGCCGCCTCTGCCGCTTCCTTATTTGTCTGGGCGGTTGTCAGTTCTGCAGCGGCTGTCTCTGCGGCCTGCTGTGCATCCGCCAGCGCCTGATCTGCCTGATCAGAGACGGCCTTCTTGTCCCTGTAGGCCTGATCCGCCGCTTCACTCTCAGCCTTTGCGGTCTCATAGGCTGTTGTTTTTTCCTGCAGATCTGTCTCTGCCTGGCTGACCCTCTGTTTGCAAGCTTCCAGCTGTGCTGCTGCTTCATCTTCTGTGTCCTGTTCGGTGACTTCCACTGCGGGATCATCCGCTGCATAAACTGCGCCTTGCAGGGCTGTCCATGGAGTCATCGTTACCGCCATCGCCGCGGCAAGACATACAGATAACAGTTTCTTCTTCATAGTGACTTCCTCCATGCTGTCGCAATACTGTTAATAATGAACATCTTACCAATAAAACAAGGGCATATCGCATAGCATCATGACGCGACAGGCCCTTGTATTTTGTTTCAGTCTGTTATGACATCTGTCTCCTCCGCAGCAGGAAGGCGATCAGTGCGATCAGGATCAGCGCTCCAACGCCTGCTCCGATGAGGATCGGCATTCTGCTTTTTCCGGAAGCTTCCTGTTCATCCGCTCCTGCCAGCGGTACATCGCCATTGTCCAGATCTACATAATCTGCCGGCCCCTGATTCGCCGTTGCGTTTCCGTCATTACCGTCATTTGCGTTAGCGGTCGCCGATCCATTGGCATTCTGAGCATTGTTCGCTGCATTGCCGTTCTGAGCGTTGTTTGCGTTGTTCCTGTTATTTGTGTTCTGATTGTTATTTCCGTTCTGATTATTCGTGTTCTGATTGGTGTTCCCACCCTTCGTCGACACGTATTTGAAATCGAACACATTCTGGGACTCATCCGCTGACAGGGTCTTGCCCAACTTGTAAGCCTGGGGCTGATAATCCTCGATGTACTTATAGGAGACGACCGGTTTGTCGCCCTTCATACCGTAGTACGTATCGCTTTCGCGCAGTTTTTTCCCGCTGTCTTTGTCCACGTAGTTGACTTTATAAGCGACCATGCCGCCCTTGATGCCGTAGGCCACTTCGAAGGACATGTCTTCGTCCACTGACGGGATCGTCATCGGAGACTGGATCATCTCGTCATTATCATGTCCTGCCTGACGCAGTCCTCTCGGGTAGTACTCATCGTTATCCAGCTTGAAGCCCAGAGCTTCCAGATCGATGCTGACAGCTTTCCCCGGCGTGCACTTTATGGTTTTCACCGTATTGCTCTTGCTGCCGCCGAAGTGTCCCTGCTCTCCGGAATAAACGGTGACGGTATAGCCATAAGCCTTGCTGTCATCGATCGTTCCATAGCTTGTCATCGTCCCGAAAACCAGAACGAGGATCATTGCAATTACTGCAAAGGCTGCTTTTCTCATGCCTCATCACCTTCCTTCCGGTCTTTTCTTCTGCTGAGCACTGTCAGGATCGCTGTGAGCAGCGCCGCCGTCATCAGGAGCATCGGCCACAGCAGATTGGTCGTATCTCCGGTCCTTGAGTTGCTGTTATTTGTCGACTTCTTAGAAGTTCCTGCCTTGTCCAGTTCTACTGCATACGCCACTTCCAGTTTGCCGTAGGTATCCATATAGTCATTGACCTCGGATTCTCCGTCAAACTTCACATACAGTTCGGTATAGGCTTTCTGGCCCTGCTTCAGCTTTTGGATGAAGAACCACTCTTCCGTCGCATTGGTGGCTTGATGGAGACCTTCCATGTTTGCGACCTTCGCTTCACCACCGACCTCGGAATTGTCAAACAGTACCTGGCGTGTGCCATCCGGCCGGATGTGAACCAGTTTATAGGTATAGCCGCCGTTCTCCGTCCTGTCGAAACTTTCCTCCAGGGTATTCAGCACTTCATTGCGCATGTACCAGTTGGTCGTGGTCTTGTACTTGTTCTTGAACTCGACCTTGAACTTCACGTCGTCACCCGGTTCCAGTCCGCGGATCGAATCTGCGACGGTATTCGAATCAAAGTCTGAGACGATGTCGTCTCCGTTGAAATAGCAATGACCGTTGACGGTTTTGCTCTCCGCGCTTGCAAAGGCTGGCAGGCTCAGCAGGAGACCGAGCGTCAGCATCATTACTATGATGATATGTTGCTTTCTCATCTGCTGCACCTCCTTACTTGACCGTCAGTTTGCCTTTCGCCGCAGAGACGTTGCTTACGCCCCAAAGGCTGGAAATGGCATCGTTGATATTATGTGTCTGAATGGCCTGCACGTCTGCCTCGATGTAGAACGCGTATCCGTTATAATCGTAGGAATAGGTGTAGACGGTGACGGTCTTGTTGCCATCCTGGGTCTGGGTCTCCGTTGTTTTCACCGGTTTCTTCGTCATGTTCTTCATGATGGCTTTATCGATCGTCAACTCGTCGAACAACAATGGCGTGTCTTCATTTTTTGGCAGGATTTTGTTGTAATAATAGGTCTCCGATTCCGGCGTGGACTCTTTCTTGTTGCGGATCCACGGTCCCGCATTGTATCCTGCTGATCTGTTCTTGCTGTAATTCAGATCGATCAGCTTCGGATCCAGGCGGGTGTCCTTCTTCCCCTCAGGGCTGACCCAGTACTTCTTCACGGTCAGCCGCAGATACTGGGGAATGTTCTGGCCGTTACGGGCCTTGATCTTTTCGTCGTAGGTCCTGCCCGGTTCGACTTCGCCCAGAGTATGATTGATCTTATAGGCTGCGGTGTCTTCCGTGTAGAGGTCTGCCTTGTATCCCAGATGGTTCAGCAAATTGCCCTTGACCTTCTTGACTCCGGTATATGTTCCGTGAACGGAGTCATCACCATTTTGTTCTTTACATACATCTTTGCCGTTCTCGATCAGATGGACCTGGATGTGATCCAGCTCAAAGTCTGCGATGTAGTCTTCACTGAAGTAAGTCAGGGCTGACTTGGTTCCTGTGATACTGCCGCCGACGATCAGTAGGATTGTCGCTGCCATCAGCGCCAGTGTCCGCTTTGAAAAGGGTGCTCTCGTCTTTTTCATTTTAGTTCACCCCCTTTATCGGTGCCGGAGCAATGAGTTTCACGGCATCTTCATCCCAGCCTTTCGGTGCGACAAGCTTGTCTCTGTCATATACTGCTTGCGCAGCTTCATGTATGACTGTGACATCAAAGTCATAATCCGGCTTCTCCCCTTGCCACTCTGTTTTCACCGTTGCATCGATCGCTGATGTGGACGCCCCCGGAAGAAGAACTTTCTTGTAATAATAGAAGTCGCCGGCCTTCTGCCAGTCGTCTGTACTGTAGTCTACATCCATATACTCGTCCGCACCGTAGACTGCTACGCGAACGATCATGTTCGTCTCTCCGGTGTTCTTTACGACAATGTGCTTGTTGTCTCCAACCTCTCCTTCGGTCACCTCGGTCTGTCCGCCGAGATTCACAACGGCAGCGCCGGCTGCTTCTTCATAGTCGCTGAAGTAAGCAACCGCCGCTCCAATGGAGACTGACAGGCACAGGAGCACCGCAAGCAGTGCTGCTATGGTTTTTTTCGTCAATCGTTGTTTCATTCCCTTGCCCTCCTGCTCGCGTTACTTAGGTTCCTCGGTGTTCGTTCCATCCTTGATCCTGTACTGGAGATGGAAGTTACCGCTTGCGTCTTTTTCGTACTTGTTGATTATGCCGCTTCCATGTTCGATCCACTTCAGCGTGTTATCGAAGCTGACGGTATAATAGCTTTCGCCTGTCTCCTCGTCGGTAACCAGTTCTATGTCTGAAGTCTGTTCGCTCTCATAGTTGTCACTGTACACTTCGTCTACGCTGATATCAGCATCGATCGGGATCTTATCCAGCTCAGCCGTTGTGACTGCGCCGGTGTCCGCAGTGTACTGGACGTTCATGTAGCGGACGACCTCCTCTCCGTCGACTTTGTAGGTTACCTTGAAGACCAGGGTCGCGTTCGTAAATTCTCCCTCTGTATCTCCGGCGTTATATCCATCGATCGTCTTGGTCAGCTTCAGCTTGGTGAACTTCTTGCTGTTCGTGAATTCCAGTTCGCCATCCTCGTAATCAACGGTTGCCTTAAGTGCCCCGTCTTCATCCCGTGTCAGGGTAACCTTCACGATTTTCTCCGACGTGTCGTACTGGATATCCGCTTCTGCATCATATCCGTTTTCATCCGCCGTCTCCGGAATCACTTCCTTGATAACGTACGTGAATTCTTTCTCGTCGTCGTAACCGCCCTCCTCATTCTTCAGATCATCTAAGGTGTATTTGATCGTTCCGAAATGAATCTCTTGTTCAGCGGGGACGTATTCATCTGTATCGCTATCAGAATCTGTGTCAGAATCGTTTTGGTCTGCTGCGTCTCGAACTGCTTGGGTCACTATTGCATTTACAGCCTGGCTCGGAGTTATCGCCGTTGAACCAGTTGTGATGATCTTATCATTGTCATCTTCATCCTTGACGAATGTCATCGTGCCATCGTCAGCTTCGCTTTCAACCTGATAGACGTTGAATGTGAACGGATTGTTCGGATCAAACTGCCCGTTCTCGAAGAACTTCGTGCCTTCGAAAGTAATTTCAATGTCCTGCGTATAAGCATTGACCAGTTCGATCGTTACATCGTCATCCTTCGCGAGCGCGGTCTTCGGCTCGTCGGCATCTTCGCCATCCACCTTGTAGGTCGTGCTCAGTGCGTAGCCATC
>Ga0256405_10007357_pt1 | contig 16689 bp, 9 predicted proteins | sample RumenRJG_02DNA_FD_189096 | JGI IMG/M metagenome (GOLD analysis project Ga0256405, IMG submission 189096) | Bovine rumen microbial communities from Lethbridge, Alberta, Canada - RJG_02 | ecosystem: Host-associated > Mammals > Digestive system > Stomach > Rumen | place: Canada: Alberta | collected...
GCAAGGCAGATGCGTAGTGATACGTATCTGCTTTTTAAATGTATAGAACTATCTTTGGAATGTTTAGGTACTTTTTCCTTTATGTTACATTTGGATGTTACAAACGAAAAAATCAATGTAACATATGAAAAAATTTAAATCGAAAAATGTCTGTATCTTTGCCTTTGCAAATTTACCGATTTTAAAGAGAGTGATGAAAAACAGAATGCGAAAATTTATAGCAACCTTATTGGCTTTTACTGCCTTGTTATTTGTTGCGCCTAAAACATTTGCTATGAAGGGTGAGCTTTATGGAGCTGACCGCTTGTTGAGCAGCAGAACACTATGTGTTGTGCAAGATAAATATGGCTTCATCTGGCTTGGAACAGAAAGTGGATTGAATAGATTTGATGGCTATCGCTTTACAAGCTATAAACATTCGGCTAAAAATAGTCGCTCATTAGCGGGAATTGACGTGGTTGCCTTGTATGTCTCTAAAAAAGGTGAACTGTGGGTGGGCACAGGTAGTGGATTGTGTAGATATAATTATGAGTCTGATGACTTTGACCGCATAGAACTGCCTGTGAAGGAAAAAATACATATCACCTATATTGGTGAAACTGCTGACGGAGCTGTGCTTGCCGGTTCGGCTGGTTATGGTCTTTTCAAAGTAAAAAATGGAAAAGTGAGCAGAATGTTACATAATCTCAATGTTGATGCTGTAAACTTTTGTAATCTGTTTATTATCGGAAAAAATAATACATTGTTTTCAACCAGTTTCTTGCCTATGATTTACACTTACGGCAAGGAGCATGGCAAGATGAAAACTCGTGTGTATAAGACCGGTATGGGAGCAGTTGCTTCTTTTTTGCATGATGATAGAGGAAATGTGTTGGCTTTCTGTCCTGATGGCGTTTTGAGATTTGATGCAAGGAAGCGTGAATTCTGTAATGCTGGTTTTGATTTGTCGGCTATGCAGGGCGCGAAGATACGACGTGCTTATAAGACTCGAAAGGGTGATTATATTCTTGGTACTCGTGCTAATGGTGTATTTGTTATAAAGAAAGGAACGAGAAAGGCGGTTGTTCTTACTGTTGATGGTAAGCCTGTGATGCCAAAGTCGAATGTTACCAGCATTTGTGAAGACCGTCAGGGTAGTTTGTGGCTCACGTGTTACCAGTCGGGCTTGTATCATTTGTCGGCTCACACCGATGTCTTTGATTTCTGGACAATTGAATCAGGAAACGAGCCACAGGGAAAGATTCTTTCTGCTTTGTCTCTTTATGGAAATGGTTTGATGGGTGCTATATCGCAGGACGGCATATATACTCAGGATGCGCACGGCAACATTACATCGTATTTCCCAGCAAGAAACGAGGTGAAAAGCATCGTGTGCGACTCACAAGGCAGATACTGGGCTTGTGGTGGGCACAATATATGGCAATATCAGCCCTCGAACGGTATGTTCAAGCTGGTGCTGAATAATAGCAACTTTGAGATAGAACATATGGCTGTTGACAATCGCAGAGGGTTGCTCTATTACTGTGCCGTTGGCCATGCCTTTGGCATGCTTGATACCAAGACAATGAAAGCCACAGAGATTACTGGGGCTCCTGCAAATGTGAAAAACCGATTGAATAACAGTTGGATACAGAGTATTATGGTTGATCGACAGGGCTTGGTGTGGATTTCAACAGCTGATGGTGTTAGCTGTTATAATCCCGCACGAAAGACCTTTTTGCAATATGGATGGACTAACTTGCTAACCCATCAGCTTGTTTATAGCTGTTGTGAAGATCGCTGGGGAAATATTATTATAGGTACTAACAACGGACTTTTTTATTATGATCGCCAACTCAACAAGGTTGATCGCATGAGGGGTGCTGATGCTTTGTATGATTTGCAGATATACAGCATTATTCTTGACAATGTGGGTGATGCATGGATGAGTACTTCGGAAGGTATATGGCATTACGATAGTGATTCTCATGCGTTTACAAGTTATCTGCAGGGAAACGGACTTGAGGCAAAACAATATGTACAGGATGCAGCCTTTATGCTTCCCGATGGCAGACTTGTTTTTGGTAGTGATAGGGGAGCAGTGGTGTTTAATCCTGCTGATTTGCGCAGTCAGCATTACGAGAATCATATTGTTTCATTGTCGCGGTTTCTTATTGACGATGTGGCTATTGATTTCCGTCAGCGTGAGTTCAGAATTCCTGCAGGTAGCACAAGTTTCACCATGGAGTTGTCTATGCTTGATTATGTACATCCCGAATATGTAACCTATCAGTATCGTCTTGACAAAGACAGCGTGTGGCACGAAACTGAGAAGGGTAATAACTCGTTTACCTTTAGTAATATGCGTGCAGGCAGCTACGAGCTGCAAATACGAGCTTTGGTGAATGGTCAGTTTAGCGAGATAACCTCGTTGCAAGTTACCATCGAGGCACCATGGTATGCCACTACATTTGCAAAGATAGTTTATCTGTTGCTTTTTGTGTTTGCTATGTTGGCTCTTATACGCTATAAACAAGAACGCATGAAAACTCAATACGAAGAGCAGAAGATGAAGTTTCTTATAAACGCCACTCATGATATACGCTCTCCGTTGACATTGATTATGGGGCCGTTGAAAAAGTTGAAACAAAACGCTAATACTGCTGATAATCAGCGCTATATAGATATTATAGAGAGGAATGCTCAGCGTATGCTCACACTTGTAAATCAAATTCTTGATGTGCGCAAGATTGATTTGAAGCAGATGCAAATTCATTGTAGCAAAACAGATGTTGTGGCTCTCGTTAATGGAATAGTATCGCTTTACAGATTTCATGTGAAAGAGCGTAATATTACTCTTTCGATTACGCACAACAAAGGTGTTATTGAGTTGTATGTGGACCGTGGAAGCATCGAGAAGGTAATTAACAATCTGTTGTCAAATGCGGTGAAATACACCTTTGACGGTGGAGAAATATCTATTGATATTGAGGAACGTGAGCACGATGTGGTGCTGAGTGTTGAGGATAATGGAGTGGGCATGAGCCAGAAGGAATATGTTCAAGTTTTTAATCGCTATTATCAGGGCGTGAACTCGCGTGGTTATAATGTAGGTGGTACAGGTATAGGGCTTAACCTGTGCAAGCAGTTGGTCGAACTTCACCATGGCACAATCTCGGCTGGACCGCGTAAGGATGGGAAACAGGGTAGCAGATTTACTGTAACTTTGCTCTTAGGTAAAGAGCATCTTTTGCCAGAAGAGATAGACGAGTCAATAAGTTCTGCACCATCTTTGCAGAAAGTCAGTTCAAGAAAAGATGGCAGAATTCTTGTTGCTGATGATGATATGGAGGTGGCTCGATATATTAAGCTGGAACTTGGTACATGGTATAATGTGAATATCGTTTCTAATGGTGTTTATGCCCTTCAGGCTTTGCTTGTTGATCAATACGACTTGCTTATCTCTGATGTGATGATGCCAGAGATGGATGGTATAACATTGTTGAAGAATGTAAAACAAAATCCAAATATAAGTGATGTGCCTGTTATTCTGCTAACCTCACAGGCTGAAGTTGAAGATAGACTTCGTGGATTGGAGAATGGAGCTGATGCCTTTATCCCTAAGCCTTTTAGTATTAATGAGCTTCATATCACAATTGATAATCTTATTAATAATGTGCGTCGTCTTCGTGGTAAGTTCTCAGGCATGCAAACTCAAGATGATAAGATTGACAATGTGGAGATGGAGGATAATGATAAGCGACTGATGGAGAAGATTGTGACGGCCGTGAACAATAATTACAAAGATTCCGATTATGGAGTAGAGCAATTGTCGAGCGATGTTGGATTGAGTCGTGTGCAGTTGCATAGAAAGATGAAGCAGTTGACAGGTATCGCAGCCAGCGATTTTATAAGAAATATTCGCCTAAAACAAGCAGCACGATTGCTTAGTGAGAAGAATGTTAATGTAGGTCAGGTGGCTTATGCTGTTGGCTTTAAGAGTCTTGCTCATTTCTCAACTCTGTTCAAGAAATACTATGGTGTTACACCAACAGAATATGGGACAAAATAAAATAACCAGCGTAGCAGAAACTTGTCTGCTACGCTGGTTATTTGTTAATTACGAGTTTTGAGTCTTGATTACAAATTAGCTACGCAAAAGCACAGTTTTTAATTTTTGAATTACGAACCGAAGTAAGAGAATGTGGAATTAGTCATCATGTGGAGATTTGCGTAAAGAATAACGCTCTCCACAGACTATGCGAAGAGCGTTATTAGTAAATTCCAAACTTGTAATTCTAATTATACAAGTTGTTTTGCACGTTCAAGTGCAAAATCTATGTGGCTGCAGATATTTTCTTCGCTTACAATCTGCTGGAAATGTGCCTTTGTGAGTGTTTCGTGAACTCGTTCTGTTACACCAGACAGCACAATCTTAATACCCTTTTTCTCGCTCATGATACAAAGATTGGTAAGGTTGTGAATACCTGTTGAATCAATAAATGGTACTTTTCGCATGCGGATGATTCTAACCTTTGGCTTGTCCGAGAAGGCATTCATCACTTCCTCAAACTTGTTTCCTGCACCGAAGAAATAAGGACCATTGATTTCATATACCTCAACTCCTTCTGGAATTGACAGCGACTCTTCCTGGGTGTTCTCGGTATCGGCATCTTCGTTGATGTTTATGGCATCGCATATAACCTTAACCTCGGTTGTTTCTGCCATACGACGCATAAAGAGAAGGCAAGCAGCAAGCAAGCCAACCTCGATGGCTACTGTAAGGTCAAATACTATTGTGAGAAGGAATGTGGTAACGAGAACTATAATATCGCTCTTTGGATTGCGCATGATTGAAAGACATGAACGCCAACCACTCATGCCGTATGACACAACAACAAGAACTCCGGCAAGACATGCCATTGGGATGTATTGTGCTAATGGCATAAGGAAAAGGAAGATGAGGAGAAGTACAATGGCATGGATGATACCTGCAACTGGAGTTTTACCGCCATTGTTGATATTGGTCATGGTGCGGGCTATGGCACCTGTCGCAGGAATACCACCAAAGATTGGTGTTACAAGGTTGGCTATACCCTGTCCGATAAGTTCTTGGTTAGAATCATGATGTGCGCTTATTGCACCATCGGCAACTGTTGCCGAGAGCAATGACTCAATAGCGCCGAGAACGGCTATTGTTACTGCAGGACCAACAAGTCCTTTGATAGAATCCCAAGATAGGGCAGGAGCTACAGCCGATGGTAGTTCGTTGCTAATAGAAAAACGGTCACCAATGGTTTCTACAGAGGTTACACCTGCATACTGCTTTAGAAGAAGAACAAATACAGTCATCAAAATTATAGCAATGAGAGAACCTGGTATCTTTTTGCTGAATTTTGGTGTGATGGTAATAATTATCACGCTGAGAACTCCAACAATGGCACTCCACATGTCTATTGTATTCAAATGCTCAAAATAGCATCCCCATTTTTCTATGAAATCAGCTGGTACCGCGTCAATCTGTAATCCCAACAGATCTTTTATTTGCGTTGTGAAGATTGTTACTGCAATACCGCTGGTGAATCCCACAATGATAGGATAGGGGATATATTGTATTATTGTTCCTAATTTTAAAACACCAAGAAGAATTAGGAATACTCCAGCCATGACTGTTGCAATGGCAAGACCTTCCATGCCATACTGCTGGATAATTCCATATATTATTATGATGAAGGCACCTGTAGGACCTCCAATCTGTACCTTACTACCTCCAAAGAGAGAGATAACAAGACCAGCAACAATAGCTGTGATTATACCCTTCTCTGGCGATACACCCGATGCTATTCCAAATGCAATAGCCAAAGGCAAGGCAACGATACCAACTATTATACCTGCCATGATGTCGGCTGCAAAGGTTTTCTTGTTGTAATGTCTCAACGACAATACGAGCTGTGGTTTGAAGAAACTTCCTGAAATCATTAAAACAACTTTTTTTTTATTTATAAATAGTTTGAATTTACCATTTTATATAGCCATATTTTTCCTTATATCTTATCTGTACAGCGTTAATTATGTTTTGCCACACAAGATAACCACCAGCCGCTATGGCAACAAGTGGGTTGAGGAATGTAATGGTGAGCCATATACCAACAATTGTGTTTTTCTGTCCAAGTGCCTGGCCTGCTGTGATACTATCACCAAAGGGATACCCAACAGCCTTACCAATGCTGAACTGAAAAATAGACACGAAGAGTGGAATGATTAGTAGAAGAACAAGAATAATTCCTGATACTTCTGACTCAACAATGTTGTGCATGGTTACTCCACTTACGATTGTTAGATTGAAACACCACAGATAATAGCCTATATTTTTAGATGCTCTTATGCGGTCTGATATTTGATGTAGGTAACGGCGTGTTATAAATGCCAGCATCAATGGCATGACAAGAACTGCGAAAACACGCTTTAATATCATTAATGACATGCTTATGAAAGCTATATTAGCAGAAGGCTCTACTAATGGAAAGAATAGTGGTATGATGATACTTGTTACGCAGTTGGCTATAATTGTATATATTGTGAGTGATGTGATGCTTCCACCAAGTTTTTCTGTTATGACTGCTGCTGCGGCGGCAGTGGGACAGATAACACATAGAAAACAGCCTTCCCATAGCAGTCGAGCTTCTGGGTTTGTGGTATGCACGATTATCAGTACAAGTAGCCCCGAAAGTGAAATGCGTATGCCTTGGAGAATAAAATGCCATGTACGAGGATGGAGCTCTTTGACTTCTATTTTACAAAATGTTACATAGAGAATCATAAATAAGCACCATGGCATAAGGCTCTGAAGAAAAGGACCTGCAACGTTTCCAATTCCTTGCAGAGGCGTTATGAATCGGAAAGCACAATACACTATCATTCCCACTGCAATAGCAAATAGCAATGACCATTTTTTAAACAACTGTATTAATCCCATGTCCCAATCTTTTTCTTAACTTGGTGCAAAGGTACTTATTTTGTCTGAAAGATAAAAGTAGAATGTGAATTTTTTTTAATTGTGTGATTTGTTATGCCATATTTGCAATATCAGCCCCATCACAATTGCTGCAGCAGATAGAATAGTGAAAATAAGCATAGGAATGTGATAGTTTATACCTGTGATAAAAGTGTATTGGTCAACAACATTTCCTATCCATATAGGTACAATGAATAGTCCCAAATTCTGAATGTAATATATAATGCTGTAGGCTGTTCCTAATTGTCTTAATGGCACCATTCTTGGAACTGTTGGCCATAATGCTGCTGGCACAAGTGAGAAGGCTATGCCTATGAGCATCATCAGAAAGAGCGCATACCATACGGAATGTAATAGGGGAAAGTTAAGTAATAATAGTCCTACGGTAAGTATGACACAACCTACAGTCATAAGTCTGTAGGAATGGCTCATACGGTCGTATAATATGCCGAAAAGAGGACTAAGAATGATTGCTCCGTATGGAATGGAAGAAACAACCCATCCTGCTGTTTCTTTGTCAACAGCATAGCTGTTTACCATAAAATCTGTAGCAAAATTCATGAATGTGCGTATAGACGCATAATAAAGCACGCACAAAAAAGCAATAGCCCAAAAACCTTTGTTGTGAAGCACATTGTGTAGGTCGCTGAAATGAAAGGCGTTGTCTTCGTTTGTATTTTCTGTGTGTGATTGTTTGGGTGCGCATTTTACATCAAGTTTTTTGTCCATAAAGCAATATACTATAAAAAGTATAAAACCAAAAAGGAGTAGGGTAGTCCCTGTTTTGAGCAGGCTATTCATACCTGAAATTTGAACTATTACAGGACTAAAACTGAAGGCGATTGCTGTTCCAAGACGAGCCAGCGCAACTTGAATACCCATGGCTGAAGCAAGTTCATGCCCGGTGAACCATTTTGTTATTATCTTGGAGATTGTGATACCTGTGATGTCGCATCCTACACCGAAAATACCAAACCCCAAAGCTGAAACAAGCACTTGTATTTTTATATGTTGGGGTATAAATCCAAAGAATGTGAATGGTAGATCAACATATACCATTGGTGAGATTAGGGTTATTGCATAGTAGTTTATAATGCTGCCAAAGAGCATCGCGCCTGTTGCTGCTGTGCCAGTGAAGCGTATGCCACATTTGTCGAGGATTATGCCTCCAAAGAACAGCATCAGCATAAACAAATTGAAAATGGTGTAGCTGCTGGTATAGAAACCATATTCGGCTGATGTCCATGCTAAGCCACCTTCCGTAAGTGGTGCTTTGAGTGTGGTGGATACTGGTGATATGATGTTCCAGAAGATGTAACCCATCATCATCACTGTAGAAGCAAGGATCAGAACTGTCCAGCGGTGACGTGCTGCTGTTGCTGTGTCGTTGTGTTGTGCGGCCATGTTTGTATGCGTTTTCAACTCTTGATGTTTGCAAAGATACGAAAGATGTTGGAATAAATAATGATGTATGACATATAAAAAATGTTTTTTGTTTTGTATTCTCTTTTTTTTGATGTAATTTTACACCAATTTGTTGAACATTAATTTATAACCAGATGAATGCGTCAATTACGAGAACATTACTAACTGTGGGACTTGCTTCCACTTTATCCCTGTCTATGGCACAGAAAATTAACAGCAAGAATCCTCTGTTGCAACAGAGTACACTTCCTTTTGGGGCTCCCGATTTTAATAGAATCAGCGAGAACGATTATCTGCCGGCGTTACAGGCTGCCATTGCGAATTCTAGAGTGAACATCAAGAAGATAGTTTCAAATAAAGCTAAGCCTACGTTTGCAAACACAATAAAAGCTTATGAGAACAGCGGAAAGTTACTTGACCGCGTTTCAAGTATTTTCTTTTGTCTTACTGGTTCTGATAAAACTCCTAAGATAGCTGAAACTCAAAAGGCTATTATGCCTGAACTTGTTAAGTTTGAGAATGAAGTTGCATTCAATGATAAGTTGTTTGAGAGAGTAAAATATGTATATGACCACGAATACAAGACTCTAACTGGAGAAGATAAACGTCTTTTGGAAGAAACATACAAGGGCTTTGTGCGTGGTGGAGCGTTACTTCCAAAAGAGAAAAAGATACGCCTGGAGCAGATAAATAATCGTATTTCAGACCTACAGCAGCAGTGGGGAAATATGCTTCCTGATGCAACAAATGATGCTGTTGTTTGGGTAAACTCTGTTGATGAACTAAAGGGCTTGAGTCAGCAGGATATTGCTCAGTGCAAGAAAGATGCAGAGAGCCGTGGAGGTAAGGCGCCTTACGCTATAGTTATTGTTAACACCACACAGCAGCCTATTCTTGCAAGTCTTGATAATCGTGACCTTAGAAAGAAGGTTTACGAGGCTTCTATCAATCGCGCTAATGGTACAAATAAGCATAACACGCTTGGTGTTGCCGCAGAAATAGCTAAGTTGCGTGCTGAAATAGCTGAAATAATGGGCTACAAAAACTATGCAGAGTTCTCGTTAGAGAAAACAATGGCTAAGAATCCTGAGAACGTTTATTCTTTCCTCAAAAACCTTATCAAGGTTTATAAACCTGTAGCCGACAAGGAAACTGCCGAAATTCAGGCTTATGCACAGAGAACTCAGGGATCCGATTTCCGTCTTCAGCCATACGACCGTTTTTACTATTCCGCAAAGATGAAACAGGAGCAGCTTAATGTTAATGATGATGAGGTTAAGCAATACTTCAATATTGACAGCGTGATGAAAAATGGCGTTTTCTATGCAGCAGAAAAGGTTTATGGTCTTACTTTCAAGCAGCGCAAGGATATCCCTGGTTATCATAAAGATATGAAGACCTACGAGGTTGTGAATGCACAGGGTAAAACGATTGCTCTATGGTATTGCGATTATTTTCGTCGCCCAACTAAGAGGGGGGGGGCATGGATGAGCTCTTTTGCTAAGCAGAGCAAAGAATGGAACCAGATTCCTATTATATATAATGTGTGCAATTTTGCTAAGGCACCAGAGGGGCAGCCATCATATGTTACATGGGATGAGGCAACAACAATGTTCCATGAGTTTGGTCATGCGCTTCATGGTATGCTTTCTAATTGCCAGTATAATTCGCTTAGTGGTACTGCTGTTCCTCGTGACTTTGTGGAGCTTCCTTCACAGTTTAATGAGAGCTTTGCTTCTATTGACGACATCTTTGATAACTATGCAAAGAATGCTTTAGGTGATAAGATGCCGGCAGACTTGAAGGCTAAGATGCTTAAGTCTATCAACTTCCAACCTTGCTATGCTTTGGGTGAGAATCTTGCTGCAACATGTGTTGATCTTGCTTGGCACATGCTTTCATCAAAGGATGTACCTACAGCAGCAGAGGCTGAACAGTTTGAGAAAAAAGCTTTGGCAGAAGTAGGCTTGCTTGATACTCAGATTCCTCCACGTTATTCTACATCATATTTCAATCATGTGTTTGGTGGTGGATATGCTGCTGGCTATTATAGCTATCTTTGGACAGAAGTTCTGGCAGATAATGTTGCTGAGGCATTTCAGCGTAAGGGTGCACTAAATCGTTCTACTGGTGAAGAGCTGAAAGAGAAGATTTTGAGTCGTGGTTTCACTATCGATTTGATGAAAGCTTTCTCAAATTTTACAGGATTGGATGCACCTGATACGGAGTCTTTGCTAAAGGCAAGAGGGCTGTAATACGCATTTCGTGTAACAAATTCATTTGATTATGTTACATTAAGTGTTTTTTTACCCGTAAAAAAATGGTATTTCAGTTTTTTTGTGTAAGTTTGTAGGGCAAATCAGAAATTTATAGAACCTAATATTAACAATAAAGACATTATGACAAGTAACAACATTCCTAACGTAAAACTTGGAATTATTGCTGTTAGCCGCGACTGTTTTCCAATCGCGCTTTCTACACAGCGTCGTGAGAACATCGTTAAAGAGTACAAGGGTGAAATTTTCAACTGCCAGACAACAGTAGAAAATGAAGCTGATATGAACAAGGCTGTTGCCGAGGTTAAGGCAGCAGGTTGCAACGCTCTCGTTGTTTTCCTTGGTAACTTTGGTCCTGAAACACCAGAAACTCTTATAGCTAAGAAGTTTGATGGACCTGTTATGTATGTAGCAGCTGCAGAGGGTGATGGTGATATGATCAATGGACGTGGTGATGCTTACTGCGGTATGCTTAACTGCTCATATAACCTTGGTATGCGTCATCTTAAGGGCTTCATTCCTGCTTATCCTGTAGGTACAGCCGACGAAATTGCAAAGATGATTGCTGATTTCGTACCTGTAGCTCGCGTAATTCTTGGTCTTAAGGGCTTGAAGATTATCACTTTCGGTCCTCGTCCACAGGATTTCTTCGCTTGTAATGCTCCTATCAAGGGACTTTACGAACTTGGTGTTGAAATTGAGGAGAACTCAGAGCTCGACCTTCTTGTTGCTTATAAGGAGCACGCTAACGACCCACGTATCCCAGAGGTTTGCGAGGATATGCGCAAGGAAATGGGAGAGGGTAAATATTACGAGGAACTGCTCGCTCGTATGGCTCAGTTCGAACTTACATTGCTTGATTGGGCTGAAGCTCACAAGGGCGACCGTCAGTATGTAGCATTCGCAGACAAGTGCTGGCCTGCATTCCCAAGCCAGTTTGGTTTCGAGCCTTGCTATGTTAACTCTCGTCTTGTTAGCCGTGGTATTCCTGTAGCATGTGAAGTAGATATCTATGGTGCTCTTTCTGAGTATATTGGTATGTGCGCAAGCGACGATACTGTTACTCTGCTTGATATCAACAACTCTACACCTAAGTACATCTACGATGAGGATATCGTTCCTAAGTATGGTCAGAAGTATAGCCTCACAGATACATTCATGGGCTTCCACTGTGGTAACACTCCTTCTTGCAAGATGTGTTCAAACCGCGCTATCAAGTTCCAGCTTATTCAGAACCGTTTGCTCGAGAATGGTGGCACACCTGACTTCACACGTGGTACTCTTGAGGGTGACATCGCAGCAAGCCCTGTAACATTCTATCGTTTGCAGTGCGACAGCGAGGGCAATCTTCGTTCTTACATTGCTGAGGGTGAGGTTCTTGATGTTCCTACACGTTCATTCGGTGGTATTGGTATCTTCGCTATTCCTGAGATGGGACGTTTCTATCGTCACGTTCTTATCCAGAAGGGTTACCCACATCACGGTGCTGTTGCTTTCGACCACGTTGGTCGTGTTCTATTTGATGTATTTAAGTATCTTGGCATTAAGGATATCGCTTACAACCAGCCAAAGAGTTTGCCTTATCCAACAGAGAACCCTTGGGCTTAATAGTAGATGTAAAGCTTTGATACTAATCAATAGCAAAATAAAAAGTCTGGAAGAAAACCTTCCAGACTTTTTTATTATGTTTTGTTCCTATTTTTCAAATCAAACTTATATAAACGCATTATAAACGCATTATAGAGGCATTATAGAGGTGTTATTATAAGTTGCTGTGATAATAATGTAATTTATTTATTAAGAAGCTGGTTTGCTTCGATAGCTGCTTTGGCACCAGAACCAGCAGCAACTATTCCCTGACGATATACAGGGTCGGCAACATCACCGGCAGCAAATACACCTTCTACACTTGTTTTGGTAGAATTGCCCTTGGTTACTATGAATCCCTGAGCATCAAGTTCGAGCTGTCCCTTGAAAATATCGGTATTTGGCTTGTGACCGATAGCAAGAAAGAATCCGTCGATAGGGAGATCATATTCTTTTTCATCGCTTTCTCCTTTACGATATACAACATGAGCACCCTCAACACCATCTTCGCCATATAGACCAAGAGTATTTGTTTCATATAGAATCTCTATATTTTCTTTTTCTTCAACACGCTTGCGCATTATTTCTGTTGCACGAAGATAAGGTTTGCGTACAATCATATAAACTTTTTTGGCGAGAGAAGAAAGATACATTGCTTCCTCGCAGGCTGTGTCACCACCTCCTACAACAGCTACGGTGCGCTTACGATAGAAGAAACCATCGCATGTGGCACAGGCACTTACACCCTGACCCTTATACTTTTCTTCGTCGGCAAGTCCAAGATATTTTGCGCTTGCTCCTGTAGCAATGATAAGAGTTTCGGTCTCTATCTCGTTGCCACGCTCGTCAACAATATGGAAAGGGCGATTTGAAAGGTCAGCTTTTACAATACTTCCATCACGAACAACTGTGCCAAAGCGTGATGCCTGCTCCTGAAAGTCCATCATCATCTGAGTGCCGTCAACTCCCTGAGGATAACCAGGGAAATTCTCAACGATAGTTGTTGTTGTGAGCTGACCACCTGGCTGAATTCCAGAATAAAGAATAGGGTTCAAACCTGCGCGTCCAGCATATATAGCGGCTGTATATCCAGCAGGGCCGCTACCTATAATCAAGGTTTTTACTTTTTCCATTTTACAATTAGATTTATTATGTTTGTTCAGTATAATTTATTATGCTGTTATATATATTCTACAAAAATAGATATTTTTTTTCTAATAGCTCCAATTCGCCTATTTTTTTTCGTTTAATTGTTTGTTAGTTTATTCTTTTGTATTACTTTTGCAATATAAAGGAAATTAGATTATGAAGGAACAGCAAGCATTAATTTTGAAGTCGCTCACAAAGAGCAATGTTTGGGATATTCAGGAAAACGATGTATTTCGTATGTGGGAAGCATCAGAGAAGGATGCCGACTTGAAAGATAACATGAATCATTATCTTTCTGTACTCAAATCTGCATTTGATATAGAAGAAATAAAGATTGATAAACCTGAAGTTATCCGTAAATATGAGGATCGTGGATTTAAATGTAGCTCTGTTCGTGTGAATGGTCAAACAGTAAAGTGGGCGGTGAAGAAAAAGCCTATTATGCGTGTTACAGACCTTACATACGAGAACATACGCCATATATCAGCAGCAAAGCTTATTGAAGTTCTCGACCGTAATTTTGGTGGAGGATGGGAATCTCTTTCTCAGAGCATACAAGATATTATCGAGAGTGGTTTCGATATTTCTACAACAACTCTTCCTGCTGACCGTCTTCACAAGCCAGGTGGACTTTATGAGAAGAAACTTGCCGATGGATTTGAGGTTCTTGAAATCTCTAAAGGTTCATGGATTGAGGCAATCTTTGCCAAGGAAAAACCACTCGTGGCAACAAAGAAGATGAAGTTTGATGTTGATGATGATATTGACGCTAATATTGATGATAGTGACGAGGATCTTCCAGAGATTGAGGACAGCTACAAAAATCATGATGATGACGATGATGATGCCTTTGACGAGGATAAACTCACAGAAGAGAGTTATCGCACTAACTTTGATGAAGACTCAGATGATTTGAACCTCGAAGCAGCTGATCTTTCTGATGATGATGACTTTTAAACGAGATCAAATATGTAGTTCTGATATTTTTTGAAGATTATTATATTAAGCCAGCTAACATTATTTGTTTGCTGGCTTTTTCGTAAAAATAGGTATATAAAAAAAGAAAGTAACTATCTTCTCAGATTGTTACTTTCTATAATTTATTCGCATTAAACATTTCACGTTACTGTATTTGTAACGGTCGCTAATGTACGACTTTTTATTTAATTTGCGAAGAATTCATTTGAAAACTTTACGTTATTTAACAAAAACTATTTTTTTACCGTCTTTTACTACGATACCTTTATAGTTCTTGTTAACTTTTTGTCCAGAAATATTATATGCCTTTTCTGTTTTAAATTCTTTATTATCTGCGACTGGCACATTCTCTATTCCTGTTCCGTCAGTAACAGTTATACTTGTCTTTGCAAGAATATACTTTTCTTCGAGATACAATTTCTTTTGCTCATCTAATCCAACCTCATTACTTGTTGTAATCCAAATGTTATATGTACCAGTATATTTTGGAGTGAAATTAAGTGTTATTTCATCATTTGCTCCTTGAGCAAGTTCCACACCAATCTGGTCTGCTGCTTCTGCAGGAATTTGAGTTACTCTACCTGCAAAAAGGAAGATTGGACCACGGTATTCCTGATTGTTGGCTGTAATTTTAATGTCAACAGGAAGTATATGGTTCACTACTTTTTCTTCTGGGAATGTAAGTACCACATCTGGTTTTGCGAATGCAGGCTGGCTTAATGTTTTTTCGCCATTAGTAGCAACTGTTAGCACAACTGTCTGTGATGGCAGATCACCTGATCTATACCAATTTTCTGTGCCATGTGCCCTGCTCACTGCAAAAAGAGTATATGTTCCTGTTGGTAGGTTTGGAATAGTTATAGGCTCATAATCGCCTTCGCAAAATCCTAATTCATCAATATCTGTATATTCTGTTATTACGTGAAGATTGTTATAAGTGTCATAATATGCAGCGCCTATATCATACTTTTTTGTTTGTGTTAGCAAGTTATATGCAAGAATATCATACACACCATTTTTGTCATAATCACAAATCACAGCGTCAAGATGTGTACGGTCTGTGTTATCAACTCCATGCTGAAAGCCTATTATAGCTTCTTGGCCAAAACTATATCCATCTTCTGTGCTACTTGCTCCTGTTCCTTCTATACTATATGGATTGGCAATATGAAGTAAGAAATAGTTATCACAAACTCCTTCCCAGCCCCAGTTGATATGGTAATAACCATCTGTTCTGTAGCCGTCTATAACAAATGCATGACCACCACCTATACTCGATGCTCCATATACTACAGGACGATTGGCTGCAAGTTCGTTATAAACCATCTTGTGCCAGCTGTCAATAGTGTAGTTGGCAGAAGCTTCCAACATAACTGTTGGGTCGTAGCCAAAAATGTCAACAAGGATAGGTGGGATGGTGTTAATATAAGCGCCTGTTCCGTCTGGATAGAAATCAGAGCGCAAAGCGTATGAACAATACATCATCAAATCGGCAACTGCTTTTTTCTGTGTTGCTGTAGATGATACGTCTGCATAGGCATCAAGTATATTATCCCAGTCAATAATAGAGCCTGCAGGTACTGCAGGAACAGATATTTTATGGGTATCTGATATAAAGGCAGGAATTTCCGCCTTTGTTTCTGCTGGATGTTTGTAGTATCCAATAATCTGTGCTAAAGCTGTTGCCGTACAACCAGTATATGGATTACCGTCTAAACCAGGAACCGTTAAATTTATACTATTGTTATAAGGAGAATCTTGATCCCATTTTGTTTTGATTAAAGGTTCAATATTACTCTTTCCGCTTCCGGCAATTGTTGAGGTGGTAATCTTGCTATCACCTAATGCTTCAATCTGTTTGGCATAATTACTCAACCATTCCTTCATATTTATTGGCATATTGGCAACATCGATATTTCCGCTATTGCCAAAGCCTAATATCTGCGCAGTACGATCATCTCCTGATGCAACAACAAAACCTTGATTATCTTCAGCATTGAATATATAATAAGGTTGTTGACAAGTTTCACCACGTGATACAAGTGGCTTTTTTAATTTAGCGCCACTTCCGTTATTCTTCAGAAACTTTTGGGCATTCTTGTATGCCTGTTCTCTATCAACTGGATCCGCAAAAAGCGATATAGTTGAAAAAAGAATAGTTAGAAAAAAAAATGTTTTCTTCATAAAAATGATTTTTGAATTGCTGGATGGCTACTTTAAAGCCAAAAAATAAGGTATATTATAGTCACGTCAGAGCTTATTCTCAATCTTTTTATGATA
>Ga0256405_10007358_pt1 | contig 16688 bp, 13 predicted proteins | sample RumenRJG_02DNA_FD_189096 | JGI IMG/M metagenome (GOLD analysis project Ga0256405, IMG submission 189096) | Bovine rumen microbial communities from Lethbridge, Alberta, Canada - RJG_02 | ecosystem: Host-associated > Mammals > Digestive system > Stomach > Rumen | place: Canada: Alberta...
AGTCAGTCTCGACGCGCCGGCAAGGATGTGTGTTTGGATAACGCCAGGCAGGTTGCGACGGTAAAGGCGGCGATGCCTTTTGCGAATTTCTGAGAGAATTTTAGAAGTTCGAGGCAGGGTTTCAACGACGACCTTGCTTTGGCTTAAACGGAGAAAAAAATGACACGAGTAACGAACGGAGTTGCAACACGGAAACGTCGTAAGCGGATACTGAAACAAACACGCGGGTATTTCGGCAATAAGTCCCGCCTGTTTCGCTATGCGAACGATGCTTATTGGCGCGCGGGAGCCTATGCGTTTCGCGACAGACGCAAGAAAAAGGGCGAATTTCGCCGCTTGTGGATTGTCCGCATCAATGCCGCCTGTCGCGCGGCGGGGGTCTCTTACAGTCGCTTCATCAACGGTCTCAAAAAGTGCAACATCGAGCTGGATCGCAAACAGCTGAGCGAATTGGCAATCCGAAATGAAGAGGGCTTCAAAGCTTTGATTGCGCAGGTTTTGCAGGCGTGTAAAGCGACTTCAAAAGTTGATGCTTCCGCTCTTTCGAAGCCGGCGATGAAAAAATCGGCGAAGAGGTCTGCAAAGTCGGGTGCCGAAAAAGCCGACGCGGGCGACACAGCGGATTAGTTTGCATCGGGGTTGGTTGCAAAGGAGAGCGGCGATCTGCACGGGCGTGTACTTTCCTTTTGTGGTGGGGGCGTGCGCCGTTCTTGGCGCGTGTGTTGGTCTGTGGAATTAAGAGACATAGGAGGATATCGCGTATCGTGTATAGGAACCGGCGGGAGTAGCAAATAGTCCGAGCATGCACGTATGTTTCCCCTGCTTCCTTTCCTCTGTTTTACCTTTCCTACACGCTCTCTTTCTTACCCCCTCGCAGCACATCGAGAACAATCGGAGGTAGACGGCATCGAAGGTGTGCTCACCTAAACCAAGTCGTTGGAGTTCCCGATGTTGTTTTTTATTGCCGGAGTAGGTTGTAACGCCGACAGACGAAAGAGAAAAGACGGAAGCAAAGCAGTTTCCGCGCCGTTCTTTGTTTCTTCGGGAATATCGAGCATGCCGTTTTTACCGAATAAAGAGAAAACATGTCAAACGAATGAAAACGCATCAGATTTTCCTTTAAACCCTGGTTTTCGGTAGCATATTCTTGAGACATGGAGAACCTTGAAGCACTTCAATCGACCGCTGAGCAAGCCGTTCGCGCGTGTGATTCTTTTGCGGAGTTACAAGCCGTTAAAACGCGCTTTCTGGGTTCGAAAAGCGAGATTATCGGTCGTTTGAAAGCTTTGAAGGATTGCGATCCGACCGAAAAAGCGCAACGCGGGAAGGTCTTAAATACCGTTAAAACGGCGATCGAAACGGTCATTGCGGAGCAAACAAAAGCCTTACAATCGTGCGAGCGTTTAAAAAAGTTGGGCAATCCGATTGATCCGACCCTGCCGTCGCCCTACCCTTCCGCCAAGCCGTTGCATCCGTTGACACAGGTTCGGAAACGTATTGCGGATATTTTCAAACAGCTCGGCTATTCGGTCGCCGAAGGCGCGGAGCTTGAAACGGAATGGTTCTGCTTCGATGCCCTCAATGCCCCCGAAAATCACCCGTCTCGTTCCGATAAAGATACGTTTTTTCTTCCGACAAAAGAAGTTGGGACAACGTCCCGAAAGGCGGACGAAAAGTATCTTCTGCGTACGCAAACCTCGACCGTTCAAATTCGTACGTTGCTGAAACACAAACCGCCGCTGAAGATTATTTCTCCCGGGCGCGTTTTTCGGCGCGATACCGATGACGCAACCCATCGCTTCAATTTTCATCAGGTCGAAGGTTTGTGCATCGATAAAAATACGTCGGTTGCGGATTTAAAGGGAACGCTGGACTACTTTGTGCGTCAGTTTTTCGGCAAAGATTTCAAAGTACGTTTGAGACCGAGCTTTTTCCCGTTCACGGAACCGAGCTTCGAAGTCGATATTTTTATTACAAATCTCGGGAAGTTTCATAATACATGGCTCGAAGTCCTCGGTTGCGGCATGGTGCACCCGAATGTTTTTAAAAATTGCGGCATTGACGACAATTGGCAGGGTTTTGCGTTCGGGTTCGGCATCGAGCGCCTGGCAATGTTGTTGTACGGGATTGAGGACGTTCGCCGCTTTTATCAAAATGACGAACGGTTTTTGGCGCAATTTTGAACGAAAGCAACGGGTGCCGTGTTTTTGTTCAAAATCAATGATATTGGGTTCGGATTGCGGCGAATGTCAAAGGTTGGAAACAGCTTGTTCATCAGAGCAGGTTTGGGTTCGGTCTTGCTTTCCCGAATAACATTGCCGCAGGTCTGTTTCTTTTTTGCACTTGGGATTGATTTTTTATAATGAAGTTTCTTAAGCGCGTCTTTTTCGCCCTTCTCCTCGTCGCATCGCTCATTTTTCTTCTGACGCGCACGGACAACGGCAAAGTCGTTTTCTATCGAACGATGCGGAAGATATTTCATGTGGAAACGGTGGTAGTCGGTTTTACCTGCGGTTTGGCAGATCAAATCGGTCAATACGGTTATGGCGAAGAGATATGCGAAAAATATCGCTTACCGGTAAAATACGGATTTCGTTGGTTCAAAAAAGGCAAGGATGATGACGGGCGTTTCCCGAGAGTTTTTCAATTAAAATCAGCTTTCCCGGATATTCGGATTGAAGCGGTGAATGAATTCACGCAGTGGTTACATCGCAGTTTTTTCAGGTTTTCCAGAAAACCTCAGATGCGTAAAGAATATGGAATTCAAATCCTGAAAGACAAATTTCACCCGATCAACATCGACACCTGCAAAAACCTATTGGACGACATCAGTGCTCACAAATCCTGTGCGGTGCACGTACGGCGCGGCGATTACACACACGGCTGGGACGGAACACATCCCACGCAAGCGGAATTTTTCATTCTTGCTGTACGGAAAATTCATAACCTCGATCCGAATGTAAAGTTTTTCTTTTTTTCGGAAGAACCCGACTGGATACGGGAAAAGATTTTGCCCGCATTGGATAAAGACATTGCCTGCCGCATCTGCGACCAAAACGACAGTTCGAAAGGTTATTTGGATTTGTATTGCATCGCACAATGCGACCATGTCATTTGTTCCCTCGGCGGGTTCGGTCACGCGGGTCGATTGTTTTCGTATAAAAAAGGGTATTATTTGAGAGGGATTGCGTCGGATGAATGGAACTTTTCCTGGTCGCTGAAAGTGTACGACGGCGAGAAGATTGGCGAGGAAGTGGAGAGGGGTAGCGTGGATGTCACGAAGCTGGAGAAAAATTGAAAAAATTGGAAGTTGAGTCTCAAAAAATGCCGTAATGTACTCCGTAAAAAAGGAAAGAGAGATTAAAAAGTGCTTCACATACACTTCTCGGTCGGGTGTTGTTGCGATGCCAAATTGAGGGTGTAACTTAATAATAGATCGGTGGCGTACCTCAAAACTAGAGCATAAAGAAAGCAAAACAGAAAGATGACTAAAAGTTCCTTCTAAACCCCAACTATACGGAGCATGTTTATTCCCATTCGATGAAATCGTTCCAAATATGCTTCATAACCATCGTATAAACTGAAGAAGCATGTTCTCATCTTGCAAAACTCAATATCCTTTACTATCCTAAAACCGTCTATTTTACCATGCACATCCTCGTTACGGGCGGTTCTGGATTTTTGGGGCGGCATTTGTTGCAGGCGCTCAAAGACGAGGGATACACACACCTGCGTACGTTTAACCGTTCCTCCTGTCCCGATTTGCGACAACAGAATGTTGAGGTTACTCAAGGTGATTTGACGAATTTTGAATCCGTTAATTCTGCCGTTCAAGGATGCGAGGCGGTTTTTCATGTTGCGGCGAAGGCGGGTATTTGGGGTTCGTATCAATCTTATTATCAGGCAAATGTTATCGGAACCGAGAATGTCCTTAAGGCGTGCCAAAACAACGGTGTTCGGTATCTAATTTACACAAGTTCGCCGAGCGTTGTTTTTAAGGGACAGCCGTTGACGAATGTCGATGAGCGTGTCGGATATGGAATACCGTCCGAAATGTGCGCTTATGCACATACTAAAATGCTTGCGGAACAGCGCGTTCTTGCCAACGACGGAAAAAACGGGATGCGAACCGTTGCGTTGCGTCCGCACTTAATTTGGGGTCCGGGCGATCGCCATTTGATACCGACCATTCTGCAGGCGGCGCGCAAAGGTCGTCTTGTTCAGGTCGGCGACGGAAATAATTGGGTTGATATTTCCTATGTTACAAACGTTGCGCAGGCGCACATCTTGGCATTAAAAGCGTTATCGGAAACAAACAGCTCCGTCGGCGGGAAGGCTTACTTCATTTCCCAGGGCGATCCGGTGCAACTTTGGTCGTGGCTTAATCAACTGTTGCGACATTTGGGGATACCGATGATTACGAAAAAAATTTCGGCGCGCAAAGCATATTTTCTGGGTGCCTGTTTGGAACTTTTTTATAGGTGCTGTTTTATTAAAAAGCAGCCGCCTATGACGCGTTTTGTCGCACAACAGCTGTCGCAGGATCATTACTTTGATATTTCGGCGGCAAAAATGGATTTACATTACGTACCGCAGGTTTCAAACGAAGAAGGGATGGAACAACTGGTGTGTTGGCTGAAAACGCAACGGAAGTAAGCTTTTAAACACTCTTTAACAAGATAACTGGAACACAACGGTAGTACACGGCATCCGACAAACTCGTTGTCACCGGATATCCCCCGTGTCGTTACAGGTCTGGAAGGAATCGAAAACTTTTATATAAACCGAACCTGGGAACTGAACCGCAAATCTCCAGACATCGTTGAAATCATTTCTCTTGCGGAAAATACGTTTCAAATTCTTCCTTCAACAATTCGGGGTGCCAACGGATAAACCGAAGATCGCATGCTTCGTCTTTACTTTTACGAACAAGCCCTATCCATCTCATTACTCTGTCCAACACTTCCTCTTTTTGGTTTCTATATTCGCAACCGTAATCGACGCCGCGAAATTCCAGGATACCTCCGTTATACCAGGTTGCAAGGTGTCCCGGATCATCCTTCATCGGATCGGGTTTAGCTCCGACACGGTATCCCTTTAAAATAATGCAATCTGTATCCCGTAATGTTCCCAAAAACTTTGCCAATTCCTCACGACTAATACCTTCGCTTTTCTTGTTGAAACAACGTAAAAGTTTTCCCTGTTCTCGGATACCCCAGGTCGTGCGTTTTAGCAACCCGCCTGATACGTAATACACCAAGCCGCAACAATCAAATCCGTACAACCGGTACGGCATTCCGACAAATTCCTCCTTTATCTTCTCTTTCGGATCTTCGCTTATCTGCACAAAACCGTAATCACTCGGAAGCTCGATTTCATATTCCCAATTTCCGCCCCAACAGTAAGGAATTATATTCCCACGACTTTTTTCAAAAAATTGCCTTATCTTTTCCAAAGACATCGGAGAAGTTTCATACTTGATGTCCTCCTTTTGCACTTGTTTGCAACATTTCTTCAAGAATGATTCGTGAATGTACCCCTCGTTGTTCTTGTTTTCGCGCCTGAGCCATAGAACTTTGCATACCCCTTTTTCGTTTTTCGATACCAGTTTCAAAAAAGATCCGGGTAATAAACTAGACATCAACTTCCGACAACTGGTTCCGTATTTTCCGACATAATACGGCAAGTGCTCCAAATCTTCGGCATTGTACAGCGGTACAGGGTAACCTTCTTTTACGACAAAAAAATCTTCCCCTTTGCAAACACAAAGTCCGACGCAAAAAACGAATAGACTGAGAAGCGAAATAAAACGCCTTTTTCTCATACGCTTCTATTATAAAAAGGAGATTTTTCGGTTTGTCAAATTTTTTAAGAAAAAATACACGAATTGTCCTCTTAAGGAATAATTTTTTCATTTTCACGTCTTTATACGCACAGTGCTTTGAGATGTCCGTACGCTTTTTTTAAAGTCGCAAAAGAGATTGAAACCAACCGCCTTTCCTTATTGCATGAAGGTATGCAGATTTTTGTTCCGTGGGAAGTTGCCGATGAAACGCGCGTCGCCGTAACGCCTGAAACGGTTAAAAAGTTTGTTCAACTCGGAATTTCCGTTGCCATTGAACAAGGCGCGGGAGAAAAAAGCCTCATTTCGGACGAAGCCTATAAACAGGCGGGTGCGCGGGTAGTTTTGAACGAAAAGCGTTCTTCGGAACTTCAAAATGCGGATGTTGTTTTGCATGTTTTGCCGCTCGACGGAACCGATATTGCTCATTTGAAGCCACACGCGTGGCACATCAGTTTTTTTGACGCGTTTCGTTATCCAGAAGCGTTGGAAGCGTTTAAAAAGCAACAAATCAACGTTATTGCGTTGGAACGCATTCCGCGCACATCGTTTGCGCAAAAAATGGACGCCCTCAGTTCCCAATCGAACCTTGCCGGTTATGTCGGGGTTTTGAAGGGCGTACAATACCTGCGCAAAACACTCCCGATGTTGGTCACTTCCGCGGGAACGTTGCAGGCGGCGCGTGTTTTTGTCATCGGCGTCGGAGTGGCGGGGCTGCAGGCGATTGCCACCGCAAAACGCCTCGGTGCGCGTGTGGAAGCGTTTGATACGCGCCCCGAAGTCGAGGAGCAGGTGCGTTCCGTCGGTGCGAAGTTTGTAAAAATTGACCTCGGACAAACGGGAAGTACGCAACAAGGCTACGCCAAAGCACTGACAGACGAACAGTTGAAACGGCAACGGGACGGTATGAAGGCTGTTTGCGCGCGTTCCGATATTGTCATTACAACCGCAAAAGTTTTCGGTCGGAAGGCGCCAATTATTCTCACAAAAGCCATGACGGATGCCATGCAACCGAGAAGCGTAATCGTGGATTTGGCGGTGGAAGCCGGCGGAAATACGGAAGGTTTGGTTGCAGGACAAAACATAACAACCACAAACGGCGTCTATATTCTCGGCGAAGGTTATTGGGAACGCAATGTCGCGGCCTCGGCTTCGCAGATGTTTGCTTCCAACCTGTTTTCCCTGGTTGAACATTTGTTCGACAAAGATACGCAACAGTTGCGGTGTGATGAACAGGATGCGATTTTAAACAGCTGCCTGTGGGCGAAGAACGGACAGGCACGATTTGAGTAAGGCAGAAGGACTTCAACGGAGCACAACAGACGGTTGCAATTCGCCGGTACTCCGAAATTCTGCCGTTATGTTGTGGGTAATGTTTTATTTTTTGGCGCAATGATAATCGAAGGCGTTTGAAGCGGAAACTGCAGGATTAAACCTTAACAATTCCGAAAAACTCTTCAAAATAACGGAGGATGTCGTTGTTTGAACAGCGGGAGGAGACCCTTTTTTCAAACGAAACCGAAACCTCGGTAAAACAGGTTCCGTTGCCCGAGCGGATGCGACCGCAGACATTGGAGGCGATGGTCGGGCAGGCGCATTTGCTGTCCGAAAAAAGTGCGTTTCAGAATTGGCTCAAAAACGGCGGCTCGGGAAATGTTTTGCTGTACGGACCTCCCGGTTGCGGAAAAACCACGCTTGCCCATTTGATTGCCAAGCATCTCGGAAAACATCTCATCGCGCTCAATGCCGTCCTGTCGAATTTGAATGATTTGCGGAACAAAATTCAGCAAACCGTTCACGACAAAAACACCATCCTGTTTATCGACGAAATTCACCGCTTCAATCGTTCGCAACAGGATGTATTGCTACCGTTTTGCGAGAACGGACAGTTGCAGTTAATCGGTGCCACAACGCACAATCCCGCTTTTTATCTCATTCCGCCGCTTTTGAGCCGCAGTTATGTCTTCGAACTGCACCGATTGCCGCCGAAAAACATCCTTCAAATCCTTGCCGCCGCGCTTCGAGACGAAAAAAACGGTCTCGGAGCACTGAAAATAACCGTTCCCGATGACGTTTTGGCGGAAATTGCGCGCATTGCGGATGGAGATCTGCGACGTGCATTGAATTTACTGGAATTTTTATGCCTGAGTACGCCGATCGGCGGAACGTTGGATGCGGAAAGGGTCGATGTGGAATTGGAGCACTGGCATACGAATTACAATGCGCGCGAAACCGATCACTACGATATGATTTCCGCGTTCATAAAAAGCGTGCGCGGGTGCGATCCCGATGCGGCGGTGTATTGGCTGGCGCGCATGCTGAAAGGCGGCGAAGATCCGCTGTTTATTGCGCGTCGATTGGTCATTTTGGCGTCCGAAGACGTCGGTTTGGCGGATTCGCGCGGTCTGACGCTCGCCGTTTCGGCTTATACGGCGTGCGAAAAAATCGGCATGCCGGAATGCGCCATCAATCTGTCGCACGTAACGGTTTTTCTGGCACTGGCTCCCAAAAGCAACAGTACCAACGAAGCTCTCAATGCGGCTTATAAATTGATCGCCCGTGAAGTCCATCAACCTGTTCCGAACGCCCTGCAACAGACGCCGTTGCACCGTGACGACAAATATCTTTACAGCCACCTTTACGAAGCCAACATTTCGGGTCAGGCATATTGGAACGAAGCGGAACAACTTTATTGTTTAAAACCGATCGGCGCGGAAAAGAACTTCGAGGCACTGTACCGTTATCGAAGGCGGTTAAGGGAAAAAATACGTGGATCATCCAAAAAAGCACATTGAAATTCGTCATTCCGACACATGTTATCGGATTTTTGAACAACCCGTTGCGTCTACGCATGCGTACGCTTTGAAACATGATTGGACGGAAGCTTTAAGAAGTAATCGTTATATTGTTCTCTTCGCCCCTCTCCAGACCGACGGCATCGGTTCTCACGGACGCAAGTGGGTTTCGGATAAAGAGGATTTTCACGTTAATTTGATTTTCTATTGCGACAAAATTCTGCCGTTTTCACAAATCGCCGCATACACGGCGTGTCAACTTTTGGCTCGGGAGACGATGCAGACGGAACGTTTTAAGATGAAATGGCCGAACGATGTGATGGTTGAGGATTGGAACGGTGATTTCAAAAAAATCGGCGGCTGTTTGACGGCGGTGCGCAACGAAGGTACGCGTTATTGGGTCACTATCGGCGTAGGTCTTAACTATAATTTGGAAGATTTCTCAAACATCGATCAACCGACCGCCTCCGTTAAATCATTCCTGAATTCACTCCATAAGAAATGCGGATTGTACCGTGAAAACGATTTTACGCGGGATGAATTGTTTCAGTCTGTACAACGTTTTGCGGAATTATTTTTGAAAAATCTCGCACTTGTCCGGCAAAAGGGCTTGGCGGCGTTTTATGACAAAGAAGATCCGTTGGAACAATTCGGCAGTAAGCACTATTGGCTTTACCTCGGGCAAAAAGTTACCGTTTTCGATGAAGATAAAAAAAAGCAACTGACGGGACGATTTGACAAATTAACCGATGACGGTGCTTTGCAACTTGTCTGCGACGACGGAAAAACGGAGATTGTTCTCAACGGCACTGGATTAAAATCGTTAATTTCGGAAGTTGAAAAATACGACGGCTTTCCGTTAGATTAAAATAAAGATTATGCTCCTGACGCAGCCGCGCATCACGATTGATTTAAACGCCATCCGTGATAATTATCTGGCTCTGAAAAAACAGGCACCCGACGTCGAAGTGTGCCCCATGATGAAGGGCTACGGATACGGGTTGGGGTTGGTTGAAGTCGTGCGACCGTTAGTCGAGAACGGTTGCAAAGCGGTGTATGTTTCATTCATCAACGAAGGTATTTTGTTGCGAAAGGCGTTCCCGAAACTGCAAATCAACATCGTCAACGGCATTTTTGAAGGTACCGAAGGGCTGTTTTTGGAACATCGCCTTACGCCGATTCTGAACAGTTTAAAACAACTGGAACGCTGGGAGGGTATTGTGTCGTCCGCTTCGACCGATGCCGTTATTCAGGTGGAAACGGGTATGCATCGATTGGGGATTTTGGAGGACGAATGGGAGCAATTAACGCCCGAACGCATGCAACGTGATCGCGTGACATTGATGATGACGCATTTTGCCTGCGCCCAGGAGGCGGAGCAGTGTGCCGAACCGCAGCGCATGCCGATTGTTCGTGACCAAAATAAGCGTCAGTTTGAAGGATACAGGCGGGCATTGGAGCATTTTCGGCTTCCCGGCAGCGTCGTCATCGACGCTTATATGATCCGTCCGAATAATGAACCGATGGCGCAAATGCGTACCGGATGCGCGATTTTGTTCGGCATCGTCGGTTTTTCGAACGAACATCCGTTTTTAAAAGGTTTGGATTTATCGCCCGCCATTACTATTCAGGCACCGATTGTGCAAATCGAGACCTTGCATATCGGCGATCGCGTCGGCTACGGCGGAACTTACGAAGCGAAAAAGGAAACGAAAATCGCCATCGTCGCCATGGGTTTCAGTCACGGACTTCCGAAAAGTTTGAGCAACCGCGGCAACATGTGGTTTTCGGACGGCAAAAAGTGGAATGCGGCACCGATTATCGGTAAGATTTCCATGGATTTGACCGTCTGCGACGTTACGAACATTCCGCAGGCGGCTTTGGAACAGGGATGGGCGTCGCCGCTGAACGAACATTATACGATCAATCAAATGCTGATGGATTCGGGACGTTCCCGAAGCGAAATTTCCTGCAGTTTCGCGCGCATGGAGTGGGTTTATAAAGAATAAGTGCCCATGTTTTGCTCCGTTTTGTATTCGAAAAGCAGGGGCTGGGCGCCGAAAACACATGTATTCTCTATTTTCGCTTGACGACACAACATTTTTTCGTATCCTGAAGGGAAGTGTTCTTTGACAGGGGGTGTTCCGGATTCGATTTTGCAGGTAACACGAAGGTTGCATGTCGAAGATGACGGTTGGCTTCGTTATCAATCCGTCGAAAAATAAGTGAAAACAGCAATGTTGTTCGCTTCCGTCGCCGCAAAGCGTGCAGGAAACTGCGTTTCCGCTTGGCTGCGTAGGAAAATCAAAATGAATTGTCGGATTGTACAATTCTGCGTTTTATACCGATGCCCGCTCGGGATAAAACGCCGGCTTGCGGGTATAGCAAACGATGTTGCGGACGTTTGCCGTAACTTTTTGCAACTTACGAGGCAACGCAGGTCTCTATGCCGTTGCTTCGGACATTCATGAGAGACTACACATGTAGAAGCTTTCGCGGTGTTTGTAAAAGACGCGGGTTCAATTCCCGCCACCTCCACCAAAGAAATATAAAAGAAGGAGAAAAAGGTCGTTTGAACGAAGAGGGTTGATTTTTGAGAAGAAAAGTCAGGGGCGCGTGCTCCGTTGTCATTCCTTTCGGAATTTTGTAAGATATGAAATAAGAGCGGGATTTTGGGCGACCGAAGTGTTATTGTGGCATCATTTTTTATTCAGGATTTAAATCGTAAGAAGGATATCGGCGCGAATTGTTTATCGGTCAAATTCGGCGCATTTCATTTTATTATCGATGCGGGGATGGATCCGAAGACGCTCGGAAACGAAGCCCTGCCGTGCCTTTCGTCCCTGTCTCCGAACAGTGTGGATTTCATTCTCGTAACCCACTGTCACTTGGATCACCTCGGTGCGTTGCCGATTTTGGCGAAGCAACAACCGCAGGCGCAGGTGTTGGTCAGTCTCCCGACGAGTTTGCTGGCACCGCTGATGCTTAAAAATTCCACATCGGTTATGACGCGACAGAAGGAAGAAAAGGATGTACCCGAGTATCCGCTGTTCGATAAGGAAGATATTGCGGCGTTGCAAAAGAAGTTTTTCGTTCTGAAAACCCGGAAAACCTACTGCCTCGAAAAAGACGGGCAGACGGCGAAAGTCACCATCTATACCGCCGGGCATGTTTTAGGAGCCGTCAGCGTGTTGATTGAATACGAAGGGCGTCGGTTATTTATTACGGGCGACATTTTATTTTCCGATCAAAATTCCCTGCGCGGTGCACAAATTCCGCAGTTCGGCAATCCCGATGTGTTGCTTTTGGAAACCACTCGCGGTGACACCGAACGTACGGCGTTGCGTCGCGACGAAGAAACGCGGTTGTTGGGCATTATTCGCAAAACGATCAAACGCGGCGGCATTTGTCTTATTCCCGCGTTCGCCCTTGGGCGCATTCAGGAACTGCTGGTGCTGTTTTATCATGCCAAGAAAGCAAATAAATTGCCCGACTGTCCGATTTACTGCTCGGGGCTCGGCATGTCGCTCGTCAGCGCGTTTGACAAAATGGGTCGAAAGTTACCCGATGTTCATTTCAGCCGCCAAATTCTCAAACAGCTGAATGTTAAACAGTTGCGAAAGCGAACCATCGATCCGAAAACGACGAAACTGAACGTACCGGCGATTTATTTGCTGAGCAGCGGCATGCTGGCGGAACACACGCCGGCGTACAACATTGCGGCATGTCTGCTGAAAGATAACAAAAATACCGTTTGTTTTGTCGGTTACTGCGATGAAGACACGCCCGGCGGACGTTTGCAACGGGTAGAGCCGAACGGGAATTTTACGTTTGAGGATTTAAATTACACGACGCCCGTGCGTGCCAAAATTGAACGTTTTGACCTGAGCGGTCACGCCGATCGGGATGATTTGTATCAATTCGTTCTGGCGCAACAGCCGAAAATCGTTGTTTTAACGCACGGCGACGCGAATGCGCGGCAATGGTTTTTTGAGAAATTTTCCGCACATAAAAGCGAGTTTTCCGTTATCGATCCCGATGTCGGGAAGATTTGCGAACTTTAGGTGTCGCGAAGGAAATCTCACGCAACGATGAACAGATATATGTGCAATTTTATCGGGAAAGGAGTTTTTTTGAAGAGGGGAAGGAGAACAGTCGCAGGTTAAAGGTTTTACGGTAAAGTAAGTTCGCGGAAATCGAAGCAACCGCCTGCGAGATTGTAAAAACGCAACAAAAGATTGATAAGAGAGCAAAATATCCGAAATCATGAACCGGAAAGTACAATTTTTTTCGCATCAAACACAACAAGTCTCTGCGTGCAACGGCACGACAGCGTATTTGTCGTTGACGCCCATCGGGTACCGAAGGCGGTTATTCGGCGGTATTATAAACGTATGAAGACCGCTTCTTCGGAAAGTTTTTGCCTGACGCGTTACAAACCCGGTTCCCTGCGCGAGCTGTGGACGATCGTTTGGCCGCTGATGCTCTCGGGAATGTCGGGCACGGTCATGGTTTTTACCGACCGCGCCATTCTCGCCGGCTATTCGTCAGAAGCCTTTAACGCCTGCTCCGCCGCGCAACCGTGGTTTTGGACATTCGACGGTGCGTTGATGGCATTGATTGCCTGCGCCGAAGTCATTATCGGGCGGTTGAACGGCGCACAACGGTATAAAGAAATCGGTCCCGCCGTTTGGCAAATGGTGACACTGGCGTTTGCGACGTACCTTGTTTTAATCCCCGTTGCCTTAAATGCGCATTATTTGTTGGCGGATACCATCGAAACACTCGGCGAACCGTACTTGCGCATGCTTTTGATGACGCTTCCGTTCGAATTTGCCGGCTTCGGTGCCATTGGTGCCTTTTTCGTCGGGCGCGGCGACACGCGAAAAATTCCGATGGTGGTTATGACCTCCTGCGTTTTAAACATCATTCTCGACTACTGGTTCGTTTTCGGAGGTCTCGGCGTTCCGAGTTTGGGTATTCGCGGTGCGGCACTGGGAACGAATGTCTCCGCGGTTTTTTCGTTTTTCGTCTTTTTAATCCTGTTTTTGCGCAAAAAATACCGTTCGCATTATGCCGTTCACACGTATCGCTGGTCGTGGGATGTGGTGCATCAGTGTTTGAAGATTGGTTTTCCGAGTACCGTTGCCTATTCCTTTTCCAACAGCGGCTGGGCATTGGCGTATCAATTTTTCGCTCTTAATCTCATCCCCGAACACTACAAAGCTTACTGCGTGGCGTTCTCGATTTATAATCTGATGTTTTGCGTTACCGACGGTCTCGGAAAGGCCACGGGAACACTTTGTGCAAACTTTCTCGGTGCGAACCAACGCCTTTATCTTTCATCCGTCCTTCAACAAGGCGTGCGTTTGATTGCGATGTTCGTCGTCGGATTTATTATCTTTTTATTATTGTTTGCACAACCGCTGATCGGCTTTTTGGGCTCGAAAGAATTTGCTTCCAACATGCTTTTTTTCAAACAAACCAACCTTTTTCTGACGTGGTACGTCGGGGTCTTTGCCTGCGATGCCCTGCGTTATTGCGTCAACGGTTTCCTGTTCTCCCTGCTCAAAGCAAAAGTGATTTTGACCGCGAACGTTATCCTCTATTGGGGCGTTTGCCTCGTTCCGACGTACCTGACGGTAACCTATTGGCATTGGAATCCCGTCATTTATGCCCAAATGTTGGTATTAAACCAAGTCATCGCTCTGGTCGGTTTTTACGTTTGGTATAAACGCGGCACTTGGAAGCAGGGGTAAAAGTATTTTATCGTTGTTAATTGCAAATCGGGTTGAAGGTGTGGGTTGTGTTTCCGGTTCCTCGGTTTTTCCTTTGGGCTTTCAATCTTTTACGTCATTGACCGAAAGCTGTATTCTGCGTAGCATGGAAGATGGTTCCATGGAACGGCGGAACAAAATCAATTCTTTCGGCAAAGGAGTACTCGCGGCTTTTGTATTTTTGTTCTTCAGCGGATGTGCTTCCGTGCCGTCGAAAGATGTTTTAAAAACAAGTTTCGACCCAGAGCACGTTTGGAAACCGACGCAAATTGCGGTTCAAAAAACAACGGAACACACGGAACTGCCGATATTCGAATCCAAAGCACCTTATTCGCTTACAAAGTTGCTCGAATTGGGTTTGTCGAAAAATCCGCAAACGCGCGTTGCCTGGTGGAGTGCGCAAAAAGCGTTATCGCAGGCGGAACGCGCAAAGGCACCGTTTTTTCCGTCCGCGACGGCAAATTTAAGCGGAACGCGTACGCGCACGGGTGCTCTTTCGGGAGGGCAGGGGTCGACAACGGATACCTGGGGTCCCGGGCTGACGGTCGCGTACAAACTGTTTCAATTCGGTGCCGATAAAGCCAATGCCGAAAGTGCGGCTTTTGCGCTTGCCGCCGCGAATTATCAATTTAATTACGCTCTGCAAACGGCGGTTTTCGCCATTCAGAAGAGTTATTATCAATATGCCGCCGCCGTGACGGCGATTGAAGCGCGCAAAAGCAGTCTGGAGGATGCTGAAAATTCATTGAAGGAAGCTGAAAGCCGCATGCAAAACGGTCTCGGGCGTACTCAGGCCGTTTTGTTGGCAAAGGCGGAGAAGTTGCAGGCGGAGTACGAATTGATTGCCGCCGAAGCCGCTTTGGAGCAATGTCGCGCGGAGTTGGCGCTGGCGGTCGGTGTGCCGGTTTCGAAAGAATTCCAAATCGAGGTTACCTTCAACGATTTCGAACCGCTCGCCAAAGAGGTTACAACCCTGCTTGAAGATGCCTTGAAAAACCGCGCGGATATTTTGGCGCAGGAAGCCGCCGTTGAGGCATCCGAAAAATCACATTTCGCTTCGGAACGTTCCCGTTGGCCGGCAATCGAACTCAGCGGCGGGCTGAACCGTCTGCATCACAATACACCGAGTGCGCCCCGTTGGCAGAACAATTACAATGTCGGCATCGGGCTTTCGTGGAATTTTTTTGACGGCTTCGACAGGCAATATAAGGCGTTGGAACAGTATGCCGAGTTAAAAAAACAGCGGTTTGCGTTGCGGCAACAGCAACTGCAGGTGTTGAAGGATGTTTGGGCTGAATTTCACGCATTCCAGTCGTCCGTTCAACTGTTAACGGCGGCAAAAGCCCTGGAAGCGGCGGCAACGGAAGCCCTCAATGCATCGCGCTCCGGGTATAATTCGGGCTTGAACGATATTTTGGATGTTCTTTCGGCGCAAAAAAATCTGTCCGAAGCGCGTCTGAAACGCACGCAATCGCAATCGTCCCTGGCAACCCACTGGGCGCAACTGGCATACGTTTCGGGACGTTTGAACACGGACATTTCGGAAGAACCGACCGAAAAAAATCCGTAGTATTTAGATAAAAATGAAGAAATTTAAATTTTTTCTCTGCGTTCTGCTGACAACCGTCGTTTTTTGGTTGTTCTTCAATCGCAAACGCTTTTGGAAGCCGGAACCGAAGGCACCGCAGGCCTCGCAGGCGTCCGCAATGGTACTGACGGTTTCGACGGTCAAACCCCATGTAACAACGGTAAAACGTTACATCGACACGGTCGGGCAATGCACGGCCGTCAACAGCGTCATTGTCGTCTCAAAAGTAACAGGAACATTGCAAACAATCAAAGCTTCGAACGGTGGGTCGGTGAAGGCTGGGGATGTATTGTTTCAATTCAACGAAGATACGCCGAAAGCCGTTTTACAACAAGCCGAAGCGCAGTTGGCGTTGGATAAAGCCAAGCATGAGTTGAATGTGTTGCAGTTGCAACGCTCCGAGAATTTGCGTTCGCAAAATTTCGTTTCGCAACAGGAATACGACACCTATAAAGCCAATGTTGCCGTCAGTCAGGCGCAAATCGACATGGATAATGCCGTTATCAATCAGCGGCGCATCACGTTGAGCGACTATACGCTTTCGGCACCTTTTGCGGGCGAAATCGGCAAATCGGCGGTTGACGAAGGTTCCTATATCCAAGCCGGAACAACGCTCGCAACACTCAATCAGTTGCAACCGATTTATGCGGATGCTTTTTTGGCGGAACGTCACTTGCGGGCACTGT
>Ga0256405_10007359_pt1 | contig 16688 bp, 9 predicted proteins | sample RumenRJG_02DNA_FD_189096 | JGI IMG/M metagenome (GOLD analysis project Ga0256405, IMG submission 189096) | Bovine rumen microbial communities from Lethbridge, Alberta, Canada - RJG_02 | ecosystem: Host-associated > Mammals > Digestive system > Stomach > Rumen | place: Canada: Alberta | collected...
GGTTCGGGCTTCCGAGGTATCACCTTTATCAACGGCAAGTCATCCGATAGCTGGACACTGAGCAATGTCGGCGGCCTTCATCTGCGTGCGAAGGTGGACATGACAGACTGCGTCATCTCCCATTGCGTCACCACGAATAGTAACGCCGAGGGCGGTGGACTATTCAGTCTTGGTAATGGGTGCGTATTCAAAAACGTGACGATTTGCGACTGTTCTGCGCCACTTCGTGGTGGCGGCGCGAGGATCGGATCCTATAACGGCGCAGATACGATTGACGGAATGGTAGTGAGCAACTGCACTCTCTCTGGAACGGCGACCGCAGCCAGGACCGGTGCAGGTCTGTATTTAATTGGAAACACTTCGGAAGATAAGCGCATTCAGGCCAGCAATGTCGTAATCAGGAATTGCCATGTCCTCAATCAGTCGGATCAGGGTGCGCAGGGTGCCGGACTTTATGCGGCCAAGTCCGACTGCCGCAATTTCACAATATCCGACTGCTCGATTGTCGATAATGAGCTTGCGACGATTCCGACAACGGTGTTTATGGGTGGCGGTGCCTACCTTAACGACGCTTCCCTTTATGACTCCGTGGTGACAAACTGCGTCCTGAGCCGTCAGCACAACACGCGACAGGGGAGTACGAACGGCAAGGAGGACGCTGAGTTGGGCGGCGGCGTTTACGCCGTGAGGAACAACAGTGTGGCCGAGGAATACCGCACGATCATCAGCAACTGCGTCATCGCCTGTTGCGCGGCGACGAACGACTATAACGGCATTGGACAGGGCGGCGGTGTTTACCTGACTGGATCCTATACGGGAGGTCCATTGCTTTGCGACAGCCTGATTACAGGAAACCGTGCGGGGGCTCTCGGTGCCGGGGCTTTCGTTGCGCAGAATATGAAGGCGACGATTGTTCGTTGCGAGTTTTCGGACAATGCGATAGACCCGAAGTCATATCAGATGAACGGCTCGTCTGTGGCGGATGTTGTCGGTGGTGGCACGGCGATCGCATCGCTCGGCACAGTTGACATTGCGGGATGCCGGATCAAGGGGAACCGCGGCACCGTCACTGGCAGTTACCAGCGGCATAACTCGGCTGTCCGGCTTCAAGGCTCTGCCGCTACGATGACGGACTGCGACTTGGACGGGAATTACGGATATCAGTGCGGAGCAGCACTTTCGCTGATATCTTTAAGCGGTATGGTGGTGTCGAACTGCGTCTTCCGCGGCAATAGTTGCGAGGAACGGGGCGGAGTTCTCTATACGGACAGTATGCCGGCAGGAGATACGCTGATCACAGACTGCTATATCACGGGCAACGCATCGACTAACAATATTATGCAGATGTATCCTAATGCTGCCGGGGCAAACATCCGTTTTCGGAATTCCCTTGTCGCCGACAATGATGCCTACTGCGTCTTTTATTATAGATGCAGCAAAACGGATCTTTCGGTTCATGTGAACGTGGAGAACTGCACAGTCGTCTCAAATCGCTGCGGCACTCAATCTTGGCTCAACACTTTTAGCAGTGAAAGTTCTGAAAATACGATGGGCGTGGCAGTCACAGGCAGTGTGGTTCTCTTCAATAATAAAGCGTGGGATTTTCCCCAAAATATGACGAACGTGACCTATTGCTGCTCGTCGAATTTCCGCGCTCCGGTTGATGCAAGCAACATCGTGTATGATCCCTCGAAGCCGCTATTTGTCGATTTGGAGGGCGGGGATTTCCGTCCTGCCAAGAGGTCGCAGATCTGTGATGTTGTGCCTGCTGCGGCGTGGATGGGAGACGGTTCCAAAAAGTCCACCCTCGACATGGGCACGGGCTACGAAGTCGCCTCTGTCGGCAAGTATGGTGTAACCGTGAACCGAGTCAATGCCGTGCCGCGCCTTTACGGAAGCGCTGCCGACATTGGCTGTGGCGAATACTGGCAACAGTCTTCCGGCTTCATCCTTTTCGTCCGCTAATCAAAAGGAGTGAAACCATGTTTGTGGGAAAAACCCACGCCATCGGCGTGATTCGCAAGATGGTGTGTGTGGCAGTCGTGTCCGTGCTGTCGATTACATGCTTCTCGGCCGGAACGAAGACTCTGCTTGATCTTCCGGTTTCGGTGCCGGTCAATGCCGCTTACCTGAAGAGCGCCACAGAGCGGCCGTGGTGGAATGGCGCGTGGGCGAAGCGCATACCGATACTCGTCTCGGGACAGGCTGACGAGCAGGATGACTTCGTTGTCGTCGATACGGTCATTGACTTCGGCGAACCGGTAGATGCCAAGGAAGTGCGCGTCGTGACGCCGTGGGAGACGCTTGTTCCATGCGTGGCGACGCGTGTCGGCGATGGCGCTGCGGACAACGCCGTTCGCCTGTTGTTCAAGACAAAGTTGCGTCCACATGAGAACAAGCCGTTCCTCGTTTACTACGGCAATCCTGCCGCGAAGGGAGAGAATATCCCGAGCGACGTCACGCTTGACCAGGACGAGGCGACGTTTCGCATCCGCAATGGCGTGATCGACGTCGTCTTCGACCGCAACCACGTGACGGACGGGCTCGTCCGCTCGCTTCGGCTGCTCGGCTCGCAGTCGCTTCTCTTCGACCGCGCGAACGGCTATGCGAAGGCGGGCTTCGTCTTCACGCCCAATGCGAACAACGGCTGGGACAGGGGCACGGTCGTGGCTGACAACGAGCTCGTGAAGTCCGTGCGCTTCACGTGCGCCGATGCGACGGTGACGTTCTCCGTCTATGCCGAGCAGCCGCGCGTGGACTGGACTTATCGGCTTGAGAACGAGAGCGCAAACAGCGTGCAGATCCGCATGAACTGGGCTCCGGGCGGCGGCACGTCGGACGATGACTTCTTCTACTGCGGCAAGTCCGGCAAGGTCCTGACGCAGCGCGCCGCGCTCGATTTCGTGACGGACTGCATGGCTGTGCCGAAAGGCAGCTTCGGAGACTGGTTGTCCGAGGGCTGGTATGCCTTTGGCGAGCGCCGTTTCCCCTGCATCGGCGGACTTGTCTTCGACCACAAGGCCGTCGCAGGGCTGCAATATGACAGCCACTACGGACTCAACATGAACCTGGTCCTGTCGCACAAGATTGAGAAGGGCAATCCGGCGACGGGTTCCGGCGCGATTGTCGCGACAATGGGGTCGGTCGAGGACGTCAGGCGCATTTACCGTCGCATCGCCAAGCCCGTCGTCGTTTCCGTCGGAGCGGCGCAGGCGAAGGTCGAGAAGCCCTATCGCATCCCGCGTCTCGACCGCGACTGGTGCGTTGACTACGACGTCGGCTGGCAATTCGGCGGTGACGGCGGCTCGGCAGAGCCGCTTATGAAGGATCACCAGTGGGCGAATCGCGTTGCCGAGCGGATGCGCAGCTACGGTTCGACTGCGGTGTGCGTGTCGGGCTATCCGTGGTGGACGATGCCTATCCAGGACAAATCGCTCTACGACCGCACAATGGCCGCGATGAACAGCGGCGGATTTGAGGACTGGATACAAAAGAGGAAGTGGCCGACTTGGGAGGAGATGCAGGGGCGCGGCACGGAACTCCAGGCCTTCCTGGGCGCCATTCGGTCGAAGGGCATGGCCATCCATACTTGGTCGAGTTCCGTCCCCGGCTGGCCGTGCAGCTGTGACGGATATTTCATGAAGCCGATCAACGACCTCAACGTGGAGTATGCGGACATTCGTATCAAGATGGGACAGGGTTGTGCCTATAACAATACGCTTTATGGCGAAGCCGTTCTGATGCTGAAATCGCTCGTGAAGAAGAACGGCTCGACTTCGTACTGGACCTGGGAGAATCCACGGGAGGCGTTCGACGCCTTCGACCGCCAGCATGAGCTTGTGCGCGATTTCTACAGGCAGATCAAGGAACGTCATCCCGACGTTCCGGTCTTCCTCTGGAACTCCGAGAACGGCGAATACGGACGCGAGAAGTTCGCGAGCGAGGACGAGGGTTTTTTCGACTCGATGGAAGTCGAAATGCTGCCGGGTGGGGGCTTTGGCCATACGAAGCATGTCTCGAAGCGGATGCGCTCGCACTTCAACAACCGCGAGGGCCATACGGTCTGGCATCACTATTACATCATGAAGCCCACTGCCGCCGACCGCATCCGCGAAATCGAATGGCCGTTCATCTTCGGAGTCAACGGCTATTCGCAGGAGAACCTCACCTACGAAATCACCAACCTTGAGATGAGCGAGGTGACTGCGGACTTCTTCCGCTTTGCCGAATATACGCGCCTTGGCGAGAAGGTCGCCAAGATGGCGCCCGTCAAGAACCTCGGCGTTTACCGCGACCCGAAGGCGTTCCGGGCGGACGTTCTGAAGCATCGCCTCAAGACTCCATATCCCTACGGCTCCCAGCAGGACGGTCGCGTCCGCTCGTTCAGCGAACTCAAGAACTTCAACTACGACGTCATCGGCCCGAAATACTTTACGGCGAAGGATCTCGCGAAGTACCGCGTCGTGTATGTGCCGGAGGACGACGTTCTTTCCGAAGCCGAGGCGAAGGAGCTGCTTCGCTATGTCAGGAACGGCGGCAGCGCGATAGTCGAAGGCGAGACAGTCGAGCGGCTGAATGACGAAGCGGTCAAGGATCTGAAGGCCGGCGTCGTCACGCCGATGGGCAAGGGGAAGATGCTTTGGTTCAAGGATGTCATGACAGACCGTCTGGCGAAGCGGGACGCCAAGGCGATGCAGGAAGTCCGCCGCGCGATTGCCGATCTCGGCGGTGTCGAGCCGTATGCAATTATCGGTTCGCCCGTCCTCGACGGCAACCTGCAGTCCGGTCCCGAAGGACTCTTCCTCGGGCTCTACAACTCCGCCAATACAGTGCAGACGGGAACGGTGTCCCTCGCGTCTTTCAAGTCTGGGAACATGTATGTCCTCGACGTCAAGTCCGGCACGCGCGTTCCGCTTGTTGACGGCAAGTTCGCTGTTTCGGTTGATGCCGAGAACACGGGCTACTATTTGATCGGCGACGATGACTTCACCGCTGTCCCTGCCGTCAAGACGACCGCATGGGAAGGGCCTTCTGTCGGTTGCGACCGGGCCAATGAGCGCAAGGTTCAGATTGAGGACGTGACGGGGTTCAAGCCGATGATCGTCGTCGAGTTCGTGCGGACCAATGACGAGGGCGTCCCGGTCAGCCTGTCGCGAACCGTTGCCGCAAAATACGACGTGCGCGCGATGACTGCGGAAGAGTTCGACGTCAAGGACTGCAAAAAGGCGCTTGCGACGGCGGTGATGTTCCATCTTGTCGATGCCGAGGCGAATAAGTCGGATGTCGTCTTCGAGACATGCGCCGACGAGCTAAAGGCGCTTCTGAAGCGCGGCGGATCGATAGTCTTTACGCGGTCGCCGACAGGCCCTGCCGCACGGAAGTTCCTAAAGCAGGTCGAGGTGTTCGACCCCAATCCTTCTGCGGAGTCGAACATCGGGGACTCGTGGGGCAAGTGGTGCGGGCCGGAAGGGCATCCGCTCCTGACGTCATGCCATGTTGCGTCGCCGATAGAGCCGCCGACTACGCACTCGCCCGAATGGTGGCTGTGGCGGCACATCTGCGACTACTTCCAGTATCGCCGCGCCTTTGGAACGTGGGACGAGAAGCGCCAGCAGCGGCTCTTCTGTCCGAAGAAGAACGGCGAGAAGTACGCTGTCCTGCTCGTTCAGGAGAACGTGCTCGGCTCCGGGCGTGTCGTCTTCAACGAGGGACGGAACATCTTCACGGACTGGTATGAGCCGATCCGGCTTGCTGAGAATGTGCTTTCCTGGCTGACGGGCATGAAGACCTATGACCATGCGAAGAAGGTGACTGCCCTCAACGGCGGGCCAGGGATGGTGGTGAAGTAAAAATACGAAACGGCTTTTGGGCGACTTCAAACGAAAGGAGAAATCAGTGGTTGTCAAAACTATGATTGCGTGTGTTTTCGGAACCATTGCGGCGATAACGACGGCAAGGGCGGATTGTCTTAAGGCGACGGCTGAGGCCTCGCCTGTTCCGGGGCATGCGGCATCGAATCTTCCTGCGGGAAAGAAATTCAAGCTCGTATGGCACGACGAGTTTGACGGAACGGCGCTCGATACGACCAAGTGGTGCTACCGCACGAACTTCTGGGGACGCCCTGCGCCATGGTATGCCGGGCCAGAGGACAACGCCGTCTGCATCAAGGACGGTTTCGCCCACTTAAAGATCATCGATAAGAACGGGCAGCTAAAAAGTCCGCAGCTGCAGACTGGCGGACTCCTGTGGGACATTCCGCAGGAGCGCCACGGCATCTGGCTCTTTCCGCCGCGCGAACCGGCGAAGTTCCTGAAGAAATACGGCTATTTCGAATGCCGCTGTCGGCTGCAGAAGCATCCCGGCTGGTGGTCGGCATTCTGGATGCAGGCGCCGGCGAACGGCGCGACTACAGATCCCGCGATTTCGGGCATAGAGCACGACATCATGGAGTCGTTTATTCCCGGCAAGGTGATTCCGGCCTGGTTCCACTACAACGGCTACGGCGCGGAGTATTCGAACTTCTCTTCGTCGCGTCGTCCCGACAAGGACAACGAAGTTTGTTCCGATGATGTCGGGACGGATGAGTTCCACACCTACGGCATGCTGTGGGAGCCCGACGGCTACACGCTCTATCTCGACGGCAGACAGCGCGGGTTCAAGGTCGGCACGGGTCCGGGCGAGGCGGTTTCCCACGTTCCCGAGTTCATACTTCTGACGACAGAGGTGAAGGGATGCCGCGACAACGCCGGAGGCCCCGATTCCACCTACGGCAGCGGCAAGGCGCCTCCGGCATCGCATGAGGCAGTGAAGGCAGGCGACGAGTTCGTGGTGGACTATGTACGCGTATACGACCTGGTGCAATAGAAAGAGCCCCTAATGCAAAAGCACAAAGATTCATAATGCATTTGCCATGATCATGAAGAAGAATTGCATACTGATCGCCTTGGCGCTGCAAGTTGTGGGAGCGTTTGCGGGAACGCCGATTCTGGAAGGATGGCGTTTTTCGAGAGGTGATGCGGTAGGTGCGGAATCCCCCTCGTTCGACGACACCTCGTGGGAAATCGTCCGCATCCCGCACGACTGGGCGATCGACGGTCATTTCAGCGAAACGAACGACATTCAGGTGACGGCGATAGAGCAGGACGGTGAAAAAGCAAAAAAGCGCCATTCGGGGCGCACAGGCGGACTTCCCTGGCCGGGCGTCGGCTGGTATCGGCGCCGTATCGAACTTCCTGCGGATGCCGAGTGTGCCGAATTGGTGTTCGATGGCGCGATGGCGAATCCAGTAGTCTATGCGGACGGCGAGAAGGTAGGGGAATGGAGGAACGGATACACGCCGTTTGCGGTCAGGCTTCCGGCGAAGCGCTCGATGACGATAGCCGTGCGTATAGAGAATCCTCCTGCAAGTTCGCGCTGGTATCCTGGTTCGGGAATCTACCGCCCCGTAGCACTCCGGGTCAACTGCAGGCACAGGCCGGAGGATGTCTTTGTGCGTACCGAGAGAATCGAGGACGGCAAGGCGTTCATGCGCGTCAGCTCGCCGGACGGAGAACGCGCTTTCACGGTCGACAATCCGAAGCTGTGGACGCCCGAGACGCCGTACCTCTATACGCTTGAGCCGGAGGGGATACGATACGGCATCCGCACGATAGCGTGGACGAACGGAGTCTTCGAGCTGAACGGAAAGCGCCGCAACTTCAGGGGCGTCTGCCTGCACCACGATCTCGGACCGCTTGGCGCGGCGTTCAACGTCGCGGCGTTCCGCCGTCAGGTGCGGCTTCTCAAGGAGATGGGCTGCGACTCGATACGGACGGCGCACAACATTCCGTGTTCGTGGCAGATGGACGTCTGCGACGAGGAGGGAATGATGGTGATGGCGGAGTCGCTCGACGAGTGGAGGAAGCGCAAGTGCGAGAACGGCTACCACCGCGTCTTCGACGACTGGTGGCGGAAGGACCTCGAGGCGCTTGTGCGCTTCCACCGCAACCATCCGTCCATAGTGATGTGGTCCATAGGGAACGAGATTCCCGACCAGTGCGACGCCGAAGGAACCGCATTGAGCGAAGAGATGGTCGCTTTCGTCCATTCGCTCGACCCGACGCGCCCCGTCACGCAGGGACATTCGTACATGCCCGACGCGATAAAGGCCGGAGGGCCGCAGGCGATGGACATTCCCGGCGTCACGTACCGACTTCCGTTCTACGGCGCGCTTCGCGAGGCGTCGCGCTACGGCGGCGTGCTGGGAGCGGAGACGGCCAGCACCGTTTCGAGTCGCGGCGTGTACAAGTTCCCCGCAGAGACGACCGTCAACAGGTGCTGGGACGACGGACAGTGCTCGTCCTACGACCTCGGACGATGCGTTTGGAGCAATCTGCCCGACGACGACTTCGCCATGCAGGACGACAATCCGTGGACGCTCGGAGAGTTCGTGTGGACCGGCTTCGACTACCTCGGCGAACCGACGCCGTACAAGGAGTACTGGCCGTCGCGCTCATCGTACTTTGGCATCTTCGACCTTGCGGGTATCCCCAAGGACCGCTACTGGCTCTACCGCGCGCGCTGGAACAAGTCCTCGCCGACGCTGCACATCCTGCCGCACTGGACGTGGCCTGGCCGAGAAGGACAGGTTACGCCGGTGTACTGCTACACGAGCTGGCCGACGGCGGAGCTTTTCGTAAACGGCAAGTCGCAGGGGCGGCGGACGAAGGACGAGTCGTCTCGCCTCGACAGGTACCGCCTGCGATGGAACGACGTCGTATACGAGCCGGGGGAATTGAAGGTTGTTGCGTATGACGCCCAGGGACGCAGGGCGGGCGAAGATGTGGTTCGCACCGCAGGCGAGCCGTGCCGCATCGAGGTTTCCGCCGACCGCGTGACGCTTGAACCTCCGTCCGGCCTCACGACTCCCGACCTCGCGTTTGTGACGGCGAGCATTGTTGACAGGGACGGCAATCTCTGCCCCGACGCAGACGCAGTACTTGACTTCAAGGCCGGCGGATCGGTGAAGTTCAAGGCGGTATGCAACGGCGATGCGACGTCAACCGAACGATTCGTAGATCCGTCCATGAAGGCGTTTCACGGACGGATAGTGGCGGTGGTCGAGGCGAGCGCCATTGGCGAAGGAAGTCTTGCCGTCTCGTCCGCCGGACTTGAGTCCGCGAAAGTGGTTTTCTCGGTGACGCCGAGGAACTGTCAACGCATGGAAAAGACCATCGAGTGAAAGTTTTCATCCGGCATTCAATATGAACAGACGCGAATTCATAACAGGTGTGGCTTCAGCCGCCGTGGGCATGGCGGGAGTGTGGATGGCGCGGCGCGTATATGGCGCGGAATGCGCGGCGAAACTGGCGCGGGTGAGGATTGGGTTTCTGAGCGATTCCCACTACGCCAACGTCGACTATGCCTTGGACGGCGACGACCGTTTCTTCTTCGCGTCGCTCGCCAAGATGCGCGCGGCGGTCGCCAAGTTCAACGAACTGAAGCTTGACATGGCGGTCGAAGGCGGCGACATGACGGACTGGTCGAGGGTCGGCGCATCGGCCAAGGGCGAGAAGGACGAGGCGCTCACGAACGCCGCGTTCGACGAATTCGAGGCCGAGTTTCTCAAGTTCAACGGTCCGTGCTACCACGTCCCCGGCAATCACGACTTCTGCAGCTTTGCGCCGGAGGAGTTCTACGCGCGGGTGAAGAACGCCGGCGTGCCGATGACCGAGGGCTACTATGCGTTCACTAAGAACGGCATCCGCTTCCTCGTGCTTGACGCGAACTACGGCACAGGCGACCGCCACTACTCGAAGGACTGGCCGTGGAGCTGGACCGACTCGAACGTCTCGTCCGCGCAGCTGAAGTGGCTTGAGGGCGAGCTTGCGGCGGCGAAGGAGCCGTGTGTCGTGTTCTGCCACGAGATACTGCATCCGAACGGCGCGAAGGGCCATGTCGTCAAAAACGCCGCGGCGGTGCGCACGATCCTTGAGTCGAGCGGCAAGGTCAAGACCGTCCTCATGGGCCATCAGCATTCAGGTCTCTGCGAGGAGCTGAACGGCATTCTCTACTATGCGATCCCCGCGCAGGTGACGAAGAGCCGGAACACCAACAGCTTCGCAGAGGTCGACATCCTTGACGACGGCTCTGCGGCAATCACGGGTTACTTCCTTGCCCAGAGCTGGAAGAAACAAATCGTGGACAAGGCCATTTAGTGAAAGCTTTCACCCAGCATTCAAGATGATCATGAAGAAGAATTGCATACTGATCGCCTTTGCGCTGCATTTCGCGTGTGCGTTCGCGCGGACGCAGGAGATCGCGCTTTGGCGCGGGGAGACGCAGACATTTCGCCTGCAGGACTTCGCGCACGTCTCCGGCGAACCGCCGCAGGGCGTCGCCATGCGCCTTGGCGTGCTGCGCGACGTCGACTACCGGGAGAGCCCCGAAGCCGTGCGCTGGCAGAAGGCCTCGCAGGAGATTTCGCAGATCGAGGGGCTGAAGGTTGACGAAACGCTCAAACCACTGCACCGATATACAGTTGCAGACCGAGTTGACTTCTCGGTCGCGGCGGCGAAGTGCTGCCCGCGAATCGTGGAGTTCGCCGTCGCGCGCGAAGCCCAGCCCGGAACGTATGCGCTCGGCGACGTTGCGCTGCGCATCGTCGACCGCGAGCTGCCGCCCGCCAAGGAGTGGAAGGGGATCCTCGATCTCTGGCAGCATCCGTGGGCTGTCGCGCGGACTGCGGGCGTGGAGCCGTTCTCTCCGGAGCACTACGCGAAGATGAGACCGCTCTGGAAAATGCTTGCCGAGGCGGGCGGACGGGCGCTCACGGTGACGATTGTCGACCAGCCATGGAATCACCAGTGCTACGACGCGTACGAGTCTATGGTCGGCAAGGTTCGCCATGCCGACGGACGATGGACGTACGACTTCACGCGCTTCGACGAGTACGTCGCCTTTGGGCGCGAGTGCGGTCTTGGTCCGATGATCACCTGCTACACGATGTGCCCGTGGGGGTATCTTGTGGACTGGCGGGACGAGGCGGGTGCGGTGCACAAGGCGCAGGCCAAGCCGGGCACTCCGTTCTTCGAGGAGTACTGGGGCGCGTTCCTGCCGGTCTTTGCCGCGCATCTTCGCGAGAAGGGGTGGATAGGCGACACGTACATCGCGATGGACGAGCGCAGCCGCGAGGATATGATGAACGTCGGAGCACTCATCCGCCGATGTGCGCCGGAGCTGAAGGTCTCTACTGCGGGCGACAAGCGTCCGAGCGAGATGGAGGGAATCGACATCGCCCACTACTGCCAGTCGCTCACGCACGTAACGCCCGAGTTCCTGGCAGAAGCCGCGCAGCGTCGGGCGGAGGGGAAACTTACTACTTACTACGTATGCTGCTGGCCGCCGCGTCCAAACACCTTCATGTCGTCCGGCGCGGGCGAGGCGTACTGGTGCGGATTCTATCCGTCGGCGGCTGGGCTGGACGGCGTGCTGCGCTGGGCGTACAACTCGTGGGGCGAGGACCCGATGAACGACATGTCCTACGGCGACTGGCTCGCGGGCGACACGGCGCTTGTCTATCCCGACGGTTCTCCGTCCTGGCGCTTCGTCGAGCTTCGCCGCGGACTCGTCGCGGGCGAGAAGTTCCGCATTCTCTGCGCGGCCGGAGCGCTGGACGCCGAAAAGATCGCGGCCATCCGATCCCGCTTCGACGCGCAGAAGGCGATGACCGGAAAGACACTCTTCTTGATGATGGAAGAGTGGACGGAAAAGGAGTTGAATTGAACCGGCGTGAATTCATCGGGATGCATGAAATGGTGTTGAAACAAAAGGAAATTTAATGGCACAGGAGAAAACATGAAAGTCAGGCTTGGGACAATCCTAGTCGTTACGGCTCTTGTGCTTGATGCCGTGGCTCGCCCGGCACCGCGTCATGCGCTTGCGGCGAGGCTTGCGGAAGGGCCTGAGATAATCGGCATCGTCCATTGGGGGCTGAACACCTATACCGACCGCGAGTGGGGTTTTGGTGACGAAGACCCCGCGATGCTGAACCCTGCGAAGTTCGACGCCGACCAGATTGTCGGCGCGTGCAAGGCCGGAGGAATCGGCGGGCTTGTCGTAGTCGCAAAGCACCACGACGGCTTCTGCCTCTGGCCGACGAAGACCACAGAGCACAATATTACCAAGTCGCCGTTTGGGCGCGACTACGTCAAGGAGATGTCAGAGGCCTGCCGCCGCGCAGGGGTGAAGTTTGGCGTCTACTGCTCTCCGTGGGATCGCAACAGCGCACACTATGCCACGGATAAGTATGTCGAAATCTACCACGCACAGCTCAAGGAGCTTCTTGGTGGTGCGTATGGCGAGGTCTTCGAGATGTGGTTCGATGGCGCGAACGGCGGCGATGGCTACTATGGCGGCGCGAAGGAGAAGCGCAGGATTGGTGCTGGATATTACCGCTTTGACGAAATCTTCACGTTTGTCAGGGCGCTTCAGCCAAGAGTGACGATATTCTGCGGAGAGGAGGCGGGAGACTTGCGCTGGCCGGGCAACGAGCAAGGGCTGCTTGACCCCGATTCGCGTGCCACTGTCGATCCATGCGGCGGGGTTGTGGATGGCAAGTATGGCAATCCCAACTACAAGAACATAATCAACACTGGGCTTCCCGAAGGAAGCGTGTTCAAGGTCTGCGAGGCGGACTTTCCTCTTCGCAAGGGGTGGTTTTACCATGAGAGCGAGCGCGGCACGACGAGAAGCGCGGCATATCTGACAAAACTCTACCTTTCGTCGGTGGGCAACGGCGGAGTCATGAACATTGGCATTGCGCCGAACAAGGACGGACTTCTCGACGTGGATGACGTAAAGGCGCTCGCAGGATTTAAGACGCTGAAAGACGCGCTTTTTGCGCACGAGGCAAAACAGGGCGAGCCGTTCAATGTCGTCGTCATGCGCGAGGACATTTCAAAGGGCGAGCAGGTTGACGAGTGGGAGTTTATCGCTGACGGCAAGGTGATTCTTCGCGGCAAGTCGATTGGTGTAAAACGCATCCGCGTTCTTGAAACGCTCTGCGCCGCTAAGTCGTGCGAAGTCAAGGTTCTTAAGGACGGTGGCGCGCTTCAGGGCGTCTCGTTCAAGCTCTATCGCGCAGATCCCGAACTTGTGCGTCTCGTCCTTTCGTCAACAACCGAATCCGGCGAAACCGACACCGCCAAGTGGATGACGTCGGAGCAATGAAAAGAGCGAGTAATGGGAAGATTCGATGGAAAGGTTGTTCTCGTCACGGGCGGGAACAGGAACACGGGGCTTGACCTCGTGGAGAAGTTCGCGCGCGAAGGTGCGAGGGTCTTCATGTGCGGTTCGAGCGAGGCTTCCACCGCCAGGGGCGCGGAGGAGCTGAAGGCGCGTGGACTGAACGGCATAACGTCGCAGATGTGCAACATAGCCGATCTTGACCAGGTGACTGCGCTTTTCGACACAATCGAGCGCGAGGCGGGGCGGCTCGACATCCTCGTAAACAACGCGGCGAACCAGGGGCTTGGTCACGGCGGACCGCTGGAGATGGACCCCGCGAAGTTCCATGAGGTGTTCAACGTCAATGTCATCGGCGGTTTCCAGGTGACTCAGATGGCGTGTAACCGCTTTTTCATGAAGCAGGAATCGCGCGGCACGGTCGTCTTTCTTTCGTCCAACACCGCCATGCGCGCGATTCGCCACCGCACGGCCTACTGCTCCTCGAAGGGCGCGATCAACTCGATGGTGCGCTCGCTCGCGCTCGACCTCGCGCCGCTTGGCATACGCGTGAACTGCTGTGCGCCAGGATATATCTACACGGAGCGCTGGGATACGCTCGACCCCGCGAAGGCAGCGCGTCGTCGTCTCAACTGCCCCTTGCGCAAGGAGGCGAGCGGGATGGATATCGCAAACGTCGTCGCATTCCTCGCTTCTTCTGATTCGGCAAACATGACGGGCGAAATCGTCACGTGCGACGCGGGCTGCTCGTGCCAGCACATGCCGGAAGACGTTGATGTGTGAGTCGTCGCTAGTCGTTAGTTGTTAGTCGTTGGTTGTGAGTGGTTTGTGGAGATGCTAAGGTGAGTAAGTCATACAAGTGGCTTTTGATCGGGATGCTCAGCTGCGCGTTCTTCTTCCATCAGGCGGACAGGGCGCTCTTCGGGCTTCTCACGATTCCGATACAGAAGGACATCGGCCTTACCGACGTCCAGATAGGCTGGATAAACACGACTCTTTCTTGGACCCTCGCGGCGATGACGGTCGTCGCGGGATTCCTGGGGGACCGTTTTTCGCGCAAGTGGATAATCACGCTCTCGCTGATTGCGTGGTCGCTTATGACGATCTGCATGGGCTTTATCGGCGGCTTCGTCGGAGCACTCTTCTTCCGCTCAATTGCTACGGGCGTAGGCGAGAGCTTCTACGCTCCGAGCGCCTACGCTCTTATAGCGGTCCACCACAAGGAGACGCGGTCTGTGGCGCTTTCCATTCATCAGGCCGCGCTCTATGTGGGGCTTATGGTCTCGGGGCTTATGGTCGCATGGGCACTTGGCTTCCTCGGCACGTGGCGCAATGTCTTCATCGCTTTCGGCGCGGCTGGCTGTGCGCTCGGTGTGTTTTTTATCTCGGGTTTGAAGGATAAATCGAGCAATCCTGTGAATCCTGTAAATCCTGTCAAAAACAAAACGGCTCTCTCAGCAGGACTCCGCGCCTATTTCTGCAATCCGTCTGCCCTGTGCGCGACAGCGGGGTTTGTCGCGATTGTGTTCGTGAACAATGCCTATCTCTTCTGGGCCCCGAAGTTCGCGGCTGAGAAGTTTGCGCTTGACGTTGGCGAGGCCGGGAAGGGCGTGATGCTTTGGCATCACCTGTTCGCGTTCGGTGCGATTCTTCTTGGCGGCGTCATTACCGACAGATTCGTCAAGCGCATGCCGCGTTTCCGTCTAGGGTTTCAGGTTCTTGCGCTTCTCTGCGGTGCACCGATGTTGGCGTGGATAGGCCTTGCGCCGTCGTTTGTGGGGCTGCTTGTCGCAGCGAGCACCTACGGTGTGTTCCGTGGCTTCTTCGAGGTGAATACTCACGCATCGCTATTCGATGTCGTCTCCCCCGAGCATCGCTCCACGGCGGTGGGGCTGCTCAACATGATTGCGTTCTTCTTCGGCGGGCTTTCGGGCGTGGCGATGGGCGCACTCTCGCAGAAGTGGGGCGTTCGGGGCTTTGAGATCGGCTTTGGCGTAATGGCGGCTGCATACGCCGTCGGCGCGCTCTTGATGGCCTACAGCTTCTTTTTCACATTCCGCAAAAATCGTGTCGTAGAATAATCCTGTTAATCCTGTAAATCCTGTCTAAAACTGCTATGAAGATCAAATCAATCAAAACATTCGTCATAGACTGCTTCCGCACGAACTGGGTGTTCGTGAAGGTGGAGACCGACGAGGGAATCCACGGCATCGGCGAGGGGACGCTCGAATACAAGGAGAACGCGCTTCTTGGTGCGATCGCCGACCTTGAGCATGCTCTCGTAGGAAAGGATCCGTTCGACACCGAGTGGATTTTCCACGAGAACTACCGCGACGCGTACTGGCGTGGCGGCCCCGTGCTGATGTCGGCGCTATCCGCAATCGACATGGCGCTCTGGGACATCAAGGGCAAGGCGCTTGGGCTTCCGGTCTGGAAGCTCATCGGCGGCAAGTGCCGTGAGGGCGTTCCCTGCTACGCCAACTGCTGGTTTGCGGGCTCGAAGGAGCCGGAGGAGTTCGCGGCGAAGGCGACTGCGGCGGTGGAGGCGGGCTTCAAGGGACTCAAGTGGGACCCGTTCGGGAAGAACTACCGCCAGCTTCCACCCGAGGACTTCAAGAAGGCGATGAAGTGCGTCGCGGCGGTCAAGGCGGCGACGGAGGGCAAGGCGGAGATCCTCATTGAGTGCCATGGACGCTTCGACGTGCCGACAGCGCTACGGATATGCAACGCGCTCGAGGAGTATTCGCCGTATTGGGTCGAGGAACCGGTCATTCCCGACACAATGCGGGCGCTCGCCGATGTGCGCTCGCGCGTCCGCGTTCCCATCGCATGCGGCGAGCGACTTTACACTACGCAGCAGATACTTGACGCGATAGAGCTTCGCTGCTGCGACTACCTTCAGCCGGACTCGTCCCACGCTGGTGGCATAACTGGGATGAAACAAATTGCCGCAATCTGCGATGCGCACCATATTCCGTTCTGCGCACATAATCCGTCTGGGCCTGTCGCGAATGCCGTCACTCTCGCGCTTGGCGTGTCGACTCCAGGATACTGCATTCACGAGACGCTTTTCGACGACGTGCCGTGGCGCAAGGACGTAATCGACGAGGATGTGCGCTTTGCCGGCGGACTGATGTATCCTTCTGATCGCCCGGGGCTCGGCATCGAACTCAACGAAGAGGCGGCCAAGGCGCATCCGAAGCAAGATCATTGGTTGCGGCACTATGTCGGGACATTGACAAATATACGCCCGCCGGACAGCGTAAGGTACTATCATTTATAATTGTGGAAATGTGAACTGACGAGGGACACCCCCCGCGCAACGCGCGTTTTACAGGGCTTTCCGCGATTTCAACCCTCTGAGCGACATCGGGATCGGGTAGCAGCCCCGCGAAGTGGCTGTTTTCGGGCGGGCGCTGAAACAGGCTCGGTAAATCCGCCGCGATAGGAATTACATAGGATGA
>Ga0256405_10007360_pt1 | contig 16685 bp, 31 predicted proteins | sample RumenRJG_02DNA_FD_189096 | JGI IMG/M metagenome (GOLD analysis project Ga0256405, IMG submission 189096) | Bovine rumen microbial communities from Lethbridge, Alberta, Canada - RJG_02 | ecosystem: Host-associated > Mammals > Digestive system > Stomach > Rumen | place: Canada: Alberta...
CATCCCTGCCACCATGGAGTATCTGGAGACCAAGGGCGTGCCCGTGGTATGCTACGGATCCGACGAGATCCCTGCCTTCTACTCCAGAAGATCCGGCGTTATGGCTGAGCTTCGCATGGACAGCCCCGAGGAGATCGCGGACATGATCAAGGTAAAGGATCAGCTTGCCCTTCCCGGAGGAGTTCTGGTGACCTGCCCCGTGCCTGAAGAGGACGAGATCCCCTTCGAGGAGATGGACGGATACATCCAGGAGGCCCTGGCTGACTGCGCCAGAGACGGGGTCACCGGCAAGAGGATCACTCCCTATCTTCTCTCAAAGGTGAAGGACCTGACAGAGGGCAGGAGCCTGGAAGCCAATATCAAGCTGGTGCTGAACAATGCTTCCGTAGGAGCTGAGATCGCAAAGGGCTTGACAAAATAGAATATGTTAGTGCATGGGGCCCCCGCTTAGGCGGGGGTCTTTTGTGTGGGGGCGGGGGTGTTTTGCGCAGGTTTACATATATGGTGGAAGGAGGGCTTTGGGACCCTAGATATGGTGTTTGAGGGCCCACCGAACGCACGCCAGCGTGCGTGTAAATATTCCACATGTCGAGAAGCCTTGAAAATCAAGGACTTTGCTGTGATAAAGTGCCTCAAAAAAGCCTGAAAAATAAATAAAAAAATGCTTGCATTTGACTTTCCCTTCGAATATAATTAGAGAGCTTGCTTAAGGCGTAGATGCGGGAAGTTGCAGTGCTATCTGGGAATTTCCGCGGAGCAATTGTCCGAACTTGATTCGGGCGAAGGGACTCGCCTTGTGTTTTGCTTTGAGAACAAAAGCAACAAACACACGTAAGCGTGTAAAGAGGCAACAGAACCGCCTGAAGCCTTGAAAATCAAGGCGTGAGCCCCTGTACGGAGCATAGCGAAAACAGTACGAAAGATAAACAAGGAGGAAAAAATGAGCGGTAAAGACAAGATCAGGATCAAACTCAGAGGTTACGATCACGCACTTCTCGATCAGTGCGCACAGAAGATCATCGACACGGTCAAGAAGACCGGAGCAGATGTCAGCGGTCCGGTACCCCTTCCCACAGACAAGGAAGTAGTCACCATCATCAGAGCGGTGCACAAGTACAAGGATTCCCGTGAGCAGTTCGAGCAGAGAACTCACAAGAGATTGATCGACATCACTAACGCAACACCCAATACCACACAGGCTCTCACAAAGCTGAACCTGCCCGCGGGCGTTGAAGTAGAGATCAAATAAGTCAGTTAAAGGGTACTCCCCTTGGTAAGAACTCATGAGAGGGCAAAGGCCAAACCAGAGAGTTCCAATGTAAGATTTGGAGGAAATCAATGAAAACAATCTTAGGTAAGAAAATGGGCATGACCCAGATCTTCGACGAAGAAGGAAATGTAATTCCCGTAACAGTCGTCGAAGCAGGTCCCGAAGTCGTAACTCAGGTAAAGACAGTTGAGACAGACGGATACGATGCAGTCCAGGTTGGCTTCGAAGATCAGAAGCCCCAGAGGGTCAACAAACCGATGACAGGTCACTTCGAAAAGGCCGGCATCGCTCCCAAGAGATATCTTGCGGAGTTCAGACCGGACGAAGGAGACACCTACGAGGTAGGACAGGTCATCACAGCTGCTGAGTTCGAAGTCGGCTCCAAGCTCGACGTGACCGGCACATCGAAGGGAAAAGGAACCCAGGGTAACATCAAGAGACATCACCACAGACGTGGCCCCATGTCCCACGGTTCCAAGCATAAGAGACTTCCCGGCGGTCTGGCAGCAGCTACATATCCGTCAAGGGTATTCAAGGGCAATGAAGGTCCCGGAAGAACAGGAAGAGACACAGTCACAGTACAGAATGTGGTCTTAGTAAAAGTTATCGAAGACAGAAACCTCATGCTGATCAAGGGAGCGATCCCCGGAAACAAAGGCGGCTTAGTCCGTATCCAGTATGCGGTCAAAGGTCAGGGCAAATAATTCTGGGTGAAAGGAGGAGACAAAATGGCACAGGTTACAATGCTGGATATGCAGGGAGCTAATGCAGGTAACATCGAACTTAACGATGAGATCTTCGCGATCACCCCGAACGAATTTGCGGTTCACGCAGTAGTTAAGAACTACTTGGCGAACCAGAGACAGGGCACTCAGTCCGCAAAGACCAGAGGCGAAGTCAGAGGAGGTGGCCGTAAGCCTTTCAGACAGAAGGGAACAGGTCGTCACAGACAGGGACATTCCACTGACCCCTCACAGGTAGGAGGCGGCGTAGTGTTCGCTCCGAAGCCCAGGGATTACAGATACACTCTTCCCAAGAAGCTCAGAAGACTCGCAATGAAGTCTGCTCTGTCTTCAAAGGTTGCGGAGAACGAGATCATCGTAGTAAACGAACTTAAATTCGATGAGCCCAAGACAAAGGAAATGATCAAGTTCCTTGAAGCGGTAAAGGCTGGTAAGAAAGCCCTCATCGTAACGGCGGAAAAGGACGAGAACGTTGTTAAGTCCGCCAGAAATATCCCCGGAGTAAGAACTGCTCTTGCAACAACGATGAACGTTTATGAGATCATAAACCATGAAAGCTTCATCGTTACCGAGGAAGCGGTCAAGTTGATCGAGGAGGTGTACAAATAATGAAAAGCGCATATGACGTAATATTGACTCCTGTCATCTCTGAACAGAGCATGGACGTGGCGGCAGACAAGAAATACACTTTCAAGGTCGCAAAGGACGCCAACAAGACACAGGTCAAGCTTGCCGTCGAAGAGATCTTCGGCGTGGAAGTAGCCAAGGTCAACATCATGAACTACAGCGGCAAGTTAAAGAGAATGGGAAGATATTCCGGTCTGACTCCTTCCTACAAGAAGGCAATCGTCACTCTCACACCCGGGAGCAAAGAGATCGAATTCTTCCAGGGATTATAATTTAGGAGGTAGAGGAAAATGGGAATCAGAAAATACAAACCGACTACCCCGGGCTTAAGAGGAATGACGGTCTCCACATTTGAGGAGATCACAAAAGATACCCCCGAAAAGTCATTGACAGTGACTCTGAAGAAGCACTCCGGAAGAAACAACACCGGAAGGATCACAGTCAGACATAAGGGAGGCGGCACAAGAGCCAAGTACAGAATCATCGACTTCAAGAGAGATAAGGACGGAGTTCCCGGAAAGGTAAGCTCCATCGAGTACGATCCCAACAGAACGGCTAACATCGCCCTCATCACTTACGCAGACGGTGAAAAGAGATACATCATTGCTCCCGGTAAGCTGGAAGTAGGACAGACCATCGTTTCCGGACCCGATGCAGACATCGTCGTAGGAAACGCACTTCCGCTGGCAAACATCCCCGTAGGTACGATCATCCACAACGTGGAGCTCAAACCCGGCAAGGGTGGACAGCTTGCCAGATCTGCCGGAAACGGTGCACAGCTCATGGCTAAGGAAGGAGATTACGCACAGGTAAGACTTCCGTCCGGAGAAGTTCGCAAAGTCTCAATGAGATGCAAGGCCACCATCGGTGAGGTCGGAAACGAAGAATCCGCCAACATCCAGATCGGTAAGGCAGGACGTACGAGACACATGGGAATCAGGCCCACAGTAAGAGGTTCCGTAATGAACCCCAACGACCATCCCCATGGCGGCGGCGAAGGCAGAGCACCCGTCGGCAGAAAGAGCCCCGTTACACCTTGGGGCAAGCCTGCTCTTGGATATAAGACTAGGAAGAAGAACAAGGATTCCAACAAGTACATCGTCAAGAGAAGGAATGAGAAATAAGGAAAGGAGCAAAGAACAGAATGTCAAGATCACTCAAGAAGGGACCTTATGTCAACGCCAAGCTGCTTAAGGCTATCGAAGAGTTAAACGCATCCAACGAGAAGAAAGTCATCAAGACATGGTCAAGACCCTCAACGATCTTCCCGCAGATGGTTGGACACACTATAGCAGTGCATGACGGCAGAAAGCACGTTCCCGTATACATCACAGAAGATATGGTCGGCCACAGACTCGGTGAGTTTGCTCCGACAAGAACATTCAGAGGTCACGCCTCTGATAAGGCCACAAAGGGCAGATAAGGAAAGGAGAAGAAACAATGGAAGCAAAAGCAGTTGCCAAATATGTCAGAATGTCTCCTATCAAATTACAGCCCGTTTGTGATTTAGTAAGAGGCAAGGATCTGAACGAAGCACTGGCCATCCTGAAGTTCACTCCCGGCAAGGGTTCAGCCCTCGTTGAGAAGGTAGTAAACTCCGCAAAGGCCAACGCTGAAAACAATTTCGATCTGAATCCCGATAATTTATACGTAGCAGAGATCTACGCGAACCAGGGCCCCACAATGAAGAGATGGAGAGCCGGTTCTCAGGGTAGAGCATCGATCATCCTTAAGAGGTCAAGCCACATCGGAGTGACCCTTAGGGAGAAGGAATAAGGAGGTTAGCACATGGGTCAGAAAGTCAGTCCACATGGATTCAGAGTAGGCGTTATCAAAGACTGGGACTCCAAATGGTATGCAGGCAAAAAGAACTTTGCTGATAATCTTATCGAAGACAACAAGGTAAGACAGTACATCACAAAGAAGCTGTACGCTGCAGGAGTAGCCAAGGTCGTTATTGAGAGAGCCTCCGGCAACAAACTCAGAGCTAACGTCATGACAGCTAAGCCGGGCATGGTCATCGGAAGATCAGGCGACGGAATCGATGCTATCAAGAAAGATCTCGCCAAGCTTACAGGCAAGGAAGTAGAGATCGAGATCATTGAGATCAGACGTCCCGAATTAGATGCACAGTTGAGCGCCGAAGCAGTCGCACAGTCCCTTGAGAGACGTACATCCTTCAGAAGAGCGATGAAGCAGCAGATCTCAAGGACCATGAAGGCCGGAGCAAAGGGCATCAAGGTCGTAGTATCCGGAAGACTCGGCGGAGCCGAGATTGCAAGATCCGAGAAGTATTCCGAAGGAAACGTTCCTCTGCACACACTGAGAGCCGACATCGACTACGGTTTTGCAGAAGCTGACACCACCTACGGAAGGATCGGCGTAAAGGTCTGGATCAACCACGGCGAAGTCCTTGACAAGGGCCTCAAGAGCGCAATTCCCGAAGAGAAGCGCGAAAAGAAGGGCGACAAGAGACAGAGAAGAGAAGGCGGAAGAAGAGACGGCTCCAGGCAGGACAGAAGAGAAGGCAGAAGGAACGACAGATTCCAGAAGGAAGAAGCCCCCAAGGCTACACCGAGAATCAGAAGAACACCGAAGCCCGCTCCGGTAGAAGCCCCGCAGGAAGTCGAGGCTCAGGAACCGATGGAGACAACTGAAGCATAGAATTTGGAAAGGAGGAACTAAGCCATGTTAATGCCAAAACGTGTTAAGCATAGAAGACAGCACAGAGGTAGAATGACAGGTATTGCTACAAAGGGCAACACCATTACCTACGGCTCATATGGATTAGTTGCACAGGAATGTGCATGGATCACCTCAAATCAGATCGAGGCTGCCCGTGTGGCAATGACCAGATCTATCAAGAGAGGTGGTAAGGTATATATCAAGATCTTCCCTCACAAACCGGTAACAAAGAAGCCGGCAGAAGTACGTATGGGTTCCGGAAAAGGTGCTCCTGAGTACTGGGTAGCCGTAGTTAAGCCCGGCAGAGTGATGTTCGAGATCGAAGGAGTCAGCGAGGATACAGCAAGAGAGGCTATGAGACTCGCAGCCAATAAGCTTCCCATTAAGTGCAAGTTCTTAGTGAAGGAGCAGAAGGCGGAAGGCGGTGAAGCATAATGGAATTGAAGAAAATGAGAGAGATGACCGAGGTCGAACTCAACACCGAACTCGATAAGATGAAAAAAGAACTTTTCAATCTCAGGTTCCAGCATGTTACCGGCCAGCTGGAGAACCCTGTAAAGATGAGAGAACTCAAGAAGGACATCGCCAGAGCGAAGACCATCTTAAGAGAAAGACAAGCATAACGGAAAGGAGGAAAAATTATGGCAGTTGATAGAAACGCAAGAAAGACCAAAGTCGGCATCGTAGTATCCGACAAGATGGACAAGACCATCGTCGTTGCAATGGAAGACTTCATAAGACACCCCCTTTACGGCAAGGCTGTTAAGAGGACCAAGAAGGTCAAGGCTCACGACGAAAACAATGAATGCCAGGTCGGCGACAAAGTAAGGATCATGGAAACAAGACCTCTTTCCAAGGACAAGAGATGGAGACTTGTTTCTATCGTAGAGAAAGTTAAGTAAGGGAGGCAACGGATAATGATTCAGACAGAAACAAGATTAAAAGTTGCTGACAATTCCGGCGCTAAGGAACTCCTTTGCATCCGCATCCTGGGTGGAACAAGCCGTCAGTATGCAAACATCGGAGACATCATCGTATGCGCCGTTAAAGATGCGACACCCGGCGGAGTCGTCAAGAAGGGCGACGTCGTCAAGGCCGTAGTGGTTAGGACAAAGCACGGCGTTAGACGCCATGACGGTTCATATGTAAAGTTCGACCAGAACGCAGCCGTAATCATCGGCAGTAAAGATGACAAGAACCCCAAGGGTACTCGTATCTTCGGACCTGTTGCCAGAGAACTTAGAGATAAGGGCTTTATGAAGATCGTTTCATTGGCTCCGGAAGTATTATAAAGGAGGAAATGGAAATGAAGATCAAAAAAGGCGATATGGTCAAAGTCATTGCCGGCAAGGACAAGGGCAAGACAGGTAAAGTTCTGAGGACCTACCCCAAGGACAACAAAGTCGTTGTCGAGGGCGTAAACGTTCAGACAAAGCACGCTAAAGCGACAAGGAACACTCCTGCTGAGATCAAGCATATCGAAGGACCCATCGATGCTTCCAACGTTATGTACTATGATACAAAGGCTAAGCAGGCTTCCAGAGTTGGATACAAGGTCAAGGAAGACGGGACAAAGTCCAGAGTCTTCGTTAAGACCGGAAAAACAATAGACTAAGAAAGGAGGAGACGGTTTTGACAGCTAGATTAAAAGAGACATACGTAAACGAAGTATTCGGTCAGATGAAGGACAAGTTCCAGTACAAGAACGTAATGGAAGTTCCCAAGCTCGAAAAGATCACCATCAATATGGGACTTGGCGAAGCTAAGGAGAACGCAAAGCTCCTTGAATCCGCTATCGAAGAGATCGCACTCATAGCCGGACAGAAGCCCGTAGTGACCAAAGCTAAGAAGTCCATTGCGAACTTCAAGGTCAGACAGGGAATGCCGGTAGGAGCCAAGGTCACTCTCAGAGGAGACAGAATGTATGAATTCGCTGACAAGCTTTTCAACATCGCTCTTCCCAGAGTCAGAGACTTCAAGGGAGTCAGCAAGAACGCCTTTGATGGCAGGGGCAACTACTCCATGGGCATCAAGGAACAGCTCATCTTCCCTGAGATCAGTTATGACCAGGTCGAAACTATCAAAGGAATGAACATCGTATTTACTACAACGGCTAAGACAGACGAAGAGGCACAGGCTCTGCTTGAACTCCTTGGGATGCCGTTTGAGAAGTAGGAGGTATTTCATGGCAAAGACATCATTAAAGGTTAAGCAAGCTAGAAAGCCTAAGTATCAAACACGTGCATATACAAGGTGCAGGATCTGCGGAAGACCTCACTCCGTGCTTAAGAAGTACGGCATCTGCCGTATCTGCTTCAGAGAGCTCGCCTACAAGGGTGAGATCCCCGGAGTCAAGAAGGCAAGCTGGTAAAACATTGTGAAAGGAGAAAAGCTGTTATGACAATGACAGATCCCATTGCGGATATGCTGACTCGTATCAGGAATGCCAACACAGCAGGACATGACACTGTGGAGATCCCTGCTTCCAAGATGAAGAAGTCGATCGCACAGATCCTGAAGGATGAAGGCTTCATCAATGATTTCGAGGTCATAGAGGACGGCAAGCAGGGCATCATCAAGGTAACGATGAAGTATGCTGCCAATAAAGAAAAAGTTATTTCTGGTATAAAGAAGATCTCAAAGCCCGGCCTTAAGGTTTATGCCAAGGCAGAAGACGTTCCCAGAGTACTGGGCGGTCTCGGTATCGCGATCCTTTCCACTTCCAAGGGAGTTATCTCCGACAAGGAAGCTAGGAAGCTCGGCATCGGCGGCGAAGTCATCTGCTATGTTTGGTAGGAGGTAAGGATATGTCCAGAATAGGAATCAGACCCATTACAGTTCCTGCCGGCGTAGAGATCACGGTAGACGGAAACTTCGTAACAGTCAAGGGACCCAAGGGTGAGCTCACACAGGAGATCGCTCATGAGATGACTGTAGAAGTAAACGATGGCACAGTAACGGTCAAGCGCCCCAATGACGACAGACATGAGCGCAGCCAGCACGGCCTCGCAAGGACACTGATCAACAACATGGTGATCGGAGTCACACAGGGCTTTGAAAAGAAGCTCCAGCTCGTAGGCGTTGGATACAAAGCAGAGAAGAAGGGCGACACCCTGGTACTCAGCCTTGGATATTCCCACCCCGTAGAGCTTAAGGATCCCGAAGGGATCACAACAGAATGTCCTTCTCAGACGGAAATCGTCGTAAAAGGAATCGATAAGGCATTTGTCGGAAATTACGCAGCTGACATCAGAGCGTGGAGAAAGCCTGAACCCTACAAGGGCAAGGGAATCAAGTACGTCGATGAAGTCATCCGTCGTAAGGAAGGCAAAGCAGGCGCCAAATAAGGGAAAGGAGTGAGTTGAAATGGCAAATGAATCAAGAAACGACAGACGTCTCAAGAGACATTACAGAGAAAGAAAAAACATTTTCGGAACTCCTGAGAGACCCAGACTTTGCGTATTCAGGTCCAGCAAGAACATCTCCGCTCAGATCATCGATGATGTGAACGGTAAGACACTTTGCTCCGCATCCTCACTGGATAAGGAGCTCAAGGCTGAACTGAGCTACGGCGGAAACAAAGAAGCCGCAAGAAAGGTCGGAGAAGCGCTTGCAAAGAGAGCACTCGCTGAGGGTATCACCGAAGTTTGCTTTGACAGAGGCGGCTTCCTGTATCACGGAAGAGTAGCTGAACTGGCAGACGGTGCTCGCGAAGCCGGATTGAAATTCTAACAGGAGGAAGAAAGAATGCGTAATATCGTTGATGCATCCAAGCTCGAACTGACATCGACAATCGTCAACATCAGAAGAGTCTCCAAGACCGTTAAAGGCGGTAAGAACATGAGATTCTCCGTGACGGTAGTCGTAGGCGACGGCGAAGGACATGTAGGCGTTGGCCTTGGCAAGTCCATCGAGATCCCCGAAGCAGTCAGAAAGGCTGAAGAGGATGCTAAGAAGAACATGATCTTTGTACAGACCGTAGGAACGACGATCCCCCACAAGAACCTGGGAGTTTTCGGAGCCGCAAGAGTTCTCCTCATGCCGGCTGCTCAGGGTACCGGAGTTATCGCCGGATCCTCCGCCCGTACAGTGCTGGAGGCCGCTGGTATCAGGGACGTAAGAGCCAAGTCCATCGGTTCCTCCAATACAGTAAATATCGCTTATGCAACTCTTGCAGGCCTTAAGAGCATGATGACCGTTGAGAAGGTCACAGCCCTCAGAGGCAAGACAAGAGAAGAGATCCTGGGATAAGGGGGAAGTGACATGGCAGAAAAGATGATCAAGATCACTCTTACAAAGAGTACCATCGGAGCTACTCCCAAGCAGAAGAAAGTTGTCGAAGCATTAGGACTTAAGAAGATGCACCAGTCCGTAGAGCTCGTTGACAACGCTGCAACCAGAGGCGCTTGCGCCAAGGTCTCGCATCTTGTTACGATTGAAGAATAGGGAGGTGCAAAAGATGAAATTAAGTGAATTAAAGGCACCTAAGGGCGCCACTTCCAAACCCTGGAGAAAGGGTAGAGGAACAGGCTCCGGAAACGGAACCACATCCGGAAGAGGAATGAACGGTCAGAACTCCAGATCCGGCGGCGGCGTTCGTCTCGGATTTGAAGGAGGCCAGATGCCTCTTTACAGAAGACTTCCCAAGAGAGGCTTCACCAATGTTTGGGGAACAGTCTACAGCACAGTTAACGTATCCGATCTTAACGGATTCGCGAAGGATTCTGTAGTTGATCTTGAAGCTCTTGTAGAGTGCGGTCTTCTTAAGAAGGTCGAGGACGGCCTTAAGGTTCTCGGAAACGGAGACCTGAACGTTGCCCTTACCGTAAGAGCCAACAAGTTCTCAAAGAGTGCTGTTGAGAAGATCGAAAAAGCCGGAGGAAAGGCTGAGGTGATCTAGAATGGGAATGATAAAGACTGTAGCGCAAGCTTGGAAGATTCCGGAACTGAGGACAAAGATCCTCTACACGTTGATGATGCTCCTTATTTTCAGGATCGGTTCCAATATTCCTGTGCCCAACATGAACCGTGCGGCACTTGCAGAACTGTTTACTGGCGAGACAGGGCTTTTCGACCTATTCGACTTATTCTCAGGTGGTTCGTTCTCGAACTTCACCATTTTCGCACTGAGCATCACGCCGTACATCACGGCATCCATCATAGTGCAGCTTCTTACCATGGCATTCCCGTATTTTGAGAATCTCGCAAAACAGGGTGTCGAAGGTAGGAAGAAGATGGCTCAGATCACAAGGTACATGACCGTAGTCCTGGCAGTCGTTCAGGCCATCGGTCTTACCGTAGGTCTCTTCAGAAGAGCCATCATCGATACAAGCATTTTCTCGATTATCGTAGTTATACTGGTACTGACCGCAGGAACAGCCTTCCTTATGTGGCTGGGCGAAAAGATCAACGATAACGGCATCGGAAACGGAATTTCCCTTCTGATCTTCGCCGGAATCGTAGACCGTATTCCCAGCGCCATCAGAAGCCTTGCAACTCAGTACACCTCAGGAAGCATGTCCCTGATCACCATCATACTGCTGGTAGTTGCCGCAGTTCTGGTAATCGCAGGAGTCGTGCTCATCCAGGAGGGTACGAGAAAGGTACCTGTACAGTACGCTAAGAGAGTAGTCGGCAGGAAAATGTACGGTGGCCAGTCCACCCACATTCCCATCAAGGTAAACCAGAGCGGAGTTATTCCTATCATCTTCGCACTGTCACTCCTTCAGTTCCCGCTGACGATCACATATTTCACAGCAGCCGATTCGGGATTCACGACATTTATCAACAAATATCTGTCACCCAACGGCAACCCCGGAGTATGGATCTATGCAATACTTAACGTCGTGCTGATCATATTCTTCACCTACTTCTATAACCAGATCACATTCAATCCTTTAGAAGTAGCGGACAACCTTAAGGCAAACGGCGGCTTCATCCCCGGAATCAGACCGGGCAAGGCCACATCCGATTACCTTCAGAAGGTGACCAGCAGGATAACTGTTGTCGGAGCGATCTTCCTTGCGGCGATCGCAACGCTTCCCACGATCCTCTCGACCCTTACAGGTCTCAGGCTCCACTTCGGCGGAACATCACTTTTGATCGCCGTAGGAGTTGCTCTTGAAACCGTGAGAGCTCTGGAGAATCAGATGCTCATGAGAAATTATCAGGGATTCCTGAAATAAAGAGGTGCAAAAAATGCTGAGAACGATTTTGCTTGGGCCCCCGGGAGCCGGAAAAGGCACCCAGGCGGTGAAAATAGTTGAAAAATACGGAGTCCCTCACATCTCAACGGGAGACATCTTCAGAGAAAACATCAAGAACGGAACAGAGCTTGGTAAGAAAGCCCAGGAATACATGAACAAGGGCGAACTTGTTCCCGATGATCTGGTATGCGATCTTGCCACATCCAGGCTCCTTGAGCCGGATTGCGCTGAAGGATTCCTCCTTGACGGTTTTCCCAGAACAGTTTACCAGGCCGAGAAGCTTGACGAGTTCCTTAAGGAGCACGATTCCAAAATCGACGTGGTGCTGAACCTGGCCGTTGAAAAGGACGAGCTCATCACAAGGCTTACAGGAAGAAGAGTCTGCAAGGTATGCGGAGCTTCCTTCCACATCGTAAGCGTTCCTCCCAAGGAGGAGGGAGTCTGCGATCACTGCGGCGGAGAGCTCATCCAGAGACCGGACGACAACCTTGAGACAGTGACGAACAGGATCGACGTATACGATTCTCAGACAAAGCCTTTGGTTGATTATTATGAGAAGGCCGGAAACATCGCTACTATTGACGGTGCAACTGACCTCGACAGCGTCTTCGCGGACATCGTGAAGGCCATCGGTGAATAACGATGATAGTAATCAAATCAGAGCATGAAATACGGTTGATGCGCGAAGCAGGTAAGGTCTGCAGCCTTATATTCAAGAGGCTGGAAGACCTTATCAAGCCCGGCATCTCCACCAAGGACATAGATGACCTGGTGGAAAAGACCGTGAAAGAGCACGGCATGAAGGCCGCTGAGAAAGGCTATTACGGCTATCCGGCATCGGTATGCACATCGGTCAACGAAGAAGTGGTCCACGGGATCCCTTCCAAAGACCGCATCCTCAGAGAAGGGGATATCGTGAGCTGCGACCTGGTGGTGGAGAACAAAGGCTACATGGCGGACGCTTGCAGAACTTACGGAGTAGGTCAGATCTCAGAAGAAGCGCAGCATCTGATCGATACCGCAGAGAAAGCTTTTTTCAACGGCATCAAGAATGCGGTGCCCGGGAAGAGGCTGAGAGACATCTCCAGAGAAGTGCAAAACACTGTTGAAGGAGAAGGATTCGGAGTCATCAGAGACTATGTTGGTCACGGAATAGGATCCGAGATGCACGAGGATCCCCAGATCCCCAACTATGTCTGCCCCGGCCCCAATCCCAGAATGCAGAAGGGCATGACCATTGCGGTTGAGCCCATGATCTGCCAGGGAGACTGGGAAGTAGAGGTACTGGATGACGACTGGACCGCAGTTACCGTTGACGGAGGCTGGGCAGCCCATTACGAGAATACCATAGTCGTAACGGACGGTGAGCCGGAGATAATCACTCTTTGAAGGAGGCGTTGGTACAATGTCCAAAAAAGATACTATCGAAGCAGTCGGAACCGTCGTAGACGCTCAGCCCAACGCTATGTTCAAGGTCAAACTCGAGAACGGATTCGAAGTGCTCGCACACATTTCAGGCAAGATAAGAATGAACTACATCAGAATTCTTCCGGGAGACAGAGTCAAGGTGGAACTTTCACCCTACGACCTGACCCGCGGCAGGATCATTTGGAGAGATAAGTAAGACTGTACAGGGAGGAAAAGAAAATGAAAGTCAGAGCTTCCGTAAAGCCTATCTGCGAGAAATGCAAGGTTATCAAGAGAAAAGGCAAAGTAATGGTCATCTGTGAGAACCCGAAGCATAAGCAGAAACAGGGCTGATAACAACTAAAAACAAGGCTGGGGGAATCACCGGGGTCCCCCGTAAAAAGGCCTCACAAATTATATTTAATGCAGATCCTGTCTAGTCGCCCCCGGAAAGGCGAAGAAAGATAGGGGAAGGAGAAAAAATAATGGCGCGTATAGCCGGTGTTGACTTACCAAGAGACAAAAGGATAGAGATAGGACTTACCTATATCTACGGAATTGGCAGACCAACAGCAACACTTATCCTCGAGAAGGCGGGCATCAACCCCGACACCAGAGTCAAAGATCTGACAGAGGATGAAGCTGGTAGGATCAGAAAGATCATTGACGAAGAGTACATGGTAGAGGGCGACCTCAGACGTGAAGTTTCTCTTAACATCAAGAGACTCATGGAGATCGGTTCCTACAGAGGAATTCGTCACAGAAGGGGACTCCCCGTAAGAGGACAGAAGACAAAGACCAACGCAAGGACCAGAAAGGGCCCGAAGAAGACCGTTGGAAGAAAGAAGAAAGCAACCAGGTAGGAAGGAGGTAGACAAAAATGGCTAAAACTGTAAAGAAAGCAGTAAGAAAAAAGAAGATCGTAAGAAAGAACGTTGAAAAAGGCCAGGCTCATATTCAGTCTACCTTTAACAACACTCTGGTTACGCTGACAGACATGGATGGCAACGCACTCAGCTGGTCATCCGCCGGATCACTGGGATTCAAGGGTTCCAGAAAATCCACACCCTTCGCAGCTCAGCAGGCAGCTGAAGTAGCAGCCAAGGGAGCTATGGAACATGGCTTAAAGACGGTAGAAGTATACGTTAAGGGACCGGGCTCCGGAAGAGAAGCAGCCATCAGAGCTCTTCAGACAGCCGGACTTGAGATCACAATGATCAAGGACATCACGCCCATTCCGCACAACGGATGCAGGCCGCCGAAGCAGAGAAGAGTCTAGTGAGAAGGGAGGAAAAAGGAAATGGCAGTAAACAGAGATCCTGTTTTAAAGAGATGCAGATCATTAGATATTGACCCGAGCCATCTCGGAATATACAAGAAGTCAAAGAGACAGCCTAATCGTCGCCAGAAGAAGATGAGCGAATATGCTACTCAGCTCAGAGAAAAGCAGAGAGCTAAGTTCATCTACGGCGTTCTCGAGAAGCAGTTCAGAAACACTTTTGAAAAGGCAGCGAGAAAGCAGGGCGCTACAGGCGAAAACCTTCTCATCATGCTTGAATCAAGACTCGACAATGTGGTTTACCGCATGGGTTTTGCTCTTACAAGAAGAGAAGCCAGACAGCTTGTAACACACGGCCACTACACACTTAACGGCAAGAAGGTCAACTCACCGTCCCTGATGGTGAAGGCCGGAGACGTTATTGCAGTCAAGGCAGCAAGCAAGAACTCACCTAAATTTAAGGAGATCCAGGACCTTCAGGTAGTCGTACCTTCATGGATGGACGTAGATCTCGACAAGCTTGAAGGCAAGATCCTTGCCCTTCCCAAGAGAGAAGAGATCGATACTCCCATTCAGGAGCACCTTATCGTCGAGCTGTACTCCAAGTAATTGATTGAAAACTTGGAAAGGAAGGAGGCTTCTATAATGATAGAAATTGAAAAGCCAACGATCACAAAAGTCATTGACGAAGATGGATGCCACGGTAAGTTCGTGGTAGAGCCTCTGGAAAGAGGATACGGAACGACTCTGGGGAACGCCATGAGGAGGATCCTCTACAGCTCTCTTCCGGGAGCTGCAGTGGTCTCCGTCAAGATCGACGGAGTGCTCCATGAGTTCTCCACCATACCCGGCGTAAAGGAAGACGTTACCGAGATCATTTTAAACCTCAAAAAACTGGCGGTCAGACTGAACGGCGATCCAACAAAGAGAGCCATCATCAACGCCATCGGACCCTGCGAAGTCAAGGCTTCAGACATTCAGGCAGACAATGAACTGGAGATCTTCAATCCCGATCTTCACATTGCAACTCTTGAAGAGAATGCCACTCTGATCATGGAGATCAACTTCGCGACAGGCAGAGGTTATGTTCCGGCTGAAATGAACAAGACGGAAGATACACCGATCTCAGTTATTCCTGTAGACTCCATATTCACACCGGTCAGAAGAGCAAACTTCACCGTTGAGAATACCAGAGTCGGCCAGGTAACGGACTATGACAGACTGATCCTGGACCTTTGGACCGACGGATCCATCTCCCCCGAAGAGGGAGTGTCCATCGCAGCCAAGATCATGCAGGAACACCTGAATCTGTTCGTACAGCTTACCGATACCACAGGCGCCATGGAGATCATGGTAGAGAAGGAAGAAGATCAGAAAGAGAAGGCTCTTGAGATGACCATCGAAGAACTTGAACTTTCAGTCCGTTCCTTCAACTGCCTGAAGAGGGCAGCCATCAACACTGTAGAGGAGCTTACTCAGAAGTCCGAAGAGGACATGATGAAGGTAAGGAACCTCGGTAAGAAGTCGCTGGACGAAGTTAAAGCAAAATTAGATGAGCTCGGTTTGTCACTTAGACCGAACGATGACAAATAGTGGAAGTGAAAGGAGAATTCGGAAATGCCCGGATATAGAAAATTAGGCAGACCCTCCGCTCACAGAAAGTCAATGCTCAGGAACCTGACGACTGAACTTTTCAAGCACGGCAGGATCGAAACGACAAGTATGAGAGCGAAGGAGATCAAGAGGATCGCTGAGAAGATGATCACTCTCGCAAAGAGAGGAGATCTTCACGCAAGACGTCAGGTCTTATCCTATCTCGTAGATGAGACCACAGTCACAAAACTTTTCGATGAGATCGCACCCAACTACGCCGACAGAAACGGCGGATACACAAGGATCCTCAAGCTGGGTCCCCGTCAGGGAGATGCAGCTGAGACAGTGTTCATCGAGCTGGTGTAAATCAATATCATGAAACGGAGACCCGGGGCCTGAGCCCTGGGTCTTTTGTTATAAGATAGCACTTAAATATGGAGCTTTTCGAAGGGAGGACTCGTTGACAGAAAATAGAAAAACCATTATAATTATAATATAAAAGAATAAGAACGGAAGAGCCGAAGACGCATGCGTTTTCACGGGAAACCGGTGAGAATCCGGTACAGTCTCCTCTGCTGTGACGCTGACGACGGGACCATATCCATTGACTGAATAGTTGAGAAGGGGTTTCGGAGGATGAGGCGAAGTCAGAAGACCGGGCTCTACCTGTCCAACATTTTTCAGGCAGAGAGAAATGGGTATTCCCGGTTGGGTTTTTTTCGCGTAGTATCTTTGCTTGAAGCAAAGATTTTTTTTTAGGAAAAGGAGTGTTTTTCTAAGATGAAGAAGAGAGTTCTAAGTATTCTGCTCATAATTACGATGACCATCTGTCTGATGCCGTCTGTCGTAATGGCAGATCAGCCTGCCTCACAGGA
>Ga0256405_10007362_pt1 | contig 16682 bp, 11 predicted proteins | sample RumenRJG_02DNA_FD_189096 | JGI IMG/M metagenome (GOLD analysis project Ga0256405, IMG submission 189096) | Bovine rumen microbial communities from Lethbridge, Alberta, Canada - RJG_02 | ecosystem: Host-associated > Mammals > Digestive system > Stomach > Rumen | place: Canada: Alberta...
TCCCTGTTACCATTTGTTTTAGCAACTATAGTATACAGGTAAATCCACGTTGCTACAAAATGGAGGTCATTACATATTGTCTATAATTACGAGAAATAAGGGGAGCATATGGGTAAAAAGAAGGGCATAAATGCCGAGAAGGTCATGCTGATTCTTCTCGCACTTATGGTGCTGGTAGGCGCTATCGTTATCAGCGTCCTCTTTACGATGAGGGAGAGAAATAAGCCGAGCCTTGTGGCTGCCAATCGTACGATCATTCTGAATGGAAACTATCTCGATACAGATCATGAGATCTATTCTTCTCCCAAGAGAAAGGCTTATTGGCTGCCGGCAGAAGATACGATGAGGGAATTGGCCGTTACCTTCCGACAGTCGACAAATCTGTCAACCGTCAGATTTTGTCTGGACGAGAACTCTTATGAACTGAGTCCCATGTCCAACAAACTCTATGGGTGTGGGAAGGGAAATAAGAAGACACTGATCAGTGATTCGGGTCGTTTTCCGGTACTCAGTGTCAATGGAACGCTCTACATTTCTACCAGCTTCATGCAGAAACATCTGGATTGCAGCGTGGATGATCTGACGGATTATGATATGTCGATTGCGATCATTCACCATGACAGTGTTCGTGAGAGACTGGATGCGTCCTGGACGGAGGAGAAGAGAATCGCTCATGCCTTCGGTGGTCTGGGCAAGAAGGTTTACACTGAGTCGGCAGAGGCCTTCATGCATAATTACGATCGTGGATTTCGCGTCTTCGAAGTAGATCTGGAATATACGTCGGATGGCATTCTGGTGGGTGCGCATAGTTGGGACAACAATTATCTGAAGAAGACCTTTGGTTATCTGCGGCCGGATGACGATGACGGCGAATGGCTGACAAGGGCTGAGTTCCATGAACTTCAGCAGACGACGAAGTATAGCCCCTTGACCTTCAACCAGATGTGCCAGCTTCTTACGACCTATTCGGATGCAATATTGATTATTGACGGAAAGTATAATGATGAGGAGACGGTGCATAGAGAATATGCAGATATCCTGCGGACCTGTCAGGAATATCCCGGTGTTGCGGATCGCCTGATTCCTACGATCTACAATCAGAAGATGTACAGCTGGGTTTCGGATATCTATAAGTGGCATTCCATGATCTACATGTGGTACCAGTTAGAACCTGCAAGCTTCTCTCCGACAAATGAACTGAAATTTGCCTTTAGTCATGGCATTCCGGCGGTTGCTTATGGTGACAAGCGCGAGAATGAACTTATTAATAATGAAGCGAGAAAGTATGGAATTAAGACTTACGTCCATACGATCGATGATGAGGACATTGCCATGCGCCTGGAGAATGATAATGCCTATGGACTGATCACGAACAGCCTGGCGCCGGAATATTAAGGAATATGAAGGGAGAATGGGGAATTTCTTGACGGGCAATGTGCCCGGTGATAGACTTTTTTTAGCAGATACAAAGATGTATTGCGCATGATTATTATGAAGGATTAGTACATGCCCAGCCCGTAATGAGGGTTGGGTATACTATTTTTGACAGAGAGGTGGTGGGCACATGAGATTTACCAAGATGCAAGGTTGCGGTAATGACTATGTATATGTCGATGTTACAAAACAAATGATCCCTGATCCGGAGAGGACGGCGCAGTTCGTAAGTGATCGTCATTTCGGTATCGGATCGGATGGACTGATTCTGATCGCATCTTCAGAAATCGCTGATTTTCAGATGATTATGTATAACCTGGATGGTTCTCGAGGCGAGATGTGTGGCAACGGTATTCGTTGCGTCGGTAAGTATGTCTATGACCACCATCTGACCGACAAAACCACGATTACCGTGGAGACCTTGGCAGGCATTAAGACACTGGAACTTACGCTGGGGGAAGACGGCCTGGTAAGCCAGGTTCGTGTGGACATGGGAAACCCCATCTATGATGCACCGAAGATTCCGGTGATCTTCCCTAAGGACCGCATGATCAATGAGCCTATCGAAGTCAAGGGCAAGCTCTATCACGGCACTGCAGTTTCCATGGGCAATCCCCACCTCGTCATCTTTCAGGAAGAGGATGTAAGAGGCATGGACCTCGCAGCGGTTGGTCCACATTTCGAGACGCATGAGACCTTCCCCAAGCGTGTGAATACGGAATTCGTAAATGTACTCGACAGACAGCACCTTCGTATGAGAGTATGGGAACGTGGATCCGGTGAGACCCTCGCCTGCGGAACCGGTGCCTGTGCAGTCTGCGCGGCAGCGGTGATGAATGGTCTGACGGATGAGAAGGTGGAGATCGAACTGCGCGGCGGCATTCTTACCGTCGAGTACAACAGGGCGAGCGAGACCATCTACATGACCGGCCCCGCCACCACCGTTTTCGAAGGAGACATTGACGTTCCGGATATCGGCGATCCGACGCCGGATGAGGATGTAAGAATATATTCGATGTAACGCTCGACTTATGACAGAAGGACTGACTGGAGAGACTGACATGGGACAGACTATCAGAACGCTATATCTGGAAGGAATTCTTAATGAAGACCGGACTTTCCTCGCGAAGGCCCGGTCTTTCGGTTACAATATTATCCCTTTTGGACTGCCTGCCGGCATGGTACTCGATGGTGATGGCACCCTGGTGACCGCGACAGAGGGCACGGATGCAGAGGATAACTTCGTCTTCGGACAGGATGCTTCCTTCGGAAATGTAGAGCATCCCGATACTCCCCTGATCCAGGTTGCCGTCTGTATCAGCCAGAAGAGTGTGGACCGTTTCCTTGAAGAAGGAGTTCCTGTGCTGGGATGCGAGCTGAAGGACAAGCGTCTGTCCGGCTGTATGTATATCGTGGACGATGTGGATGCTATCGATGATGATCTTCTCTACAAGGTCTACTGCAGACACTTCGAACTCCCCATGAAGATCTTAGAGACCCAGAGAACTGAGGTAAGAGAGATTGCAGTTTCTGACATTCCGGCTCTTCGTAAGATCTATGCCAAGCCTGGTATGACAGACTATATCGAAGATCTCTATCAGGGCGAAGAGGAAGAGATCTATCAGAAACAGTATATTCACAATATCTATGGGCTCTATGACTTCGGACTCTGGGCTGTCATCAGCAGGAAGACCGGAGATCTCATCGGAAGAGCTGGTATTGAAGTAAAAGATGGCTTTCAAGAAGGGACCGTGGAACTCTCTTACCAGATTGATCCGGATCTCTGGGGCAGAGGTCTTGCAACGGAAGTATGCGTAGAGATTCTTCGTTATGCGGAGCAGAAGCTAGGCAAGACAGCTGTGATTGCAAGAGTGGATCCTGAGAACTACAGATCCATCGGCCTTCTCAAGCGTCTCGGATTCCAGTCGATAAAGGGGGACCGCCTGAAGAACTTTATGGCACAGGACGCGGATATCCAAGCCTTTTTATCTTCCGGAACCACAGAAGGAAAAAGCGACAGAGTGTATTGTAAAGAATTGTCATAAAGTTTATAATTTTATATCAATCATTTTAGTCAAACGATTTTGGGGAGGAGGTAAATCCATGGACGAACATGAGCAGGAGAAGATTCAGGAACTCGAGATGAAATTGCATAAGGATCACCGTGGGGTTATCTCTACATCGGATTTCCAGGATCCGGAAGCGATCTATAAGCGCATGATCCAGAGAATCCGCATGTATCATCCCAATACCGATATCTCCATGATCGAGAAGGCTTATCATTTTGCCGCGGATAAGCATAAGGGCCAGAAGCGTAAGTCTGGCGAACCTTATATCATTCATCCCCTTTGCGTCGGTCTGATCCTTGCAGATCTGGAGCTGGATAAGGAGACCATCACAGCTGGTATTCTCCATGATGTTGTGGAAGATACAGATACGTCTGTAGAGGATATCTCCCGTGAATTCTCTTATGAAGTTGCCCTGCTGGTGGACGGTGTCACGAAGTTAGGACAATTAGATTACGATAAGGATAAGGTAGAAGTTCAGGCAGAGAATCTCCGTAAGATGTTCCTTGCCATGGCGAAGGATATCCGTGTCATCCTGATCAAGCTTGCCGACAGACTGCATAATATGCGTACTCTTCGCTATATGACGCCTGCCAAGCAGAAGGAGAAGGCTAAGGAGACGATGGAGATCTATGCGCCTCTGGCTCAGAGACTCGGTATCTCCAAGGTGAAGATCGAACTCGACGATCTGTCTCTTCGTTATCTGGAACCGGAAGCCTATTACGACCTGGTGGAGAAGGTTTCTTCCCGCAGACAGGAACGTGATGAATATGTACAGAAGCTGATCGATGATGTCTCTAAGGAGATCCGTAGAAATGGCATCGAGGCAACCGTAGAGGGCCGCGCGAAGCATTTCTTCAGTATCTATCGTAAGATGGTCAATCAGCATAAGACCTTAGATCAGATCTTTGACCTCTTTGCAGTTCGTATTATTGTTGATTCCATCAAGGACTGTTATGCAGCCCTCGGTGTCATCCATGAGATGTATACTCCGGTACCCGGACGTTTCAAGGATTATATCGCTATGCCCAAGCCCAATATGTACCAGTCGCTTCACACGACGGTTATTGGACCAAACGGCAGCCCCTTCGAAGTTCAGATTCGTACCTATGACATGCATCGTACCAGTGAATACGGTATCGCAGCTCACTGGAAGTATAAGGAATCCGGCTCCGGTGCTACCATTAATCAGGAAGAGGCGAAGCTCTCCTGGCTCCGCCAGATTCTCGAATGGCAGCAGGACATGTCCGATAATAAGGAATTCATGACCCTCCTTAAGTCTGACTTTAACCTCTTTGGCGATACGGTTTTCTGCTTCACCCCGACGGGTGATGTTAAGAACCTGCCCAAGGGATCTACCACCATCGACTTTGCGTATTCCATCCATACTGCGGTAGGTAACCGTATGGTCGGAGCCAAGGTCAATGATAAGCTGGTTCCAATCGATTACGAGATCCAGAATGGAGATCGTATCGATATTATTACTTCTCAGAATTCCAAGGGCCCCAGCCCTGACTGGCTCAAGGTCGTTAAGTCGACCCAGGCGAAGAATAAGATCAACCAGTGGTTCCGTACCCAGGCCAAGGAAGATAATATTAACCGTGGTCATGATCTTCTGGTTTCAAATGCCAAGTCCAAGAATATCGATCCTTCCATGATCAACAAGCCGGAGTATCAGGCAGTGATCATGCGTCGTTATGGTTTTAATGACTGGGAATCTGCACTTGCATCCGTCGGCCGTGGCGGACTCAAGGAAGGACAGGTCATCAACCGTATGTATCAGGAGTTTTTGAAGGATCATCCTCTCATTCAGACGGATGATGATGTCCTTAGAGAAGTCAACCATACGGATGCAGATGGCTCGACAGATTCTTCCAATCAGAATCAGAATGCCCAGCACAACCATCGTCATTCCTCGAATGGAGTCCGTATCAAGGGAGCACCGGATCTTCCGGTTCGCTTCTCCAGATGCTGTAGCCCGGTTCCCGGAGACGATATCGTTGGATTCATTACCCGTGGTCGTGGTGTAACCATTCACCGCACGGATTGTATCAATATCATGAACCTGCCCCAACTCGATCGTGAGAGACTGATTGACGCAGAGTGGGATGCAACCGTACTCGAGAAGAAGACGGATGAGCACTTCGAGGCAACGATCCGCATCTACGCCCAGAACCGTACCGGTCTTCTGGTCGATATCTCGAAGGTATTCACAGAACGCGAGATTGATATTCATTCCATTAATACCAGAACGTCCAAACAGGGCGTTGCAACCATTGTTGTTACCTTCTTGATCTCCAGTCGTAACGAACTCTCGACCCTGATTGCTAAGATCAAGGCTATCGAGAACGTGATTGATATCGAGCGTACAACAGGCTGATACAGGAGCGATTATGAAGGCGGAATTGCAAGGGTATGTGGTCGGCCCGATTCAGACCAATTGCTATATTCTGTCGGATGAAGAGACCAGACAGGCAATCCTGATTGACCCAGGCCCTGGCAGCGATAAGCTGATAACAGAGCCGGAGCGCCAGGGACTTTCGCTTGTTGCTATTCTCATGACCCATGCGCACTGGGATCATATCGCCTGTGCTGAGACCTTCCATGAGAGATACAGAGCACCTCGTTATCTTCTGCAGGCCGAGACGATTACCGCCTCCGATCCTGAGATCAATCTCTCGGGAGAATTCGAAGGTATGGGAAGGAGCTATGACTGGGATAAGCTGGTGACAGATGGACAGAAGGTCGAGATTGGTCCTTTCAAGTTTACCTGCCTTGCAACACCAGGACATACACCCGGCGGTGTCTGCTATTATTTCGAGAAAGAAGGTTTTCTCTTCGCAGGGGATTCCCTCTTCGAAGGTTCTGTTGGAAGAACAGATTTCCCGGGTGGCAGCATGTCACAGCTGGTAAGATCCTTACAGGAGAAGGTTCTCTGCCTTCCGGATGAGACCAAGGTATTCCCTGGACATGGTGGGGAGACTGAAGTCGGCTATGAGCGGAAATACAATCCTTATTTAAGCATGTATTGACGTAGGATTACTTTAGCTTTGCTATTGACGTAGGATTACTTTAGCTTTGCTATTGATTTATGATTACTTTAGCTTTGCTATTGACGTATAATTACTTTAGCTTTGCTCTTGACTTATAATTACTTTACCGGTTGCCTTAATTTTCAAAATTACCATTTCAATATCATTTGAATTGAATTTTACCTTCTGTTTATTGGGGGATACAGAGAATGCTTGAGAGTTATTTGGATATCGTGGACCAGGAGTATCAGCGAGTATCGGGCGGTGGGCGCAACATACTCCTGGTCCATTATAATGGGGAGCTTTCTCAGTCTGATATGAAGCTTCCGGAGAAGATGAAGGCGAAGGATGGTCCTGCAGTCGTACAGTGTGAGTATGATTACCGTGCGATACAGGAACCTATAGAGCCTTTTCTTGGTATGGTCTACGGCCTGGTCATGAAGTTCGGAGAAGGAGATCTAGAAGCTTTCATGGAACAGGCGGGCGTCTATGAACTTCATAAGGATATCTTCCGTTTCTACTGGAAGACAGGTGAAGCCGTTCGTAGGGAACCGATTATCCGTACAGAACTTGAGTATGAGAAGAAGCGCATGATAGATGAGATCGTCTCCATGATCTTCGCAGCAGCCGAACTGCATCCCTTCCTTCTTATTCTTAATCGCATGCAGATCGCGAATCATTCAACAGTGGAAGTGCTCTATCAGCTGGCTAGGGATAAACGTAAGAGCTGCTTTGGTATTATCCTTGGTCTCAGTGATTCCGTTGCATTTCCGACCTATACCGCTCATCTCTGGGAAAAGTTCACAGAGTATCTGGATGATGAGGGCTGTATCGCATCTATTGGTACAGCTGGCAATCCGATTACGATGAACGAGAATCTTCCGCATTTTCGGGATCTGGGAGAGAAGCACTTCATTTCCATCAGAAACCATGTCACCTTCCTCGATATCCAGACGGCAGAATTCTATATCGACAAGATGCTGCCCCTCTTAGAGGATGATGCTTTCGGCATCTCTGAGGAGACCAAGGTGAATGCCTACTATGTCGCCTTCCAAGCGACATTCCTAATGCCGGATCTGTCACATGCGCTTGATATCGTGGGACGACTGGAGACAATCTATAAGGCGGATCCGGATGCTATGGATCCCTTCTATTACAGGCATCTTCTGATTTTGCTTCGCATGTACCAGAATGAACTGAAGGAAGCGCAGGAGCTTCTTCAGGAAGGTCTGAAGGATCCCGGACTTACAGAAGAGTGGAGATTCGTATACCTCCTTCGGGAAGCCATGGTGCGAATGAGTGCCTGGAATAATATCTTCTTCTGCCGTGAGAATCTGCAACTTAGCGAAGAACTTATATCAGGACTTAAGAAGAGAGGCTACTATAATCATCTGGCCTACATCGAACTCTATGCCTACGATAACGATAAAGCATCTGTTGAGAAGGCCGTCGATAAGAAGTCCCCTCATTTCGAGGAGGTCCTTCGTCTGGTAGAGAAGACGGGCAACCGCTTCCTGTTGAATCTCGTTTATGAGAAGAACATCATGATCTCCTCGAGCTATGGCCTCAACCATATCGCCCTCTACTATTTCCATATGGGCACCATGGACCTGTCGCATGGAGTCGATCATGAGATGGGTGAGAGCTTCAACGGCATCGGCTACAATCTCTCAGCCCTGGGCCACTATGAGGAGGCTGAGCAGTTCTACCGCAAGGCTCTCTACGCTTTCCATGCCCTGAGCTGTTTAGAAGACGTCAGTGAGACCTTCTATAATATGGCCATGAACCGCATTGCCATGGGCTCCTACTATGAAGCGGAGGATGCCCTGAACGCTTGCGTTAAGGTGATTCGCCATCTTCGCCTCAATCGTCTTCGTGTCTGCAATATCTCCAAGCTCTACGCCCTTCTGTCGCTGACTTCCGTGCTGCAGGGCAACCTCTTTACGGCAGAACAGTACGAGCGACGTGCTGCAAACTTCCTGGATTATTACATCAGCCGCGGCAACCAGATGGACCTGAAGCACGACTATTCGAATTACGACGATGAGATTCTGATCCTTTGCCTGGCCCGCGCCCTGATCGCTGATCGAAAGGGCCTTACGGAAGAGGCTGGGGAGAATTTCAGGATGGTTGCAAGCTATCTCGAGCCTGCCGGAGGTAATGTCTATTACTGCAAGGCCATCTATTACGAGAACTATGTTCGCTATCTCCGTGAGAATTCATCGGATTCAGATGCCCTTCGGGAAATGGAGAGCGAATTCAAAGCATACGCCAAGAACCTGTCAGATCGCCGTGCCATCGAAGTGTCGCAGTGGATCGAACTCTCGGAAGAATTTGATGACTTAGAGATCAGCGGGGCAGAGATCGATCGCCAGTTAGGTGAAGTGGAGGCTAGAAAACAGGCCAAGACCCTACGTCGCAATATGGAATTCCTTCAGATGTGGCAGAGACTTCTGAACGTCGAGGACATGAATCCCAGAGAACTCTTAGAGAATGCCATGCGCAGGTTCCAGGGCTACTTCTCTGTCGACCGCTGTATGTATCTGCAGTTTGCTGATGACAAGCTACCTAAGGTGCTCTATAACAATACGGATGTTGAGGTGTCAACGAAACTGGTGGAAGAGATCCGCAAGTCTCTTCGTATGAACATACATGGGTTCGCTGTATCGAAGATGTCCAATGAATATTCGGATTACAGCGGACTCTTAGACTGCTTTGGTGGAGGGAAAGTCTGCTCCATGGTTGTGATTCCCTACCTTGTGGGCAGCAGACTTGATACTGTTTTCTTAACCTATGTTGAGATGCGCGAGAGCTGGTTCTCCATGGTCAACCACTATATGTTAGATGAAGAAGACAGAGCTTTCTTCGAAGTCCTCTTCCGAGAAGCAAATCTGGCCCTGAAGCGTATTGAGAGTAACCATAAGATTCGGGAGATGAACCGTCTGCTTTACCAGAGTGCCATTACAGACCAGCTTACCGGGGTAAGGAATCGAACCGGCCTCTATCGTTTTGTAAATGAGATTACGACCGGAAGCAGGGAAGATTTCCGAAGTCGTATGGCAATCATGTTCATCGATCTCGATAACTTTAAACCCTATAATGATAAGCTTGGACATGAGGCTGGAGATGTGGTTTTAAAGGGCATGTCCCGTATCTTCGAGCAAGCTCTGGGCAACTGGGGTATCGTCGCACGCTACGGCGGTGATGAATTCATTCTTCTGATTCGTACGGATGAGAGATCCATCCTCTTGGATATCGCAGAGGAGATCTATGCCCAGATCGATAAGGCTAATGGCTTCGAGACAGAACTCCGTGCCCAACTTGGTGAGATTCCGGAAGAGTACCGCAATATGCAGATCGGCTGCTCCATCGGAATTGCAACGACCCTTCATAATGACGCATCTTTGGATGTACAGGAACTCATTAATGAAGCGGATAAGGTTCTCTATGAAGTGAAGAACGAAGCAAAGGGAACGTATAGATTCCTGGAGTAGACGGCTGATACGATGGAACAGCCGTCTATCTGAACTTGTCCGGTTGATATCCTGGTGCCACAAGAGATGGACGGTGATCGAATCTTGGTGTATGGGGAGAAGTATGTTACATTACATACGTTAAAAAATACCTGACTACAATTCGAGGTTTCTTTTGAAAATAGAAATAATCGTAAATAAAGCAGATTTTGAATATGATATCTTTGGCCTGGTCCAGGCCTTCTATCCCCGCGAAGAGATCGAGATCGTCTATGACGTAGCAGATGAAGATGCTAGGAGTCTGCCTTATCAGACCAGAAATCACAGAAGACATAGAGAAGAGAAGGACCGAGATAAGACAGGGAAGCAGATTGCTTCGACCAAGGCAACGGAGGAACCGGATGAGCAGATTGCTTCGACCAAGGCAACGGAGGAAACGGATAAGCAGACTGTCTGTGATAAACCGGACAGAATCCTTCGTGTGGAGTATCTCCCGGGACAGATTCATATCGCTTTCGCTCCGGAAGACGATTTCCACTACGATCATATAGAGAAGCTTCCCGGTGACTGGCCGGAAGATCCTGCCCATGATAAGACCGTCCGCCCGGAGATGAAGAACATCCTGAAGATGGCAGTCTATGACATCCTCTCAGAAGAAACCGGAAAGACTCTTCCCTGGGGAACGCTGACCGGAATCCGTCCGACCAAGATTCCACTCCGCATGGTGCAGGATGGTGCTTCGGACCAGGAGATCTCTACCTTCATGAAGGAGCACTATAAGTCTTCTGATGAGAAGATTGCGATTGCGACCGAGATTGCCCACAGAGAAGCTAAGATCTTATCAGGAATCGATACGAACAAGGGATATTCCATCTATATCGGCATTCCTTTCTGCCCGACGACCTGTCTCTACTGCAGCTTTCCCTCTTATGCGAGAGCCAGCTTCGAAGGTCAGGTGGATGCCTATCTTGCGGCTCTTGAGAAGGAGATTCGATTCACGGCAGAAGCCATGAAGGATCATATCTTAGATACGGTTTACATTGGAGGCGGAACGCCGACATCTCTATCTGCAGCAGAACTCGACCGACTCTTTCGCATCATGGACGAGGCTCTGCCTATGGACTCTGTTAAGGAATTCACCGTGGAAGCCGGTCGCCCTGATTCCATCGACCGCGAGAAACTCCAGGTCATGAAGAAGCACAAGGTCAGCCGCATCTCCGTGAATCCCCAGACCATGCATGACAAGACGCTCAAGCTGATCGGCCGCCACCACACAGCAGCGCAGCTTGTTGATGCATTTCAGATGGCCCGTGAGGAAGGCTTCGATGACATCAATATGGACCTGATCCTGGGCCTGCCCGGTGAGACCGTGGACGATGTCCGCTACACCCTCGACAGGGTGAAGGAGATGGCACCCGATAATCTGACCATTCACAGCCTGGCCATCAAGTCCAAGTCCCGCCTGAATCAGCAGTGGGAGGACTACCGCACCTATGCCATGGAGAACTCTGACGAGCTCATGAGCATGTCCCTCGAGACGGCAGCGGCCCTCGGCCTCGAGCCTTATTACCTCTATCGCCAGAAGAATATGATCGGCAACCTCGAGAATGTCGGCTTCTCCAGGCCTCATCTCGCCGGCCTCTACAACATCCTCATCATGGAGGAAGTCGAGTCTATCATCGCCCTCGGCGCCGGTACGTCTTCGAAGTATGTCAGCGACCATGGTAGAAATGTAAAGCGAACCGAGAATGTGAAGGATATCCCGACCTATATCGATCGCATTGATGAGATGATCGAGCGCAAGAAAGAAGCTATTCAGAAGTGGCTATAGAAATAGAGCTCCGTCTCTTGATAGACCCTGAAAATTGTCCTATAATATTACGGATTCTGTGACAGTACAGAATCCGTATTTTGGTTAACAGAGAAAGAGCTGGAAAACACTGAATGGCAGGCACTGTACAGGTTGCCGCCCGTGTTGAACCAGCAATACAGGATGGAGCAGTAATGGGATCTATATTATCTAAGAAGCCCGTCAACGGAATGAAGGATATCCTTCCCCGTGAGATGGAGATCCGTGACTACGTCACCGGAATTATTAAGGAAACCTACAGAAGCTTCGGTTTCACACCGATTGAAACCCCTTGCATGGAGAATATCGCGAATCTCCAGTCGAATCAGGGTGGTGAGAACGAGAAGCTCATATTCAAAGTCCTAAAGCGTGGTGAGAAGCTCCATATTCCCGAGGCAGAGACAGAAGCAGAGGTTGTGGATTATGGTATGCGTTACGACCTGACCCTTCCCCTCTCCAGATTCTATGCGAATAATGCCAATGACCTGCCTGCACCCTTCAAGGCGCTGCAGATCGGCAATGTATGGCGTGCCGACCGTCCCCAGCGTGGTCGTTACAGACAGTTCACCCAGTGTGATATCGATATCCTCGGTGAGCCTTCGAACCTTGCGGAGATCGAGCTGATCCTTGCAACCACCACAACTCTTGGACGTATCGGGTTCCACGATTTCGAGATTCGTATCAATGAGAGAAGAATCTTAAAGGCGATGGCATCTTACGCAGGTTTTGCGGAAGATGATACCGAGGATGTCTTCATCACCCTTGATAAGATGGATAAGATCGGCCTTGACGGTGTGACCGCTGAGCTTAAGGAGCATTACGATGCAGCTTCTGTTGATAAGTATGTTGCTCTCTTCTCCGGGCTCTCAGAGATCAAGGACGTTAAGGCAGGTACTGCTTTCCTGAAGGCCGAACTCGGTGACTTCTTAGATCAGGAAGTGGTTGACTCCCTGACCGAGATCGAGATCGCAGTCAACAATGCCAAGGAAGCTAAGTTCGAGCTTGTCTTCGATCCTACCCTCGTTCGTGGTATGGGTTACTACACCGGAACCATCTTCGAGATTGCGATTCCTGAATTTGGCGGAAGCTGCGGTGGCGGCGGACGTTATGACCATATGGTAGGTAAGTTTGCAGGACATGAGGTTCCCGCATGCGGATTCTCCATCGGCTTCGAGAGAATTATCCTGCTCCTTATGGAGTCTGACTTCCAGATTCCTCTTCAGGGCAAGAAGATCGCTTACCTTGTTGAGAAGAATTACCCTGCTGACAAGCTTGTCGACGTTATGAACCAGGCCAAGGAAGCCCGTAAGAAGGGACAGCAGGTTCTCGTCGTAAGACGTGCCAAGAACGCCAAGTTCCAGAAGGAGAACCTCTCCGCTCAGGGTTATGAGGATTTCCAGGAATTCTTCAACAACTAATCTTCGCAAATGAAGGTTTTGATCCACAGAATGCCTTTCGTTGATAATGGATCTTACGAAAACACCAATATTCATATTCTGAGGAAGTGTGGGATCCGTTCTACATTTCCGAGGGAATAGAGATATAGACACAAGAAAGAAGGAAATAACATGCAGTCACGTACCCATACTTGCGGGGAACTGAGACTGGGCGATGCGGGTAAGTCCGTACGCCTTGCCGGATGGCTCGAGAACATGCGTGAGGTTGGAGCAAACCTCGCATTCATCGTAGTTCGCGATTTCTATGGGACCACCCAGATCACCGCTGAGACCGAGGAGATGGTGAAACTCTTCAAGGGAATCACCAAGGAATCTACCATCGCTGTAGAAGGCGTCGTTCGTGAGAGATCTTCCAAAAACGCAAAGCTTGCTACCGGTGAGATCGAAGTCGTTCCTGAGAAGGTTGAAGTTCTCGGCAAGTGCCGTTACAACGAGCTTCCCTTTGAAGTAAACAGAAGCCGCGAGGCGGATGAGACACTTCGTCTCAAGTACAGATACCTCGATCTTCGCAATCCGGAGGTGAAGAAGAACATCATCCTGCGTTCCAACGTTGTTCGCGCTCTGCGTGAAGCAATGATCGCACATGATTTCATGGAGATTACCACTCCCATTCTTACCGCTTCTTCTCCTGAGGGCGCACGTGACTACCTTGTTCCCGCAAGAAAGCATCCTGGTAAGTTCTATGCACTGCCTCAGGCACCCCAGCAGTTCAAGCAGCTTCTGATGGTTTCCGGTATCGACCGCTACTTCCAGATCGCTCCCTGCTTCCGTGATGAGGATGCGCGTGGAGACCGTTCTCCCGGAGAATTCTACCAGCTGGATATGGAGATGGCATTCGCTTCCCAGGAAGATGTATTCGCTGTCATCGAGGACGTTCTTCCTCCTGTATTTGCTAAGTATGGTACATACGACAGAGCATCCGGTGCTCCCTTCGTACGTATTCCTTACCTTACCGCACTCGAGAAGTACGGCTCCGACAAGCCCGACCTTCGTATCGACCTTACTGCTCAGGATGCAACCGACCTGATGAAGGGCCTCGGCTTCGGACCTTTTGACGAGGAAGGTGCTGTCATGAAGGCAGTTGTAATCTCTGATTTCCATGAGACCAGAAAGTTCATCGACAAGACCGTCGAGGAAGTTGGTGTTCAGGCTGGTTCTAAGCCTTACTGGTTCCGTCTGGACGAGAAGGGTGAGATCGTTGGTGGTATCGCAAAGTTCGTAGCTTTGAAGAAGGACGAGATCGTATCCGCACTTGGTATCGAGAAGGAATCTCTCGTTATCGTAACAGCTGGTACGAAGACTCAGGCACAGAAGACTGCAGGTGTGTCCATTAAGACCTTCGGTGCAGCTCTTCCGAACCACATCGACAAGGAACAGTATGCATTCTGCTGGATCGTAGACTTCCCCATGTATGAACTCGGTGAAGAGTCCGGTGAGCTGGAATTCTGCCACAATCCCTTCTCTATGCCGAAGGGTGGATTAGAGACTCTGGAGAAGGCAGAACGTGGTGAGATCGATCCTCTTACCATTATGGCAGATCAGTATGACCTGGTTGTTAACGGTGTCGAGCTGTCTTCCGGTGCTGTACGTAACCACGATCCTGAGATCATGGTGAAGGCATTCGAGCTTGTTCGTCTCGGCGAAGATGACGTTAAGGCGAAGTTCCCTGCCATGTACAACGCATTCTGCTACGGAGCACCTCCTCATGCAGGTATCGCTCCCGGTGTGGACCGTATGGTTATGCTTCTTGCAGGTGAGGATTCTATCCGTGAGATCATTCCTTTCCCTATGAACAAGAATGCACAGGATATCATGATGGGCGCTCCCGGAGAAGTTACCCAGGCACAGCTTGACGAGCTTCACATCGCAGTTACTGCTCATGAAGATGAGGATGAATAAGTAATTACAGAGATATAGAACGTCCCCCGCTTGCATAGCAAGCGGGGGACGTTTGAGTATCTTCGATATCCAATAAAAAGGGTGCAATCCTGTGGCAGCACCCTTTTCGTTTTAAATTTATCTTGCAGCGGCTTTCATGACTTCGCAGATGTACATGGTGTGAAAATCTCCCTCCTTCTTACCGGTCTTATACTGCGCATTCAGAATGTCTTCGTCTAGGATCTGAGATGCAGTGATCGGTGTTGCAGAGAGCTTTCTGCAGAAGAAGAGGAGATTCGCCTCATCGATATAAGGAATCTCATCATCGAGACCGACGTGAAGTCTTGCTTCCTGGATCTTATTCTCGTTACGTCCGGAAACAGTGCCGAGGAATTTGAGAGCCTGCTTGTAATCTTCGGAGAAGAAGTTGATGGAAAGCTTATCAGTATTCTCCAAGAGATCATGAGTATAACGAGATTCACGAACATAGAGGGTTACGCAGGGCTTGTTCCAGATGGTTCCGAATGCGCCCCAGCTTACTGTCATGGCATTGGCTCCACCCTTCCCGTCAGAGACAACGACTTCTGCCCACTGCTTATCGAATTTTTCAAAGGGATGTGTCTCGAAGAAATCGAGAGGATATGGCTGAAATGCATGCATAACTCTACCTCCTGGTCCTGAATCGGGGATGATCATATCTAAGCACTGAGAGATCTTGTATCCATGGATCAAAGTGCGATTCATCGAATCTAATCCCATTATATATAGCGAAGCAAAAGCCTTTCAAGGCAAAAGAGACTTATTTAATGAAACTTTTAGAAATCATTACGAATAAGGGGAAGGGTAGAGGAAATCTTCAGGTATTATGGGGAGGAAAATGTAAAAAAAGAACCGGCTCGTAGGGGGACGAACCAGTTCGAAAGGGGGTTAAAAAATATAAAGGGGAAGTGACATTAAGAATACTTGATTGGGGGGATGTATTTCTTAAGTCACTTATTATTATATTCTGAAAAGGAAATTGTACAATTGATAAAATGACAAAATCTACAAAAAGAATGAATAAAAATTGTGCAATATTACTATAAGTCGGCATGGGGGATAGACTTATGAAACAAGATTGGGGAGACAGGAAGCGTCGATAAACCTTCTTTTTTCCTGCTGTTAACTGCTTGCAATATGCCGTGGATTCGTTGTCTCCAGGCATTTTCTATGATAAAATTCATCTTGTATTATTGGATTTTTAATGAGGCTCATTTTGGCATATACAGGAAATAATAGTAATCAGAAATCGAACGAGGCTCCGAAATACGATAAGCAGGGAAATAAGTCGGGAAAGCCCAACAGCAAAGCTCCGAAATACGCTAGGCAGGGCAATAAGTCGGGAAAGCCCGGGAAGCCTGCGCATGATGGCATGAAGCAGGCGAAGAATCCCGCCAGGGAACAAAAGGCAGTTGATCCCGCAGCACTTCGCGAGAGCCTGATCTTGAAGTTCG
>Ga0256405_10007363_pt1 | contig 16679 bp, 15 predicted proteins | sample RumenRJG_02DNA_FD_189096 | JGI IMG/M metagenome (GOLD analysis project Ga0256405, IMG submission 189096) | Bovine rumen microbial communities from Lethbridge, Alberta, Canada - RJG_02 | ecosystem: Host-associated > Mammals > Digestive system > Stomach > Rumen | place: Canada: Alberta...
CAGTTAGAGCATATCGAGGAATATGTGGCAAGCAAGCGTGAAACCGCCAAGGCATATGAAGAGTTCTTTAGGGATATTCCAGAAATAGAGTTTTTTACCGAACCAAAGGATACTCGTAGTAATTACTGGTTGAATGTCGTTATCCTCAAAGATAAGGAGGCTCAGCTCAATTTCTTGGAATATACCAATGACAACGGTGTGATGACACGACCTATTTGGGAACTGATGAACCGTCTGCCGATGTATGAAAACTGCGAGAACGATGGCTTACAGAATACAATCTGGTTTGCAGATAGAGTTGTGAATATACCGAGTAGTGTGAGATTTGATAAATAAGTTACATGAAGCATTTAATAATTATTGGTGCAGGAGGATTTGCACGTGAAGTTTATAATTATGCCATAGGAAGTGTAGGTTATGGTGAAGATTTTGTTATTAAGGGATTTATGGATATAGATAGACATGCTCTAGATTCATTTGAAGGTTATCCACCTATTATTGGAGATGAGAACTCGTATGATATTCAAGATAACGATGTTTTTGTTGCAGCTATAGGACGTAATGATATAAGAAAAAAAGTTGTTGATATTATTAGTAGAAAAGGTGGCGAATTTTATACAATCAAACATAATACTTGTATTATCAATACAAATGTTGAAATTGGTGAAGGTTGTATTTTGTTCCCTATGGTTTACGTAGGCGCAGATTCTAAAATTGGTGATTATACATTTATTCAAAATAATACTGTTATAGGACATGATGTCAAGATTGGTTCTTATTGTAGAATAGATTGTAATGTCGTGTTTGTTGGTGGTACAAGTTCTGGTAATTATGTAACGGTTCACACTAATTCAGTTATAAATCATAATGTTCATTTATCTGAATGGTCAACGACGGCAGCATGTAGTTTTGTAATAAAAAATGTGGCCTCATATATTACGGTAATGGGGAACCCTGCAAAAAAAATATTTGATAGTACGCCCCATAAACAGTAGGTGATTTAATTAGAATAAAAATGAGATACGAAGATATATATATTGGTCAAAAGGAGTCTCTAAGCCATAAGGTCACTCAGAGTGATATAGAGAAGTTTGTTGATCTTTCAGGAGATGATAATAAACTTCATGTCAACAAAGAATTTGCTGCAAGGACCTCTTTCAAGAAGCCTGTTGTGCATGGCATGATAGGTGCTAGTTTTATTTCAACTATCATAGGAACTAAGATACCTGGTGATGGCGCCTTATGGTATTCACAGACATTAGAGTTCCTTTTGCCTGTCAGAGTCGGCGATCAGATTACTGTAACGGCAGAAGTCACTAAGAAAATTGATCGAGACAGAAGCATCGAGTTGAATGTAGAGATTCAAAATCAGAACCGCCAAGTTGTTACTAAAGGAATCTCTAAAGTTAAGGTTCTTGAAGAACTTGAAAAGGCTGTAGAAGAAATAAAGGAAGAAACGGTTAATAAGGTTGCTTTGGTAATTGGTGCCACTGGTGGCATTGGAACTGCTGTTGCAAAGCAGTTAGCCGATGATGGGTATGATGTTGTTCTTCATTATTTCTCAAATAAGGACAAGGCAACATCTCTTAAAAAGATGATAGAAGAGAAAGGCAAGGGAAAAACCGTGGCTATTCAGGCAGATATCAATAATGATGAATCTGTAAAAGAATTAATATCTCAATCAATTCGTGAGCTCTATAGAATAGATTGTTTGGTGAATTGTGCTTCGGTTCCTATCCCCAATATCAAAGTTGAAGACCTTAAATGGGAAGATTTCTCGAAGCAGTTTGATCTGAACATCAAAGCGAACCTGTTGTTGACTCAGGCTGTCCTTCCTCAAATGCTTGAACACAAATATGGAAAAATGATTTTTGTAAGCAGTGAGGTGACTGATCAACCGTCAAAGAACTGGGCGCATTATACTACAGCCAAGTCCGCGCTTGAAGGATTTGTCAGATCATTGGCATTTGATTTGGCACCCTCTGGAATCCGAGTGAATATGGTGTCGCCAGGTTTGATTTCTACAGACCTGACAGCGAATATACCAGAAAAGATAAAGCTGCTTTCTGCTATGCAGACACCACTTCGCAGATTGGCAATACCTGAGGATGTGGCGGGAGCAGTTTCTTTTTTGGCCAGTGAGAAGTCTGATTATCTGAGTGGAGAGGTGATTCGTATCAATGGCGGTCAAATCATGAAATAACTGCTGTAATGAGAGAACTGAAATTTACAGAGATACTCAAAGCAAACAATCAGTTGAGAAAACAGGTTGAGAGTAAAATACCTTACCAGATTAAGGTCTTGAGCAATATCACCTGTAATCAACTGGGAGCAACATTGTCATACCATCTGATGCAGCAGGGCGTGAATCCTGTTATAGGTATTGGTAACTATGATAATATTGTACAGGATAGTTTTAACCAGCAGGATCAGCAGTTAGTGATTGTTCATTATGAGTTGCTGAATGTCATAGGAAAAACGGACTGCTATGTTGAGGATCTAAGCGATGAGCAGATAGAAGAGATTGCCTCTTCATTAGAAGGGGAATTGAGCATGGTTTTGCAAAACCTATCGACAATACCATGTGTGTTGTTTGATAGTTTTAATGCCAATGCTATTTCCATCAGTCCTTTGCGAAAGAATCGGTTTGCAGAGTTAGCCTGCAGATTGAATCAGTTTGTTGAAAAGAATAAAAGCAGTAATACTTACTTGATAGATACAAATGCCATCTTTAATAAAATAGGAGTAGGGAATGCCCTTGATTTCAAACTCTATAATCTGTCTAAGACACTCTATACAATCAGTTATTGGAAGGAGTATGTATATTTAGTTTCTCCTTTGTTATTGAAAGTGACGGGTAAGGCCAAGAAAGCTGTTATCTTTGATTGTGACAATACACTTTGGAAGGGTATTCTTGGAGAGGATGGGTTTGACGGTATTGATATGTCGGAGCATTCCAAGATTGGAGGCATATACCATCAGGTGCAGAATATGGCAGTATGGCTCAGCAAACATGGTGTCTTGATTGGCTTATGCAGTAAGAATAATCCCGAGGATGTGACTGATGTGATAGAACACCACCCTGATATGACATTAAAGAATGAGAATATTGTCATTAGTCAGGTAAACTGGGATGATAAGGCTTCTAACTTACGAGCTATTGCAGAAACATTAAATATTGGTTTGGACAGCCTTGTGTTTGTGGATGATTCTGACTTTGAAATCAATTTGATTAAGGAACAGTTGCCCCAAGTGTTGTGTATGCAAGTGCCAGAAGCAATTTATGATTATCCTGCAAAGTTGGGCGAGATCATCAATACTTATTTCTATTTCAGTGACAGTAAAGCCGATTTGGATAAGACCAATCAGTATAAACAGCAGACTGAAAGAGTAAAGCAGAAAAGTAAGTTCACAGATATTATAGAGTATCTTCGCTCTTTGGAGATGGAGGTCACATTTGGAGTGGATAAAGCTGAAGAAGCAGAGCGTGTGTCACAGCTAACCCAAAAGACAAACCAGTTGAATGTTTGTACCACTCGTTATACTCAAGCACAGATTGAAGCAATCAAGAAGAATCCATCACAATCCTATATCAGCCTCTCAGTAAAGGATAAGTTTGGAGATTCTGGATTAACGGGCGTGGCAATTGTTTCATATGCAGATGGAAAAGGAAGAATTGATGATTTCCTGATGAGTTGTCGCGTGATGGGTAGGAATATTGAGTTCGCTTTCGTTGATCATATTATGTCTTTTTTAATTGGACGTGGTTGTAAGGTCGTTGAGACGCAATATCATCCTACTCAGAAGAATAAGCCGGTTTCGGACTTCTTTGAGAAGTGTGGCTTTCCCATTGTTTCAGAGAAAGAAGATGTAAAGAAGTATGTCTTAAATGTAGATGATTACAAAAAACAGAATATTGATTATATTATAGTAAATTGAATTATGGAGAATATTGATGAAAGAATTAAAGACGTCATGGCTGGCGTTTTTGGAGTTGATGTTGATACATTAAATGAAGAGAGCTCACAAGATAATGTGGAAGGGTGGGATTCAATAAAGCACCTGGATCTCATTGTGTCACTTGAAGAAGAGTTTAGCGTATCTATTCCCTTGGAGGAGATTGGTAACATGACCAATTTTAGATATATTAATATTACGATAGACGAGTTGGTTAAGTAATACAGGAGAAACAAATGAATCATACAATAATCATTGCTGAAGCTGGCGTTAACCACAATGGCAGCCTCCAAATAGCCAAGAATTTGATAGACGTTGCTAAGGAATGTGGTGTGGACTACGTTAAGTTTCAGACCACAAAAGGTCCAGAGTCTGTCACATCTAAGTTTGCTCGAATGGCGGACTATCAGAAAAAAAATTTAAAAGAAGATGAGAGTCAACTGGAGATGCTTCGAAGGATCCTTTTGAAAATGGAAGATTTTGGAGAAGTAAGTGATTATTGTAATAACAAGGGCGTGAAATTTATGTCTACTCCATTTGATATAGATTCTGTGGATTACTTGGCAAAACTGGACATGGACTATATGAAGATCCCTTCTGGTGAAATCACCAACTTGCCATATCTGCGCAAAATAGCCAATACTGGAATTCCAGTTATTATGTCAACAGGAATGTGTACTTTGGGAGATATTGAGGCTGCTATGCTTGTATTAACAAAGAATGGGCTTAATGAAAATAAAATTTCATTGCTTCAATGTAATACAGAGTATCCTACTCCATTTGCTGATGTTAATTTGAATGCTATGCTTACCTTAAAGCAATGCTTCGGAGTAAGGGTCGGATATTCTGATCATACTAAAGGAATTGAAGTGCCAATTGCTGCAGTTGCTATGGGCGCAGAGATTATAGAAAAACATTTTACGCTTGATAAAACCCTTCCTGGCCCAGACCACGTAGCATCACTTGAACCTCAAGAGTTGAAAGCTATGGTGTGTTCTATTCGAAATGTAGAGCAAGCTTTAGGAACGGGAATAAAGCAAGTGTCCTATTCGGAACGTAAAAATATTGCAATAGCAAGAAAGAGTATTATTGCTGCACATAATATAATGAAAGGTGAACTCTTTTCAGAAGATAATCTTACTGTTAAACGTCCTGGCGATGGAATCTGTCCGATGAAGTGGGATGAGGTAATTGGCAGGGAGGCCAAGCGCGATTTTATAAAAGATGAATTAATAGAACTATAGTAGATAAAAATGCGTAGAATTTGTTTCTTTACTGGGACACGTGCGGAATATGGCCAATTAAGCAACCTCATGAGAATGGTCAATAATGATCCAAATTGTGAATTACAGATCATAGCTACAAATATGCACCTAAGCCCAGAATTTGGTCTGACATATAAGGAGATAGAAGAAGATGGATTTCATATCAATAAGAAGGTTGAGATGCTACTTTCTTCTGAAACTGCAAATGGAACCGTCAAGTCGATGGGACTTGCCACAATAGGTTTTGCAGATGCTTTAGAAGATTTAAAACCAGATATTGCTGTTATTCTTGGAGATAGGTATGAGATGTTAGCCGCAGCTCAGGCATGCCTTATTTATAAGGTCCCTATAGCTCATTTGTATGGAGGTGAAATTACAGAAGGCGCATATGATGATGCAATTCGCCATGCAATAACAAAACTTAGTCATCTCCATTTCACTGATACAGAAGAATACCGTCAGCATGTAATTCAGATGGGAGAACAGCCTAATCATGTGTATTATGTAGGATCGTTAGGTGTGTATAATATGCTCCATGAAGAATTAATGCCCCAGGATATTCTTGAGCAAAGCCTAAATTTTAAGTTGGGGGAAAAATATCTCTTAATTACTTTTCATCCAGTCACGATGGAACAGAATACAGCGGCAAGCCAATGTGATATCCTCTTGAAGGCATTGTCAGAAATTAACAATGAATATAAACTGCTATTCACGTTACCTAATTCTGATACAGATGGGCGTGTTATTATTTCAAAAATCAATGAGTATGTAAGTCTTAATCCAAACCATGCTTATGCGGTTCCTTCACTTGGTAGAAAGAGGTATCATTCTGCCTTAAAATACGCCAAGGCTGTGGTTGGTAATAGCTCAAGCGGATTAATTGAGGCTCCTTCATTCCATATACCTACTTTGAATGTTGGTGATAGACAAAAAGGAAGAACAAGAGGTAATAGTATTATTGATGTTCAAATGAATTTAGATGCGATTCGTATAGGGCTACAGAAAGTCTTGTCTTTAGAATTTAAAGAAATCACGAGTAAGTCAATTAACCCTTATGAAAAAGTGGGGACGTTAGAAAATATTTTTAAAGTTGTTAAATCTTTTCCGTTAGGCGAATTGGTTTGTAAAAAATTTTACAAAATCATCTAAAATGAGATCGGTAATTGTTATCCCTGCCCGTGGAGGCAGTAAAGGTATTCCTCATAAGAATATCAAACCTCTTGCAGGCAAGCCTCTCATATATTATACAATTGATTGTGCCAGACAAGTAGTTCCCGATGATGATATCTGTGTTTCTACAGATGATCCAGAGATTATTAAATGTGTAGAAGATTATGGGTTGAAAGTTCCTTTTATCAGACCCGCAGAATTAGCAACAGATACTGCTGGTACGTATGAGGTCTTGCTTCATGCGTTGGATTTCTATGATAAACGGGGAAGAGAATATGATAGTGTCATATTGCTTCAGAATACTTCCCCATTTAGAATAGCGCGGCATGTTGAAGAAGCCATGAAATTATATTCTTCTGCTATTGATATGGTTGTTTCTGTAAAAGAAACAACAACTAATCCCTATTATAATTGTTTTGAAGAGGATAGTATTGGTTTTCTTCATATCTCAAAGGGTGATGGGCTGTTTACAAGACGACAAGATGTTCCCAAGGCTTATGAGTATAATGGGGCTATCTATATCATTAATCCCGATTCATTAAGAAAAATGCCATTGGGCAGGTTTACTAAGCGGGTGAAATATGTGATGGATGATTTGCATTCTGTTGACTTGGATCATATGTTAGACTGGAAGTTTGCAGAATTAATTATAAATGAAAGATTGGTGGAATTATGAAAAACCACATTGTAAACCAAAACATCACGTTGCTTGAAGCATTGTCGGTGATAAATGCATTATCACCAGACCCGTTGGTGCTTTTTGTGGTAGATGAGAATAATCATATGGTAGGTACTCTTACTGATGGAGATTCTCGTAGGGCATTGATCAATGGGGCATCACTTAATGACCCCGTATCAAGAGTGATGCATTGTAATTTTAGTTTCTTGACAAAGGGCATTGATTATGATGTGAGACATCTTTATGAACAGAAACAAAATAAAAAGCATCTAATTCCTGTGCTTGATAAGGAACGACATATAGTTGATATCATAGATTTAGAGCGATATCAGACCAAATTGCCTATTGACGCTGTTATTATGGCAGGAGGCAAAGGAGAACGCCTTCGCCCATTGACAGAAAAGGCACCAAAACCCTTGTTAAAGATTGGTGATAAATGTATAATTGATTATAATGTAGATAATCTTATTCATTGTGGTGTAGAGCACATTTCTGTGACAGTCAACTATTTAAAGGAGCAATTAGAGGCTCATTATGAGCAGCCAAGAGATGGAATCAAGATTCATACCGTCAGAGAACCTCAATTCTTGGGAACAATTGGAGGTCTCCAATTTGTCTCTAAATTTTATCATGATACAATACTCCTGATGAATAGTGATTTGTTCACTAACATTAATTTTGAGGATTTCTATCTGCACTTTGAGGAACATCAGGCTGATATGTCCGCTGTGGCTATTCCGTACAGTATCTCTGTGCCTTATGGTATCTTTGATATTGATCATAAACGAGAGATTAAAGGTATCTGTGAAAAGCCAACTTACAACTATTATGCAAATGCGGGTATTTATCTGATTCGTCGAGAAATGTTGGAAAAATATATCCCCAAAGATACCTTTTTCAACGCCACGGACTTTATGGAGAAACTGATATCAGAAGGACGCAAGGTAATCCGCTTCCCATTATCTGGCTATTGGATAGATATAGGCAATAAGCAGGAATATCAGAAAGCACAGGATTTAGTGAAACACCTTTAGCCCAATAGACGTTTACAAATGGGGAAAAGTTTGCAAACGTATGGTCAAGTTCTAATTTGTATCGGAGAAATCATTTTTATCATCGGCTGGAGTGGAAATAGAGTATAAAGTATTGAATAATGGAAGCAATTAACTGTAGAGTTATTGAGCTTCCAAAGATTAGTGATCCAAGAGGGAATCTGTCTATTATAGAGCAAATCAAGCAGATTCCTTTTGAGATGAAGCGGGTACATTGGATATATGATGTACCAGGTGGCATGGATCGGGGAGGACATGCTTTTAAGGAGACAGAAGAGTTCATTGTTGCGCTTTCTGGAAGTTTTGATGTAGAGATTGATGACGGTGCAGTCCAAAAGACCTATTCGCTAAATCGCTCCTACTATGGCTTATATGTGCCCAAAGGGATGTGGCGTACCATGACGAATTTCTCTACCAATTCATTGGCGTTAGTCCTTTCGTCAACAGAATATGACGAACATGATTATGTGTCAGATTATGGTGAATATACAATCTGGAGGAAGGATAGTTCGAAAGTGCCGACAAAGACCGACGCCAAGTCTTCTGTGAAAGTGAATAAGCCAAAAAGCAAACAAAAAGCGACAGAATGGAGAAGTGTCTTTGACTGTTCACTCTGTGAATTGAATAAAATGCATGATAAAGAAGGTAATCTTACATACGTATATGAAAGCGTTCATGTGCCTTTTCCGATTAACCGTGTCTATTATTCTTATGATATACCAGGAGGTGAAGATAGAGGGGCACATGCCCACAGGCACTGTCATCAGTTCCTGATTGCCGCTAGTGGCAGTTTTGAAGTCGTGTTAGATGATGGAACCAATAAAAGAACATTACAATTGAACAGACCTTTCTGGGGATTGCATGTGCCACCAGGCATCTGGGCCTCCGAGCAGGGATTCAGTTCTGGAAGTATTTGCTTGGTATTGGCATCCGATGGCTATTCAGAGGGTGACTATATCCGTGATTATGATGATTATTTAACATATATAAAGACACAAAATAATGGTTAAATTATTGGATTTACAGAAAATCACCATGATGCATGGTGATGAATATAAAGAAGCAGTTAATCGTGTGATTGAATCAGGATGGTTCCTGCAAGGGAATGAGAATAAACAGTTTGAAGTTGATTATGCAAAATATATAGGTACTGATCATTGTGTTGCTGTCGCCAATGGATTAGATGCTTTATATCTGTTAATGCGAGGTTACAAAGAAATGGGCATCATGCAGGATGGTGATGAGATCATTGTACCTGCTAATACATACATAGCCACCATTATCGCCATCACCCGTAATAACCTGGTGCCTGTGCTTGTGGAACCCACATGGGAGCATCTGGAAATTGATATTGATCAGATAGAGTCTGCTATCACCCCCAAAACAAAGGGCGTGATGATTGTTCATCTCTATGGACGAAACGCCTATAATGATAAGTTGGGTGAGATTTGTAAGCAACATGGACTGAAACTGATGGAAGACTGTGCCCAGAGTCATGGCTGTGCCTGGAAAGGTGTCAAGACGGGCGCATTAGGTGATGCTGCTGCCCATAGCTTCTATCCCGGAAAGAACCTTGGCGCTTTGGGGGATGCAGGGGCCGTTACAACCAATGACCAGGAACTGGCGGAAGTTATTAGAGCCCTGGCAAACTATGGCAGCCAACAAAAATATGTATTTAAGTATGTGGGTATGAACAGTCGTATGGCAGAGACGGATGCCGCTGCTTTGGATGTGAAGTTGAAATATCTGGATGAGGACAATCAGGCCCGTCAGAAATTGGCAGCCTACTATTATGAGCACATCAAGAATTCGCTGATAACTCTTCCCAAACGCATTGCAGACGAAAATAACGTCTATCATCAATTCCCCATATTCTGTGAGCGCCGGGACGAGTTGCAGGTATTCTTGCAAGAGCATGGTATCCAGACCTTAATTCATTATCCGATACCCCCACATAAGCAGGAGTGTTATCAGGCATGGAATCATCGTAGCTATCCTATCACAGAGAAAATTCATCAGCAGGAACTGAGTATCCCGATGAATCAGGTCGTGACAGAGAGTGAGGCTAAAGTGGTTGTTGAGACCATTAATTCTTTTTGTTGATATATAGTTTTTAATAAAAATGAAAAATATAGTGTCGTTTTATAAAGATGTGATATGCCAAAGGGCATACATCATTCCACTTCTCTTTTTTTCTATAATAAGCTTTGGCTTTTCTGTTTTTAACCGAACGGTAAGTATTGATGATATTTTACGTCACTATGCAATAAACAACTCAATACGTGGTAGATGGGGGGGATATCTATATGCTAATATTTTAGGAATAACGGAATTTGACCCTTTCATAGATCGTTTTCTCGCTGTACTTTTTTTCATTGTGGCTGCAACTTTGCTATCTTATTTATTCTATCTCCTTAGTGATATAAGGAATGTGTGGGCTTATACAATATCTTCCTCTGTTTTTATATCATATCCTTTGGTGAATGAGATATGGGAATATACTACTGCTAACAGTGCTACAGGATGTTACCTTTCGATGGTAACATTAGCGGTAATTCTTCTACGAAAGCAAAATCCAAACATAAAGATAATTATGATCTCATCTTTACTGATATTAATCCCAATGTCTGGATATGAAATATCAATATTTTATTATATTTCTCTTGTATGTCTAATTCTTTTCTATGAAAACTATAAGGTTGGTTCTTCTTTTAAATTTTCAAAATGGATAAAGCAGAATATTTGCTATTTTTTGCCTGTTGTTATTGCTTTTATACTTAGGTATGTTATTTCGCTTATTTTGCTTAATATATATGATTTAGAGTATTCTGGTTGTGGAGATACGCATATTACATGGCTCACATATGATTTTATACCAACGTTCAAAGGAATGCTTGTCTCTAACTTTATTCATTATATATTATTTGGTTTTGTGTATTTCCCAATTACTTTGTTTGTAGCAGCATTACTGTTTTTCATTCAATATGTTCTTCGTAGCGGCAATTTGTTAAAAAATTCTGTACTTGGTTTTTTATTGGTTGCATCGCTTTTCTTGCAGGCTTTTATACAAGGGGATTTGCTACCATACAGACATACAGTGACGGTTACTCTCTTTGTCACTTTCGTCGTTTTCCTTCTATGCTCAACGGTTGAGAAAGGAGGAATAAAGCGATTATCTGTCTACGTTGTATTATTCGGTATATGTTGGTATCAAGCTGTATTTCTAAACAGGATCTTAGGTCTGAATAATCTCCGTTCTGACAATGAATTAGCTATGGTGCGTCAAATAGGTTTTTTAGTAGAATCAAATTTCGACAAGAAACCGCTGGTAGTTGTGAGTGGATATAAAACAAGCAACTGGATAAATAGACAAATAACTGCAGATAATTCCACTTGGAATGGGAATCTTTTTTATACACTCTGTAATTATCTTGGTGGTAAATTTAGTGTACCGTATAAATATATTGATACAAATGTGAATACAGCTACAAGTGAAACTATACAAGTAAAGGAAATATTCAATTACTGTGGTTTTGACATAGATGTAATTCCCAGTCATTATGGTTTGGATAATTTGAGAAAGAGCGAAAGGGAACGTGAAATCCTGTTGGAAGCATCGAAAATAGCAAAAAAACAGAATTTACGACCTTACCAGATAATCGACAATGGTCGTTATCTAATAACAAGTTTAGGAGGTGATTGTTTTGTTGATATAGAAAAACAATAGATTCTTTTATTGTTGTCGATGTATTCCAGATGATAGTGCTTAAATATTTATTTCTTTATCTAAAGTTGTGGTAGTTATTTGTTGGCAGAGCTTTTTCTTAGTTGGTTTAGAGAGTATCGCTAAACATTAATTAACCTTGTAAATAATTGATTTTCAATATAATTGAGGAATTCTGCAAGATGATGCATGAACATGATGATGAGGAGCAACAGACGCTGCTACATGAAACACCGCAACCTCCTTCATCAAGGAACTCTCCTTCAATGCTCTTAATGAGGAAACTAGACTTGAATACTGCATCAAGATGCTCAAGCGGTTGTTTAAGGTCGATGCCCCAAAGATAGGGTGATACAGGCTACGTAGGCATATCGATCGTGGTCCATTTGGCAGAGCGATTGGCAGAACAAGAACAAGCAAAGGCAGCATAGAAACAACTCAGACTATCAAGAAATGGAGTCCTCCGCAGAGAACTCCCTATCAATGGTCGCCCAAAGTGACAAAAACATCACAAAAATGATGGTAACACAGCTGAAAACGCAATGACGGCAAGGCTGGAGCCAAAACGTGTCAAGGGCAAAACCTCATGCCAGCCTATACAAGAAGAATTTAACGACAATCCCTAACTTAGACGCGTTAGGCGGCAAGAACTACCCCTTAAGGGTGTTTTCAAGCCTAGACGTCAAAATTGACAGTTTACCTATTGTTCGAGCCCAACAACTATTATTGATTGCTGGGCTTGTTCTTTGTTTGAAAAGCACAATTTCTTCCTGAAATCTTTGGTAAATTCCCAAAATCATTGTAACTTTGCAGCAATTTAAAGGGAATCGATTCCAAAAACAGTACCCTTTTTGATTGATTTAAATATTTGTAAATTGTCTAACGCTTTGGTTATCATATGTTTATGCCTTTGTGTTAGAGAGTAGTTTTGTTCTCTATTGCCTACGAGGGTTCGAACGCAGGGATTATGACTAACGTTGTGTAATGAAGATATCTGTAGTCTCCCCGATTTATAAGGGAGAAAAAATGTTGGATGAGCTTGTTTCCCGTGTGGAAACTGCTGTTAATGCCATTACAGAAGATTATGAAATCATTCTCGTGAATGATTGTTCTCCTGACGATTCCTGGTCAAAGATGAAAGAAATATGTGCTAGGAATAAAAAGGTGAAAGGTATAAATCTTTCTCGAAACTTTGGGCAGCATTATGCTATTACAGCAGGTCTGACGGTATCAACAGGAGAATGGGTTGTGGTGATGGATTGTGATTTACAGGATCGGCCAGAGGAAATTCCGAATCTCTACCAGAAAACCCAAGAAGGATATGATACCGTATTTGCTGAGATCATTGAACGAGATGATAGGTTTATGAAGAAATTCACATCTCGTGCTTTTAGTTATGTTTTTGCTTACTTTACAGATTCGCCAGTAGATAAGAAAACGAATAATTTTGGCATTTTTCATAGAAAAGTGATAGATGCAGTGTTGAGTATGGGAGATTATATCAAGTGTTTCCCTGTTGAAGTTCGGTGGGTAGGTTTCAAGATTGGCTATCATCCTGTTGTTAAGGATGCTAGGGCAGAAGGAACATCTGGCTACACCTGGGCTAAACTGGTAGCTTTTGCATTTGATAATATTATCGCTTTCTCAAATAAGCCATTGAAGATGGCATTATGTTTGGGCTTCTATATCGTAGGACTCTCAATCATGCTTGCCTTATTCTATTTGACCAGATATCTGGCTGGTGGGATAGCAGTTAGTGGATTTACGACATTGATTATTTCGCTATGGCTTATAGCGGGTATCCTCATTTCACTAATTGGTATGGTGGGTATTTATCTTGGACGTGTTTTTGATAAGGTGAAAGATAGACCTGTTTATATTGCTAAAGAATATATTAATTTTTAAGTTTATTAATGATGGAATTAAAAGATTTTATTAAGCATTTTGCAGAGCAGTTTGATGACACAGATGTTAGTGAGTTTAAAGCAGAAACAGTGTTTAAGGAACTTGACGAATGGTCTTCATTGGTGGCACTCAGTGTAATTGCAATGGTAGATGAGGAATATGATATCACAATCAAAGGTGACGATATTCGTAACTCAAATACAATTGAAGATTTGTTTAACGCCGTAAAAGCTAAGTTATAAACATGTATAACCCTTTTTCCCTATGTGGGAAAACAATATTGGTAACTGGCGCATCCTCAGGAATAGGCAGGGCTGCAGCTATTGAATGCTCCAAAATGGGAGCCAAGATAATTATTACGGCTCGTAATGAAGAGCGACTCTCACAAACGCTCAACGAACTTGATGGTGATGGTCACCAAATGTTTTTATGTGATCTTAGTAACGAAGATGAAATTGACAATATGATAGCCCAAATACCCGATATACAGGGATTGATAAATAATGCGGGTTATACAAAACTTCTTCCTGTTCAGTATATATGTACAAATGACATTAGGTCAATTTTTAAAGTTAATACTATAGCACCTATGATTCTTCTTCAGAAGTTATTAAAGAAGAAGAAAATAAAAAAGGGATCCTCAGTGGTGTTTACAAGTTCTATGGCCGGATTGGGCTCTTGTTCTGTAGGAAATTCAATGTACTCAGCCAGCAAGGGTGCAATTAGTGCATTTATTCGCTGTGTGGCGTTGGAACTAGCTCCCAGAAACATCCGTGTAAATGCTGTTTGTCCAGCTATGGTGGATACTGGTATATTGGAATCTGGCACTATTACAAAAGAACAATTGGAAGAAGATATTAAGAATTATCCTCTTGGTAGATATGGCAAGCCTAATGACGTAGCTTGGGCAATGATATATTTGCTCTCTGATGCCTCGAGTTGGATAACTGGTGATAATTTGGTTATTGATGGGGGTGTTACACTCAGGTAATATTGAAGATCTTCATTATCGTGATTTGTTTAAAGGTATCGATCTCACTACCCTTTTGACCATATAGAATTAAATAATGAATTTATAAGTATGGAAGTAAAAACGTTTTATAATTTTTCATGACCGTTTGAAACTGGAGATTTTTATTTCCCGTGAAGATATGCGGCAGCAGACTGTTAAGTGTTTAGAGTGGATACCAACTCAGAATGAAGTCCCAGCTACCCGTCCAGAGGCTTGTGGTAATTCTTTGCTGTATGACCTGCCCATGTGTAAGTGGGAATGTGCTCGCTACTTGGATCACCTAAAGAATGATTTCCACTCTGAGTATATTAAGCTTCAGATTACCCTTGAAGACGGAAAAGTCTTTGCAAACGCATAAATATAAATAAAGTAAAAAGGTAAAGAGTAAATTATTTTTAAAATATGAGTTATTTGTTTTCTTCAGAATCAGTATCGGAAGGACATCCCGATAAAGTGGCCGATCAGATTAGTGATGCGTTGGTAGACCAGTTTTTGGCCTATGATGAGAAGGCACACTGTGCCATAGAGAGTTTTGTAACCACAGGTCAGGCAGTGATCATGGGTGAGGTTCGCTCAGATGTGTATATCGACCTTCAGACGATTGCCCGTAAGACCATCAACAAGATTGGCTATACTAAGGCAGAGTATATGTTTGATGGTAATAGCTGTGGTGTACTCACTGCCATTCATGAGCAGAGTGACGATATCAATCGTGGTGTAAGCCGAGAGGAAGAGGAGAATCAGGGCGCAGGCGACCAAGGTATGATGTTTGGTTATGCCACCAATGAAACTGAGAACTATATGCCTGTCAGTCTTGACTTGGCTCATCTGTTGATGCGTACTTTGGCAGACATCCGTAAAGAGGGTAAGGTGATGACCTACCTTCGTCCGGACTCAAAGAGCCAGGTAACTATCCAATATAGCGACGATAATATTCCTGAGCGTATTGACACCATCGTGGTATCTACACAGCACGATGAGTTCGACGAGGACGAGAAGATGTTGGCAAAGATCAAAGAAGATGTTATTAACATCTTGATACCTCGTGTCAAAGAACAGATACATTCTGAGAAGGTACTTGCATTGTTTAATGACAATATCAAGTACTATGTGAATCCAACGGGTAAGTTCGTGATTGGTGGCCCACATGGAGACACAGGCCTGACAGGCCGTAAAATTATCGTTGATACTTACGGTGGTAAGGGTGCCCATGGTGGTGGTGCATTCTCGGGAAAGGATCCTTCGAAAGTAGACCGCAGTGCAGCCTATGCAGCTCGCTATATAGCAAAAAACATGGTAGCAGCAGGAGTCGCTGACGAGATGCTTGTACAGTTAAGCTATGCCATCGGTATTGCTCAGCCTGTGAGCATCTATGTGAACACCTATGGTAAAAGCAATGTAAAAATGAGTGATGGTGAGATTGCCAAAAAGATTAGAGAAATCTTTGATCTTCGTCCAAAGGCAATCGAGCGCACACTGAAGCTTCGTCAGCCTATGTATCTGGAAACTGCTGCTTATGGTCACATGGGGCGTAAGAATGAAGTGGTCAAGAAGACATTTACTAGCATGTACCATGAGACAAAGACCATTGAGGTTGAACTGTTTACGTGGGAGAAACTGGATAGAGTTGATGAAATAAAGAAAGAGTTTAAATTATAAAATTAAAACTATATAACATGAAATCATATAAAGAAATTTTGTTGGAGAAGTTCTTTTCACAGAATGACCGCCCGCGTTATATTTATGGTATAAATACGGGAACGTTTGATGTGCTAAAAGAACTTAAACGGGGGGGGGTAAAACTTAATGGTTTTATTGATACCAATACGCATGAAAATCAATTCAAGAAGCTTCCTGTATATCATGACATATCAGAGATAGAAAAAGAGGCTATTGTATTGAACTGTGAGAAAGA
>Ga0256405_10007365_pt1 | contig 16676 bp, 14 predicted proteins | sample RumenRJG_02DNA_FD_189096 | JGI IMG/M metagenome (GOLD analysis project Ga0256405, IMG submission 189096) | Bovine rumen microbial communities from Lethbridge, Alberta, Canada - RJG_02 | ecosystem: Host-associated > Mammals > Digestive system > Stomach > Rumen | place: Canada: Alberta...
AAAAACGGAGAAAGTGCAGGGATTCCCCACAACTTCTCCGTTGGATTGTTGATGATTGTCTGCCGAGACGTTTCCTATTTCAGTGCATAGCAGGAGCCGTCAACAGCCATGCGTGCCTGCATCACTCCGGCAGCGTCGAGCGTGAAGTTCATCCGCTCGCCGTTCGGCATGTTTGCCTGGATGGTTCCGTCTTCGTTGAAACGGAAGATTTCGCGCTCCTGACCTTCTGTTTCCATTGACCAAGAATTGTCTTTCTTGTTGTATGTCACGTAATAAACTTTTCCTTGCGGATCGGTTATCTCATAACCTTTCTTCAGGGTCTTTACGGCATAGATGAGTCCGTCCTCACCCTGTACGTTGACTATTTTGCCCACGCGGCGAGCCATCGGGTTGTCGCCTGTCCAGAACTCGAGTGAGTTCAGCACCAGCGCATCTGCCAATCCTGCGAAAGCGTATGCCGGCGAGATGACGATAAATATCAGTTCGTTGAGAAACTTGTTGTCGGTGGCTGTCTTGTTCCAGCTTGCCAGTTTGTTGAACATTGCGAACGACCCCACGCACGAGCTTGTGAGAATGCCTGCCATAGCGAGACAGAGGGCTACTTTCATTGTTTTCTTTTTCATAATTCTAATAGTTTTTTTAAAGTAATTTCTGTTTCGGCAAAGATACGCAAAAGTGATGAGATATCAGGTGTGTGTTAACACAAATTATTCGTTTTCAACGATTATTACCTAATGGTGTTATTGGAAACCCCGTCTGCCGTGCTGTCTGTTTTCAAAGACAGAACTCCTTGAGCGGTTGGTATCCTGCTGCTTTCATCAGCTGGTCCCAGTTTTTCGGCAGTTCTATCTCCACAGTCGAATAGCCTCCTCCCGGCATAGTCTGTATCTTATTGCGCGCCGCATCGCCGGTAACGAGAAAGACGGTCATGTTTTTCCGCATGGTCGGAATGGTTTCTATCTGCTGTGCATCGGTGTCATGCCATGCCGGTGCCACGGTCATCTGTGCCTGTTCGGTGCGGCGGAGATGTCCTGTATATTGCTTCAGGGTGTGTTGTCCGCCGTCTTTGGCTCCACCGGGATTGGCGTAATAGTTGGCGAAGGCGCGCTCTTGCAGCGGTCGCCGGGAGAGGTTGATGAGTATATTTTCCAGACTCTCCGTCGTTGGATATTTCTTAGCAAGGGTGGCAGCCACCGGTTCCGTGATGAGGATGGTGCGGAAGGTGTATTGCTTGCCACTTCCGAGTGCGAACTGGCATCGCTCGCTGATGTCCCACGCCATGAGTTCGGCAATTTTCTGCGGGTCGGTGGTCGAGGGCGCCATATTGTTTCCCCAGAGCAGGGTTGAAGCCGTCGTGATGGTGTTGTCGTTCAGGTGATATCCCTTGCGCACATGATAAGGTTTCCATCCTGCTCTCAGACAGGCGGCATCGTCCTCAGCCATGCACCACGACACGGGGTATCCGAACGTTCCCATGCGGTCTTGTTTCACGTAGTATCCGCAGAGGTTCATCAGTGCAAGGTTCATGAAACGTCCGATGACGATGTTCGCGTCTTCGTTTATCTGCCCCTGTCCGCTGTCGATGCCCAACTGTCTGGCGACGGGTCCGTTGAGCCAACAGAAAGGCACCCATGCATGAGTGCTGGCGAGCGTGCGGCGGAAGTCGCCTCCTCCCAGTGCCTTGGTCATGGCTATGAGTATGGGCATGTATTCGGGTTTGCATCCTGCCATCACTCCATTTACGGCTACGTGCCACGCCGTCACGTCCCGATGGGCGATGGGCAGCACGGCGATGCGTTCATTCCACTGATAGTCAGTGTAGCGCAGGAACTCGTTCACCCGCTCGAAGGTGGGCGGAACGATGGGCAGCCCGTCTGTCCAGTTCATCTCCGAGAAATATTGGTTCACCTCATCGAGTGTCCCATAATACGCGTCGTCTCTGATGTCGCCGCGCGAGGCTGCCGTTCCTGAAGCGATTTCCTCTGACGTTATCGGACGTGTGAGACCGTCAACGATTTGTTTCCACAGCACTTCCCGTGTGTTTTTTATCAGTTCGGCTTCGCTATGCAGTGCAAACGCGCCGGGATATTGGGCTATGCGCATGACGGGCACGCCGTTGTTGAGTGCCGTATAGCGTGCCTGGTCGGTAAATCCCGGTGCGGCGATGATGACTGACGGAATGCCGATATATTCGGCTGCGATGCACGACCCGGTCTCCTTCGGTGTGCAGAGTCCGCATCCGCCGTTGCCTGAAATGACGGCATCCACCTTGTATTCGCGCAGTTTCTTCTGAAACTCATCTTTCTCTCTGCGTGTGATGCCTGGCGCCGGATAGACTCCCGCTGCACCGATTTCGTCCATCAACAACACTTTTGCGTCGGGATAATGCTGCAGTATGAGGCGTTTGATTTCGGGGTGTGTCACCTTGCTCATAAAACTCACGCCCACAACGGCTATTGTCTTGCCCGCCAATGTCTCCAGACGGGGTGCCTGCGATATCATCGCCACCGTGCCACGGGGAACGGGCGACACAACGGAAAATCCGCCTGCCGTCATGTCTTTCGCGTCTATAGTTCCTGACTCTGTCTTGCACGTCTCATCGCAAACAATCCGACTGTCTTGTGCCCGTGCTTCCGTTGAAAACAATCCCAGAACAATGAATAAAAGAATCCCAACGAAGGAGTTGCCTGTTTCCATATTTTTTAATTATTGTTACCTTCATTTTTATCCCGAAAACATCGAACACGTACGAAAATAAAAGTTTTCGCCTTTTTCGTCGTTTTAGTATATTTTCGGAATGCAATATTACTTATTTAATGAACCGTATATTTTATTTAGTATACAGTATTATGACTTCGGGAAACAGAAAACGTTTAAAGCGATGCCCGGAGAAAGCATCCCACCTCACGCCCTTTCAGCGCCCCTATTTCTTGAAGGAAAAGATGCGCGGATTGATGTTCAGCGACACCCAAGCCCAGTCTTGCCAACGCTTATGGTGACCGCCTTTCACGAAAGTCATCGTCTTCGTTCCCAGCATCATACTGTAACCTCCGAACAACGTCACGTCCTTCATCACTTTCCAGTCGATGCGGTAGTCCAGTTCCTGTCCCAGATTCCTGCTTGACACGAGAACGTTCGATGCCGTCATGAAGTTATGCAGCGTGAGCGACATACTCAGGCGCTTCGAGGGCTTGAACGTTGCCCCTATCAGGACATCCTGCAGACCTGGTTTGAGACCGTCAATAAAGTGGGCGGAATAGAAATAGTCCATACTTCCGTAAAAGCCGTGTCCCGAGCCGAAGAGTGTCGAGAATGCCTTTGACTTCGTAGCGTCTTTCTTAATCAGTTCGTAACTGCCGTCCTCCGCTTGTCTCACTTCCTTATAGCGCTCACCGCTCAGATAGTCATAGCCGGCATCGATTCGCCACTCGTCGCTGATGGCATAGCCTGCCCGCATTCCCATCATAAACGCCAGGGTGCTGAGTCTTTCCTCGTTTTTTCCCGTCTGGAGATAGACCGACCCCGACAGGTTCCACTTCCCTGGCGAATAGGTGAGGTGTGTTCCCATCGTCTGCATATACTGCGTCTTGGCTTCTTCGGGCGTGCCGGTCTCCTGTCCTACGTTGGCAAAGAGCAACGAGACGCCCAGCCCTTTCGGCTGCTTCTGATAGTGGTACCAGAAGGTGAGCATACTCTTATACGACTGTCCACCCTCTCCGAAATAGTTGCCGCCCTTCACGTTTTCATCGTTTTGGTTATAGGCAAAGACGGCATGCAGCTTGTGGGCATTCTTTTCATAACCCACCCGCAAGGCGTCGTGCCAACAACCTGCCACGTGCCAGTCGCTCCTACTGAACAGGCGCTCGTCGTCGAACGCCAACTGCTGCCTGCCTATCTGCGCAAACAGCCCTTGTCGCCCTTCTATTTTTGCCCATCCTTCGTTCAGCGACACACGCCCGTTCATGTCTTTCGAGGGGTCCTGTCCCCAGACACCAACGTGCTGTATCCCCATTCTCACCGTCAGTTTAGGCAGTTTCTCATTGTCGAACAGGCGCACATACTCCATCGTCAGCCGCGCACGGTTGTTGATGAAGGTCGCAGCCTTCTCGTCCTCGTTGAGCGGCTCGCGCGCACCATTGCGGTATTCGCCTCGCGTGCGCAACTGCACATCCAACGTGAACTGGTTTTTCTCCTTACCTTCTTCCTGCGCCGCTGCCGTCGCCGACAGAAGCAACATTCCTATTATCAGATATTTTCCTTTCATATTTTTTTCATTCATTCCTATGCAAAAACATAAAAAATCAGCAAGACACCGCCAGCAAGTCAGACAGCATTCTTTCTCTTCACAAATAGAGCACACTTTCGTTGCCCTCGTTGAAGAGCAAATCAAGAATGCTGAGATTGGGTTGGAAGCCGTAGCGCCGCTCATACACCTGATAGTAGCGCCGTGGAACGAACGCCGGGTCCACACTGCCGTGCTTCGGGTCGATTGCGTCGGTCAGGTCGTCCACGCTGCCCTGCACGTCGCCATCCAGCCGGTCCGTGATGTTCGGATGAATGTCCAGCAACTCGCACATCTTCACCGTTATCGCCATATTCAAGTCGTACAGATACTCCCAGCGCGACTCGAAAAACGGACGGATGTCATCGGCATAATACTGGAAAAACGGACTGTCACCGTATGCCGAACAGAGCGCATTCCAGTGCACGTGGCGCCAATTGCCGTGCTCACTGATGCGGAGCGTGCCGATGTCTTTCCCCTCATCGTGCACCACCGGCACCGTCAGCCCCTGCAGCCCGTTTGCCGTCGCAATCACGCATCGGTTGCGATAACTCTGCTTCCGAAACCGCTCCTCACGACTCACGACGCTGCAGCCATAGCGGTGCAACTTCTGATACCATTGTATCGGACCGAAATACGTAGTTGAGAGAACAACAGTTTTCATCTGATGTTGTCAACAAAGCGGAACAGCCTGTTCCAGCGGATTTTCTGACCGAAACTCTCAGGATTGATAGAGAGCCAGATGAAAAGCGGTTTACCGACAACATGGTCTTCAGGCACAAAACCCCAGTACCGAGAGTCCGCAGAGTTGTGGCGGTTGTCACCCATCATCCAGTAATAGTCCATCTTGAACGTATAACTCTCCGCCCGGCTGCCATTGATGTAAATCTCACCGTCACGCACCTCAAGACGGTTTTTCTCATACACACGGATAGGACGCTCATACACAGGCAGATTCTCCAACGTCAGCTTCACCGTCTCACCCTTCTTTGGAATCCACACAGGACCGTAGTTGTCACGCGTCCAACCATAAAAGCCGTTCAGCGGATACACCTTGTAATTGTCAGCATGGTTGGCATCCGTCACAGGCACAATCTTCTCCACAATCCGCCTGTCAGCCGCCAGCGCCTTATAGGCAGCATTCGTCATCGGCATCACAATCGGCATCGGATACTTGTCATCATAAATCAGCCCGCCGTTCCTGTCAACATAGTCCTCATCCAGTTTCGTCAGACCAAGGTCCTCAGCCGTGATATCCAACTCCTCCAACAGGCTCTTTTCAATCAGCGTGTTACGCCTGAACGTGACATAATAGCTATACTGCACCTCCTCCGGCTCCTTATTCAGCTTCCCGTTGATATAGACACGCCGGTCTTTAATCTGGAGCGTCTGCCCCGGCAGCCCCACACAACGCTTTACATAGTTCTCCCTGCGGTCCGTAGGGCGCGCCGTCAGCGTACCAAATTCCGCCGCGTTATTCCTGATATATGCCGCACCCGTCGCCATCACACGCCCATAAAAATCCCAGCGGTGCGAAGCATCCATCGCAGCTATCGTCGTGTCCGCAAGACTCAACTGTTGCCTGCCGCACACATAACACGCCTGGTAATAATCCTGCGCCTCATACACCGGACTCGACATCACCGTGTCACCCGCAGGATAGTTAAACACCACAATGTCATTCTGCTCAACACGCCCCAGACCCTTCACACGCCGATATTCCCACTGCGGCCACGAAATATAACTTTTACAACCGAAAAGCGGCAGCGTATGCTGCGTCAACGGCATCGTCAGCGGCGTCTGCGGAATACGCGGACCATAACTCACCTTCGACACAAACAGATAGTCACCACGCAAAAGCGACTTCTCCAGCGAACTCGAAGGAATCACATAATTCTGGAAGAAAAACAGATTGATGAAATACACAGCCACCAAAGCAAACACAATCGCATCAATCCACGACATCACAGCACGCACAGGACGCTCCGAATCCTTCCACCACTGCCAGCGAATCCTCTTCGTGATATACACATCATAGATGAACGGAACCACAATCAGACCCCACCAACTCTTCACCCAATACAAAAACAACAGGAACAAGACAACAACAACAATAAACTTCGTCCATTGCCACCTCATGTTCAGTCCCTTCTTTTCCTTATCTTCCATCAAACTTCAATTATTTATCATTCTACATTTAAGTAAGTATTCAAAAATAACTTGGTATGGTTATTAAACATATAATTACCATATATTAATCATATAATGACTACACGCAGTAATTAATGGATAATTCGTGTTCATAAATTTTCATCAACTGTTATTAAACATATAATTACCATATATTAATCATATAATGACTACACGCAGCAATTAATGGATAATTCGTGTTCATAAATTTTCATCAACTGTTATTAAACATATAATTACCATATATTAATCATATAATGACTACACGCAGCAATTAATGGATAATTCGTGTTCATAAATTTTCATCAACTGTTATTAAACATATAATTACCATATATTAATCATATAATGACTACACGCAGCAATTAATGGATAATTCGTGGTAATTCGTGTTCATAAATTTTCATCAACTTATTTTTTTACGATTACTTGTCAATTATCAATTAAAATACCCCTAATCATATTTATCAATTGTCAATTATCAATTATCAATTAACATGCTTCTCAGCAAACCACTATGCTCCGCCGTATACTCAGCAGCCAACACCGCCCCAAGCGCAAACCCCATGCGTGAATGTGCCCGGTGCGTAATCGTGATACCGTCAGCCTCACTCTCATACCTCACCGTGTGAATACCAGCCACCTCACCCTCACGCACACAGTCGATAGGCACCTCATTCGCACCCGGCTCATGCTCACACACAGTCGTCCCGTCAGCACGCGTGAAACGCCGCGTACACCACGACGTCTTCCCGTCAAGACGACCAATCATATCCTCCGCCAGCGAAATAGCCGTGCCACTCGGATGATCCAACTTATGCACATGATGCGTCTCCACCAGCGACGGCTCATACTGACCAAACCTGTTCATCAGCTCAGCCAGGTAACGGTTCAAAGCAGAGAAAATAGCAACACCAACCGAGAAATTCGACGACCAGAAAAGCGTCCTACCCTCCTCCTCACACATACGGCGCACCTCGTCACCATACCTCTCCATCCAACCAGTAGAGCCACTCACCACCTTCACACCCCTCGCAAAAGCACGGCACACATTATCATAAGCCGAAGACGGCGACGTGAACTCAATCGCCACATCAGCAGAGCCGAAAGCCTCACCGTCAAAGTCACCCTGATTCTCCACATCAATGATGCACACAATCTCATGTCCCCGACTGACAGCAACCTGCTCAATCATCCGTCCCATCTTGCCATATCCAATCAATGCAATCTTCATCTCTTTCGTTTATCTGAATTGTGCCACAAAGATAGTGACTTTCAGGGAAAATGGCGGTGTTTTTAACTTAAAACAACAAAAATACAGGTTAAGACTGGTGCTTTTTAGCAGTTTTTGGGGGAAATCGGACAAAAAGCAGGGAAAACGTTTGCTTTTTATAAAAAATCACACTACTTTTGTTTGCGCAAAAAAAGCAACAAGAAATGGAGCAATTATTGCATTACGTTTGGAAACACCGCATCTTCCCACTACAAGGACTACAAACCACCGACGGACAAACAGTGGAGGTCATCGACTGTGGACTCCCAAACCGGCACGCAGGACCCGACTTCTTCAATGCAAAAGTCAAAATCAACGGAACACTCTGGGTGGGAAATGTAGAGATTCATGAGCGCGCCAGTGACTGGTATGCGCATCACCACAATCGAGATACTGCATACGACAACGTCGTGCTCCACGTCTGCGAAACCATCGACCGAAAGGTGACACGCTCAGATGGCGAACCCATTCCGCAACTATGCCTGCCCGTCCCTCAATCCGTGCAACAAAACTATCAGACGCTCCTCACTGATGACCGCTACCCACCATGCCGACAAGCTGTCGAAACACTCCCACCCATCAACGTCCACGCATGGCTGAACACTCTCTGCGTGGAACGTCTGGAACAGAAGACGGAACTCATCACGCAGCGGGTCACACAAAGCAACGGAAACTGGGAAAATGCCTATTTCGAAACACTCGCACGCAGCTTCGGCTTCGGCGTCAACGGCGATATCTTTGAAAGATGGGCACGCCAAATTCCTCTCATTGCCGTAGGACGACACCGAGACAACCCTCTGCAGGTGGAAGCAATTTTCATCGGACAGGCAGGACTGCTCGATGCCGAAAACATTCCTGAGCGACATCGCGAGGAAACCCTCTGCGACCCCTATTTCCAGCAACTGCTTGCCGAATATCGCTATCTCGCACACAAACTCTCACTCAAACCCATGGACGGCGCGTCCTGGCGCTTTCTCCGACTGCGCCCACAGAACTTCCCACACATACGGCTCGCACAACTCACAAACCTCTACTGCCTGGGAAAAACAAGTTTGAGCAAACTGACAGAATGCCGAACGGCAAAACAGATGAGCGACCTTCTCCGAACAGGCGTCACACCCTATTGGCAGACGCACTACCTCTTCGGACGCGAAACCACAGAAAGCACCAAACAACTTTCTGCACGCTCATTGCAACTGCTCATCATCAACGCAGCCATCCCCATACTTTTCGCCTACGGGCGACATCTCGGCAAGGAGGAATGGTGCGAACGCGCCGTCGCACTGCTCGATGAGATAAGGGCTGAAGACAACCATATCACCCGCATGTGGCAAACAGCACGCATACCCATCAAGACAGCAGCTGATTCACAGGGACTCGTGCAGCTCAAAAACGACTATTGCGACAAAAAAGCATGTCTGCGCTGCCGGTTCGGACACGAACATCTTAAAGCCACCGCGAGACCTCTCTCTACCACTCCGAAGGGAACATTAGAGGAGGGCCGTTAATATAAATTTAGAAGCATTTATGGAAAAACAGGAAATATTACATGCCATGACACTGGCACGACTATGTCGCTTCTCACCTGCCACCGCCACACAACTATATCGCCAGGCAGGATCGGCAACGGCTGTCATGCAGCATCGACACGATATCAAGGCACTGATACCAGACGCCACCAAACACCTGACAGGCATCTTCCTGCATGCAGATGAAGAACTCAGACGCGCCGAACAGGAACTGCAATATGACCAGCAAAAGGGAATTCTCCCACTCGTCATGAACGATGAGCGCTATCCCGTACGACTCAAAGAATGCGACGACGCACCAATCATACTCTACTACAAGGGAACGGCAAACCTGAACCATCGACATGTAATCAGCATCGTCGGCACACGCCACTGCACAACCTACGGACAGGAACTTGTGCAACGCTTTGTCAGCGACTTACGACTCCTTTGTCCGCAGACACTGATTGTCAGCGGACTGGCATACGGCATTGATGTCTGTGCACACCGTCAGGCATTGACAAACGCCTTTGATACTGTCGGGGTGTTGGCTCACGGTCTTGACGAACTCTATCCCTCACACCATCGGCAGACGGCCAACGAGATGGCACGGCAGGGTGGTCTGATTACGGAGTTTATGACGCAGACAAGACCGGAGAAAATGAATTTCGTCCAGCGAAACCGCATTGTCGCCGGCATGTCTGATGCGTGTATCGTGGTGGAGTCGGCTGAGAAAGGGGGCAGCCTCATCACGGCAACCATCGCACGGAGCTACGACCGCGACGTATTCGCCTTCCCGGGACGCGTGGCAGACAAGGCTTCGGCAGGCTGCAACCAACTGATTCAAGACAACGTCGCAGCACTGATTACAAGTGCTGAAGATTTTGTCAAAGCCATGCGGTGGGAAAGCGACAAACAATTGCAAGAAGCGCAGTCCAACGGCATCGAAAGGCAACTGTTCCCCGAATTTTCCGACGATGAACTGAGGATTGTCGAAGTGCTGAAAAAGACAAACGACCTGCAAATCAACATCCTTGCCGTGCAGTGTGGAATGCCGGTCAGCCGCCTCTCCGCAACACTGTTCGAACTGGAAATGAAGGGCGTTGTAAAGACACTTGCCGGAGGAACGTATCACTTGATGGCACTGCGCTAAATGTCTAATAAGTAATCATAACGGGTGATGAGGATTGGGAATATTGATTTTGGTGAGCAGCCGGTATTCTTGGCACCGATGGAGGATGTGACGGATATCGGCTTCCGCCGGTTGTGCAAGCGTTTCGGTGCTGCCATGGTCTATACGGAGTTCGTATCGGCTGAGGCACTGGTACGCTCGGTACGCTCGACGATGGACAAACTGGTGATTGCTGACGAGGAGCGTCCTGTTGGGATTCAGCTTTACGGCAGGGATGCCGATGCGATGGTTGAGGCTGCCCGCATGGTTGAGGCTGCTCGTCCGGATGTGATTGACTTGAATTTCGGCTGTCCCGTCAAGAAGGTTGCCGGCAAGGGTGCCGGTGCGGGCATGCTGCGGAATATCCCTCTCTTGCTCGAAATCACTGAAAGAGTGGTGAAGGCAGTACATACACCCGTAACGGTGAAGACCCGTCTGGGGTGGGATGATGGGAACCTTATCATCACCGAACTGGCTGAACGCTTGCAGGATTGTGGGATTCGTGCGCTGACGATTCATGGGCGGACTCGTTCTCAGATGTACACGGGTGTGGCTGACTGGACGCTCATTGGTGAGGTAAAGCGGAATCCGCGGATTCACATTCCTATCATCGGTAATGGCGATATCACTTGTCGCGAGGAGGCGCTGATGGCTTTCGAGCGTTATGGGGTCGATGCCGTGATGGTGGGGCGTGCCACGTTTGGTCGTCCGTGGCTGTTTCAGGAGATTGCCACAGGGCAGAGCCTCTCGCGGCGCGAGCAGATTGGGATTCTTGAGGAGTTGTTGCGTATCAATGTGGAGCGCATTGATGAGCGGCGGGGTATTATCCACACGCGTCGGCATCTGGCTTCGACACCAGTATTCAAAGGCATCCCAAACTTCCGACCGACACGTATTGCCATGCTGCGTGCGGAAACGCTGGAGGAACTGACGGGGATATTGGATAAACTGAAAAATGAGGAATAACACGATATGCAGACTATTTTTCTGAACGAGACGTACAGTGGAAACAAGGATTGTGTGGCGACTATCGGTTTCTTCGATGGTGTCCATAAGGGTCACGAGTTTCTTATCCGACGGGTGATTGCTGATGCCCGGAGGTCAGGGTTGGCTGCTGCGGTGGTCACTTTCGACCGCCATCCCCGTGAGGTGTTGGGAGGTGGCAATGGTCCGGGAATGCTGTGTACGCTTGAGGAGCGTATCGAAAGGATTGGCAGGACGGGCATCGACTTCTGCTTTGTGGTTCCGTTCAGCCGTGAGGTGTCGATGCTGTCGGCTCATGACTTCATGAAGGATGTGCTCAAGGGTCGGCTTGGTGTGCGGCAGCTTATCATCGGTTACGACAATCGTTTCGGGCACGACCGGACGGAAGGGTTTGAGGACTATGTGCGTTTCGGTAGCGAAATGGGCATGGAGGTGTTGGGATGCAGTGCCTTTCAGGAAGATGGGGTTTATGTCAGTTCGTCTGTCATACGTGGTTATCTTTCAAACGGGCAGATTACTGAAGCCGCACAATGTCTCGGTTATCAATACTCGCTCACGGCACGGGTGGTGCGTGGCGAACAGGAAGGGCGCAAGATGGGTTTCCCTACTGCCAATCTTGACATCAGCCATACGCGCAAACTGATTCCTCAGCAGGGAGTGTATGCTGTCTATGTGCATATCGGTGATGACAGCCGGCGCTGGTTGGGGATGATGAATATCGGACGGCGTCCGACGTTCGGCGACAAGCCGATGACAGCAGAGGTACATATCCTCGACTTCAACGGAGATTTGTACGGGAAGGAACTTTCCGTCGCATTCATCCGCCGTCTGCGTGGCGAGCGGCTGTTTGCTTCGCCTGAGGAACTGGCAGAACAGTTGCGCAGGGATTGTATGGAGGTGAAGGGGGCGCTTCGCTAAATGATAATTCTTTTAGTCGCTACGCTTGGTAAAAGCGTCAGAGACGATTAGACAAATGATAATTGATAAATTAAGTAATATTGCATTCCGGAAACACCCTGAAACGACGAAAAAGGCGAAAACTTTTATTTTCGTACATTTCGATGTTTTCGGACGCTTTCGGGATAAGAATAAGATACATAATGATAAATTCAAGCCCGAGCGAATGCGAAACTTGAATGAAATTAACATGTTAAAAGGAGAAGAGTAATATGAGAAAAGCAATTATTTATCTGTGTGTGTTTGTTGCCGTACAAATTTTCGTCATCTATGCCGTACAGACGGTTTGGCTGATGGCGGAAGGGATGGAAGCCGGTCGTGCCCTGCAACTTGTATTATCGGGCAAGGCGGTCACCTCCGTTCCTATGCTGATAGCTGCCTCGGCAGCATATAGCATGATTCTGCTCATCGTCTTCCTGAAGGCACGATGGAGTGAAGTCTCCCCCAACTATCTGCGCACGCGTCCCTGGGCTGTCATCTTCTGGTCTGCCGTTGCCGCCATGGGCACCATCATTCCTTCGCTCTGGCTGCAGGAACAGATGCCTGCGCTGCCCGACATCATGAAAAACGAGTTTGCTGCCATTCTGAGTTCTCCCTGGGGGTATCTCACCATCTGCATCTTCGCTCCCGTCGTTGAGGAGGTGATTTTCCGCGGAGCCGTGTTGCGTGCATTGATGGAGCGGACTGATGAGAAGAAGGGTTTCTGGGTTGCGGTCCTTATCTCTGCCGTACTGTTTGCAGTCGTCCACATAAACCCGGCGCAGATGCCTCACGCTTTCCTGCTCGGCATCCTCTTGGGTTGGATGTATGCCCGCACTGGGAGCATCATTCCGGGCATCGTGGTCCATTGGGTGAACAACACCGTCGCCTACGTTGGCTTTCATCTGCTTCCCGGGTCGATGGATGCCCGGCTTACTGACCTTTTCGGCAGTCCCACCCGCGTCCTGCTGGCAGTAGCCCTCTCGCTCGTCTGCATCCTCCTGCCGGCAATTTTCCAACTCCACCTGCGGATGAAGAAGGCATCGTGACACCATGTTATTCGTCCTCTCCGCCCTTCCTGCGAATGCGGTAACGCATCGTGCGAAGGGCGCCTTCTGAAAGATTCATAATCTGCTTTATCTGCTCCTCGCTTTTTCCCATATCTAATAAAATAAAATATACTTTTTGGTTTAAGGAATACGACTCACTTTTATTTTCCAATTTTTCGAAAAGATTATAGTTTTGTATTTGGTAGAATTCAATAAAATTCCTCATGTCACTTTGTTTCCACAGAATAAGACTTTCTCCCGATTGGAGCTTATCATACAGGCTCTTCCCTTTGGAGAACATTTCTTTTTGCCGATTCTGCAGTTTTTCTATCTTTTGTTCAAGAAGTTCTATTTTTTCCTGATTGCTGATAATCTTTTCTTGTCTGTCTGTAAGTTTTTGTTGGTATTCGTGGTTGGCAGACTTCAATTCCTGCAACTGTTGTTGGTACTTAACTATTTGGACATGTATGTCTGCTGCTTCAAATCTCATTCGTTTCACCTTACTTCTATGTCTTTTCAATAATAGGAATACAGCAGCTGCAATGAAAACCAACATGAGTAACACCCACCTTCCATATCGCCACAACATCTTCTCCACACGCTTTTTATTGTAATGATGCAACGCCTCACTGATACCCTCTCTTTCCGAAACATTTGAAAGGGAGTCTTTCAAAGCAATAAACTGCATGGATACCTCCGATGCTTCCTTGTAACGTTCCTGTTGTGTCAGCCAATCACTATATTCCTGCATGATATCCAGACGTTGCCTGAAATCTTTTTCTTGAAGAGCTTTATGCCAAAAAGAGTCTGCCTTCTCTTCTTCCTTTTCTTCGGAATAAATCTTTGCCAACAAATAATATGTATGTGTGTGAGGAAAGATGGAGAGTGAATGGTGTAGATATTGCTTTGCCTTCTCCAAATCTTTTTTTTCTATGTAATACACTGCGATATTGTTATAGAAAAGAGGACGTACCCTTAACGACTGATATTTGGCATAAGGAAGAGATTCCTTAATATAAAAATCCGCGCTGTCTGTCCTATTCATATTATAATAGATTGTGAATAGCGTTAAGTTGGAAAATCCAATCCATCGTTTGTCTCCCACCTGTAACGCATGTGATTTTGTTTTATGGGCATACGACAGAGCCGCTCTTATGTTCCCAGAAAACAGATTATAGGATGACAAGCAAGAATAAACCTGAACCAACAATTTGTTGTCCTTTTCCTTTTCAGCTAATTCTTCTGCTTTTTTCAACTGAAGAATTGCTTCTGGAGCTTTTTCCGTATCATACAAGAAATAACTTCGGATGCAATAAGCACGAACCAATTTTTTCTTATCGGAAGACTGTTCATAATAAGCTATACTCTTATTGATAAACGAGTCGGATATACATGTCTCATTAGTTTCTTTATAATAGGAAGTTCTTAATAAATAGAAATAGGCTTTTTCTTCTTCTGACATATTGGTAACATCCAATGCATCTAAATGCGCAGAAGCCTCTTCCATGGAATCTTTTTCAAGCAAGGAATCTATCAAGGTCAACGTGGACATTGTCTTCCGCTCCGTACAGCCAATGAGAGACATCAACAACAAACATATATATATAAGATACTTCACTTCTCTTTATTATTTTTGTCACAAGCAAAAGTAATATGAATTTGAATAAAAAGCAAACTTTTTACACTGTTTTTTCGAAAAAGACAGAGAGAGACAACCTCGAAGCGTCACAGTTGAAAACCTAAAAACAGACCAAAAACAACAATAAATGCCGATTTCATCGAGACTTTTACAATTTTCATGCTGTGACGCTCGCTAAAAATAATGCTCAAAAAATTTGGAGGCAAAATCTCTCGTTCCTAATTTTGCTAACGACAAATAAAGAAATATTCGTATAATAATCAAAATTTAAAGACTATGACAAAGAAAATTTTTATGGTTGTGATGATGGTGCTAATAGGTACCATGAGTTGTTTTAGTAAAACAGATGGAAAAACGAAAACCATCTACATCAAACCTGTTGCTATGCTCCCCGATGGGACAATTGTAAAAACCTCTTACGATGAGGCTTCCGAAGAATTGAGCGTGGAGGCAGAAGAGGCTGCTGGAGAAGAGACGAGCGACATCTGGATGGAGGTAGTAATCTACAAAGACGGCATGGAGGTGGCGTTTGCATCCTTCAATCCTTTCACCCGCCAACTGTGCTTCAACCTCTCCGACTATGGTGCCGGAACCTACCAGATCTATACCGTCTCCGACACAGCAGCAGAACTCATCGGTGTCATCGAACTGAAAAACGAGTAAAAACCACCGATGAAATGGGCGATTTTTAACAAACAATATTTATTAACTTAAAAAGAAAAACAACTATGAAAAAAGTATTATTCTTAATGAGCATTGCGCTCATCGTGTGTGTTAGTATGGCAGTTATTTCATGCTCAAATGAAGAAATCATTACTCAAGAAAAAGAAACGGAAGAATTTGTGAGAAATTTGAAATTTCAATCTCTTTCGGAGAGACTTAATGAATTAAAATTAATAAAAAGTAAAAACACGCGTAATTCTTTAGACATAAACGATGAGAGTGTTGAAGATATGGCTGAAAATATTAACCTTGTCATCTTTCGCTTTAAAATTGCAAGAAAAAGTTTAGATTGTAAAAGAGGATTCGGAGTTTGTGATTTCAAATGGTTTCCTAAAGAAAATTACGCTGAAGAGGAAGAATCTCATGAAGAACTTTCATCAATCTTAGAAGTCGATGATTTAGGTAATAAATATATGGAACTCAGATTGGGAGAAAATGTAGATAATATCAACATGCCAAATTTCATTGTAGATGAAGATGTCATTGGTAGCCATTGTGAAAATACAGAGAACGAACTAATCATCAAACAAGGGCATTATATATTTGACAGAAACATTGGTAATTTTGGAGGATATAGAATTACTATAGAAAACGACAGTATATAATAAAGATTAAAGAAGTGTCAAAATGTAAATAAAGATGCGGATTCTTTCTAAATCTTATTTTTAATAAAGTTCTTCATAAGTACTCTCATTTTGACACTTCTTTCTATAGCACAATTAATTATTTATACAATGTAAAGCACAATAAAATTTGGGGAAGATGAAAAAGATTAACCTATATTTTCTATACCAATCAGCAATATTGCTTGTGGTTTTATGCCTGCTTTGTGCCTCTTGCATTTCACTTGGCGGTTTGTATTGCGGCTATAACCAGTTGAGTGACGAGCAAAAGCAACAGGTGAAGGTGCTTGAGACATTT
>Ga0256405_10007366_pt1 | contig 16672 bp, 11 predicted proteins | sample RumenRJG_02DNA_FD_189096 | JGI IMG/M metagenome (GOLD analysis project Ga0256405, IMG submission 189096) | Bovine rumen microbial communities from Lethbridge, Alberta, Canada - RJG_02 | ecosystem: Host-associated > Mammals > Digestive system > Stomach > Rumen | place: Canada: Alberta...
GTGAAAACCAGAAAGATTTGAGGGGTACATAAGATACTTTGCAGAAGAAGTAAGAGCTTCTTGAAAGGTAGTTGTATTGTTTATATAATTCATGGCATGGATCTTCATTTTGGTTGAGATGCTACATTTTGCAGGATGCAACTCAAACATAAAGGAAGATCCTTTTTTATTCAATGCATAAATAATTTTTATTTTTTGCAATCACATAAAAAAAGTGATTGACCCATTGTTTTCTCAAATTTCCGAAATGTTCTTGAACCGAAAAATCAATCAGCCGGCATACTCATCGATGATTGCCTGAACATCTGAGTCGGTAACAACGTCATTGTGCAGAACCATGATGAATTTTCCGCCGGTGAGTTTTACTATGAACGACAGTTCTGCTCCGGTTGACGGATCGGTGCATCCGGTTCCCTTAAAAGATTTTCGGTCGCTTCCTGTTTCATAGTTGTTACATTTGATTTTGTTTTTGGTTTCCTGTATCTGGGCCTCATCGATTTCCTGAATATCCTTTTTAATCGGAGACATTATCACCATGACCTGAGCCCCTTTATCACTAGTCAGAACCTTTACCTCTGAGGATGGGACACCTGAAGGAAGTTCCATATATCCGGGCGGTAAGGCCAAGACTTCTGCTGAAGACAGTATAAGGAATGCGGAAACGGAAGATAACAGTTTTGATAATTTTGTCATTACGGGTACTACCTTAGAAAAAATTCAAATGATAAAAAATCTTAACAGAAATTGTCGGTAATAAATTACGCCCAGATCCCACTGTGCTTAAAAACCGAACGGTGCCCGACTTCCAGGGACCTTTATAAAAGGCCGGAAAGGTGAATGGAAAAAGGAAGCCCCGTCAGTGTGGAGTGACGGGGCTTCCGTGCTATTCAGTCATTATCCGTAATTAGTACAGGATGTTTGACAGAATTCTGATGGCATCATCAATATTGCCGTCTGCTCTTCCCTGGGCATACAGGGAACTGATGTAGTAGGTGGCCATTTCATTACCTTTAAGGGCGGCTGATTTGATGTTGCCGAGTGCCTTGGTAGGGTTCTTAGGACCGCCGATACCGTTCATCTGGAGTGCGGCGAAGTTGAAGGTTGCCTTATAGTCACCGGCAGAGTCGGCGAAGTTAAGGTTTCTGTAGGCTTCTTCCGCATTTACGTTGGTACCGATACCCATGAGATAGAAGATACCAAGGTTGTTGTATGCCTTGAAATACTTCTGGGCTGCAGACTTATGCATCCATTCAAATGCCTTCTGGTAATCACCTTCATAGAAGTAGTTCATGGCCAGATGGTACTGATCCTTGGCATCCGTCGGATTTGGATTTGAAAGCTTCTTCACCTTTGAATCCGCATCATGAAGGATGTAACGGCCCGGGGTGTTACCGCAGATACGCTTTGCCTTGGTATACACGTCATTGTAGTTCACAACACCGAGAGAACGAACTTCAGCATAGTAGAAGAGGTTCATCAGTGCAGCGGCACTGAGAAGAGTGGTATTGTGAGTCTGCTTGCCGGTTTCACCCATGAGTACTGAGTGACCGCAGGTTTCAACTCTCTGAGTAAGAAGAATGTCTCTTGCAAGCTTGGCTTTAGGAGAGGTGACGGTCTTCAGTATTCTGGCTGCGTGAGCAGGATTCTTTTCGATGCCTCGACCGTACTGGTAGAAGGATGCAAGAATAACCTTGCTGCCGTCACTGAGCTTGTCGGCAGGTACCCTGTTAAGGAGAGCAAAGATTTCCTTATAGTCACTGGTCTTGTTGTCCGCAAGCTTGGTTCTTACCAGTGATTCAATACACTTGGCTGAGCCGAGATTCATACCCTGAGTGTAGAGTTCCACTGCCTTAGGAATGTTTCTCTTGCCTGAAGCGTCAGTTGAGTAGAGGTCACCCGCATGACAGAAAGCGTCAGGAATGTTCTTGGCCATACCGATACGGTAGAATTCTTCAGCCTTGTCAATGTTTCTGTTAACACCGTTGCCTGAGGCGTAGAGAAGGCCCATTTCAACAGGATACATTTCCTGAATGTCCTTAGGTGCGTGCAGAATATGCTTGGAGATTTCCTTGGTATTGTTGGTCTTGATGTAGTACTTGAGAAGTGCGTCGTCAACTTCCTGATCACCCTTGTTGATGTAGTCATTCAGGTACTTGAGAGCTTCCTTGCTGGTTGACAGGTTGCCGATCAGGGCAAGACCGGCCTTGCGGTTAGCTTCCTTCACGTTATGACGAGCGGCGAATACATACAGATCCTTTATGGTCTGTTCTTCGGAAGTGATGTTAGGAGTATTCGGATCCTCGTACAGCTTGGCGAGTTCGTAGGCTGCGGAACCGTTCTTCTTTGATGCACTTGTAAGGAGACTTGCCGCCTTTCTCTGGTCAGTCTGGACTCCCTTACCGTTCAGGTACATGATACCGAGCTTGTACTGAGCATCGGTGTTGTTCTTTTCAGCAGCGAGACTGAGGAACTGTGCGGCCTTCTGGTAGTTCTGAGGAACCAGGGTTCCGTCGAGATAGAGGTTACCTGCGGCATACATTGCATCCTGTAAACCGTCTTCGGCAACTTCAATGATGTAGTTCGCACCCTGCTGCTTCTGCTGCTTGGTGTATTTACCCTGCAGGTAAATGGAACCGAGCATGTATTTAGCTTCAGGATATCCGGCTTCTGCTGCTTTTGCGAGGAGTGCGTTACCGTTCTTAAGGTCACGTCTTACGCCTTTCTTACCGCTTATGTAGCGGGAAGCGAGTTCGTACTGGGCAATAGGGTTGCCGGCATCAGACTGAGCCTTGAGAGTCTTGAAGTCAGCCTTGGCAAGCTGTTCCTTGGTAAGCATCTCAATTTCTTCAGTTGCCTGCTGAGCTTCTGCAGCAATCTTTTCAGCCTCAGCCTTTTCGGCGGCTGCAAGTTCAGCTTCCATCTTGGCTGCGGCTTCTGCCTTGGCGATAGCTTCCTGACGTGCTGCTTCGGCAGCTGCTTCGGCCTTGGCTGCTTCAGCCCTTGCAAGCTCTTCGGCCTTGGCTGCTTCTATGCGAGCTGCTTCGGCGGCTGCTTCAGCCTTGGCGGCTTCGATTCTTGCAAGTTCCTCAGCTCTTTCAGCTTCTTCTCTTGCTGCTGCCTCGGCTTCCTTGGCGGCAGCTTCGGCTGCGGCCTTTGCCGCTGCTTCGGCTTCAGCGTGAGCGAGCTCCTGAGCTCTTTCAGCTTCTTCAGCTTCACGACGGGCTTCTTCAGCCAGACGTGCAGCCTCATTGGCGGCCTCTTCCTGTTCCTTTATTTCTTCGGTATTGGTTGCCAGTTCGATGGTGTCTTCCTCGTTACTTGCAATTGCAATCAGGTCATCGGCTTCACTGCTTTCAATGGTGAAGTCAACAGCGTCGATGCTGCTTGAAGGAGTTGCAGACACGAGCTGAAGGTTAGGGGTAACCGAGGAGAGGTTTTCCAGCTGTTTGTTGATGGATTCCTCACGGGTTGCCAGATATTCGTAAGGAGTGTTGAGAAGAGATTCGAAGTCGAGCAGAATCATGCTTTCCTCAACAGTCTTGAATGAGTTTACAATCTTAAGCTTTTCCTGTGCCTGACGCTGCTTTGCCGCAAGGAGCGGGCTGGAGATGAATATCAGGTCGGCGTTGCGACGGATGTCCAGGGTGTTGAGCAGGGCATATGAAGGCAGACTCAGGTTAACAAGCTTGCCGGTTGTGTTTGCACTGCGGTAGAAGCCTCTTTCCGGATACTGCTTAAGCTTGCTTTCCACTGCTGCAAGTTCAGAACCGAGAAGTTCGAGCTTGACCGGAGTTCTTGATCTGCTGTTGATTGTTTCAAGAAGCTTGATGTCGTTGGAGTAGAGGGCAACGTCAGCTTCGGACATGCGCGGCATGCCGTTCTTCATGATGTTTCTGTAATCATTGAGCTTTGGTGCGGCCACGTAGAGCTTGTCTGAGGTGCAGCCCGGAACAGGATCCTGCAGGGTGATTTCAAACACATCGAGAGGGATCTTGTCGATTACGAGATTGTCAGTAGGCATTACCTTTTCAATCACTGCGTTAACGCTGAAGCTTTCAGTGGTATTAATCTGACATTCGTAGAAGTTAACGGCGTGATTGGTGAACAGTACAGCCTTTCTTACGGCCTTATCGTAGTTTTCGGTGATGGTCTGATATTCACGTTCTCCAGCCTTCGGATCCTCGTCCGGACTAGGCTTGATGAGAGCCGGAATTGAAATCACGCTAGGAAGCACATGATTCAGATTTACCAGATCCTGAAGGGTTGAGGCATTGAGTTCCGTAAAGTCGTCATTGGTGTAGATCTGGTGGTTGTCGGTGATGCTTGCAGGCAGCTTCTTAATAAGAATGTTGATTTCGCGTGACACGAAGTTCTTCATTTCGTACGGAGAGATTCTGCTGTAGTCATCAGCTCCGATAAGATAGCGGCAGACCTTCAGTGAATCTACAGGACCATAAAGAGAGCGAATATCTTCTATGGTGTAGTATGCGTTTCTGCTGAAAGCCCTGTAGGCCTTGATGGAACGCATCAGTTCCTGTTCTTCAATGGTGTTAGGCTTGTAGAAGGTAAATATGTTCTGGGCAACATCCAGGTAATATTTATAGGTTTCAGGAATGGATTGGGCATTCAGCTGTTCTGATATGGTCTTGATGCGGCCTCTGATATTGTCGAGCGCACCTTTTGAAAGGTATGGGCTGATGTCGATTTCCAGTATTTCGCTTTCGTTCTTCTTACTTAATTTGCTTAATTCGGCTTCAATGGCATTGATTTCCTGAAGATCGAAATCATCGATGTCAGGCTTCTGCTTTTTCTTGTGAAGCTGTTCTTCAAGTTCGGAAACCTTGATGGCCTTCAGTCTGGCGGTAAGACTTTCCACGTTGCTGAAGTCGTCTGATAAAACGGAGTTGTACAGGGCGGCTGCCACTGCAACAGGGTTGTTCTTCTGATCCTCCTGAACGTGCAGGTTGTCAACGTTTCCTTCTGACGTGTCTTCCCTGCCGTTGAGATAGGCCCATGTGCCCACGCCTATGACGCTGGCGGTAACTGCCACACCCAGTGCGATGGATGCCGGGGAGGTGTTTCCATGTTGTTTGACTGTATTCATTTTATTTTCGCTCTTAATGTCTAAGTAAGAATGTTGCCTTGAGCATGTAAAACCCTGTGATACAAGGTATGCATACTATTTTGATTTTAAGCCATTGCCGTGTATATAACAAAGAATACCGGATAATTGTGTCAATACATGTAATTTATTTCACAACTATTGTTTATTATCAGCGGTTTCCATGCCGTGCATGAACCTGTATTATCGGTTTTTTACACTAATCATTAAATTATCCGTGATAGGTGACACACATTATGCTTGGCACGATACGGATATTAGTGATGTCGGCTATGACCGGCGTTTCGTTATTTATGTTTATATGCCTGGAAAGGGGTTTTCGGAGTCCTGTTCCGATAATTTTGTATCCTCGGGGTCAACAGAAAATCCATTTCCTGTTTTATGTGTTTTTATGGTTCTTCATGGTTTTGACGGATATTTTTGTTTGTATCGGGTTAATTACATTTAAAAATATTGTTAAAACCACAGCCCCATAAAAACTGACAGGGGATAGAAATCAGATTTCGTATCCCCTGTGTTCTCAGATAATCATCTTATCTGCAGTTCAGACTGAAGAATGTACCTGAAAGTGACGGTGCTTCGATTACTCCGGAAGACACGTTGCCTTTACCAACCAGCTTGGTAAGGGTGCATGAACCGAGGCCGAGGGTGCCCCAAATGTCATTGCTGATTGCAATTTCTCTGGTGCTTTCACCGATGTTGAGTACATAGAGCACGCGATCGTTCTGATACTGCTTCAAGTCAATGTACACGCTTTCGTCACTGTAGATGTGGCGGCGGCTGCCGTTTGACAGTGACTTGTGTGTGTCACGCAGATTCAGATATTCGGCAATGTCCTTCTTGAGTGCGAGTTCCTGTGAGTTGAAACCTGAGGCTCTTGCCTGGGTTCTTGAAACGTGGTCGTCACACTGGTTTACTTCGTAGCACTTTGTTGCAGGCGGCTTTGCGAAGTTTGGCATGTCTTCACCGACTTCGTCACCGTAGAACATGATCATAGGACCTGACATTGCGGTCATGTAGCTGAATACCGCGCGATGCGCATTGTAGTATGAGTCGCCCTTTCTGCCGTCCTGTTCGTAGCCTGCTCTCTGGAGAAGGTCACCGAATCTTACGATGTCATGTCCGGAAATGTAGTTGGTCATTGAGGCATGACTGTCAATGGTATTGAGCTTGAGTGTTTCTTCGTTGAGGAATGAAACAGGCTTTGCGCAGTCGCCGTTTGACAGTGATTCCTTGGTTGCGAATACGCGAATCATGGCGTTTCTTGATGGCAGGCTGATGGCGCTTTCAAGACTGTCGTTTACGAAGGCAACCTTCTGGTAGTCCTTGATGTTGTATGAAGCCATCTGAGCCATGAGGAATGCTGCAGGCTGAACGGTCTGGTTGTCGAGCTTGTAGGAATTTGCAGGCTTGGCTGATTCAGCTTCCATTGCCTTACGGATTTCCTTCCACTGTTCAGGCTTGATCTGATAGGTCTGGTCAAGTCTGAAGCCGTCGATCTTTGTTTCCTTTACCCAGTAGGTTGCGATTTCCTTGAGGAAGTCCAGTGACTGGGCGGTGTTGAAACAGGTACCATAGGTGAAAATCATGTTGTCAGGATTACCGCTGATGTCTCGGCACTGCTTGTCGGTAACGAGGCGGTGTCCTTTAGGGCTGATAGGGTTGACGTTGATCTTTGAGTGACCGAATGCGGCGTCGAAGATTACTCTTAAGCCGAGAGAGTGGGCCTTGTTAACGAGTTCCTTGAGTTCTTCCTTTGAGCCGAACTTAGGATCGACTTCAAAATAGTTGGAAGTGAAGTAACCGGTACCGTCAAGCTTGTAGAGTTCGGCGTCCTGATCCTGAGCAACTTCAGTCTTGAAAATAGGGGTGAGCAGTATGGCGTTCACACCGGTTGACTTGATGTATGGGAGGTTATCGATAATACCTTTTAAGTTACCGTCATGCTGGCTTGGTCCCCATGCGTAACCGTAACCCATGGCTCCGCCTTCACCGTGGATATAGCTTTCAACCATGATCTGGTACATTCTCATGTTACAGTTCTTTGATGGACCATTGAAACAGCCCAGACCGTCGTTTCTGTCTGAGCTGAGATTATTCGGAGTAATTATGATAGGGGTTGCCAGAACACTGCGTTTGCATACAACATCTTTCTGCCAGGCGAAAGTACCTGCCGCGTTTGCGGTGCCGTAATCAGAGAGTGCAGTACCAGCAAATGTGCTTATTGCCAAACTGGTAAGAGTCGCGAGTTTCTTTATATTCATTTATTTATTTCCTCTAGATAAATGTTTCCCTTAAAAATTTAAAGATATGGACTTGGATCAGATTCCTCAAACGCATAAACACACTGCCTCCTTGCAGGGCGTTTATATCGCATATCCTTTGTGCTCCTCTTCCGTTGTTGTAGTTTATAAATTTTATGGGGGAAGAATATGCCGTCACCGTGACAATTCAACAAGAACTCTCACTGATAACATTATACCATCAGGAAAACTGAAAACATAAATTTATTGTTGAAAAGTTTGATAAAATGGAGGTGAGTATTATAGTTTTGTTAACAATGTGTAAATTTTTTGGGTTTTTGGTAAAGATTTTCCTGCGGAAACGGGCGTTAAACCATATTTTTAAAGCATTTCAAAGGTTTTTAAATATTGAAAATTTTATGAATTTTTAAGTTGCTGCGCCGGTGGTGATCCAGTTTTCCGATGCAGCGTCTAAAAAATAATGCGGATTTGTATCCTTATGAAATGAAGCTTCCTTTCGGCATGTATCTGAAAAGGTCTGGTTTTACCCGAAAAACCGTCAGAGTTCCTTTGTCACCGCATATCCAGTCTGATGATAAATATGAAAAAATACGATGTTACGGCTCTTGGCGAGCTTCTGATAGATTTTACCGACAACGGCATAAGTGCGCAGAAAAACATGACCTTCGAGGCAAATCCCGGAGGGGCTCCCTGCAATGTCCTTTCCATGCTTTCGGGGCTTGGAAACAGAACCGCTTTCATCGGCAAGGTTGGTGATGATTTTTTCGGACATATGCTTAGGGAAAGAATTGAAAGCAGGAATATTGATACCTCCGGACTTTTTCTGAGTGCATCAGTTCCAACCACTCTTGCTTTTGTCAGGAAGCTTCCTGACGGTGACAGGGATTTTGCCTTTTTCCGTAATCCGGGTGCGGACATGATGCTTACCGCAGATGAGGTAATGAGTGTAAGGCATCTTATCGAATCCTCTCGCATTTTTCACTTCGGTACGCTGTCCATGACCTCAGACCCCGCTGTCACGGCAACAAAAACAGCAGTTGATGCCGCAACAGGCGTCAAAGCTCTCATATCATTTGATCCGAATTACCGGGCTCCGCTGTGGTCATCTCCCGACAGGGCCTTAAAGGCAATGGAATACGGATTTTCCGTATGTGACGTGCTGAAAATCTCAGACGATGAAATAGAGTTCTTCTGCGGTACGACCGATGTTGAGAAGGGGGCTCGCATGCTGGCGGAGAAATATGACATCCCGCTGGTTCTTGCCACCATGGGAGCCGGCGGCAGCATGGCGCTGTACGGGGCTCTGACCGTGTTCTGCCCGGGATTCAGAAATCCTGATACCTGCGAGACCACGGGGGCAGGGGATACATTCTTTGCCTGCGTGCTGGACTTTCTGCTGAAGCATGACATCGGTTCCCTTACGGAGAATGACCTGTCGGAATGTCTTACCTTTGCCAATGCGGCCGCTTCGATAATTACGACAAGAAAAGGTGCTCTTGCCGTAATGCCGGAAAAGGGAGAGGTTATGGATTTTCTGAAAAGTCATGCGGGCATGTGACTGAAATTCACTGACTGTTGCGGAACATGGTAAAAATACACCGCACTTCTCATAACGGATATCGGAAATTATCATTAATTGTGTATAAAAAACAGTCATGATGTAGAATTTTTAATCATGGTGAGATGATTTCGGCAGTAAGTGTCTGAGTCGTCTCCGAGTCTTGTTGTGAATTCAGTATTATGTTTTTTATCAAGAGGATTATCCGGTTATGAGAATGCTTAAAAAGATTGCAGGTATTATCTGTGTAAGTATCTGTTTTTCCGCATGCTGCACCGTTCCAGAGGGTGCGGCACCGGCTGACGGTGCCGTAATTTCACATTGGACCGCAGGTTCAGAAGTGGCAGCCGATCTTGTAAGATACGTCAGGGATGTTTCCGATGAGAACTCACCTAATTTCGTGCCGAAGGAAGACCGCATTGCCGTGTTCGATCTTGACGGTACTCTGGTGGGAGAAACTTATCCTTCCTACTTTGACTGGGTTCTGTTTACCCACAGAGTTCTTCATGACCCGTCATACAAGGCTCCTGCCGACATGAAAAAATTTGCCCGTGAACTCGAAAATGGCTGGAAAACCGGCAAATTACCGAAGGATGCCGAAAAGCGTCATGCCGTATATTCAACCCTGTCATACAAGGGAATGACTCCGGATGAACTTAAGGATTATGCCAGAGCATTCAAGAAAACCAGGGCTGAGGGTTTTGACAATCTCAACCGCGGCGACGCATTTTTCCTGCCTATGGTTTCAATGCTTAAGTATCTGCAGGACAACGGCTTTACCGTTTTTGTGGTCAGTGGAACGGAGCGCAACATTGTTCGCGTGATGATTGAGGACGTTCTTGACATTCCTTCCTACATGGTTCTGGGAACTGACGGCAATATGGTGGCCAGCGGTCAGAATGGTAAGGACGGACTTGACTATGTTTATCAGCCTGATGACAGACTTATTTATGGCGGAAAGCTCATTTCAAAGAACGTTAAGATGAACAAGGTGCCTCTTATCGCCCGTGAAATCGGTAAGGTTCCGCTGCTTGCTTTCGGCAACAGTTCGGGAGATCTCTCCATGGCCCAGTACACCGTGAACAATGCAAAGTATCCGGCACGTGCCTACATTCTTCTGGGTAATGATTCCTTAAGGGAGCACGGCAGTGTTGCAAAGACGGAGTCTCTGAAAAAATACTGTGACGACCACGGTTTCCGTACCATCTCCATGAAGGATGACTTTTCCACCGTGTACGGGGAAAACGTAACGCTTTCCGAACCTCAGAAGTAGCGGACGTATCCTCCGTCGCCATGTCCTCCCCGGAGAAATGCTGGGACTTTAGGCGCGGATGCGGAAATGCAGGGAAAGGGCACATGACGGTGATGTCCTGTGCCCCTTCCTTTTGTTTTCTTTCTCAGCAGTACTGCCGATCCTCGATTCAGTCATAAAAATTTGAATTTTATGAAAAAGATAGTAAACTAATCAGAGTTTAATTACCTGTCGGAGTGCCTTTTCGGCTGAGATCATTTATTGAAATCCGTATAACCTGCCCGGGATAATGCCCGCGAAGGGAACAGTCATACTCTCTGAGTATCCGTATTTCAGGATCAATATTGTCTTTAGGATTATTCCGGTTCGGGTGTTTTTTATAATTTTTGACCGGAACAGTCTTATGTCAATTTCAGCAAAATCAGTCAAAGAAACATTTTCAGCCAGAGAAAAAGCCTCACAGGAAAATCTGAAAAAACTGCAGGGATATGCCTATCCCCGTTCTTCACGCAGATATATCGCCGTGCCCGGCACGGACTACAGCGTACCTTCAAGAACGGTAAGTCTTACCAACGGAGAAAGTGTTGATCTCTACGATACCGCCGGTGTTTACGGTGATCCGTCAGCGGAGATTGACGTATCCCGCGGCGTGGCGACCGTTAGGGAAAAGTGGCTTAAAAACCGTACCGATCTTAAGGTGCTTGAGGAAGCATCTCCAAAGTGCGGAATATCCTCATCCAAGATTACCCGCGAGAGCACTGAATGCCTTACCCAGCTGGCCCTGGCCCGCAGGGGAATCATTACCGACGAGATGAGATATGTGGCCGCCCGTGAAAACATCGGGGCTCCTGCTGAATACTTCACTCCTGAAATGGTGCGTGAGGAGGTTGCTGCCGGCCGTGCGGTAATTCCTGCAAACATCAATCATCCTGAAGTTGAGCCGATGATTATCGGTCGCAAATTCAAGGTTAAAATCAATTCGAACATCGGTAACAGCGCCATTACCTCGTCAATTGCCGAAGAGGTCGAGAAGATGGTGTTCAGTACCATTTACGGTGCTGATACCGTAATGGATCTCAGTACCGGCAGGGATATTCATGAAACCAGGGAACAGATCATCAGAAATTCTCCGGTACCGATTGGCACTGTTCCTCTTTATCAGGCTCTTGAAAAGGTTAACGGCATCGCCGAGAACCTTACTTTTGAGGTGTTTAGGGAAACTCTGATCGAGCAGGCTCTTCAGGGCGTGGATTATTACACGATTCATGCGGGACTTCTCAGGGAATTCATCCCGATGGCGGCCAGAAGACTTACAGGAGTGGTATCACGCGGCGGCTCCATCATGGCCAAGTGGTGCATGTTCCACAAGAAGCAGAATTTCCTCTACGAGCATTTTGATGAGATATGCGACATCTGCGCCAGATACGACATTGCCATTTCCCTCGGCGACGGTCTGAGACCAGGTTCCATTCATGATGCCAACGATGAAGCTCAGATTTCTGAACTCAAGGTGCTCGGAGAGCTTGCCGAAAGAGCATGGGCCAAGAATGTTCAGGTTCTCATAGAAGGGCCGGGACACGTGCCCATGAACCGCATCAGGGAAAACATGGAACTTGAACTTGACTACTGTCACGAGGCTCCTTTCTATACCCTGGGACCTGTGGTTACCGACGTGGCTCCAGGCTATGATCACTTTACTTCAGGAATCGGGGCGGCAATGATAGGCTGGTTCGGAACCTCCATGCTCTGCTACGTTACCCCGAAGGAGCATCTGGGGCTTCCGAAGAAGGATGACGTGCGTGAGGGACTCATGGCCTACCGCATCGCGGCTCATGCGGCGGATCTTGCCAAGGGACATCCGGGAAGTACCGCCTGGGACTATGCCATGAGCAAGGCCCGTTTTGAATTCAGATGGGAAGATCAGTTTGCCCTCAGCATCAATCCTGAACTGGCAAAGCGCTTCCATGACGAGGACCTGCCTCAGGACTGCCACAAGGTTTCAGAATTCTGCTCAATGTGCGGACCTAAGTTCTGCTCAATGCGCATCAGCAGGGAAATCAAGGAACTTGCGGATTAGCAGGTAGTTTGTATTTAATGATAACGGTGAAAACATGACTGATACCGTACTGACAATTGCCGCCACCGACAGTTCTAACGGGGCGGGAACCACGGCCGATCTGGCCACCATGAGCTGCTTCGGCGTATACGGGGTTGCGGCGGTGACCGCCGTAACCGCTCAGAACCTCAGCAGGGTTCTGGCGGTAAAGCCCGTGAAGAACAAAATTTTTACGAAGGAGCTGGAGGCACTGACCTCAGGATCAATGCCTGATATCAAGGTTATCAAACTCGGACTCATTCCGAACGAGAAGCTTCTGCGTACAACAGTGACTTTTCTCAGGGAAAGAAAAAAGCTTAATCCGGATCTTGTGGTTGTCTGGGATCCTGTTGCCGTGGCCGGTACCGGCGGGGAACTTTCAGAGGTTAATTATTCCCTCTGGCTTCACATTCTGCTGCCGCTTGTTGACGTGTTTACTCCGAATCTGGATGAGGCCATGGCTCTCTGCGAGGGTTTCAAACCTGATTTCTCAAGTCTTGCCAGCTGCATTGAGGGACTTACCGGTCTTGCAAAATACTTTAAGACGATGGGAGCCGGGACCGTTTATCTCAAGGGCGGACACCTCTCAGACCTGGTGAAGAGTACTGTAAAATCCGGTAAAACAGGTCACGGCAGGGAGGTCTCCGGTGATTTATCCGAATACCGCAGACTTACGGAATACGTGTATGACGTTACGATAACCGGCGAAAATAACGATACCTGTTATTTCTGCTGCCGCAAAACGGCTTCCGTTTCTGACGGCGTCGGGGTTCACGGTACCGGGTGCATCATGGCAAGCGCCATCGCCTCCATGATGGCCAAGGGGCATACGGCCGTTGATGCCATTGCCTTTGCCAAAGCCTACATGACAAGGGGTATTGAAAATTCGATTGACGTGGGAGCCGGAAGCCGTCTTTTTCAGCACGGATTCATAAACAATGCCGAAATGCTCAGATATTTCCCGGTTATGGCCAGAACCGTTGACGAGCTCGAGCTTGTCTGCAGTCCGGAAAAGAATGCGGGCTTTGCTTCCTGTTCTCACAGTCTGGGGCTCTATCCGGTCGTGGACAGCTCCGAATGGATCAAAACTCTCTGCGAGAACGGTGTCAGAACAATGCAACTGCGCATAAAGAATCCTGAGAGTCCGGAAAAGCTGGAGCAGGAAATCATAAGGAGCGTGGAACTCAGTCGCAGATACGGAGTAAGACTCTTTATCGATGACTATTACGAGCTTGCCGTAAAGCACGGTGCATACGGTGTTCATCTCGGTCAGGAGGATCTCATTGACGCCAAACTCAATCCGATTAGGGAGGCAGGTTTAAGACTCGGTGTTTCCACCCACGGATATGCGGAAATCGCCAGAGCCTGTCTGCTTAAACCGAGCTACATAGCACTGGGTCATATCTATCCGACGGGCTCCAAGGTTATGGCCTCCAAGCCTCAGGGACCTAAGAGACTGGCGGACTATGTGTCGCTTGTTGACGGTGTGTATCCTACTGTCGCCATAGGCGGAATAAAGCTTCACAATCTTAAGGAAGTACAGGCCTCCGGTGTCGGCTCGGTTGCCGTGATTACCGCAATCACAAAGGCGGAGAATCCTGTTCAGGCAATAAATGAATGGCTTGATGCCGTGGGGGCAGGAACTGCTGATGCGGAGCCTGCCGAATCCTCGGAAGAAAAAAAGGTTAAGGCTGCCGGAAAATCTTCATCCGCGGAAAAGAAGTCGGAAAGCGTGAAAAAGGCTAAGACTGCGGAGAAAAAGCCTGCTGTCCGTAAGTCACGCACCGCTTCATCAGAAAAGAAACGGGCGGCATCAAAGGCTGAAGATGCAAAAAAGGATAATAACCAAAAGTAGGTGACACTTATGAAAATTTTTGTAAATGACAAAGAGGTGACAACCGAAGCCTCCTCTCTCGAAGAGCTTCTTTCCGGACTTACGGGACTTCCAGACTATTATTCCGTAGCCGTAAATGATGTCATAGTGCCGCGCGGAACCTATGCATCGTACATCCTTAAGGAAAATGATTATGTCACCGTCTTTGCCTTTATGCAGGGCGGTTAGAACTCAGTTCGCGGGGATGGACGGAACTCCTGATTTCGTCCGGGCATTTTTTGGCGGAGCCACGGTGACGGAGCCGCCGGAAAAGCATACTTATTTGGAGTCCCCGGACTGCCGTCCGGAGATCACTTATTCCGGAAAACAGACTGGATAATAAAAATGAATGATGAATTAGTAATCGGAGGAAAGGTTTTTTCCTCAAGACTCTTTACGGGAACCGGCAAGTTCGCTTCAGCGGACCTGTTAAGCAGGGCCGTTGTTGCTTCAGGTTCCGAGCTTGTGACCATGGCCGTTAAAAGATGTGACTTTAAAAACGGGACGGATGCCATTCTTCCTGCCCTGAAAAAGATTCCGGGTGTCAATCTTCTGCCAAACACCTCCGGGGCACGTAATGCAAAGGAGGCCGTCTTTGCCGCCAATCTTGCAAGAGATGCCCTGGGTACCGATTTTATCAAGGTTGAGGTTCATCCGGATCAGCGCTATCTGCTGCCGGATCCCGTGGAAACCCTCGAGGCTACCAGAATTCTGGTTAAGCAGGGCTTTACGGTTCTTCCTTACTGCAGTGCAGATCCCGTGCTCTGTCTTAAGCTTGCGGATGCCGGAGCTGCCGCGGTGATGCCTTTGGGGGCTTTAATCGGCAGCAATCAGGGGCTTACCACCATGTCCATGCTTAAGGTTATCATAGCCCAGAAGACGGTTCCCGTTGTTGTTGATGCCGGTATCGGCCGTCCTTCGGATGCTGCTCTGGCCATGGAAATCGGTGCTGATGCCGTGCTGGTAAACACTGCCATCAGCGTGGCACGTGATCCGGTAGTCATGGCTGAGGCCTTTGCCATGGCTGTGAAGGCAGGCAGGGCGGCCCGTCTTGCAGGTCTCGGTCCGGTTTCCGAGACGGCTCATGCAACCAGTCCGTTAGAGGCGTTTCTCAAGGATTGTGATTAAGGGAGTCGGTCATGAGTTTCTTTGATGAAATCGGCAGATATAAATTAAGTGATCTCTCAGCCGAAGTCCTTGCAAAAACTGAAAGGGAAGTTGATGTCGCACTTGCCAAGAGCCGGAATGACGAACAGCTTGATCTGGGGGATTTCATGGCTCTTATTTCCCCAAAGGCCGCACCGTACATTTCAGAAATGGCAGAACTTGCCAGAAAGTACACACGCCGCCGTTTCGGTAATACGGTGAACATGTATGTACCGCTTTATCTGACAAATTCCTGTTCCAATCAGTGCCGCTACTGCGGTTTTGCCATCAACAACAAATTTAAGCGCCGAATTCTCAATGCCGAGGAAACCAGACTGGAGTGTGAAGCCATCAGAAAGATGGGATATGAGAACATTCTGATCGTTTCCGGTGAGAATGCACAGAGATGCGGCATCGACTATTTTAGGGAAATGGTGCCTGTTGTCGGTGAGTATGCCTCATACATGATGATGGAGGTTCAGCCTCTTGATACTCATGAGTATGCCGAACTTAAACAGTTGGGCGTGGATGCGGTGATGGTCTATCAGGAAACATATGATCCGGAATGCTATGACAGAAATCATCTGCGCGGAAAAAAGAAGGACATGCGCTACCGCATGGAAACTCCTGAGCGTCTGGGTGACGCCGGAATGGACAAGGTAGGCATAGGAGCTCTACTGGGACTTTATGACTGGCGTGCGGATACGGTGGCACTGGCCATGCATCTCATGTACATGAGAAAGCACTACTGGCAGACCAGGATGAGTCTGTCCTTTCCTAGACTGAGACCGGCGGCAGGAGGATTTGAACCGGAATATCCGATAGGTGACAGGGATCTGATACAGACAATCTGTGCCTGGAGGCTGTTCGACAACATGCTGGAAATATCCATTTCCACCCGTGAGAATCCTCGATTCAGGGACGTAATAACTCCGATTGCCATTACCTCAATAAGTGCCGCGTCCAGCACTCAGCCGGGAGGTTATGCCGTCGACAGGCATGATCTGCCTCAGTTCATCATAAGTGATGACCGTTCCGTCAGTGAAGTTACCGACGCTCTCAGGATGAGCGGACTGGAGCCGGTATTCAGGGATACGCGAAGCTCGGTCATTACCGGTATCTGATGGCGGCGTAAGTTTTTTGACTTTTGGTGAAGGAATAATAAAACAGGCTTATGACCTTGAGTCATAAGCCTGTTTTTATGTAAAGCCGTGATTGATCTGCGTTTTGAGACCGATAAAACCTTTATCCTGCGGTTTTCCTGTTCATGAATCAGATCCACAGTGACAGAGTATTACAGTGGATTTGTCCGTAAGCTTTGCATCAGTCTCCGGAAAAACTGTGTTTATTCCTTCTCTCCTT
>Ga0256405_10007368_pt1 | contig 16670 bp, 10 predicted proteins | sample RumenRJG_02DNA_FD_189096 | JGI IMG/M metagenome (GOLD analysis project Ga0256405, IMG submission 189096) | Bovine rumen microbial communities from Lethbridge, Alberta, Canada - RJG_02 | ecosystem: Host-associated > Mammals > Digestive system > Stomach > Rumen | place: Canada: Alberta...
AGCATCCCGTGAACATTGCCTACGAGGCAGCCACTGCCGACCTCAACGACGTGAACATGATAGACCCCTTCCATTTGGAGGCCTACGACAAGATAGCCATCAACTACAACCGCGACATCGAGATCTTCCCCGTGCTCAACGCCCTGTTTGAAGGCATCTACGGCGAGAATCCCTACAAGAGTCCCACGGATATGGGTGTCAACATGGTGGGCTTCTGCATCAGCGACGATGAGGTGTGCTGCCAGGCCAGTCGCGACGAGATTATCCGTCGCTACTACGATGCCGCCAACAAGATGGCCGATGGCAAGGACAACGACAAGGAGATCAACAAGATACTGCTGCTCTTCAATCAGGCAAAGATTACCACCGCCTATCGCCGCGTCACCGTGGCCGCTCAGGCCAAGCAGGAACTCACAGGCCACACGGCTGCAGCCATAGAGCTTGAGGACGGCACTATCATCACCTCGAAGTCATCGCCCCTGCTGGGCTGTTCGGCTGCGCTTTTGCTCAACGCCACGAAGCATCTGGCAGGCATCGACCACGATGCGAAGCTCATTCCGCAGAGCCTCATAGAGCCTGTTCAGAAGACCAAGATAGAGTATCTGGGCGGCCGGAATCCCCGTCTGCATACCGACGAGGTGCTGGTGGCCCTCAGCGTATTGTCGAAGGACGATGAGCAGTGCCGCCGTGCCTTGGAGCAACTGCCGCGTCTGCGTGGCTGTCAGGTTCATTCCACCGTGATGCTCTCCGAGGTTGACCGCAAGATATTCAAGAAATTGGGATGCGGCCTGACTTGCGACCCAGTAAGAAAAAAATAACTGAAGACCTATGAAAAAATTATTAGCTATCGGTGCCGCTGCCCTGCTTCTCACGGCTTGCGGACAACAGAAAGAGAACAGCGAAGTGAATATCCAGAAACAGACCATCCAGTTAGAAGGCGACCAGATGACGCCCGAGGCACTCTGGGCCATGAGTCGCATCAGCGGCTATCAGGCCTCGCCCGACGGCCAGCACATCGTTTTCCAGATGGGCTACTATAGCGTGGAGGAAAACAAGAGCCATCAGGTGCTCTGGATGATGAATGCCGACGGAAGTGAGCAGCGTCAGCTCACCACCGATGCCGACAACGAGACCGACGCGCAGTGGCTTGACAACGAGACCGTGGCCTTCCTCCGTGGTGGCGAAGTGTGGCAGATGAACCTCGACGGCAGTGCTCGCAAGCAGCTGTCGGAGACCGAGGGCAAGGTTGAGGGCTTCCTCTTCTCGCCCGACCGCCAGAAGGTCATCGTGCTGCAGAGCATACCCTTCAACGACATCATCAAGGCGCGCCCTGCCGACCTGCCAAAGTCCACGGGCCGCGTGGTCACCGACGTGATGTACCGCCATTGGGATCACTACGTGGAAAGCATACAGCACCCCTTCGTTGCAGAAGTCAATTCTGAATACTCCATTCTCAATTCTCAATTAACCGACATCCTGGAGGGCGAGCCCTACGAATGTCCCATGGAGCCTTTCGGAGGTATGGAACAACTGGCATGGAGCACCGACTCCAAGCAGATAGCCTACACCTGCCGCAAGAAGACCGGCCTGCAGTATTCCATCTCTACCGACTCCGATATCTTCCTCTACGACGTGGAGAAGAAAGAGACCACGAACCTCTGCAAGCCTGCCGACTATCAGGAACCTGCCATCGAGCCTTCAAAGACCATGAGCCAGCAGGCCGTCAATGCGCCCGAGAACCTGCAGAACCTGCCCGGCTACGACCAGAACCCGAAGTTCTCGCCAGACGGACGCTACCTGACTTGGACATCGATGGCACGCAATGGCTACGAGGCCGACCGTCTGCGCCTCTGCTGCTACGACCTTCAGACTGGCGAGAAGCGTTTTCTCACCGAGAGCTTCGATTCCAATGTTGATGACTACTGCTGGGCTCCCGACTCGCGTACCTTATATTATATAGGCGTATGGCACGCTACGGAGAACCTCTACAGCACCAACCTTGAGGGCGAGGTGAAGCAGATTACCAATTATCAGGCCGACTTCGGTTCGCTGCAGATGCTGGGCGACAAGCAGATACTTGCCGAGAAGCACTCGTACACCGAGCCTGCCGACCTCTACGTAGTCACCCCCGACGACCCCAACAACGGTGTGGTGATAGCTCAGATTACTGAGGTCAACAAGGACATCCTCGACCAACTGGGAAAGCCATCCGTGGAGCAGTACTGGATACCCACCACAGATGGCAAGCAGATGCTCACGTGGGTCATCCTGCCTCCTCATTTCGACAAGACGAAGACGTACCCCACCCTGCTCTTCTGCGAAGGCGGTCCTCAGAGTCCCGTCTCCCAGTTCTGGAGCTACCGCTGGAACTTCTTCATCATGGCCTCGCAGGGCTACGTCATCGTGGCTCCCAACCGCCGCGGCTTGCCCGGTTTCGGACAGGAGTGGCTGGAGCAGATCTCGGGCGACTGGACGGGTCAGTGTATGCAGGACTACCTGTCGGCCATCGACTTTGCCTGCGACGAGCTGCCCTATGTTGACCGCGACCGTCTGGGAGCTGTTGGTGCCTCCTTCGGCGGGTTCAGCGTGTACTACCTTGCCGGCCATCACGACGGACGCTTCAAGTGCTTCATAGCCCACGACGGTGCTTTCAACCTCGAAGCGATGTACACCGAGACCGAGGAGAACTGGTTCTCGAACTGGGAGTACGACGATGCTTTCTGGAACAAAGACCAGACGACACGCGCCAAGAAGACTTACGACAACTCGCCCCACCGCTTCGTTGACCAGTGGGATACGCCAATCCTCTGCATCCACGGCGAGAAGGACTACCGCATCAATGCCACTCAGGGCATGAGTGCCTTCAATGCCGCCCGTATGCGTGGCATCGAGGCCGAGCTGCTCATCTTCCCCGACGAGAACCACTGGGTACTGAAACCCCAGAACGGCATCCTCTGGCAGCGCACCTACTTTGAATGGCTCGACCGCTGGTTGAAGAAATAAAAAAATGACAATGACATGATGACATCGTGACATTAAGGTATATCCATAATTTGAGAAAAATGTGGAGTAGAATATTTATAATATATTTTATATATATTATACATATTATTAAAATCTGCATATTCGCAGGTGCTTAATGTCACGTTGTCACGATGTCACTGTCACGAATCTGGGTCACCTTAGCAATATCAATAAGTAGCACACTTTCAACGTAAAATCAATAAACTTTAACCTCCTAACTTTATAACTTAAACCTCCTAAACACAAAATTCGCTTCACTCTTCTGAGCAAAGCGAATTTAATGTTTAATGTTAATGTGTCTAATTACCCTCCGAAGTTGTCGTACATGATTGACTCGGGATCTACACCGAGGGAGTCGAGCATAGAGACAACAGCCTTCGACATGGGGCCAGGACCACACATGTAGTACTCGATATCCTCGGGAGCCTCGTGGTCCTTCAGGTAGGTGTTGAGCATCACCTGATGGACGAAGCCCGGGGTGTACTTCACGCCAGCGGCATCTGCAGCGGGGTCGGGACGGTCGAGAGCCAAGTGGAAGTGGAAGTTGGGGTACTCCTTCTCCAAGCCCAGGAAGTCGTCAAGGTAAAAGACCTCATTCAGCGCACGTGCACCGTAGAAGTAGTGCATCTCGCGATCGGTGGTGTGCAACGTCTTTGTCATGTGCATGATCTGAGCACGCAGAGGAGCCATACCGGCACCACCACCAACCCAAATCATCTCCTTCTTTGAGTCGAAGTGTGGGTGGAAGTCGCCGAAAGGACCACTCATAATCACCTTGTCGCCGGGTTTCAGCGAGAAGATGTAAGATGAAGCGATACCTGGGTTCACATCCATGAAGCCACTACGATCGGCCTTGAATGGAGGTGTGGCGATACGCACGGTCAGCATGAACACATCACCCTCGGCAGGATAGTTAGCCATTGAGTAAGCACGGATGGTGTCCTCGGGGTTCTTACACTTCAATGGGAACAAACCGAACTTCTCCCATGCAGGCAGATACTCGTCGCCAATCAGAGACTTGTCGAAGTCCTTATCGTAGTCGATGCAATCGAACTTAGGAATCTTAATCTGAGCGTATGAACCAGGCAGGAAGTCCATGTGAGCACCAGCAGGCAACTGTACCTTGAACTCCTTGATGAAGGTAGCCACGTTCTTATTAGAGATAACGGTACACTCGTACTCCTTGACACCCAGGATAGACTCATCTACATGTATCTTCAGGTCGCCCTTTACCTTACACTGGCAACCCAGACGCCAATGGTCCTTGATCTGCTTACGGGTAAAGTGTGGCTTCTCTGAGTCGAGAATCTCACCACCGCCCTCAAGCACCTGTACCTTACATTGTCCGCAAGAAGCCTTACCACCGCAAGCTGAAGGCAGGAAGATGCCGTTCTCGTTAAGTGTTGCCATCAGGTTGTTACCCTGAGGAACGTTGAGCACGCGATCGCCATTGACGGTAATATTCACGTTGCCGCTGGGAGAAAGGTATTTCTTCGCAACGAGCAGAAGGATGACGATAGCTAGGATCGTCACCAGGAAAACGATAATACTATTTACTATAAACATAACTGTCGCCCTCCTTAGATTTTAAGACCACTGAAACACATCATCGCCATAGCCATCAAACCCACGGTGATGAAGGTGATGCCAAGACCCTGAAGAGGCTTGGGCACATCACTATATTGCATTTTCTCACGAATGGCACCCATAGCCACGATAGCCATCGTCCAACCGATACCTGAACCCAGCGCATAGACAAGTGCATCACCTACACCGGTGATAGCCTTTGTCTCAGAGGGATCGAGCAGGATGCGCTGCTGCATGAACAGCGAAGCACCCATGATGGCGCAGTTCACTGCAATCAGAGGGAGGAAGATACCCAGAGCTGCATAGAGCGATGGTGAATACTTCTCGACTGTCATCTCCACCAACTGTACCATACCGGCAATAACGGCAATGAAGAGGATGAACGAGAGATAGCTAAGATCCATGCCGAAGATGCCGTCCTCAGAGAGCACCTTGGTCTGGAGCAGATAGTCAACGGGAACGGTAACCAGCAGCACGAAGGTAACTGCGAGTCCAAGTCCCAGTGATGTCTTCACATTCTTTGATACGGCAAGGAATGAGCACATACCGAGGAAGAACGCGAATATCATGTTGTCGACGAAAATCGACCTAAAGAATAAACTTATTGCGTGTTCCATATCTTACTTCTCCTTATAAAAATAAGCTCTATGAATCCAGATAACGATGCCTACCAGAATCAAAGCCATTGCGGGCATCGTCATCATGCCATTATTAAAATCCTTGCAGTCGATAATCTGGAAGCCCAGCAGCGAACCGCGTCCGAAGAACTCACGCACAGCACCCACGATAATCAGGATCATGGCGTAGCCGATACCGTTGCCCACACCATCGAGGAACGAAGGCCAGGGCTTGTTCTGCATGGCAAACGCCTCCAGACGTCCCATGAGGATACAGTTCGTAATAATCAGACCTACATATACTGAGAGCTGTACGCTAACATCATAGACGAAAGCCTTCAGAATCTGAGAGACGATAGTTACCAGCGCTGCTACGACCACCAGCTGCACCACGATACGGATGCGGTTAGGAATGGTGTTGCGAAGGATAGAGATAATCACATTGGCAAAAGCCGTAATCACCGTAACGGCAAGTCCCATCACGATGGCAGGCTTCAACTGACTGGTCACAGCCAAGGCCGAGCAGATACCCAGCACCTGCACCAGTATAGGATGATCGAGGTTCAACGGATTGGTGAAAGCCTCTTTATTTTGTTTACTGAATAATGCCATATTAAAATTTAAAAATTAAAGAATTTAAAAATTAAAATATTACTCGCTGAGCAAGAAATCCTTGTAATTAGCCAACTTCTCCTGCAGCATCTTACTCACAGCCGTAGAAGTTACGGTAGCACCAGTAACGGCATCCACCGTAGTCTCGTTGTTGACGGCTTTCTCAACAGAGAGGGCAATGGCATCACCTTCAGCAGCAAAAATCTTCTTGCCCTGGAACTTAGCCTGCCAGTCGGCATTGTCCTTGATCTCTGCACCAAGACCTGCCGTCTCGCTCTCGTGGTTGAAGTAGGCACCATAGACGGTGTTCTTGTCGCTGTCGATAGCCAGGAAACAGCTGATGCCGCCCCACATGCCCTGTCCCTTCAAGGGGAGCACATACTTCACATCACCATTCTCAAGTGTGCAGACATAGACTTTCTGAGCCTCGTCGAACTTCACAATCTTCTCGTAAGTAGCATGAGCCTCTTCATCGCTCAAGCCACGCAGGTTCAGCGAATTCAGAATCTGCTTCTCTGTATCAAGTGCCACGTTAGCGTCCTGCTTCTCCTTCAATGAAGAAGATACGAAAGCCAGCAAGAAAGCCACGATGAGCACCAGAATCGTACTATATATGATAATGTACGTGTTGCTGTTTGTATTCAGTTTCATTTGGTACCTCCTCTCTTCATACGTTTTGAAATATTACGGTCAACCACGAAGTAGTCGATGGCAGGTGCAAACATATTCATCAGCAGGATAGCCAGCATCATGCCCTCGGGGAAACCTGGGTTCATCACGCGAACCACGATAGCAACGACACCGATGAGGAAGCCGTAAATCCACTTACCGCACTCCGTACGGCATGAGGTAACAGGGTCGGTAGCCATAAACACGGCACCGAAGCAGAAACCACCCAGAGCCAAATGTGTATACCAATGGATGTTTTCGGGCATCATACCCAGATTCTCGAATAGCAGGCCCATCACGATGCCACCGGCAAACACGCTCAACATCGTCTTCCAAGAAGCGATACCCGTGCAGAGCAAAATAACGGCACCAATGGCGATAGCGATAACCGAGGTCTCACCAATAGAACCAGGAATCAAACCATAAACGGCATCCATCGAGAAGGTATAGTCGCTGAGGTTAGCCAGCGGTGTAGCACCAGAGAAGCCGTCGGCCACCTGACCACCAAAACCAAAGATAGGACTATCAGCAATCCAAGCCTGGTCGCCCGTCATCTTCTGAGGATATGCAAAGAATAGGAAGGCACGAGCCAGCAAGGCGGGGTTGAAGATGTTCATACCCGTGCCGCCGAAAATCTCCTTACCAAGAATAACTGCGAAGGCAACGGCAATAGCCAGCATCCACAGAGGCAGGTTCACAGGAACAATCAGGGGAATCAGAATACCTGATACGAGGTAACCCTCCTGAATCTCCTCGCCCTTCCACTGAGCCCAGGCAAACTCGATGCCAAGACCTACAGCGTAGGAAACAACAATCTTGGGCAGTACTGCCATCATACCGAAGATAAACATATCCATGAAGGATGCGTCGATGCCAGATGCGATAGCATTCTGATAACCAACATTATACATACCAAAGAGTAAAGCAGGCATCAAAGCGATAACCACCACACTCATAATACGCTTCGAATCGATAGCATCGTGGATATGGACACCCTTCTTCGCTGTTGTATTAGGTACGAAGAGGAAGGTCTCAAATCCATCGAAGAGGCTACGGAAAGCGTGCAGCTTGCCTTCCTTCTCGAAGGAGGGCTTCAGCTTATCGAGATAATTTCGTAATGCTTTCATTTAAATTAAACATTAAAGATTAAACATTAAAATTAAGCATTCTCTTTACGGAGGTTATTCAACCCCTCACGAACAATGCGCTGGAGTTCCAGCTTCGAAGAGTCAACAAACTCTGCCAGAGCAAAGTCTTCTGGAGATACTTCATAGATACCCAGCTGCTCCATCTTGTCGATGTCGCCGGCAATGATGGCCTTGATGAGGTATTCACCATAGATATCCATTGGCAGCACCTTATCGTACTCGCCACTCATAATCATGTGGCGCTCGCCACCCTTTACACGGGCATCCAGAGCGTACTCTTTCTTACCGAAAAGCCAAGAGAAATAACTGCGGTTCACAGAGAACTGACCGAAGCGGGGCATAATCCAACCCAGCATCTCGTTATTGTCATCACCCTCGGGAATCACGGTAATCTCGCTGCTATGTGCACCAAGGAAACCATCCTTAGAAGAAATGGTACCCGTGAGCACGTTACCATTAATGATACGCACGGAGTGGTCAGCATCATAGCTGTTGCTCAGCAGCGTTGACAGCTCCTGACCCACCAGCATATCAGCATAGCAAGGCTTCTTCACCTCGCTACCACAGAGAGCTACAGTGCGAGTGAGGTTCACCTTACCTGTATTGAACAGACGGCCGATGAAGAGCACCACGGTGGGGTCGCCGATGGTCCACACCACCTCGCCCTTGTTTACCGGGTCGATGTGGTTCACCTGAACGCCTACGTTGCCTGCAGGGCACTTACCCTCAAACACGGTCAGCTCAACGTCCTTCTCCACATTCATCTGCTGCAGCTTAGCCTGCAAGTCGGGCTGAATACCCAGACCGAGATAGGTCTTAGCAATATTCGACAGAGCCTGCAAACCAGTAACAAAGTCCTGCTCCTGACCCTTCACCTCAAACTCGAAGTTGCCAGCCAAGGGCTTGTCGCGCAGAGCCGAAACGAAGATAGCCTTCGGCATCACTGAAGGGTTGGTGGAGATGGCGTAGGGCAGCTGGTTGATGTAACCAAAGAGTCCAGCCTCGAGAAGTGCGTCGACAACGGCTTTGCCGTCCATCTTCGTCACATCCTTCTTTCCATAATCCACATACTGCTGCTCAGCGTCGGCTTCCACCTTGACGCAAAGCACCTTACGACGTTCGCCACGCACCACAGCAGTAACTTTTCCGCTGACAGGCGAGGCGAACCTTACTTCGGGATAGAGTTTGTTTACAAACAAAGTATCCCCGGCCTTGACAACGTCACCCTCGCGGACAACGACCTTGGGAACGACGCCTTCGAAATCATCGGGCACCAATGCGAAATGCCCATTTGACTTGAGGTTCAGTTTCGTTTCCTCAGCTTTTCCTTGAAGGTGAATGTCTAAGCCTTTACGCAGCCTAATAACATTTGCCATATCAAATAAAATTGGTTTGATTGTTCCTTTTGGCTTGCAAAATTAATAAAAATTAGGCTAAAAGAAAAGAAAAAGAAAGGAAAAACACGGTATTCGAAACTTTTGTATTAAATTTGCACGTAATTTTATGGCATTATGTCAATAATTGCCAACTGGAATTGACAGAAGAGGTGAAGAAAGTCAAGCATATCATCAACTGGACGATATGGAGCCTGATGGCTCTGTACGTACTTGTGTTGGTATTGATTCACGTTCCCTCGACCCAGCGTTTCATAGGCCGACAGGTATCAGAAACGCTTTCTGAGGTGTTAGGCACCGATGTCAGCATCGACCGTGTGGAACTGGGATTCCTTAATCGCATCATCCTTGATGACGTGACGATGCTCGACAAAGAGAACAAGGAGATGCTTCGCGTAGGCCGACTGTCGGCAAAGATAGACCTACTGCCTCTTGTCAACGGCAAAATCTCCATTTCATCGGCACAACTCTTCGGAGCTCATGCACAGTTCTATAAAGCCGACTCGTTGGCTATTCCTAATTATCAGTTTGTGCTCGACTCGCTGAGTTCCAACGACTCGACAAGCAATAGTGCTTTGAACCTGCGTATCAACTCGCTCATCATACGCCACTCAAGCGTATCCTACGATCAATACGACATTGCTGAGACCCCAGAACAATTCAACCTCAAGCACTGGAAGCTCAACGACATCAGCGCACATGCCATCGTGAAGAGCTTACATGAGGATTCTATCAACGTCAACATCAAACGTCTGGCTTTCAATGAGAAAGCAGGCCTCAAGGTCAACCGTCTCTCGCTATGGGTGGAAGCCAATTCCAATCATGCCCGACTGAAGGATTTCAGACTTCAGACACCAGGCTCCGACATTGGCATCGACTCCATTCATGCGACCTATGACAAAGACCGGTTTGAAGACACTTTAAGATACCAGGCCTTTGTCAACGTACCCAGATTGTCAGCAAAGGATTTTGCCTGTTTCCTACCCAGCCTCAATGCTTTCACGCAGCAATTTGCCGTCAAGACCGAGGTCAACGGCTCTGTCAACGACATCAGCTGCAAGTATCTGACCATATCGTCCGACGATCATTCACTTGAAGTGCAGGCCATGGGAGATGTCAGCAATCTCAAACAGCAGCCGAAATGGTCTGTTAAAGCGTCGCACATTGATGTCAGCTCGCAACTGATGAGCCAATGCAAGCAAGCCTTCAACGAAATACCCGATGAGGTGATGCGGCTGGGCGACATACACGTTGACGGCGTTTCGGAAAAGGCAAACGACGGAAAGTCGGACTCCTATGCCAACATCCGAACAGACATCGGCAACGCAACGGTGAGACTGGCCGTCAACCAGGACAACCGTTTTGACGCTACTATCGACACGAAGGCATTCGATCTGGGAAAACTCACCGACAACAACGACTTTGGCAACATTGCAACGCAAGTCAACATCCAGGGAACAAAGGATAACATCACCGCCGAAGGTATCGTAGACTTGTTTGAATACAAGTCGTACCACTATCAGAACCTGACGTTCAACGGCAACTACAAGAAAGACAACATCAGCGGAAAACTAAGAATCAACGACCCGAACATACAGGCCGAACTGGAAGGCGAGTTGCTGAAAGGCATACGCTCCACCATCAAATTCATCGGACATATCAAGGACTTCAAACCACGTGCGCTCAACCTCTCAGACAAATGGGGCGACTCGCGATTCTCGGCCCATCTCAATGCCGACTTCATTGCCAGCGACATCAACGATGCCGAGGGCGACATTAGCCTGAACAACTTCGAGATGCACTCCAACGACTCCATTGGCGACTATTACCAACTGGAAAAACTACACATCCATTCGGGCTACGAAGACGGCATCCACTTCATGAGACTCAAAGGCGACATGGGCGAGGCTGAGATTCAGGGCAACTTTGACTGGCAGACACTGCCTCAGAGTTTCGTCAACTATACGGCATCGCGACTCCCTACCCTGCCCAATCTGCCTAAGGCAACGAAGGCTACCGACAACAACTTCATTGTCAACCTCCAGATCAACGATGTCGACTGGATACAAAAGCTACTGGGCATTGCCATCAGTTTCGAGCGTCCACTGACACTCCACGCTGCCGTTGACGACCAAGCCAACCTATTGGATATAGAAGGCACACTGCCGAAGTTCACCTATAACGGCAGCCAGTACCAGGATTTGCTCGTCAACATCGGATCCAAGGGCGACAGCACCAACTATCTGATCAATCTCACAAAGGTGATGGAAGAAAGCAATCTGATGAACCTGGAACTGGAAGGCGAGGCCGCCGACAACAACATCTCTGCCACCTTCCGCTGGAACCAGTCAAACATACTGGAACCCGAAAATTCCATGAACGGCACCATCAACACCGTTACCCAGCTGTATTCCAATGACCAGAACATCCCAGAAGCCCACATTCGCATACTGCCTTCCGAAATGAACGTCAGGGAAAAGCCATGGATGCTGGAGCCATGCGACATCTACTATTCCGAGAAGAAACTCATGGTTGACCATTTCTCGCTAAGCCACCAGCGGCAGCATCTCTATATCGACGGCATCGCATCCAATTCGCCCGCAGAGTCCATCACTGTTGACTTGAAAGAACTCGATGTGGCATACATACTGGATTTGGTAGACTTCCATTCCGTTGACTTCGACGGACTGGCGACAGGCACGGTGAAGGCTATGCAGGTGTTTGGCGATTTCCGCGCCAATGCCGACTTGACCGTAGAACAGTTCAAATTCCAATCAGGACGTATGGGAACACTCTTGGCCAAAGCCGAATGGAACACAGATGCGCAGCAGATTGACATCAAGGCGACAGCAGACAACGGGCCTGGTTCTCAGACGCTTATCAATGGCTACGTATCGCCTGTGAGAAGCGACATCATGCTTGACATCACCGCCGATGGCACGAACATCGAGTTCTGCCAGTCGTTCACCAGTTCTTTCCTCAACGAAGTGACAGGTCAGGCTCACGGACGCGTCATCCTGTCAGGGCCATTGGACGAGCTCAACCTCACAGGTCAGATCGTTGCCGAAGGACAAACCACCGTCACAGCACTTAATACTACCTACACCTTGCCGCAAGACACCATCACACTGAAGCCCAACGACATACAGTTCAACCACTGTACCATCAAGGACCGTGAAGGGCAGACGGGGTACGTCACAGGACATATCCGGCACGAAAACTTCTCGAACTTCACCTTCGATGTCGATATTGAGGGCGAAAACCTTCTGGCTTACGACTTCCCAGATTTCGAAGATGGCAGCATTGTGTGCGGAACGGTTTACGTGACCGGCTCGGCTAACATTCACGGGCATCCTGGCGAGGTAACTATCAATTGCTATGCCACCCCAGAGCCACGTTCCACATTCGCCTATAACGCCACCAACCCTGATGCCATCAGCAACCAGGAGTTTATCACATGGAACAACGATGCCGACAATTTAAAGAAGAAGAATGATGAGAGTATTCATGAGACACTGGCCACATCGACCAACATCTACATCAACTTCAATATCAACGCCATGCCCGAAGGTACACTACGCATCCTGATGGATGCCAATACCAACGACTACATATCGCTCAACGGTACTGGCAACATCAAGGCTAACTTCTATAACAAAGGCCCGTTCACCATGTTCGGAACATATACCGTAGAACGAGGCACATACGGCATCACCATTCAGAACATCATCAAGAAGAACTTCAACTTCCAGGATGGAGGTACTATCGTCTTTGGAGGCGACCCCTTCAATGCCAATCTGAACCTGCAAGCACAATATACCGTCAACGGAGTATCACTCTCAGACCTCAATCTGGGCAACTCGTTCAACAATAATACAGTACGTGTGAACTGCCTGATGAATATCTCTGGCACACCGGGGGCTCCGCGTGTGGACTTCGATTTCGAACTGCCTACCGTCAATGCCGAGGAAAACCAGATGATACGCTCTGTCATCACCAGCGAACAGGAGATGAACCAGCAGGTGCTCTATCTGCTGGGTATCGGACGTTTCTATACGCAGGGGGCCAACAACGCACAGTCACAGCAATACGGACAGACGCAACTCGCTATGCAGTCGTTCCTCTCAGGTACCGTGTCTTCACAAATCAACGAGGTGCTCTCACAGGTCATCAAGTCCAACGACTGGAACTTCGGTGCCAATATCTCCACTGGAAATGAGGGGTGGCATAATGCAGAATACGAAGGACTGGTCAGCGGACGTATGCTCAACAACCGTCTGCTCATCAACGGACAGTTTGGCTATCGCGACAATGCCACCCAAGCCACACCCTCGTTTATCGGCGACTTCGACATCCAGTACCTGCTCAACCGAAATGGCAACCTCGCAGTGAAGGTATATAATCAGACCAACGATCGCTACTTCACCCGTTCATCGCTCAATACGCAGGGTGTAGGACTGATTATGAAGAAGGATTTCAACGGCATCAACGACCTGTTTAATCTGACAAAAAAGAAATACTGACTGTTCTTGGCACGGATTTTGCTCTTTCGCATATCGAAATTACAAAAATAACAACAAAAAGATATGCAAAAAGGTAACATCGGGGTTACGACCGAGAACATTTTCCCCGTTATCAAAAAGTTTCTCTATAGCGACCAAGAGATTTTCCTGCGCGAAATGGTATCTAATGCCGTTGACGCCACGCAGAAGTTGAAGACCCTAAAGGAGAAAGGCGACTACAAAGACGAACTGGGCGACCTGACCGTTCGTGTAAGCCTGGATACCGACAAGGGCACCATCACCATCAGCGATCATGGTATTGGCATGACTGAAGAGGAGATTGACAAGTACATCAATCAGATTGCCTTCTCAGGCGTTACCGACTTCCTTGAGAAATATAAGGACAACGCCAACAATATCATCGGTCACTTCGGTCTGGGCTTCTACTCTTCCTTCATGGTTTCTAAGAAGGTAGAGATTATCACCAAGTCTTGGAAGGAAGGTTCAAAGGCTGTGAAATGGAGCTGTGATGGCAGTCCTGCCTATGAGATCGACGATGCTGAGCGTGCAGACCACGGTTCGGATATCATCCTCTATATCGACGATGATTCAAAAGAGTTCCTCGATAAGAACAAGCTGGAGCAGTTGCTCAACAAATACTGCAAGTTCCTGCCCGTACCCGTTGCCTTCGGCAAGAAGCAGGAATGGTCTAAGGAAGAAAGCAAAATGGTAGACACTGCCGAGGATAACATTATTAATAATGTGGCTCCACTGTGGACGTCGACTCCTTCAACGCTGAAGGACGAGGACTACAAGTCATTCTATCGTACCCTCTACCCCATGCACGACGAGCCTCTGTTCTGGATTCACCTGAATGTTGACTATCCCTTCAACCTCACGGGTATCCTCTACTTCCCTCGCATCAAGAACTCGCTGGAGCTGCAGAAGAACAAGATTCAGCTCTACTGCAACCAGGTATTCGTAACTGACCAGGTAGAGGGCATCGTACCTGAGTTCCTGACCCTGCTTCATGGTGTCATCGACTCACCCGATATCCCACTGAACGTATCGCGTAGCTATCTGCAGAGCGACCGTGAGGTGAAGAAGATCTCTACCTACATCACCAAGAAGGTATCAGACCGCTTGAAGGCTATCTTCAACGAGGACCGCAAGGCTTACGAAGAGAAATGGGACGACCTGAAGCTCTTCATCAACTACGGTATTCTGACTGAGGAGAATTTTTATGATCGTGCAAAGGACTTCTCTCTGTTCAAGGATACAGAGGGCAAGTACTTCACCTTCGACGAGTACAAGACCCTCATCGAGGCTGCCCAGAAGGACAAAGACGGCAACCTGATATATCTCTATGCCACCAACAAGGACGACCAGTACTCATACATCAAGGCCGCTCAGGACAAGGGCTACTCAGTACTTCTCTTCGACGGACAGCTTGACGTACCCTGCATCCAGACTCTGGAACAGAAGTTCGAGAAGAGTCGTTTCACCCGCGTGGATGCTGACACCGTGGATCACCTGATTCAGAAAGAGGACAAGCCCAAGACAGACCTGAGTGACAATGAACGTGACAATCTGTCAGCCGTATTCCAGAGTCAGATGCCAAAGCTCGACAAGGCCGAGTTCATCGTTGAGGTCAATGCTCTTGGTGCAGAGCAGCGTCCTGTAGTCATCACCCAGAACGAGTGGATGCGCCGTATGAAGGAGATGAGTCGCTATCAGAGTGGCATGGGCTTCTACGGTCAGATGCCTGACACCTTCAACATCGTGCTGAACAGTGATCACCGTCTCATCAAGGACGTCCTTTCAACTTTCAACTCTCAACTTTCTACTGAACTTCAGCCCATCGAGAGCGAGATCAAGGGTCAGGAGGCCCGTCTGGCTGCCCTGAACCAGCAGACAGAGGGTAAGAAGCCTGAGGAGATCTCACAGGAAGTGAAGGACGATAAGGCCAACACCCAGAAGGCTATCGACGAGCAGAAAGACAAGAAGCAGAACATCATCAACGGCTTTGCTGTTAATAACGACATCGTTCATCAGCTCATCGACCTCGCCCTGCTCCAAAACGGTATGCTAAAGGGCGAAGCATTGGATAAATTCCTGCAGCGCAGCGTTGAACTTATCAAGTAGACATTACAAAATAAGCATCTTTCATAGGGGACGGGAGTTATTCCGCCCCCTTTCTTTGGTATAAAACAAAAATTTTTCTCCCCTTTTTTAGGTATTTTCCCGATGATTTTGTAACTTTGCAGCCACGAAACAATAATCACTATTTTAAAATAGGTAACAATGATTTATTCTAAGGAAGTTGAAAACATGTGCGTTGTGGCCAAAGGCCCCAACCACGGTCCTGCTCCCATCCCCGAAGAGGGCAAGTGGATTCAGGCCAAAGAGATCAAGGACATTTCGGGCTATACCCACGGTATTGGCTGGTGCGCTCCTCAGCAGGGTGCTTGTAAGCTGAGCCTGAACGTGAAGGACGGCGTTATTCAGGAGGCTCTTGTTGAGACCATCGGTTGCACCGGTATGACTCACTCAGCTGCTATGGCTTCTGAGATTCTGCCTGGTAAGACCATCCTCGAGGCTCTGAACACTGACCTCGTTTGCGACGCTATCAACACCGCTATGCGCGAGTTGTTCCTGCAGATCGTTTACGGACGTACACAGAGTGCTTTCTCTGAGGGCGGTCTCGTAATCGGTGCTGGTTTGGAAGACCTGGGTAAGGGTCTGCGTTCACAGACTGGTACACTCTATGGCACTGTTGCTAAGGGTACCCGTTACCTGGAGCTGACCGAGGGTTACATCACCAAGCAGTTCCTGGATAAGGACAATCAGGTTTGCGGCTACGAGTACGTACACCTGGGCAAGATGATGGAAGCCATCAAGGACGGCATGGACGCCAACGAGGCTGTGAAGAAGTTCACCGGCTCTTACGGTCGTACCACTGCTGAGCAGGGAATTGTTAAGGCTATTGACCCACGTAAAGAGTAAGGAGGAAACAGATTATGATTAGAAAAGTATCATTCGAGAGCTACGAGCGTCGCATCAATCAGGTGCTGGCTGCTCTGAAGGAGAACGGCATCAATAGCATTGAAGAGGCTA
>Ga0256405_10007369_pt1 | contig 16667 bp, 13 predicted proteins | sample RumenRJG_02DNA_FD_189096 | JGI IMG/M metagenome (GOLD analysis project Ga0256405, IMG submission 189096) | Bovine rumen microbial communities from Lethbridge, Alberta, Canada - RJG_02 | ecosystem: Host-associated > Mammals > Digestive system > Stomach > Rumen | place: Canada: Alberta...
GGCAGCCCCGTCGGATACTGGCTGTCAGCACCCGAAGCCGCACCAGCCTCGCGGAGGTTCTGATAGATGAGATCCTGGAACTCCGCGCGGACCTTCTTGCCGCCATACGTATTGACATTCGCGATATTGTTCGAAATGACATCCATGTTCGTCTGCTGCCCCTTCATGCCCGAGGCGGCCGACCAAAGTGCTCGCATCATAATGCTGTTCCTCCCAAATCCTTGGCTTTTCCTCTCGAAAACATCCCATGGAAAAGCTTTCTCCTATATATATCGGAGAAAATCTCAAAAACTTAAGCGTTTCGAGAAATTAATTTTGCATGTTCCGCGCTATCAGCTCAGACGGCCGACATCGTTGACCGATTTGTCGAGCATCCCGTCCTGCGTCGTGACGGCTTTCGACCCCGCCTCGTAGATGCGGTAGTTGTTGATGAGCTGCACCATTTCCTCGACGACATTCGAATTCGAACGCTCGAGGATGCCCTGCTCAATCGTTCCCGTCGCGGGCTGCGGCTGCGCGCCCTGCTGCGGATAGTAGAGGTTGTCGCCCTGTTTGAGGAGTGCACGGCGATCCGCAAAATCGACGAGCGCAAGCTGCCCGAGCTGCTGATGCGCATCCTGTCCCGGCACGCGGGCGAGAATCTGGCCGTTCTCATTGATGACAACGTCCGTCGCATTCGCCGGAATCATGATGGGCTGGCCGTTCGTGCCGAGGATGGCCTGCCCGCGCATGTTCTGGAGCTGGCCCGTCGCCGAGCGGATCATGGCGCCGTCGCGCGTGTAGCGCACACCCTGCGGCGTCTGGACTTCGAGATAGCCATTTCCCGCAATCGCGACGTCATACGGGTTGCCCGTCGTCTCGAACGTACCCTGGCTGCGGTCCGTCGCGACTTCCGCGATTTCCGAACCGAGGCCGAGCGTGCCGACGATGGGCGGCTGCCCGCCAATCGAAAAGCCCTTGAAGCTCGTCACATCGTTGCGCATATCCTTGTCATTGATGCGCCGGATCAGCATCGGCTCAAATTCCTCCGAAATGGCGACGTCGCGCTTGAAGCCGTTCGTGTTGACGTTCGCGAGGTTGTTCGAGATGACGTCCGTGCGCTGCGTCTCCTGGATCATGCCGGCGGCTGCCGTATAAAGTCCACGCCACATAGGCAGACTCCTTTCTGAAATGTCGTTCCTTCGCAGAATACGGTCAACCATACCGATTGGCCGTACCTTCGACACTCCCCCCGCCGCTCACGCGGCCCGTCCCCCCTCTGAGAGGGGGGCTGGCTTCGGAGGAAATTTTGTCTCATATTAGTTGTATATTCGCCATAAAGGAGCGGTTTCCCTTTTTCAGCGGCCCATTTTCAGATTCTGCGCTTTGCCGTCGAACTTGGCGAACGTGTCGAGCGCCTTGCCGCAGCCGAGCGCCACGCAGGAAAGCGGGTCGTCGGCGAGCGCCGTCGGGATCTCCGTCTCGCGGCGGATGAGCTCGTCGAGGCCGTAGAGCATCGCGCCGCCGCCCGTCAGGATGATGCCGCGATCCATGATGTCCGCCGAAAGCTCCGGCGGCGTCTCCTCGAGCACCTTCTTGACCTGCTCGACGATGCGCGTGACGGAGAGATTCATGGCCTCGGCCGCCTGCGCCGTCGTGATGACGAGATTCTTCGGCAGGCCCGTCAGCATGTCGCGGCCGCGGATGTCCATTTCCTCTGCGCGCGCATCAGCGAACGCCGCGCCGACATTCATCTTGATGTCCTCGGCCGTGCGCTCGCCAATCATCATGTTGAACTCGCGCTTGACATAGGCGATGATGTCCGAATCGAACTTGTCGCCCGCGATGCGCAGGCTCGCGCTCGTGACGATGCCGCCCAGAGAAATGACAGCAATATCCGTCGTGCCGCCGCCAATATCGACGACCATCGAGCCGCACGGCTCGACGATGTCGAGGCCGGCGCCGAGCGCTGCCGCGAGCGGCTCCTCGATGAGCTGCGTATGGCGGGCGCCCGCCTGCTCGGCCGCTTCCTGCACAGCGCGCTGCTCAACCATCGTGCAGCCGGACGGGATGCAGATCATGATGCGCGGGCGGAAGACGAAGCTGTGGCCGACGACCTTTTCAATGAAATGGCGCAGCATGCTCTCCGTGATGTCGTAATCGGCGATGACGCCCTCCTTCAGCGGACGGATGGCGACGATGTTGCCCGGCGTGCGGCCGATCATGCGGCGCGCCTCCTCGCCAATCGCGAGCACGCGGTTCGTGTCCTTGTCCACCGCCACGACAGACGGCTCTCTGAGCACGATGCCCTTGTTCTTCACATAAATCAGCACGTTCGCCGTGCCGAGATCGATACCGATATCCATAGACATACCAAACATCTTTCGTGTTACCCCTTTTTATCAGAAAATGCCCTTGCGGGCGTCAGTGTCTTTTCAAGAGGCGCTGCCCGAAGGCACCGCCTGTCTCTATAATATAATATAAATCAGCGGCGAATACAATAGCCTTCAGCCTCATTTCAGCTGCTGTTAGCAGCAGGTCGTAAAATAATGCGAAAAAAAGCCTCCCTCTCAGAAGGCAATGTCATTAAGTTAAATAATGAAGCCATTCAAACTCCAGCCTCCCTCTAGAGGGAGGGGAACCGCGAAGCGGTGGTGGGAGTAGTAGGATGCTGAAGCCAAGCAAGAATGTAGTCGTCGCTAAAGTCTTTAGCAACGTTCTGTATATCTGTTTGTCTCCAGCACCCAACTACTCCCCCAGTCAGCTTCGCTGACAACCCCCTCTAGAGGGGGCCTGAGACTTAACTTAATGACATTATCTCAGAGGGAGGCTCGTCATATCCTCAGAACACATAATTGATGCCCGCATGGAACGTCAGCCCCTGCTGCTTGCCGAGGTAGCCCGTGGCGCCGAGGTCGAGTTCGAACGGCGACGTTGCTGTCGGGGCGTATTTCCAGCCGCCTTCGAGCATGACGGATGCGCCTGCGCTCGACGGGCTCGCGAGGCTGTAGCCTTGGAAATGGGCCCGTGCTTCGCCGCCGAATTCGTAGAGCAGCGCGGCGCCGGTATACCATTTGCTGAGCTGATTCGCTTCGCGCGTGTAGCGTGCGCCGAGCATCAGGCGGTGGCTGTCGACGGCGTCGAAGTCATACGTCTCGCCCGTCGCGAGGTGTGCGCTGTCGCTGCCCGTGCGGCTATAGAGATAGCGGCCATAGATGTCGAGCGAGCCGCCATGCATCGGCAGCACCCGGCCGACGCCAAGGTGGGCGCCGAAGTACGGCGCATCCGTGCTGTAGCTCGTGCCGAGGTCGGACGAGGAATAATCCGCCTTCGTCTTGCCCGTGCGGAGCGAGCCCTCGACATAGAGGCCGCTCGCAAATTCCTGCCGCGCGAACACGCCGCCGCCCGTGTAGCTCGTCGAGCCGCTGCCGTGCGTGCCGTTGTCGAGATAGCTGTCATAGTTCCCGTGCCCCGTCTCAAAGAACGGGCCCCAGGTGAACGTGCCAGACTTGTTCGTGTTCTTCTTCGCGATGCCCGCGTTGAACGCCGTGCCACGCGCATCGACATGCGAACCCGTCTTGTAGCGCATGTGCGCACTGCCGCTCGATCCGCCGAATGCGCTGAAGCCGTCATCGCCATACGTCAGGTCTGCGATCTGCTCCATCGTCGTGGTGACGAAGAAGTCGCTGCCCATATTGAGGACGTTGCTCTGCGCCGCGCGTGTCTCGACCGCCGACTTCGTGTCGGGGTTGATCGTGACGCGCGGCGTGCTCGACGTATTCGAGCTGCTGGAACTGCCCGAATTGCCGGAGCTGCTCGCGCTTTCTGCACCGCCGTTGTTGCTGTTGTTGCTGGATTCGCTGGAGCTGCTCGATTTACTGGAGCTTCTGGCACTTCTGGAACTACCAGAACTGCCAGAGCCACTCGAACCGCTGGAACTGCCGGAGCTGTCGGAGTCATCCGAGCTATCCGAGCTGTTGGAACTGTCCGTTGTTTCTTTTTCCTCCGTGGATGCCGGCCTGCTCGGCGGGAAGTATCCACCGCCCGAGCCGCCGGAGCTGCTCGGCCGTTCCGGGCCCGCGATGTTCAGGACGAGGTTGTTGTCCTTCTTTTCCACCGTGCCCGTGATCGTGGCGGTGACGCCGACCCTGAGATCGACGTTCTTCATCATGCCGTCATCGAGCAGACTGCCACCCTCTTTCTTGATGAGATAGACGCTGTCCCTGTTGTAAAGATTCAACGCGCCGCTGGCCTGGACGTTGACAGTGCTGTTCCTCATGTCCGTATCTACGTTGTCCGTGAGATGGAGCATGGTGGCTCCGTTCGACGTCCCGGCGGGGAGATAGAAGTTGTAGTTGTCGAACTTCGCGATATTGCCAGCCGTGGTCGCCGCTTTGACGTTCAGCGTGTTGTCGCTGATGCTGCTCGTCGTCGCAATCGGCCCCCTCCGCGGCATGCCTTTCTTTGGCGTCGCGGCGGACGCATCGGCGACATAGCCGCCATAGACCGTCCCGTTGATCGTGCCGCCAGCGAGCTCGACCGTGTTGTTCTTCGCTTCCTTTTCGCTGTAGCCGCCATAGACGTCACCATTGATCGTGCCGCCGTTGATGGTGACGGTATTGTTATTCGCCATCCCGTCCTGCGTCATGCCGCCGGCGACGAAGCCGTTGACCGTCGCGCCAGCGTTGATCGTGACGTTGTTCGCCGTGGCATTGCCAGCCACGCTGTTCGCGCCGACGGCGCGGCCGGTCACCTCGCCATTGACGGTCAGGGTGTTGTCCGTCAGCTCCGTATCATCCGTCGCGTCTTTCGCCAAAGCGGCGATCGCTCCCTTTTCGGCCTTTTCGCCTGCACCGACCGTGACCGTGTGCCCCGTGTTTTTCGTGTCATCCTTGACAACAATGATGTATTTGTAGGAATCATCTATATCTGTGAGGGATTCCGCTTTCGTGACATTGAGGACGAGGTTGTCACCCTCGGCTTTGACGTCACCCGTGATCGTGCCATAGATGCCGGGCAGGTTGACTTTGATCGCGTCTGTGATGTCTGTGGCAATCAGCTTGCCGCTCCCCGTTTTCTTGAGCAGATAGACTTTGTCGCCCTTCTGGAGGTTCTTCAGAAGGCCGCTCGTGCCGACCGTCACGTCGCCCTTGCTGATTTCCGTGTCTTCCGCATTGGAAAGTGTGAGGAACGTATCTTCGTTCTTCACAGTGGGCGCGAGCGTGAACGCATACTTCACGCCATCGACCTTCAGCACGAGGCTCTTGCCGTCCTGCGCCAGCGTGCCCGTCGTCGTGATGGCGGCGGTGCCAGCCCCGGGCGTCTCGGCGTCTTGGGTATAGATGCAGTCCAGCGGTTTCGTGCCGGTATACGTGAGCGCATGGCTGTCCGTTTTCGTCAGCAGCGTGACGATGTCGTCTTTCTTGAGGGAAAGAATCTCGTCCGCTTTCAGCGTCACGTCCGAGGCGTCGATCTTCGTATCTGCCGCATTGTCGAGCGTGAGGAGCGGAGCGCTGTCCGCTGTCGTGGCGGAGGTGAGCGTGAACGCATAGTTCACGCCGTCGATGTTCAGGACGAGGTCGTTGCCGCTCTGCTTCACCGTGCCCGTCGTCGTGACCGTGGCGTTGCCGGCATCGGCCGTGCTCGTATAGGTATGCGCCAGCGTCGGCACGTTCGTGCCTTCCGTATACGCGAGCGTGCCGGTGCGGTCCTTCAGCAGATAGACGTTGTCGCCTTTGTTGAGGGAAAGGAGCTTGCCCGCAAGGGCGCTGCCCCCCCAGCGTCACGTCGTCGGAGCTGATGACCGTTTTCCCCGTATTCGTGGACGTGAGGAACGTATCTTTGTCCTTCGCGCCGCTGGAAAGGTCGAACGTATACTTCTGGTCATTGACATGCAAAACGAGGTCGTTGGCGTCCTGCTTCACGGAGCCCGTCGTCGCGACCGTCGCGGTGCCGGCATCGGTCGTGTTCGTATAGGTATGATCCAGCTTCGGCACGTTCGTGCCCTCCGTGTACGCGAGCGTGCCGGTGCTGTCCTTCAGCAGATAGACGTTATCGCCTTTGTTGAGGGAAAGGAGCTTGTCCGCAAGGGCGCTGTCGTCCAGCGTCACGTCGTCGGAATTGATCTTCGTCGCGCCCGTGTTTGTGGACGTGAGGAGCGTATCCTGATCTTTCGTGGCAGGGGATGACCGTGTTTGCCTTGATGGATTTTGCCTTGACGTTGAATCCCACAACTTCATCCGCCGCGACGTTGCCTGCCGTCACGTTTCCCGAGGTATACTCCTTCCCCGTCTTCGTTGACCCAAAAATCACCTTGCCGGTTCCCGTCGCCTCGATGTCGCCAAACGTCCCTCCTACAATCGTGGTCGTGTTGTCGCTGATATAAAAAGCGCTATTAGGATCGTATGTCGAAGGACCGTGGATCGTGACTTGCGCCGTCTTGACCGTGGCATTGGCAGCAACATACGCTCGAGTATACTCACCTCTTATTCTGGAGACCTCGCTGACATCTACCGTGCCGCAGTATGTATAACCGCCGGCCGCGGAGAGCTTCGTGCCATCCGTACCCGTGAGAGGTGGGTTTCCACTAGTATAGGGCCACCAGCGCTGAGCAAAATTAATCGTTGCGTCTCCCGTACTGTCCGCCGCCAGCTTGACAGTAGTGTCGTCAGTGTCGTCGTTTTCCCCCCCGTAACTGTTGCCATCAACAAAGGATGCGCCACCGCCGCTCAATGTCACCGTGAAGCCCTCTGGTGCAAGAAGATTGTTCTAGAGGAGTGTCGTGTTCGCGTAAATCGTTACGTCTTTGAAGCCTTTTTGATTCGTTTTCACGGCGATTGTCTCGTTCGTTCCGTCTCCTGAGGACGGCGTATAGGAAAGCGTTACATACCCATTCGTCGTAAACGCAGCAAGCTCCGTGTCGCCGTTCATAACTTTGACCGTTTGATTGCTTCCGTAAGATTTCCTTGCGTTCTCCCATGTAGTAACATCGGTCACCTCCTCCGCATGCGCGACGCTCGCGCCAATCTCCACGCCGAGGACATCTGCCCGCCACGGGGGGGCAAAGCCGAACGCCACCGTCATGCCGAGCGTCCCGGCGACGAGCAGCGACAAGCGGCGGTTCTCCTTCCGGGTCATCCGCATTTTCATGATCATCCACTCCCTTGTTCTATCTCTAGCAGCAGTTCCTTCTTATTCGCCACTACCATACCACAAAATCCCCCGCAGATGGGGGAATGTGGCACGAAATGCACTTTCGTGGCACGAAATGCAGAAAACAAGAAAACGGACGAATTTCCGCACCAGAAATCCGTCCGTTTTTCGTCGTATTTTGTTTTTCACAGCAGCGCCAGCACCTTCGGCTGGAGGTCGGCAGGAATTTTCAAAAGCTCCATCGCTTTTTCCTTCGTGCAGTGCAGCGTCTCCATCAGAGAACGCACCGACTCGGCCTTGCCCTGAGCCTTGCCCTCCTCGACTCCTTCTTCACGACCTTCTTCACGGCCTTCTTCACGGAGCACTTTTTTTTCTTCCTCTGCGTCCCATTTCAATGCAAACATTTTGAGAACCTCCTCCCGATGTTCTTCCAAAAATTCTTTCATGATTCCATGTGCAATACAGTACGCAATCGTCTCACGAATCGCCTCGTCAAGCGTCATACCGCCCTTCTTGTCTTCGCCGATGCGATGGACGAAAAAGCTATAGTCATGGAGCGGTCGACAACGTTCCAAGATATTCCGATGTTCCTTGTACGTGATATTGAACACATGGCAGACGAGCTCGAGGTCTGCGCCTGTTTCTTTGAACGCCGCTGAGAGCTTCAGTGTATCTTCGTCTTTCTCCATATCGTCACCGATATAGAGCACGTAAAAATGGGGCGCGGGAATCTTCACGAGCTTCGTCCCATATAGCGCCTTGCTGTCCGCAAAGCTCGCAAGCATGACGAGCGCACTGTAGATCAGCAAACGGTAAGGCATGTTCGGGTTGATACTACTCTGATGTTCGACGAGGACGACGGACTGATCTCTCCAGAGGAACGAAAGGTCGTTCTTTTGCTGGTCGAGAAACACATCGTCCAGCGTCGTGATGGTGATGTCGTCTGCACAGACATCGTCTTCCGGACGAATCGCCTGATAGAGCTCGGCAATCTCCCGCTTGTGATTGAAGAATGCCCGGAAAACAGTATCCTTGTATTGGCGGTTCGCCATGAAATTCATCCCTTTCTTTGCTCTTATTTTAGCGAAAATTGTCGGTTCCTGCAACTATAAAAGACTGCTCAAAACCTTTCTTCGAGTCATACGCCCTATCATAACCATGGTGCATGATAGCCGGATTCTATCTACTATTATCACTTGGTCTCAAAAATTCTTTCAGAAACCGTCAAATCCCATTGACAAGCGCCATAGAGGGTGCTAGGATGAAAGGCGAAAGAGATTTTTTTCACATAACCATAACAGGGGGTTATCAAACACAATGAACAACAGAAGAAAGATCGTCGTCATCGGCGCCAGCAACGTCGGCTCCGCCGTCGCCAACAAGATTGCAGACTTCCAGCTCGCTACGGAAGTCGCTCTCATCGACCTCAATGAGGACAAGGCGTGGGGCGAGGCTGTCGACTCCAGCCATGCGACGAGCTGCGTCTACAGCACGAACATCAAGTTCCATCTCGGCGACTATGATGACTGCAAAGACGCAAACATCATCGTCATCACGGCTGGCCCGTCCATCCGCCCGGGTGAGACGCCGGACCGCCTGAAGCTCGCTGGCACGAACTCGAAGATCATGGCTTCCGTCATGGGCGAGATCGTCAAGCGCACGAAAGAGGCCATGATCATCGCGATCACGAACCCGCTCGATGTGGCGACGTATGTTCTTTCCACGCAGTTCGATTATCCCCGCAACCTCATCCTCGGCACGGGCACGATGCTCGAGACGTATCGTTTCCGCCGCATCCTCGCAAACAAGTACCAGGTGGACCCGAAGAACATCAGCGGCTTCGTGCTCGGCGAGCACGGCAACTCCGCGTTTGTCGCATGGTCGACGACGGCTTGCGCCGGCTTCCCGATCGATGACCTCGACGAGTATTTCCATCACACGGAGAAACTCAGCCACAAGGCTGTCGAAGACGAGCTCGTGCAGGTCGCTTACGACGTCATCAACAAGAAGGGTTTCACGAACACGGGCATCGCGATGGCAGCTTGCCGCTTCATCAAGTCCGTGCTCTACGATGAGCACACGATTCTCCCGTGCTCCGCAGTCCTCGATGGCGAGTATGGCCTCCACGATGTCGCGCTCTCTATCCCGCGCATGATCTGCGCCGATGGCGTCATGCGTTCGTTCGAAATCCATCTGACGGACGACGAGCTCGAGAAGCTCCATGCAGCCGCAAAGAGCGTCCGCTCCGCACTCGATGGCGCTGGCATCAAATAAGATTGCCTGACAACGGAATCCATGCAAAAAGGACTGTTGCTGACCGCAACAGTCCTTTTTGCATGCTTTGAATTTCAGATAACCCAGTTGTTCGGCGTGACGGTCGCGTCGAGGAGCGTCGCGTGGAGAATGGTGTTTGCGATGGCGGCGGCATCGTTCGAGCCGTTCGGCGCGAGACCGCTCCATGCTTTCGCCTGCGGGAGCGCGGCGACGTCGCCTGCGGCGGCTTCGTCCTTTGCGATGACAAGCACGATGAGGCCGGCATCGAGGAGGTGCTGCGTCGTGGCGGCGGCATCTTCGCCGGACTGCGGCGTGTAGAGGTACGTATGGCGGCCGCTGCGGACGAGGGTGTATTCGGCCTCGGCGATGGCCGCGGGCTTCGTGCCGTCGCTCGGCGAAAAGACGACGGCGAGCGGCGTCTGCCAGTTCAGCGCGCTGCGCATGGCGGGCGTGGCCGTGAAGCGTGCCTCGTCGCCGGCGCCGATCGTGCGCACGACGCCGGCCGCCGCCGTGCTGTTCGTGATGCGGTCGATGAGGATGAGTTCGCCCTGCGTTCGGTGCGCGGCGAACGGCGCGAGCACGACGGGCTCCGTCACGGCGATGCTGGCAAGCGCGATTTCATTCTTTTGGAGCGTCGTCGCGGCCTCGTGCTCGCCGGTGTTGATGTCGACCTTGTATTCGATTTTCGAGAGGATGCCCGGAATCTGACGCGTGCCGAGCTTGATCAGGAAGTTCTTGCCGACCGTGAGCTCGGCGTCGTCCATCCAGAGGATTTCGGCCTGGAAGGCATCGGCGAGCTCGAGGCCGCTGTCCTTTTCGAGCACGCTGCCGCGCGAGACATCGACTTCGCGATTGAGCTGGAGCGTGACGGGCTGGCCGGTGAAAGCACTCTGCGCGTCGTGGTCGGCGACGAGGATGCTTTTGACCTCGGCCGTCTCGCCGCTCGGCAGCACGCGCACGGTGTCGCCAACCGCGACGCTGCCGCTCTCGATCTGCCCCTGAAAGCCGCGGAACGTATGATTCGGACGGCAGACGCGCTGCACGGGCAGGTAGAAGCCCTGCTCGACGGCGGCATCCGCCGTCACATCGACCTGCTCGAGATATGGCAGCAGTGCCTCGTCCGTGTACCACGTCATGTTCGCGGATTTCTTCGTAACGTTGTCGCCCTCGGTCGCGGAGACGGGGATGATGACGACATTTTCGAGGTGGAGTTCTTTTTCGAGCTCGCCAATCTGCGCGGCGATTTCCGTGAACCGCTGCTCGTCGTAGCCGATGAGGTCCATCTTGTTGACGGCAAAGACGAAGTACCGGATGCCCATGAGTGCGCAAATTCTCGCATGCCGCCGCGTCTGCGTCAGCACGCCCTGCTTTGCGTCGACGAGGATGATGGCGAGGTCGGCGAACGACGCGCCGCAGGCCATGTTGCGCGTGTATTCCTCATGGCCCGGCGTGTCGGCGCAGATAAAGCTGCGATTGTCCGTCGTGAAATAGCGATAGGCCACATCAATCGTGATGCCCTGCTCGCGCTCGGCTAAGAGGCCGTCGAGCAGCAGCGAGTAGTCGATGGCGCCGCCGCGGCTGCCGACTTTGGAATCGAGCAGCAGCGCTTCTTTCTGGTCGGCATAGAGGAGCTTCGCATCGTAGAGCAGGTGGCCGATCAGCGTGGATTTGCCGTCATCGACGCTGCCGCAGGTAATGAATTTCAAGAGATCGTTCATCAGAAATAGCCCTCCCGTTTGCGTTTCTCCATGCTGCCCGCGCCGCCATCGTGGTCGATGACGCGGCTCGTGCGCTCCGATTCGACGGCGCCGAGCGTCTCCTGCACGATGGCGTCGAGCGTGTCGGCCGTCGATTCAACGCCGCCCGTCAGCGGATAGCAGCCGAGCGTGCGGAAGCGGATGACCTTGTGCTGAATGTCCTCGGGCTTCAGATGGAGCTTCTGCACGATGCGGTCGTCATCGACCATGATGATGTTGCCGTCGCGCTCGATGCACGGCCGCTCTTTGGCAAAATAGAGCGAGACGATCTCGAGGTTTTCGCGGCGGATGTACTGCCAGATGTCTTTCTCCGTCCAGTTCGAGAGCGGGAAGACGCGGATGCTTTCGCCCTTGTGAATCTGCGCGTTGTAGAGCTTCCAGAGCTCGGGGCGCTGGTTCTTCGGGTCCCAGGCCTGCGCGGCGTTGCGGAACGAGAAGATGCGCTCTTTCGCGCGCGATTTTTCCTCGTCGCGCCGCCCGCCGCCGAACGCCGCCGTGAAGCCGTATTTCGTCAGCGCCTGCTTAAGTGCCTGCGTCTTCATGATGTCCGTGTACGACGCGCCATGGTCAAACGGGTTGATGCCCGCCTTGATGCCCTCTTCGTTCTTGTACTCGATCATATCGAGGCCGTATTTCTTCGCCTGCGCGTCGCGGAACGCGATCATCTCGTGGAACTTCCACGTCGTGTTGACGTGGAGGAACGGGAACGGCGGCTTCTCCGGGTAGAATGCCTTGAGCGCGAGGTGCATCATGACCGTGCTGTCCTTGCCGATGGAATAGAGCATGACCGGTTTCTCACATTCAGCCGCCACTTCGCGGATGATGTAGATGGCCTCGGATTCGAGCGCGTCGAGGTGCGAAAGTTTTCCCATGTGTCTCTTCCTTTCAAAGGCGGACGTCGTTCAATACGCGTTCGCCTGTTTTTTGTTGACCACGATGCGCTGCTCCTCGCCATCCGCGAGCTTCAGCACCCAGGCCAGCGTGTCATCGCTGTCCTCTGCATAAAGCCTGCCGCCCGCGCCGCCGAGCTCGGCCTCGAGCGTGAAGAAGATTGCGTCTTTCGGGCACTCCTTCACGCACGCCGTACAGCCCCAGCAGTCGCGCTGGTCGCGGATGGCGGCTTTTCCGGCCCGCAAGAACAGCAGGTTGCCCGGGCAGACGTCTGTGCAGCGGCCGCAGCCGATGCAGTTCGAAGTTTCGATACGGATACTCATGTTTCCACCTCGATAGTACGAATGACTCCAAAAGCAAATCTATTCCAGCCTCCCTCTAGAGGGAGGGGGACCGCGAAGCGGTGGTGGGAGTAGTAAGATGCGATAACTTGGCAAGAATGCATGCGTCGCTAAAGTCTTTAGCAACGTTCTGCATACTTGTTTGTCTCCATCACCCAACTACTCCCCCAGTCAGCTTCGCTGACAGCCCCCTCTAGAGGGGGCCTGGCCCTTAACTTAATGGCACCTCCCTCTGAGAGGGAGGCAACTGTACGAGGTCGCGCAGGATAATCTTAACTTTTCCGTCAATCAATCGCGAGTTGACGTATTTCGCAAATGCCGGATTTTTCTCTGGATAATCGAGGTTTTCTGCGAAGCTGTGCCATCTTGTTTCCTTCCGGGCTTTGAGGTGCTCGATGAGGACTTTGCAGACGAGCAGGCGCTCCTGGAGTTCGAAAATCTTCAGCAGGCCATAGGCGTCGCTGGCGCGCAGGTCATCGGAGAGGTGCGTGATGCGGTCGATGTGCTTTGCCGCGAGGTCGAGCTGGCGCTCGGTGTAGCGATAGTGCGCCCCGATGCCGCCTGCGTATTCGTCCATCGTCTGCTGCATGGCTTCTTCGAGTGCGTCTGGCGTGAAGAGCGACGGTTCGTCTGGCGGCGCGAGCAGTTCTGTCATGCGTGCGGCAATCTCTTCTGGCGTCTGCACGGGTGCAGATGATGCTGCCTGTTCATTTCCTGCGGGATTCGCCGCTTTTGCTTTCGTGCGGTGCTCCGCCTCTGCCTTTGCGCGTTCTACATATTTTGCCGCGCCTTTCGCCGCGATTTTTCCTTCGACGAACGCGCCTGTCACGTATTTCTGCGGGCAGCCGCCGGCCACATCACCCGCCGCGAAAAGGCCGGACACGGTCGTCTGGCGATCGCCATCGACCCAGTAGCCGCTCGCCGTATGGCCGCCGACGACGTAGGGCTCCGTGCCCTCGACTTCGACATCCGCAATTCTAGGGCCGAGGCCTGTCTCGCGCCATTTCATCGTCTGCGCGGGTGCCATATTAAGGTAGGCTTTTTCAAGAGACGTTTCCGCTTTCTCTGAAATGCCCCGCGTCTCGAGGTAGCACGGCCCGCGCCCTGCAAGGTTCTCGCTGACGACGGCATAGAGGCGTTCGGACGTCGTGTTGCCGTACTTGGCCTGATATTTCTCGCCGCGCGCATTGACCTGCGGCGCGCCGACCCCCTGCGCGAGCGTGCCGGTCGGGGCGATCGTATCCTTGCAGCGCAGTGCGATGAAGCGCATCTCAAAGCTCGTCATCTCCGCACCCGCGCGAAGCCCCATCGCATAGCCCGCGCCCGTGTTGAATGGCGGATACCACACGCAATGGCGCGCCTCGCCCGGATGGTTTGGACGGTAGAGCCCCGCCGCGCCGCCCGTCGCACAGATGACGGCACGGGCGCGGACGTAGACGACCGCTTCCTCGCGAAGCGCCACGCCCCAGGCACCTGCCGCATGGCCGTCGGCGTCTTTCAAGAGGTCAACGACATCGACATGCTCGAGGACTTCGACGTTTTTTGCGGCCTTCACAGCTTTCGCGAGAATCGGCTTGATGTTTTCGCCATTGATCTTGAGATTGCGCCAGCCGCGCGAGACGTAATTTCCATCCTTGTCTTTGAGGATGATGAGGCCGAGTTTCTCGACGTCCCGCGTGACGTCATTGAGTCCTTCGCTCATCTGCAGCAGCAGGTCTTCGCGCACGATGCCGTCGGCGTCCTTTGACGCATAATCGACATAATCCTGCGGCACATGGCCCGGTGTGATGTAGGCGTTCAGCGCGTTGACACCGGCCGCGAGACAGCCGCTGCGCTTGAGGCCGGCCTTTTCAAGCAGGACGACGGAAAGGTCGGGTCTCTCTTTCGCGAGCGTGAGCGCTGCAAAGCACCCCGCCGCGCCGCCGCCGATGATCAGGATGTCGGCGCGCTTCTCTAAGATTTTCAATGGTATCACCTCAAAGGAACTTTTAGGCCAGGCCCCCTCTAGAGGGGGCTGTCAGCGTAGCTGACTGGGAGAGTAGTTGGGTGCTGGAGACAAACAAGTATGCAAAAGGCTGCTAAAGTACTTTAGCAACGTATGTATTCTTGTCAGGCTACAACATCCTACTACTCCTTCCACCGCTTCGCGGTCCCCCTCCCTCTAGAGGGAGGCTGAAGTTTGAATAACTTCGCGCTTAACTTAACGACATTGCCCTCAATGAGGGGGGCTGAACGTCTCTTAAATTAAATAATGACAGAATCTATCTGTTTTGCTCTGTTCTCGAGAATCTCGGTCTTCCCGCCGGCAAAACTGTAGATGCGGTGGATGAAGACTTTCGCCGTGTCTCCTTCGTGGAGCGGCGGCTTTTCGAGGCTGCGCGTGCCTTTGAGCAGCTGCCCCTTGACTTCGACATCGACCTCGGCGCTGTTGCCGCGGAAATAGACGCCGCGCACGGTGCCGTCTTCCGACGCGAGCGGCATGCGCATCTCGCTGTCGTCCGCGCCGATTTCGAGGAACTCCGGCCGGATGATGCCTTCGTGCGCGCCCGACGCCCGGCCATTTTCAAAGCCCTTGAAAATCGTAAAGTCCGGCACATGGACGGCCTCGCCGATGAAGTCGGCGACGAACGGCGTGCGCGGCTGCTGGTAGATTTCGACGGGCGTGCCCGTCTGCTCGATGTGGCCGCGGTTCACGATGACGATGTCGTCCGCGACCTCGACGGCTTCGTCCTGGTCGTGCGTGACGAAGATGCTCGTGATGCCGAGCTTGTGGATGGCCTTGCGCAGCCAGCCGCGCAGTTCCTTACGGACTTTCGCATCGATGGCCGCAAATGGCTCGTCAAGCAGCAGCAGCTCCGGCTCGGGCGCGAGGGCGCGGGCAAACGCGACGCGCTGGCGCTGGCCGCCCGAGAGCTGCATCGGATAGCGGTGGCCGAAATCCTTGAGCCCGACGAGCTCCGTGAGCGCATCGACGCGCTCCTTGATCTTCTTCTTCGGCGTCTTCTGGATCGTGAGGCCGAACGCGATGTTTTCGCGCACCGTCATGTAGCGGAACAGCGCGTAGTTCTGAAACACGAAGCCGATGCCGCGCTTGCCGGGCTCGATGTCGTTGACGCGCTGGCCGCCGATGTAGATGTCGCCGCTGTCCGGCGTCTCAAGGCCCGCAATCATGCGCAGGATCGTCGTCTTGCCCGAGCCTGACGGGCCTAAGAGGCCGATGATGCGGCCTTTTTCGATCGTGAGGTTCACGTCGTTCGATGCCTTGAAACCGCCGAACGTCTTCTGGATATGCTGGAGATGGACTTCAGCCGTCATGGGACTCCCCCCTTTTGGCGCGTCCTTCCGCGAGATTGCGCAGCACGAGAATCAGGACGGCCAGAATCACGAGGATGGACGCGACGGCGAATGCCGCCGTGAAATTGTATTCGTTGTAAAGAATCTCGATATGGAGCGGCAGCGTGTTCGTCTTGCCGCGCACATGGCCCGAGACGACGGACACGGCACCGAACTCGCCCATGGCGCGTGCCGTACAGAGGATGACGCCATAGACGAGCGCCCATTTGATGTTCGGCAGCGTGACGTAGCGGAAAATCTGCCAGCCGCTCGCGCCGAACGTCGCGGCGGCCTCTTCCTCGTCGCGCCCCTGCGCCTCCATGACGGGCACGAGCTCGCGCGTGATGAACGGGAATGTCACGAACACCGTCGCAAGGATGATGCCCGGCACGGCGAAGACGATTGTGATGTGCTCGGCGCGCAGGAACGGGTAGAGCGGGCTCATGCGGCCGAACAGCATGATGAAGAACAAGCCGGCGACGACGGGCGAAATGGCAAATGGCAGATCAATCATCGAACCGATCAGCGATTTGCCGCGAAATGAGAATTTCGTCAGCAGGAATGCCGAGGCGAGGCCGAAGACCGTGTTGCTGATGACGGCGAGCACCGTCGCTTCGAGCGTCAGATAGAGTGCCTTGACGGCAAACGGCTCCGTAATCGCCCTGAGATACGTCTGCCATCCTTTCGCCAGTGCCTCGCTCGCGACGAGCACGAGCGGCAGCACGAGCATGACGAGGAGAAACAGTGCCGCAATCCCGATGAGCGCCCAGCCGAGCGCGCCTTTTTCTTTCTGCATCGTCACACCCCCTGTCTTCTCACGCGATAGCGCTGGTAGCTATTGAGCGCGAGCAGGATGAGGAACGACAGCGCCATCATGACGATGGCAATCGCCGCTGCCGCCTGATAGTCAAACTGCTCGAGCTTTGCCATGATGAGGAGC
>Ga0256405_10007370_pt1 | contig 16666 bp, 18 predicted proteins | sample RumenRJG_02DNA_FD_189096 | JGI IMG/M metagenome (GOLD analysis project Ga0256405, IMG submission 189096) | Bovine rumen microbial communities from Lethbridge, Alberta, Canada - RJG_02 | ecosystem: Host-associated > Mammals > Digestive system > Stomach > Rumen | place: Canada: Alberta...
TCAACTGCTGCTCTGCGGAGTCAAGATTGAGGATATTAGAGGCCTCTTCCTTCCAAATCTTCTCAAAGTTGCGACGAATGCTTTCCTTGAAGCTGAGCGGACGGAACCAGATAACCTCAGTGCCAGAGATGACACCGTTCTCCTGTAGGATGTCAGCCTTGATTAGAAGCAGAATTTCACGAATAAACACCCGCAGATTCTTTTCATCCTCGGCCCACTTGATGTTTGTGATAACGGTCTGATTACCAGCACCACGGAATTTCTCGTAGAAGAAAGCAATATTGCTGTTGTCAAAAAGAACAGGTTTCCTTGTATCATCGCCGGTCATACAGAGAGCCGTGCGAATCGGGAACCTGTAAGTTTTATCGTCAATGAGTGCAGGAACGAACTCAGTTTTGATCAGAGTCTTGAATGGCTCTGGAATCTTTCCTTCAATCCTGGAAATAAGACCTTTTTGGACGGATTCTTCCTTAGCATGGAGATAGTTGACAATCTGTTTATCCATCTTCAGCTGCTGAGGTTCCGTCATCTTGCCATATTCACGGCGTGAGATATAAGTATTGGACGTGCCGAGGTCAATGGCGTAGGAGAACTTCTTTTCTGACGGCTCAGATTTGTCCCAAATAGGGATGATAGCAAACGGATAAGCCTTTCCTTCCAAATACAGTTCGGCGCAAATGGCACTGAAAGGGGTGTTAAACACTTCGTAATACTTGGTGCCGCAGTCGTTGTCGCTATCTTGCTGGGAACGGATAAATGGTGCTCTTACACCATTTTCAAAGGTATTGTCGGTTGCTTCCTCGATATGGATGTATTTTCCGCCCTTGTCTGTAGCATAGAAGTCCAGAGCAAGATTTGCCACGGAGAAGGTCTTATTCTCATTCTGGTCAGTAGCAGATACCAGAATCTTGAAATAATTGTTCTCGGCTGGTTTGTATGACAGGACATTCGGGAAGAGTGCAATATCGAAATTAATCTTTGCCAGTGAAAGATCAAGGACAGAACCCTTTCCTGCAGCCGGATTCTTCTCGGTAGTATAATAACGTTCGTGCTTCTTACCGTTGCATTCCAGAACAACGGCTACGTCTCCGTATGACTTCTTTGTTCCGGAAATCTTGAGGTCGCCAGTTTTGAGATGCTCGAGACCCTCTTTCGTTAGCGGAAGAAGATAATCGAAATCTCTGTCTGCGCTGTCCGGAGTAAAGATAAGCGTTACGAACTTTTCAGAATCAATCTTGTATGGCAACCTAATGATATCGTCTGTGAGATAGTTGATTACATCAGTTGCCTTGCTGCACAGAATAGGAATTCCATTTACCACGAGGGGCGTATTGTCAACCGAATAAACCTGTTCGAGTTCGGCATCGGACCAGTTCTTGATTATTTGCCGGTCAGCATCAAACGCTTTGATATAATCCCTTAACTCCTTAAAGCGGGCATCAATTGTAGCTCCGCCAGAGAAGAGTTTATTATACATGTAATTCTTGAAATCCTCACTTCTGTTTTCGAAGAGGAGAATATCCTTGAAATACTTACCTCCTTCTTTTCTAGTAAGCGGGGAAATATTAAGCGCCTGATAGATTGCGCCGATGAAGTCCTCTTCTTTTCTCCCGGCCCGAGTCACTGTCTTGAGGTCCAAATCAGGAGGGGTAATAAAACCGGTCATCGGGGAACTTGTTGCCAAAAGACATTCTTTGCCATTATCCTCAAGAATAATGAAGAAAAGTTTTTTGGATGCTTCGCCCAGATCTTCCTTGAAGTAACTCTCAACAGCATTGCCCAAGATAGGAACGTCGTTCTTGAGGACCTTCATTTGGTCTGCATAATTCCATTCTTTAATGACAATCCTGCGGTCCTGGCTCTTCCAACGGTTCTCATGATATTTGAGATTATAAAGGAGTTCAAACACATCAAGAGTATTGGAGACTAGGTGCTCATAAGCCCGTCCTGCAGGTTTGTTGACAGGGTCAAGTTTCTCCTCCAGCACGCGGCGGAAGGCCTCCTTGAACACGAAGAAACGTGCGAAAGGGGTAGGAAGGGCATTAAGTGCTCCGCAATTATCGGTACGTTGCTCGCCGATTTTACCCAAATCTGCAGCAGTTATACGTCCCTGCTCGGCTGACCACTCAAAGTTGTTGGTAATGCCTCTCTGTATGATATTGATGTCTATGCTACTCATAATTCAACTACAGATTTTTAGTGTAAACATTGATGGCGCTGTATGCAAACTCCAGGAAATAGCGGAAGATATTGTCATGCTTCTCGCCGTTACCTTTGTTGCTGGCCTTAATCATCTCAAGCAGATAGTAAGACTCATCTTTGCCTTTGAGCGTATTTCCTTTGACCCAGTTGGTCAGTTCCTTTCCGGGACCAACAAGGTTCAACGGAGTGAAACCACGAGCATTCTCGGACAACTCCTTATACCACTGGTAGAACCCCTTAGTAAACTGGTCAAGAGCGACGAACGCATGGTCCTGATAGAAATCCTTGTTCATCTTACGGTCTTTCTTCAGAGGGAACTGAGATTCCTCAGGCAGAATCTTAACCAGAAGATCAAGCAGCATCATATCAGCAACATTCTTGACGATTCCTTTATATCCTGCGCCGAGAGAAGCCAAATCAAGGGCGACCTTGTCATCATAGATGGCTCGTGTCAATGCCTGCGGCGCATCCGGTTTCGGTTTGGAAAGGAAGTCAAACAGAGCTGTAGCAGCCACCAACTCTACGAAATGGGCCAAGTCTTTCTGCTCTTTCTCATTATTCTTATAATTTGCACGAAGGGTTTGCTCACCGACATAATAGAGATAATCCGATTTAACGGTGTTCTCATAATAACTCAGGGCGGATTTAGACTTCGTGAAGAAACTGGAAGAGTCAATGTCGCTTCCGGAAACCGTCGGGTCTTCCAAAGAGAAATAAGGAAGCACCGTCACGGCCCCCATAATTGCCCGCTGAACGTTCGGGAACCCTTCTGCATCGCGAATCTTCTTTTCGATGAGAGGGTAGCCGGATGCTCCGGTACCACCGAATATTGAGCTGATGATGAAGACACGGTCTCCGCTCTCACAATGACGAGTGAAAGCACTGTACCAGTCAGCGCCATTAACCATCTCGTTCAGGACTACGGTTCCGATATTAGGGTTGCCCTTGAAACCCACGGACAGGCTGTTTGTGAGATTCTCTTTCGAGAAAAGGGTCTGCACGAGAAAATTGTTAACGTCATCATTGCTGAGATTGCCGACATTCATGTATTCACCGAACGTGCGGCGTTCCGCCATGCTGGCGCTAGTGTTGTTCTGCTCATCATCAATCTCTGCGAGGCGCTGGAACTGAGTGTTAAAGAACCCGTCAAGCGGATTCATTTGCTGCCCTTCGCTTGTCGTCGCATACTTGTAGATGCTGATATAGTCGTTGATAAGATTGTCAACCTTGGTCTTCTCTTCAAGGTCGATATGAGGATCGATGATAATAGGAACGATGGAATATCCATTCGTCTTTACGCCAGATGCAGCGAGCATCGTGATGGCTTTCATTACCCGGAGACCGGTTCCGCCAATGCAGAAAACGAATACTTTATTTGCCATAACTACTTGCCGATTTTAAGGAACCTATATGCGTTAGTCTTCAGGAACGGCATATTGCAGACCAGAAGTGCAGCGATGAAATATACTCCAATGCTATAGAGGACATTGATTCCGCTGACACGGAGAATCAGGCCAATTCTTGCAGAAAGAGGAGACTTAACCATAATCAGCCCCATTACCGAAGTAATCACAAAGGTAACGACAGCAGTAATGAGCATCCAGATAAGCCAATGCTTCACTTTGTAGTGACGACGAGGCTTATTGTTATAGGGCCCGTAGTAGATGATGGCGAAGACCAGTGCAATAACTACGAATGCGACGATAAACCAAACTGTGCAAGAGTCGAGCTTACTCCACAAGGCACGAGCTTGATTGTACAGCGTGTCGTTGTTTTTGAAGTGGTTGAGGAAATCCGCCTGCTTGGGAAGCCCCCATCCGTAAATGTCAACAATCTTCATATGTTAGTTGCTTTTTGAAATCAAGATTCGATTAGGCTCCTGGTTCCAGTGGTTCTGGACCGCTTGGAATACGCCCTGGATGAAACTCGCCAGGGAGAAAGACCCGGTGAGGTCTGCCTCGGTAGTAGCGTTCTGGATCTGCATGAAGGTATCGGTAACGGAATACTCCGGATGATTCAAAGTCCACTCAATAACGTCGGCATCCATCGGCATATTCCATAGTTTCAGTTCAACTGAAGCGACTGCAAGTCTATCAAGCTTCTTCTGATTGTGGTTATTAATGTTGATGGCAATTTTACCGACCTCAATCTCGGAACCATAGGCCGCCTTAACTTTGAGACACTCCCTTAAGACATCTTCATCGCTAGCAATCAGCCAGCGGAAGTTAGAGAGGTCAAGATTCAGCACTACTTTGCAGGTATCGGAATAGGAGACATCGTAATTGTAGAATGTCGGTTCCTCATCAAGCTGGATTACGTTGTCAGGAACGCCGAATCCATAGGCCGGGCGCTTATAGTCAAAACCAGTCTCAATATTGTCCAGATAATTATCACGGTCAGAAAGAATAGTGGTAATACAATTGCGTATTTCAGCCACGCAAAAATCCTTTCCGACTACGAGGTAGTAATATGGGGACTTTTCACAAGTCACGTTACCCCTTGAGTCAAGGTATTCAGAATATGCACCGACAAGGCTATAAGCCGCCCCGGGGAACTTACCGACAATATTTCTGATGTCTGTTGCATACTGCTCAAGAAGAACGGGAAGAGCCCTATTGCCAACCGGACTATACTTCATATCAGAAATCAAGACTGCTACTGCGCCGTTCTCGTAATCAAGCTCTGACAAAATTTTCTCTAACATAGCGGGCACCTGGGTTTCAGCAGTAGACACAAAGCCACCTGAATTCATCCGACTGCGGAATTGATCTCCCGTATATTTTACAGCTTGGGTGCCAGTATTTGACAATACTGAGACGCCAGGGCTGCCAAAATTGGAAACAATAGCCCAGACGTCAGTCTTAAATGCGGTTGCTTTATTGGCTCGGAAGAAACCATTCATGCTACCACTTACCTCGACATAGAAGTCAATAGAAGTCGGCATCACAGCCTGGAAGGTTGCACCAAGGCTGTCAAGATAGACACCGTTCTCATCGAAATGCGGATCGTCGATGCTGTTAATGGGTGATGAGCAGGATATCAATAAGAGAGAGGCTGCAATTGCGGCCAGGGTTATCGAAGAAAATAACGATTTCATCCTTTCAATTTCTCATTCACCAGCGGCCCTTTGGTGTCAATATACCCTTATCTCGGAATGCGTGAGCCACTTTAGTATCTTCCATGAATGAATATAAAAGGAGAAGAAGGAACTCATGCCCATTAACTCATGCTATACTGTAGAACGAACAAGTCGAAAACAGCCGAGCATAAACGAATAATCATCATTCCCTTCAACGCGAATCTCCCAAATCCATCTGTAAGGAACAAACCTAAACGCCTCCCTATGTAGTAACTTTTACCTTATGAGGATAACAAAAGACAAATATATGGTTTTTAGGCGAGAAAAGCGAGAATGCATCCTATTTTATATGCATACGTTTTCAAATTGCTTTTGTTTAAGGATGAATGGTCAACCTTAGCTCTCGCACCATTTCAGACGTCCATAAACCGGAGGTCATCTATCAAATAATAATGAAGGAACACTCCCTGTTCTTGCTCGTTCTCATACGACAAGATAGGTTTTTTCTATAATATTCAAGCCCTTTTCACCCCTCGCCTGTCATGACGTAATTTTGCCCATTGCACTTATTGGGTTTATTCCGATAGTATATTTCTGCTTAGTTTTTTAGTCTGGAGGAAAATGGACTATCGTCCATTTTCCTTATAAAGCGTTCCCCGTATTTTTGTTAAAATTATCCGGGCATGAATACGTATGAGAGAATAGGCCAGGCGATTAAACGCCTTAGATCTGATCAGGGCTTAACTCAGGAGCAGTTCAGCGATCAATGTGGTGTTGATCAGCACTACATCAGTAACATTGAACGAGGTAAAAGAAATGTCAGTGTTGACATCATAGAGCGCATAGCCTCGTATTTCGGTATGTCATTAAGCCAGTTTTTCGAGTCCGTTGAGCGCTTTGATGAACCGACATCCGTCGCATCAGATCTTCCAACCGGCTCTATTGTGCAGTCATTTGCAAATTATATGAAATCTAAAAAGCTTTCCGAAAGAACAATTAAAAAATATAGTTACGATACTCCGAACAGCCATTCTGTCCAAGAAATAATCAAGTCTCTGACAGGTTATACCAAAAATATGTATGATGTTAGCGACATTGCCATGCTTGATAGGATCATCGAGAGAGTTGCAAATAGCGACTTTAACATTATCGGCCACTCAATGTATTCTGCTGGATTAAAGAAGTTCAAGCTTTTCCTTCAGTCAATCTCTTAAAAGACGCAGATATCCTCTATACAATAGAAGTGCAGGTATACCCCATCCTCTTTCTCATTCTTGAACGTCAGTAAGGGAAGAATGTCCATAAGATTGCTGCAGCCTTGTCTCCTATCCGACAGGTATGCGGCAATTTTGTTTTGCTTCATCATCTCCCTGAACTCGTTAGGTTTTTCGTAGAAATCGTACCGGTAGCCGGCGTTCTTCCAGTAACCGATTTCATCGTTCCCAAACCTGTACCAGGTCGGGCTCTCCCGTAATGCCCGTACGTATTCGGGCTTGTTGTCACATGCGAGAAGCGCACGTCTTCTGACCTCTTCCATGAAGGCAGGCAATTCATTTTCGTGTATCATGATAGCGAATATAGCAGATCGGTTTGAGCATAAAAAACCGGCTCCAAAGTTTTTTAATGCCGCTTTTTACTGCTATACTCGCATTAGGTAAACACGACGGCAATATGTTATTCGGCGAGAGCGACATAACCTGGGACGAACTGGAGAATGTGACTGACGGCTATTTCGACGGCTTCGCGAAAGAGGACTGTCAGATCAAGGCGGCGGCAGATCTCGTCGAATACCTGACCGTCGACAACACGACCTCCCTTCTCGTCGAGATGCTTAAGATGAAGACCGGCGACCTTTCCGACGGGAATACAGAAGGCAAGCTGTTCAGGCCGTTCTACAGTGACGGGCCGACCAAGAAGCAGCTGCTGGATATGGCAAAGCGGGGCGAGATGATAGTCATTCGTCCAGTATCGGAACCGGAATCCATCAGCACTGCGATATGCAAGAACAGGACTGGAGAGTTCTTCGACGGAAAGGACACCTGGTACACGGTCATGAAAACGGGGTTACGGGAAAGCCTGCTTGAAGAGATAAAGGAAGGTAACCTGGATGTCGAGAAGTTCTACCAGGACGACCAGAAAAAAACATCCGGTGTTCTGGGGCTAATATTGAAAGCCTTCAAATAATGGAATAAACGTGCCGCTGACCCTTTCTCTCTCTTGCTTACCGACATTTCTGTCGATTGTTCAGCGGCATTTCTCATACGGCGGGGGCGGTGTTCTTCGGGACCCGTTCCTGCCTTCTTTTATTTTAATCTAATAAGCGGATTAAGCCTATAGAGTAGATGTTTCAAATTAGACTTGTCGCAATTGTCCGGTTATCAGGTTGATACTGTTTTTGTGGACTATGAACGACCCGCGTATAAATATCAAGTATACCTTGGAGGGCTGTTGTCAGATCTCTCCGGCCAAGACAGTCTCGAAGGCGGGCATTTTCGTCGGTCTGATAAGTCTGCAAGATAATATCTACAATCTTTCGCAGCTCCCAACCGGCCTTTTCATGTTCTCCTTGAGAAATAAGTGTATTGTAGCTATTAAGAGCACATAATATACACTCCCTCGCCGATGAGTTTTTCTCCTCTTGTTGGACCACATCAGCAAAACGAGCACCAGTGCCACTGAAAATAGGAACGTCTTTATTCTGACCGTTCAGTTCTCCAGTAGGCATTCCATTGTACTCTCTCAACTTCGATAAAAAAGAGAGTACCGACTCATCGGATATAATATCACTATAGGTAACAGGTTTCGTTAGGAAAAGACCTTGTAGTGATCGAGCACGGCTAAGTGCTACGTATAACTGTCCAGGCGCGAAAATATGACTATTAAGGTCAAGGATTACCTTATCATAAGTTTGCCCCTGTGCCTTATGGATAGTGAAAGCATAAGCTAGCTTAACTGGAAACTGTTTGGTCTTTTGTACAAATGGAGTTTTCCTGACCAGTCGATGTTTCGAAGAATCGTATTCCATATCATAACGATATTCAATCACCTGATTATTCCGGTATCGATCATTCGGGTTAGGACAAAACACTGTTTGTCCCTTCTCCAAACGAATGGTAAAGTATTCACCGTTAAACCCCAGAATAGTTCCAAAATCACCATTGATATACCCCCAAGGCCTACTGTTCTTACATAGGACTACTCTAGCACCTATTTTGAACCGCAACTGCGAATCATAAGCCGACGGGACTATGATTTCTCGGATATCTTCGTCGGTTGGCAAATCGCTATGCCTTAACGTCACGTGACCACTTCCATCCTTCTTCTGAATGGAGTATTCTGCTTCAATAGTAGTTACCGTCCCGGGTAACTCTGCCAACTTTTCAGTATTGACCTTACAAACTTCTTCATTGGAAGATGCTACATAGACTGCATCTTTAGGGAGCTGACTGGTAACGCGAGAATTGATACCGTTCATAATCTCCAGTTTACGCTTTGGGTTCATGGGATAGCGGAAAGCGTCCAGAATCCGAACAAATTCCGGGTCATTTCCCTGGCGATATGACTTGGTCAATTCAAACAACCTGACATACCGAATTTCCTTCTGAATGACATGACTATCGAAAAAGTAGAATCCTCCATACTCTTTTTTAAGATACTCTAGGACCGCATCATCACTGACAATGGGAGGCAGTTGAAACAAATCACCCACTAAAACGAGCGGAATACCACCGAAAGGCTTGCTATTCCCAAGGGCTTTCTGACAAATCTGGTTCATCATCTCGAAAAGATCGGACCTGACCATTGAAATCTCATCGATGATAAGCATTCGAATTGCCGAAAGACCATCATGGATCCTTCGAGCTTTCTCATCCGTCAGCTCTTTGGGATTCTGATAACCTTCTTCTAAACTATCTAGCGCTGCATGAAAGAACGAATGAATAGTCCTTGCACCCTTGTACAAGGATGCAGCGAAATTCGTAGGCACCAAGATTTGACACCCACCGATCTCAGCATCCAATTTCCTAATTAGCGTCGTCTTACCGCTACCCGCCTTGCCATGAATGAAGGTTATTCCACTTGGAATCGTTTTCAGGTATGCAAGGACCTCATTAGTGCTAGAGGCATTCATATCTATATCTTAAGCTTCTGAAGATTACTCTTACAAAGATACGAAGATTATCTAAATCATATAGAAATCAACCACCTACTGACATATATACGGAGCCCATATTTGAGTCCGTTCATATTTGGTAAGCATTTTACCGCTTTTGATGTAAAGGCTCCCCAAACGAGACGAAACAAGCTAATATCGGGGAATGGCAGCATCAGATCCGGGATTCCATTTTTGCATTTTTTTGTGATCGAACTCGCATAAATACAAAGGACCGGTTTTACCAGAACCGATCCTTTGATGAAAACGAAAAATAATATTTGAATATGATGAGCAACTCACAGTTATTTATCTTCACTCCAAAATTGGATTTACCGGATTTCAAGCTTTGTTCCGGCGGCGTAAAGGTGCGTGTCAGTGAATACGAAAGGAACCGGATCAAGTCTATAGCCGAAAAGAGGAAGCTGAGCAACGTCTGGGAGAGAAACCTCCTGAAAGTCTTCATGTTCATATCGATTGCGGTCAGAAAGTACCGGAACCAATACGGATTCGTAGAAATCCCTAGGTCCCTATTAAAGTACCTGGCCAGGGATTACGACGATGTAATCCAGATTCTCCTGGACGAACATCTGGTCAAGGTTAACAACCACGGCAGGGATAAGAAAACGGGTGTTGTCAGAGGGAATGCATATGGCCTGGTCGAGGACATCGCTTTTGGGAATAAAACAGACTACGTAATCAAGCTCAGCAAGAAAGGTATACAGGAATACAATACTTTCATTAACTCTTTCTCTTCCAGTATAAAATATAATTATAATAATTACCGAGTCGTCCGACCTGCCGAGAGTATTATTAGAACGGAAACATTTTCTCATAATATATTATCTAACAATCAGTTAAATGATATTATCAATTCAGATTTCGAGGTAAGGTACCAATATCTGGAGTATGTCGACGCGAACGGCAGGATATATGACCAGAAACCGGCGAAACACAAGACTGCGGAGAGTCGATATTACCACTGACTACACAGTATGTCATCCAGATTACGGCACGGCGTATTTTTCAACGGATCCCCCCTCGTCGAATGTTTCGATGTGACAGGCTGCTTCTATACCCTAATAGCCAGACTGATGATGGACCAAGGTTCCATACCGGAGGACGAGATGCTTCGGTACCGCAATCTGGTCAGAAACCGGGACATCTACAAGGAGATCCAGAAGTGAACCAAACGAGAATGCGGTTCCGTATGGACACGGGAACAGATCAAGAAAGGTCTCCAGTCCTGGCGCAACATGTTATCAACAAGAATAGAAGCTCAAAAGAAACGAGAGACCATATTATTCCAAATTTGCAAATGGTGAAAGGCCAACTATCCTGTAATCGGAGAGGCTATCGTGAACTATGATACATACAAGAACGAGAAAAAGAAAAACCGCAAGACCAAAAGGCTTCAACTCGACTGCTGCAAACTGGAGACGAAGTACATCAGCGGTGCAGTCTGTTCAGAGCTGGGGGACAAATACGGAGTCGTCGCCTTTACAGTTCACGATGCAGTATATGTGACGGAACAGGACAAGGATAAGCTGGAAAGCTTGGGAGTCAAGATAGAGGATGTGTTCTGGAAGGCCATTGGCATATAGCTAACAATCAATTGAATACCTGGGGTTGAGATGTTGAGTCTCGGCCCCTTTCTTTATTACTCCCATAACGTCACAACCTAAACAGTAAGCTTAATCAGACAACGCTCTCCACGTGTTCCCAGGGGCGAATAACATTTTTTTTAAAAAAGTAAAAAAAAACGAAAAAATCCCTGCGTGAGTTTATATGCATTATTGAAAGGCCAAGTTGATGGGCCTATAGTCATCAACCAATAATTTTAACAATCATTAAAATGATTCACAATATCAAAAGTTTTAACAAATTGTATCCATCACTCCGTAAACCAGGTGTAGCCTATTACATCACCTTCAAAGATGGATCTAAGAAGCAGCTTTTCTATAAGCAAGACTTCATCAATTACACAACTGACCTTTTTGTCAAGCTGATGCTTGAAAACAAACTATTTAAACAACATAATAAAAGAAAAAAACAATATTAATAATGGTGCAGTCCAATCTGCACCATTATTTCCCACAAGGGCGTCCTGCATCCCTTTAAATAACGCAGGGGGGAAAATAACTTATAATAAATGTACAATCAATTGTTTATCACATCGGCGGTTACCGCCAAACGTAAAGTCCAGGACATCTTGGCAGAATACAAAGTCGACAGCGCCGACATCAAACAGGAAGGACGCCAAATCTCCTTCACAATCTGCGGTATGCGTGATGAGCGTCTTACTCCACCAGTAAATGGCGACCTCTGGGTACTCGCAACGGATAGCGGCAAATTCTTCACTAACGATCAGGATGGGCAACTGTTCAAATACGCAGTCTCTACTGAGGAAGATGTCCTTTATTTAAACGAGGAACAGACCATCGCTTACCTCAAAAGTCATCTGCCGGAAGAAACTCTACCCCTCGGAACTGACGACTACATAGCTGATCTCCAGGATGAACTCGCCAAAGGCAACCCCGACATGGATATCGTCGACGAACTTCTTTCCGCCATCGATGAAGAGTCCCCGATGTCTCTGGACGGTCTCCGCGTTTCCAAAATCGGAATCGCAACCCAAGGTTACAATATTTATTAGTCCTCAAACCTTACGGTGTATAGGTCAACCGCTATTCCCCACTATTGTCAGGGACCTGGCTACCACACAGCACGGGTCCCTGACTTTTTTGTGCCACTTTTAGAAGTGTGCTATTTTAATATTACAGGTGTCACGGTAAGGTCATCCAAACCGTAACGCTTTATAATAAAACTTTAAAATATAACACAAAACCGCCTCTCCAGTTGCGTGGAAGGGCGGCTTTATTTTTTATCAAAAAAAAACAAATAAACCGAAAAAAAACAGATCGGGTCCCATATGATTTGTAGAGTAGGGTAAAAACCCTCCTCATATAATAAAAATAATATTTGCATAATGAGCTATTCAAATGTTTCAGAGATCTTCGATGATCTCACAAAATTTGGGATTACAATTAAAGTAAAGGACCACAATCTAGGAAATGTAAAGGATTCTAAAGGCACACTATGGACTGCTTACCGGCCAATCCGTACTGCAGAGGAGTTTGAAGAGTTCCTGTCTAACGGACCTACTGAATGGATCGTCTACAATTCGTAAGGTACTTAACAGGGGGACTTCGGTCTCCCTATTATTTTATTATTAACAATTTGAAGAACGAAGGCAGATCTCTAATCAGATCCGCCTTTTCTCGTATACACCACCAAAAACTCAGAAAAAAGCACCAAAAAATGGCAAAATCAAACGAAAAAAAACGAAAAAACTGAAGAAAAATAGGATTCGTTTTTCCTCTCGAATTTTCAAAGGATTCTGTTCCAATCCGTTATGACGCAAATGTGCATTAAATACTGTACATTTGACTTTTCTATAGTGAAGACGAATGACCTGGCACTAGGTTTTGCCCCTAAATAAGGGCGGAATTTGGTGTCCAGTAATTTATTTAAATCGCCGATTACTAGTATCTTAGCAGTAAAGAACAGTGATTATGAGAGTTGTTTTACTATGCCGTGTCTCGACTAACGGACAGGATTACACCCGACAGGTTTCCGAACTGACTGAGTACTGCGCGGCCATGAACTGGACCGTCGAGAAGGTCTTCGCCAACAAGGTTTCCGGATCCAAGAAGAACAAAGACCGGCAAGAGATTCAGGATATGCTGACCTATGTGGAAGAACACAGCATCGATAAGGTCTGCGTCCTGGAGATCAGCCGTCTCGGCAGGAATACCCTGGAAGCCCTGTACGTCATTCAAACCTTGAATGAACACGGCGCCTGCCTGCACATCAAGAACTACAACATCGAGACTATCGTGGATGGTAAAGTGAATCCGGTGGCCAGCCTGATATGCACTATCCTGTTGGAGATCGCGCAGATGGAACGGCTGACGATCATCGAGCGTATGGAGTCTGGCAGAAACCAGTACATCCAGAAGTGCAAGGAAGCGGGGATAAAAATGGGCAGGCCAGAGTCATACCGAAAGTCTGATGAGATGATGAGAGAACAGTATGCACGAGAGATATCCCTACTACGTAAAGGGTTGTCTTTAAGGAATATTAGTGCGATAACCGGGACGTCAATCGTGACGATTAGAAAGCTTTACAAATACAAATGAACAAGAAAAGACCAGAATGGGTTGAAAGAAGAGAATAAAAGCCCAAACAATCCCATATAATTTAAAAAATAAGAATATTGATATGGATAATGTGTTTAAAGAGGAGATAAAGGCCTTGCGTGTTGAGTTAGAGAAACTTAATGAAGGGTTAAGCAAAGGAAAGGTGGAGAAGCGTATCTTCAGTAACGCTGACATGCTTGAACTTCTTCAAATCAAGACGTCAACTCTACGCAGGTATCGAGATGAAGGGTACTTGGGCTACTCCAAGGTCGGGGACAAATACTTCTATACAGCGGAGGATGTAAGCCGGTTCCTGGAGAAATCTCATAATGAACCTTTTGCCCTGTAAATAAACGGATCGATAATGGGCAAAACGAGATCGAAAAAACCGACGGGGAGTTATTATCTTCGAAAAGGAAGGAACGTAAAGGGGAATGATGGCATCATTTACCTTCGTTACTTTGTTTGCGGCAAGTATATCGAACATAGCACTGATATTAAGATAACAGTTGACGAATGGGATGATAACAGTCGGCAAATTACTCCAGCAAACAAGAACTGGAAAAGGCTGAACGCCAAACTCCTTGCAATAAAGGCTGGCATAGACGACAAGATTGAAGCATACGATAAACCTCTGACCCCCAGAGTTATGTCCGACATCCTGGCAGGCAGGGAGTTAGAAAATGATATCAGTATAAATAAAGACTTCATCGAGTTTGCACTAGAGCATAACACCATGCGTTATGAACTGGAGCAGATTTCATATTCCACATATGACAACAACCGGCTCTATGTCCTTGGTTTTCAAAGATATCTGAGAGATAAAGAAAAACAAGACGTACTGCCACTTCGAGACTTAAACATCGATATATTTAATCGCTATATCAATTATAGACTTGTGGAGGTCAAGAATACGAAGGAGGGTATCAATAAAATGCTCTCACCGATGTATATGGCCGTGAAATATGCAGCAGACAATGGACTTATTCCAATGAGAACTGGAGCCATCATCCATGCAAACTACTTGGAGGTGAAAGACCGAAAGTACAAACCTGAGGTGAATGAGAAGCAGATACGCTACCTAACTCCTGAACAGATGAAAACTTTGGTCAAGGTTCGTAACGAATTACCGCATCAACGGACACGGGAGATCCTTGATATCTTTCTGTTCGCGTTCCATGCATGCGGAATGAGAGTGTCAGATATCATTACTCTTGAATGGAACCATATAGATTGGGAGAAGAAGGAAATCGTCAAGAACTACTTCAAGACCAAAACTGCCGGTAACATACCATTAACGGATTCGGCTATTGAGATTCTGGAACGGTGGAAAGGATACAAGAGGAACAGGCGGTTCGTGTTTGACCTGTTGCCGGAAGACTTCAACCTCAAGGATCCGAAAGCATTGAAGAATGCGAGGCTCTCAAAGAACAGGACGTTACAGCAATCGCTTAAATCGGTCGGGAACAGAATCGGATTGAAGTTCAATATGACGATGCATGTGGCTAGGCATACGTTTGCGGTAATGTCCATCAGAAAAGGAGTCAACATACATATGGTCAGCAGATTGATGGGACATTCCTCCGTGCTGGTGACCGAAAAGGTGTACGCCGACTTCTTGCCTAGCGAGATTAGTAAGGTTGTCAGGGACGAGTTATCATTCAATTTCGGATAGTGTTCAACACGAAAATCCCCGAGATACAGTTCTCGGGGATTTTGATGAGAAAGACCGGATACATTGGGTACCCGGTCTTCGTTATCTTAGGTCCAATTGTTTAAGTTGACGAAAAGCATTCTCCCAGTCCTCATCCATCCAGTTATCTCCCCAAAACATAACACTGTTTCTGTTCAGACTAAAAGCAGGAGTGTCGGTTTCCTTGTCATATATCATCCAACTTGGATTAAAATCCAAATGTCAATACTGACCAACAGGAAGCGGTAGTTCTTTCAACCTAATCTTTTCTGCCCATTTTACATCGAAAGCAAAGCGCTCAAGTATCTGGGCGTACTTTAATTCTTTTTTATAATCGTTTATCATTATCTATAATTATATTTTATTAGTAATCAATTAAAAAGGGGGATTTTAAGGTCCCCCTTTTGTTTAATAGATGCTGATTTTTGGATTTGGATTAGTGAGATCATCTGCAGTACAGATATACAGCTCATCTGGCTTGGAAAGAAGCTTTTCTAGCTCTTCTACTGTAGTGATCTCTTTGTAAGGGGTTATTACTTCTCCTGTGGTTGGGTTACAAAGTAGAGGTAAATGGTCTGCTTTGACTCTGAGGGTAATGTTTAATGATTTAAGCTCATTAAAGATCTGTGAAAGAATATCTTTCTTCATTATATAAAATAATTATTTTTATAGAAGTGTCTCCAATGAGATAACTTCTGAAAATGGTATGGAGCTCACTCGGGATTTTTTCGCTTTTTTCCAAAAAATTATATAAATTTATTGGCGTGATGGTCTTATCCCTTGATACATAGCTATATAGAGCGACATCATCAGATTCGTTAGTGAGTACACTGAGTGTCGCTTTACCAGGTCTGACCTTCACCGCTATAATTCGTTTAATCTCCTGCTTTGCAATGACTGCCTTTCCTCGTCCGTAAGGAGATTTAAAGCCGTTTCAGAGGCTTTGTCATCATCGTATAGATGTAACACGTGCATCTTCTCAGCTGGTTGCTGGGACACTCATCCATTTTAGTCATGGGAAAGGCACTCTTTCACCTTCGAGAACTATTCTTCCTCCTTCCAACTCGAAGAGTACCCTCGGTCCCAAAAACGGCCTAAAAAAGCGTGATTTTTGTGATAATTTAATATCTGAAAACAATACGGCAGGACCCGAAAGTCCTGCCGTTCAACTTGTTTAAGTGGCTGTATTTCAGTCAGTTAATAGGCTTAATATTCTTCCTCGTTAAAGAAAAAGTCTTCCTTGGTAGGGTAATCCGGCCAGATGTCTTCTATCGATTCGTAGATCTCTCCGTCTTCCTCGAGCTCGGTGAGATTCTCGATGACTTCCTCGGGTGCGCCGG
>Ga0256405_10007373_pt1 | contig 16660 bp, 14 predicted proteins | sample RumenRJG_02DNA_FD_189096 | JGI IMG/M metagenome (GOLD analysis project Ga0256405, IMG submission 189096) | Bovine rumen microbial communities from Lethbridge, Alberta, Canada - RJG_02 | ecosystem: Host-associated > Mammals > Digestive system > Stomach > Rumen | place: Canada: Alberta...
TTCATCGTTTAATCTGCAGACAATGCTGAGATGCCTTGCGATTGATAAAGATCTTGATTGCAACTGGCTTGTGTACAGGAAAATTGCCGACCCGGAAAAAGTCGTTTCGGACAACGGACTTTCCGGAATCCATCCCAATGAATATCATGATTTTGACGGCGTTCAGCGCATTTGGACGATTGATGATGAAAAAGAAGCAAAAGAATTGATGGAAAAAAATGTTGCCGGCATTTTCACGAATGATTTTGTTAAAATGAATGAGCTAAGAACAAGGTGTGAAGCCGAGCGGTCATGACCCCGTACGCAACTAAATAATGATAAAAATACGTGCCGTGATGGCACGTATTTTTTATTTTTGGGGAAGTCCGCCAATATTTCACTCAAATTTACGGACAAAATACTCTTTTCGGAACATTTGTCCGTAAAACCGAGGTCAAAATCTTACGGACAAATAGCTGTTTTTTCCTATTTTGTCCGTAATTGGCAGTGATTTTGCCAAATGCAGTGCTGCGCGGCAACTGCTCAAGCACTGCACCTGACTTCGATTACGGGCAAAACGTTCTTTTTGGAATTTGCTTGTAATCTGAGATCACACTGCTTTGGCGAAGGTACCCGAGTAGAACATTTTTCCGATTTTGGAGGATTTTGTTTTACTTTCGAGGCCACGCGAGTCGATTTTGGAGCCGGCGGTAGACAAAAACCAGACATTTCCCCCGGTTTTTGTCTACTTTCGAGGCCACGCGAGTCGATTTTGGATCAGCCGGTAGACAAAAATCAAAGATTTCTCCCAGTTTTTGTCTACTTTCGAGGCCGCGCGACTCGATTTTGGATCAGCCGGTAGACAAAAATCAGACATTTCCCCCGGTTTTTGTCTACTTTCGAGGCCGCGCGGGCCGAATTTGGAGTCGGCGGTAGACAAAAATCAAGCATTTCTCCCGTTTTTTGTCTACTTTTGGTTCCGTGCGCCCTGAATTTGGACCAGCAGGTAGAAAAAATCATACTGTCCCTCGAGATTCAAAGTGGATTACGGTCAAAAAGCCGCTTTTTGAGATCTGCCCGTAAAATCCTGCCGCCGCCAAAATCAGAACATAATTCTTTGCAATGTCGTCAAAACTGGCTTATAATTTCTTAGAATAAGACGAAAGCGAGGAACAAGCGATGCTGACGAATTGTGACAATTTCCGCGACATGGGCGGAATCAAAACGCACGATGGTCATGTCTTAAAGGAGAAGAAAATCATCAGAAGCGGGAAACTCAGCAATCTGAACGATGATGATGTTGTTTTTCTTGAAAAATACGGTTTGAAACATGACGTTGATTTCAGATCCATGTCTGAACGAAAAAATGAGCCCGATCGAATTCCGGCAAGCGTAAGATATCACTTCGCACCGGTTTTTCCCGTTGACGAAACGAGGAGCGGAAACGACAAATGGGAATCAAGGCGCAATTACTACGTTGATGAGCAGGCGGCATTCAAAGATATGCTGGATGCCTACAACGATATTATTTTGCAGGATTGCGCCAAAAAAGCGTATCGCGAATTTTTCGATGTTTTGCTTGCAAACGACAAAGACGACGAATCGGTTTTGTTTCATTGTTCTGCCGGAAAGGACAGAACAGGGATGGGGGCCTTCTATCTGTTAACGGTGCTTGGCGTTGATGAAACGGTGATTCGAGCTGATTACCTGGCATCCAACAAGTATCTGAGAGGACAGCAGAAAAAAGAAGAGGTCCGTGCCTTGCAAAAAGGCGAAATTTTTGCCAAGAATATTTTTAATTTGGGCTCTGTTTCCGAGCATTATTTGGATTGTGCGCTCGGTACGATGACTCGTGAATACGGAAGCATTGGCGAATATTTGGAAAAAGAGCTGAAGCTTAGCGCAAATGAGCAAGAAGATTTGAGAAAAATTTATTTGAAGTAGGCTTTTGCCCGTTGAATGTGACGTTCAGCTGGTCTTTTTTATTTAAATGCAGAGGATGATTTTTATAAATGCAGAGCTTACTTACGACAGTGAAAACCTGGATGCTTTTCCGAAATAACCGTGTCCGACAGAGAATTCTTAAATCTTAATATTATGGAAAGATTACATTCGACTAATGGAAATTAGGGTGGAAACTTTTGAGTTTAAAATTGCTATCATGTAAATATCTAGCGTAATTACATAAAAATTGGAGGAATTGTTCCATGAGAAAGGGTATGAAACTAAGAAAGCTGTTGCTGATTGCGGTAATGGCTTTGTCAGTTGTCATGATTAGCGCATGTTCACAAAAAAAGAGCGTGTTGGATGACGTCAAAGTCAAGTATGAAGGCTACAGTGGGCACGGCATTGCTGATTTGGACAGCAAAAAACTCAATTCGAACATGGTTGACGTCTTTGCCAAAAAACTCAAGCTTGATGATTATCTGACGGAAAAGCTCAAGTCGAACGAACTTAATGCTGAAGCACTTGAAAGCGAAGCAACGTCTGATGAAAGAGATAAACTTGTCAAAGTTGAGCGTTGGGTCAAAGACACGCGCGTCAGAGTAAACAAAGCACAGAACTTAAAAAACGGCGATAAGTATGTCGTAACGATTAAGACCGGTGATAAGGAAAACCCGATTAAGAGCGAATCTAAGACGTATACCGTAAAAGGTCTCAAAAAGACGAAAAAGGTTACCGCCAAAGATATTGCCAAGGATTTGAACGTTCAGGCATACGGATATAACGGCAAAGGTCTGATTGCCATCACAAGCAAGAAGTACAAGGGCGAAGTCATGTTCCACATCAAGAAGAACGGCTCGTTAAGCAACGGCGACAAGGTGACAATCAAGCTTCCTTCCGAATTTACCGATTATGAAAAGTTCGACTTCCGGGGCAAAAAAGAATTCACGTACACGGTTCAAGGGTTAAAGGAACTTGCTGCAACAAAAGATCTTGATGAAATCAAGAAGGTCACTGATTCAATGGTTAACGATGAATACCCGTACGGCGAAATCGAAAAGTACGTCAACACGTTCATCAATATGTATTTCGTGCCGACGTCCGCCTATTCTGATTACAGCGATGAAAAAGATACGTCTGTTGAATTGAACGATAAGTCAGGCCTTGAGGCATCAAGAAAGGACAAGATCACGATTGCGGTTCTTTACACTGTCAAAGATGATTATGATGAAGACGATGAAGCAGACGACAGCAACACCAGGGTGGTTGAAGTTACCGTCGGCAATGTTTCAATTGAAGGAGATCATACGAACATTGACAGCATCGATACGGAAGACGATGGTAAGGTGTCGACGCAAGACAGTTCGCTTGAGGTGCTTCAGCACAACCTTGCCGCAAATGGCATCAAAGTCAAGTAGTGTTGGTTAAAATACAGAGCTTCGGATTGGATATGCATTTTTTATGCATGAGAGGGGGAAATATAAAATGGAAGAAAACAAGCAAACGGAAGAAGCAAAAGAAGTCAAAAATGAGCAGACTGCTGAAACGCCTAAAAAAGACGTGGCATCAAAGGTGACGGAAGCCGTTTCTCAAATCGATACCGATGAACTTAAGAAAAATGCCGCAAGCTATTGGAATTGGCTGGTTACTTCGTGGAAGAACCCGACTGAAGTCAAGCAGACGAACAAGTATGCGGGCTTGATTTCGCTTGCTTTGGAATCATTGTTTTTGATCGTCGGCATCGGCAAGTATGTCAATGCGATTGTTGAGGTTGCTTCAAGCTCGGTTGCAAGTTTCTTTGGTGATTCGTCCTACGAATCCTCAGGCATGGACTTTGGTTTTTATCTGACGGGGTTCATCGTCTTTTTCTGCGCAGCTTTGGCGATGGTCGGTATTGCCTATCTTTTTTGCGGACGAGATGAAAAGACGAATTTTTTGACGTTTTCAAACAAGGTTGCTCATTACAGCAACGTTATTTTGATTGCAGATGCGTTGTTTATTCTGTCCGGGTTTGTCGTTGCAAGCTCGTCGTCAGTCATTTTGCTTGCGATGCTTTTGCTTGCGGCTTCATGGCTTGAATGGAACGTTTCGCTCGTTTATGCTGCACAAAATGAAAACAGGATGAACAAAATTTATTCGGGGACGCTGGTCATGATTGCCAATATTGTCGTGCTCGTGATCACGTTCAGAGTTATCTGCAGCATTTCGGGCGACAAGCTGCAGGAGCTGATTCAAAGCATTTTTAGCAACTGATTTTGAAACGAAAAACAGGACCATTGAAGCAGTTAAGTGCGACAAGGTCCTGTTTTTTAGTATCTAATAAAGGTCCAGGCGCCGATCTTTAAAGACCGGGATGTTTCCTCTCGCCTTGTCGACGAGCGAAAGGTCAAGGATTGCCGAAACGATTTCTTCTTGTCCGCTGCATCCGTTTGCGATTATTTCTCCAAACGGATCGATGATCAGGCTGTGTCCGTTAAAATGGTCGTTTGGAGCATCACCGACTCGATTGGCTGCGACAACAAAGGACTGATTTTCGATTGCGCGCGCACGAAGCAGAATCTCCCATTGCTTGATGCGAACGTCAGGCCACTGAGCGGAAACGAACAGGATTTTTGCACCGGAAGACATCAGTTTGCGCTCCCATTCTGGAAAACGAATGTCGTAGCAGATGACGCAGCTCGATTTTATGCCATCGATTTCAAAACTGCTCTCAGAATTTCCCTGAGCGATAAACCGGTCTTCCTGCATGAGTCCAAAAAGATGAACCTTGTCGTATTCGTTGATCAGCTGTCCTTTTCTGTCAAAATCATAAGCGGTGTTCCAAAATTTGCCTTGGCGTTTGACGGCACAAGAGCCTCCGACGATATTGACGTCATGTTTTTTGGCAAATGCAGAAAGGAAATTCTTTGTCCGCTCGCCGTTTTCGTCTGCCAGTTCGTCAAGTTTGTCCAACGCATAGCCTGTATTCCACATTTCTGGCAAAACGATGACGTCCGGATGATTGGCCAGGGCTTTTTGCAGAGCATTTGCCGTTCGTTCATAGTTTTTAGAAACATTTCCATAAGCAATATCGATTTGTGCAATGCTTACTTTCACTTCGAGACCTCATTTCATTCTAATTTATGTAATAATCATAGCATATCAACGTTTCAAAGGAACAATCTTTCTTAAAAAATTTTGAGACAATGGGGACAGAGTGAATAATCTCAAAAAAGCATTGCAAAAAAATTAGAAAAAATGTTGACAATTAATTTTTTTATAAATATAATAGCATTAATCAAACCGACAAAGGGAATAAAGTACAAAGGAGTGGTTGAAATGAATTGTGACATGAATAAAAGACATAAATCGTTTCAGTGCGCTTCGCTATTTGCCCGTCTAATTATTATCAAGGATTCAGGAACGTAAGAATTAAGATTTTTATGTTGCTGAGTCCTTGTTTGAGTGTAGTTGGATGAGGTCTCCCGGGATTAAAAAGCCTTCATCCATTTAGGATGAAGGCTTAATTTTTTTCTTAATCGGCGAGAATCAATATCAGGATCATCAAACGAAGGGATTGGGATTTTTTATGAAAATTAAGAAAATGGCAGGCTTTGCGGCTGCAGCAATGATGTGTTCCGCATTTATGGCAGGATGTACGGTCAAATCAGCAGCTTCCAAAGGAAATCAAGCAGGCGACACGATTAAAATCGGCGTCAACATGGAACTTTCCGGTGCTGCGGCAGGTTATGGCCAACAAGAAAAGAACGGGATTGAATTGGCCGTTCAAGAAATCAATGCAAAAGGCGGCGTCAACGTCAACGGCAAAAAGAAGAAAATCAAAGCAATCTATCGCGATAACAAGAGTTCGACTTCAACCAGCGCTTCCGTTGCGGCTCAATTGACTTCTCAGGACAAGGCTGTCGCATTGATTGGACCGGCAACGACAAATGCCGGCACGGCAACGATTCCAACGGCAAACAAAGCAAACGTGCCATTCCTTTCGGCATCGGCAACGGCACCAGACTTTACGCTTGACAAGAAAGGCAAGGTTCAGCCTTATGTCTTCCGTGCATGCTTTAAAGACGACTACCAAGGGATTACGGCTGCCAAGTTTGCTTACGATACGCTGAAAGCAAAGAAAGTGGCAATTTTGGCAGACAATTCCAGTGATTACGGCACTGGCATCACAAAGGCCTTTAAGAAAGCATTCAAGGGCCAAGTCGTTGCTGCACAGTACTTCCAAGCAGGCGACAAGGACTTCAATTCGATTTTGACGTCCATCAAGAGCAAGAATTTTGATGCGCTTTACATTCCTGCATACTATACGGAATGTGGCACGATCATCAAGCAGGCTCGCGAAGCCGGCATCAAGCAGCCGATTCTGGGGGCTGACGGCATGTCCGACGACAAGATGATCAAGATTGCCGGAAACGCAAATTCATCAGACATTTACTACACGACACCGTTCACGGCTCTTTCGGCCGCAACTAATCCGCTTGTTTCCAAGTTCAACAAGGCATACAATGCAAAATTCGGTGAAGATGCACCGACGTTTGCCGCTTTGGCATATGATTCGGTTTACATGGTCAAGAAAGCCATCGAGACTGAAAAATCAGCTGATTCCGTCAAGATTCGGGAAGGTCTTGCAAAGCTCAAGAACTTCAAGGGCGTTACGGGCAACACGACAATGGATGCCAAGCACAATCCTCAAAAATCGATTACGATTGTTAAGTTGGAAAACGGCAAGTCAGTTAAGGGTTATGTAGTCAAGTAAAAGACGCAGGGCCGCAGGTGAATTTCTTGCGGCCTTTTGTCAATAATTCAGAAATTAGGGAGGAATAGCTGATGTCGACATTTTTGCAACAGCTGATCAACGGCCTTTCTCTCGGAAGCATTTATGCCCTGCTGGCTTTGGGTTATACGATGGTTTACGGGATTATCAAGCTGTTGAATTTTGCTCACGGTGACGTATACATGCTGGGGGCGTTTTTCGGATATTATACGATTAAGTGCTTGCACTTTGGTTTCTTTGGCGCGCTTATCTCATCGATGGTCTTTTGCGCACTGGCCGGTGTTTTGGTTGAAATCATCGCCTATAAGCCACTGTTGAATTCTCCGCGGATTACGATGCTGATCACCGCAATCGGCGTTTCATATTTCCTTGAAAACGGAATGACTTATCTTTTTACTGCGAACACGAGAAACTTTCCGCAGGTAATCAAGCGCGTCTCGTATGATTTGGGACCGGTTCAGGTTTCAAACGTTCAGCTTTTAATTTTTATCACGACGATCATTTTGCTGATTTTGCTTCAGGTGATCGTTCAAAAAACCAAGATGGGTCGTGCCATGAGAGCCATGGCCGTTGATCCTGATGCGGCAGCTTTGATGGGAATCAATGTCAGCGGAACGATTGCATTTACGTTTGCAATCGGTTCAGCGCTTGCGGGCGCTGCCGGTGTTTTGATTGGGATGTACTATAATTCGATTGATCCGATGATGGGACTTACTCCTGGCATCAAAGCCTTCGTTGCGGCTGTTTTGGGCGGCATTGGATCAATTCCCGGCGCCGCAATCGGTGGCATCGTCATTGGTTTCTTGGAAACGATGTTCCAAAGCATCGGTCTTTCAGCATATAAGGATGCGGCCGTATACGCCGTTTTGATCATCATTTTGCTGGTTTTGCCGTCAGGGTTGTTCGGCAAGAGAACGATTGAGAAAGTGTAGGTGATTATCATGAAAGCAAATTTGAAATCAAATCTCAGCTGGCTTTTGCTCATGGTAGTCGGCTTTGTTCTAATCAATTTTTTGGTTGTGATCGGAGTAATCGATTCTTTTACTGAGAATATGCTCGTGACGATCGGAATCAACATCATTTTGGCAGTAGGCTTGAACCTTGTCATCGGTTTTTCAGGTCAATTTTCGCTCGGACACGCTGGATTCATGGCAATCGGCGCATATGCGACAGGAATCATGACGCTTGGAGGTTTTGACAGTTTCGGCGGTTGGATCGTTTCGGTTCTCGTCGGGATGGCGATTGCGGCCGTTGTTGCGATTATCGTCGGAATTCCTTGTTTTAGGCTCAGCGGAGACTACCTTGCGATTGCAACGATGGGTGCGGCTGAAATCGTGCGAATTGTTTTAAATAACATGAAGATTACGAACGGTCCTGCCGGCCTGTTCAATATTCCTCAGTATACGACCTGGCCGCTGGTTTACGTGTTGACTTGTCTGACGACGATCGTAACGGTAAACTTTATTCATAGTCGCGGCGGACGTGCGGTCATGTCTGTTCGTGACAACGAAATTGCCGCAGAAGCAATGGGAATCAACACGACTCGCTGGAAGCTGGCTGCCTTTGTTTTGGGTGCGGTCACGGCCGCCATTGCCGGCTCGCTAAGTGCCAGCTATATTCAGACGATTGCTCCTTCCAATTATGGCATCATGCAGTCCGTTTCGATTTTGATCATCGTTGTTTTAGGCGGAATGGGAAGCATGACCGGGACGTTTGTTGCCGCAGTCGTTTTGGGAATTTTGGACACCGTTTTGCAAAGTTTCGGCGTATTGCGCATGGTGATTTATGCCATTGTTTTGATTTTGATGATGGTCTTCAAGCCAAGCGGCCTGATGGGAACGAACGAATTATCGTTTGCCAGAATCTTCAATCATAAAAAAGCTGACAAAGGGGAGGCGAAGGCATGACGACACCTATTTTGGAAGCAAAGGAACTTACGCAAAAATTTGGTGGCCTGACAGCCGTTGACAACGTCAGTCTTCATGTCGGCGTTGACGAATTGGTTGCTTTGATCGGGCCGAACGGTGCCGGCAAGACGACGCTTTTCAACATGCTGACGGGTGTGAATGCGCCGACTGAAGGAGACGTTTATCTTGCCGGAGAAAAAATTACCGGCAAAAAGGCTTATGCCGTGGCTCAAATGGGAATTTCCAGAACGTTTCAAAATATTCGTCTGTTTTCTGACATGACGGTTTTGGAAAACGTATTGACTGCTTTGACAAATCACTATAAGGAAAGTTTTGTTTCGTCCGTTCTTCGTTTGCCGATCTATTATAAAACAGAAGCTGCAATGAAAGAAGAAGCAATGAAATTATTGAACGATTTTGGGTTGGCTTCTGTGGCCGAAAATCGTGCCGGCAATCTGCCTTACGGTGCTCAGCGCAGGGTTGAAATCGTTCGGGCGCTTGCAACGCGTCCGAAAGTTATCTTCTTGGATGAGCCTGCTGCCGGAATGAATCCGGAAGAAACGGCGGATCTGACTCGTTTGATCAAAAAGATCCAATCAGAATATCATACCGCGGTTTTGCTGATTGAACACGACATGTCGCTTGTCATGAATATCGCAGAGCGAATCTACGTGCTTGATCATGGTCATCTTTTGGCAGAAGGAACGCCAAAGGAAATTCAGGATAATCCTGAAGTTATCAAAGCTTACTTGGGAGGTGACGCTGATGCCGATGCTTGAAGTTAAAAATCTGTCAGTGAATTATGGAGCGATTCAAGCTGTCAGAAACGTCAGCTTTCAAATCAACAAAGGCGAAATAGTGACCTTGATCGGTGCAAACGGTGCCGGAAAATCAACGATTGTCAAAACGATTTCCGGAATTTTAAAGCCTAAGAGCGGTGAACTAGTTTATGAGGGCACTCATCTTGAAAAATTAAAGCCGAATAAAGTCGTGGCGAAGGGCATTTCTCAAGTTCCGGAAGGACGACACGTGTTTGAGGAAATGAACGTTCGCGAAAATCTTTTGATGGGGGCTTACCTGCGCAAGGACAGAGACGGCATCCAAGAAGATTTTGAAAAGATGTATCAGCGCTTTCCCGTCCTAAAGGAACGTGAAAAACAGGACGCTGCTACGCTTTCCGGGGGCGAACAGCAGATGCTCGTAATGGCCAGGGCTTTGATGGCACGTCCCAAGCTGATTTTGTTGGACGAACCTTCAATGGGACTTTCTCCGATTTACATTCAGGAAGTCTTTAAAATCATCGAAACGATTCGTGATCAGGGGACAACTGTTCTTTTGATCGAACAAAATGCCAAACAGGCATTGTCAATTGCCGATCGTGGGTATGTTTTGGCTTCCGGCGAGGTCAAGATGACCGGAACTGGTAAAGATCTGCTTGACGATCCAAGCGTTCAAAAAGCATATTTGGGCGGCTGATTGCAGATTGGTGAAATTGGCAAAAAACTGTGCTTAAAATTTAAAAAACGGATGAGGTTTGGAAAAATATGCCTCAATTGAAAAACCGGATGATTTGCAATCAATTGCAAATCTAATCCGGTTTTTTCGTATATATGACGATCGCCTTCCATGAAAATAGTTTGGAAGTAAATTTGACTGAGAGTGTGGCGCGCTGATTTAGCGAGCACTGCATTTGTTAAAATCACTGCCGTTTACGGACAAATCAGCAAAAAATGGCATTTTGTCCGTAAAATTGAGTGAGATCTTGGTTGAGCAGCACTATTTTTTAAAAGATGTTTTTTTACGTGCAAAAAGGGATGTTGCCTTTAATCGGGGGCTGTCATTTACGGGCAAATCCCAGAAATCGCCGTTTTGCCCGTAACGGGTGACTGGATTTTACGGGCAAATCCCAGAAATCGCCGTTTTGCCCGTAACGGGTGACTGGGTTTTACGGGCAAATCCCAGAAATCGCCGTTTTGCCCGTAACGGGTGACTGGATTTTACGGGCAGATCCCAAGAATCAGCGTTTTGCCCGTAACGGGTGACTGGATTTTACGGGCAAATCCCAGAAATCGCCATTTTGCCCGTAACGGGTGACTGGATTTTACGGGCAGATTCCAGAAATCGTTGTTTTGCCCGTACTTCCGTTTTGGCGCATTGATTGAGCGATGCGAAGCACTGCATTTTTCAAAAAGAGTTTCATGCATCAAAACTAAGAAAATGCCGGACAAACCTGCCAAAAGTCGACAGTATTTGTTAGGCATTTAAATTAATTCAAGAGGGACCTGGGAATTTTTCAAAGGCCTTGAATCAATGGTTAATCAAATCAAAATTCCATTACAATGATCAATCTCATGCTGAACGATTTGAGCATTGAAGTCGTCGAGTTTTTGTCGCTGTTTGGCGAAATTCTCATCCAGATAAGTTACTTCGATATGTTTGAAACGTTTAGCAACGCGTTTTCCTTCAAGGCTCAAGCAACCTTCTTCAGCAGTATAAGGCCCGAATTTCTTGGTTATTTCGGGATTGATCATTAAAACGGGAAAAGGTCCGAAGAAACAGGCAATGATGCGCTTGTTGATACCGATCATATTGGCGGCCATTCCGACGCAGGCATTTTGGTGGGCCTTGAGCGTATCAATCAGATCTGATGCCGTCTGAAGGTCTTTTTTTGAAGCTGTTGTCGATTTTTTGCGGAGAATTCCAACATCCTTGTTGATAGGCTTTATCAAGATAAGATCATCCTTTCTTGTTCAATATGAAAAAAATGTTTGAAATAAAGTTGTTTTTTTTGTTTTTATATACAATTGTTAATTATATGTGACTATACTATAATCTAATAGTGATTGTTGTTAATGTCAATTAGTTGTTTTTTGGGGGGCTTGAGATGATTAAAGCCGGCTTTAAGAGAATGGGGATTCTTTTAGCTGTGATTGTAGCTGTTTTTGCAATGATAAATGGCAGCGCCTTAGCAGATGAGACATCTTCTTCAAACACGGTCGTGTATTCTGCGCTTGAAAATGCGGTTTCTGAAGATGCGCAACAGGAATATCATAACAGGGATGCATATGGCAAAGCATCTGATGAAAAGAAGAAAGCTTTGCAAGATGCAATCGACTATGGAAAGCAGGTTCTTGAAAACAAAGGATCGCAACAAGATGTTGACGTTGCATTGGAACAAATCAATACTTGTCTGAACAATTTGGGAGGAAAACCCGAAAGTTTGCCGCATACAGGGGCGGGCAAATCTAAATCGGGCAAGAAACAAGTCTTGAAATCAGCTGCAAAACCTGCAGCTATATCAAGTGGCAAGTCGGTTTTTAAAATGATTGTTTGGGGAGCCATAACGCTTGGTGCTTTGGGGGTAATTGCTTTCAGCATTATAAAACAGCTTCGCGTGAAAAGGGAATCAAATAATTAGGTAGACGAACGGTTCTGAGGGAGAACGGTTCGTTTTTTATTGTGATTAAGAAATGCTTTCAGAATCTGTTAAGGATTGACTGTCAAAATAAAAGTCGTTATAACTTGCAAGATTGAATGATGGTGTATAAAATACAGTAAAAGAAATATGAGGTTTGAAAAAATGCACAAAGGAAAAATTTTGGTTGTTGAAGATGACAGCGACATCAGAGAAGGCGTCAGGATTCTGCTTGAAAGCGAAGAGTATGAAGTCATCGAAGCCGAAAATGGCGTTGTCGGGCTAAAATTGCTCGATGAGACGATTGATTTGGTTATTTTGGATATCATGATGCCTAAATTGAATGGTCTCAAAGTCTGCGAAGAAATCCGCAAAACTTCCAACGTGCCCGTACTTTTTTTAACTGCAAAGTCACAAGAATCAGATAAGCTGCTTGGATTGATGGTTGGAGGAGACGACTATCTTGCAAAGCCTTTTTCATATGCCGAACTGCTCGGAAGAGTCAAGGCCTTGCTCAGACGTTACCAAGTTTATCAAGGAAAGAGCACGAACGAAAACGAAGTGGAAAAAATTATCGAGATTGGTTCGATCAAACTCAACACTGCATTTAATGAAATCTTTGCGGACGGAAATAAAGTTGAAGTTTCTGATTTGGAGTACAAGATTTTACGTTTGATGATGCAGCATCCGGGCAAGATTTTTTCGACACAAAACATCTATGAAAGCGTTTGGCGCGAACCTTATTTTTATACCTGCGGAAATACGGTAATGGTTCACATCAGAAAGCTGAGGACAAAAATCGAGCCTGATCCTCAAAAACCGCAGTATATCAAGACGGTTTGGGGAAAGGGGTATCGCTTTGAAGATGCGACAGTGGATTAGAAGGCAGCTGGAAAACAGAAAAAACAAAAAAACGACGATTTATATGGAACTGCTTAAACTGTTGATTCTTTCATTTGTCATTTCGTTCGCTTTTTTAATCGTTGTTGACAGAGTAACCGACAATCTTGTTGACGAATATTATGACAGCATTGATTACGAGGAGCGTGAAACGAATCGCTATGCTCGGCAGTTCCAGAATTATATTGAAAAAAAAGATTTGAAGTCGACCGACAAAAAGAAACTTGACAAATGGGTGCTGAAAAAAAGAGTGCTGTTGATTGCAATCTATAAGAAAAACCGCATCGTGTACAATTGCAGCGGCGTCAGTGCCTCTGCGCTTGAAGACCAGGATAATTGGTCGGCCAAGCCGTATAAGCTGAAATTTGCCGATGGCAAGGCCTCGGTATATATTCAAGGTGTTTATTCTTACGAATTGTATTATTATGCCGAAATCTTTTCGATTATTTTGACGTTCATCGTTTTTTTCAGCATCGTCATGATCGGAATCAGGCGCCGGATGAAATATATTCGTCAGCTTAGCAATGACATCAAAATTTTGGAAGCAGGGAACCTCGACTACGAGATTCAAGCCAAAGGCAAAGATGAGCTTTATGAACTGGCGTTAGGACTGGATGACATGCGAAAATCGCTGAAAAAACAGTTTGAAGTCAAAAATGAAGTCATGAAGGCCAATTCGAAGATGGTCACGGAGATGTCGCATGATATCAGGACGCCTTTGACGTCAATCATGCTTTATTCAGAGATTCTTCGTTCTGGAAAATGCAGGGATGAAGACCAGTTTCAAGGCTATCTCGAAAAAATAGACCAAAAGACCAAACAGCTCAAAGTCATGTCTGACAGATTATTTAATTATTCCTTGATCAACGTTGATCAGGAAATTCAGCTTGAAAAGCGCGGTACGCTGGAGCAGATTTTCTTCGATCCGTTGTCTGAGATGTGCGGTTATTTAGAGCAGCAAGGTTATCAGATCAAACCGGTGTTTTTATTTAAAGATACGGAAATAAAAGTTCATGATGCCTATATTTCAAGAATTATCGACAACGTTACTTCAAACATCGTCAAATATGCCGATCCTGAATTTCCAATCATAATTCGTTCTTTGTATGTGGAAGACGATTGCGGCATCGTATTGGAAAACGTCGTTAAGGAACATACCGAAAACGAAGAAAGTACGAAGATCGGTCTTTCGAATATCAAAAAGATGATGGGTAAGATGTGCGGAGAGTGCCGAATAGAAGAAAGAGACGATTTGTTTATAATGACTTTGTTGTTTAAAAAAGAAAAAAAATAGAAGAGGTTGGGAAAATTATCTTTTCTCGAAACCTCTTCTTTTTCTTTGCTTTTTGAAGATTGAACGTCAAATTTATTGATGAATCATCAAAGGAAATTCTGAATTTCAGGGTAAATGGGGAAAATGTTCGATTAAAAGGAAAAAATGTTTAAAATAGATAAAATTATTTTGATTTAAAGAAACTGCACCGGACAAAATAGTTTTGTGATATGCATTTAATGCATAGAATTATTAGCAAATATATTACTAATTTTAGATAATATTCCCGTTTTGTTTTGAATATTTTTGAATGAAAAGTGAATTATTTTTTGCAAGAAGGTTAAAAACAATTAACACGAAACCGATATAGGATAGATGTTGAATAAAGGTGCTTTTATTTGGCAAATTAATTGATATGGAGTTATAAATATGCATGAAGATGTTAAAAGAATACGCTTTCGTTTGATAGGGCTGGCAATCATCGTCGTAACGTTGCTGCAGCTTTTGCTGATTGCTCTTAATCGAGTTGCAATTGTTGAAAACGAATGGAATCGACTTGAAAATTATGCCTGGAATGTCAAGATTAAAAGCATCGACTATAACGTCAAGGACGGTAAGACGATCATTTCGATCGATAAGAACAAGGCTGACATGATGCAAAGCGAAGCTAACGGCGTGTCATTGGGGATAGTGCAACGAAAGGAAAAATATAATGAAACGCTGTTTGATGGGTTCGACGCAAAAGATAAGCAAAAAATTCTTGACGGAAAATTTGTCAGGAAAACGAGCTTGGCAGATGACCGGCATATTTTTAAGCTGTATCAGCCGTTGTACAGCCTTAAGGGCGATGTAATCGGAATCATCAGCGCAAGGGATCAATCCGGATATTATGACGAACTTTTAGGTGAGATAATTTTGAACATATTCAAAGTTGATTTTACGGCGATCTTTATTTTCGGAATCGTTTTTGCAGTATACGTTCAAAAAAAGAAGGCACGAACCAGAAAATTTCAATATTTGCACTAAATTCCTTGTAGTTTTGGGGATGTCATGGAATTTTTTACATATTTAAAATGTTTGATGTATCAAACATTTTGATAATTTATGGCGATGAAACATTGAAGAAAACGTTTTCTTTAATGTTTTTTTAATAAAAGCATTTATTATGAAGAGTAAAAATATTATACTAGAGTTGTATTCAATTATAAAGATCAATTTGTGGATAGAAAGAGATGGATTTGTTTATGGCTGAAGAAAATACACAAGCTGCAGAGATGGTAAATGGATTAATCAAGCGTTCACAACATGCTCAAGCAATTTTATCAACGTTTACTCAGGAACAAGTTGACAAAATTTGTGAGGCAATCGCAAAAGCCGGTAAAGAACACGCTCAAGAACTTGCGCAGGCTGCCGTTCAAGAAACGCGTCGTGGCGTCGTGGCTGATAAGGTTACGAAGAATATTTTTGCCAGCGAATGCATTTGGGAAAGCTTAAAGGATGTAAAGACAGTCGGCGTCGTCAGCGAAGACGAAGACAAAGGTCTTGTTTCAATCGCTGAACCAATGGGCGTCATTGCCGGCGTGACACCGGTGACGAACCCGACCTCAACCGTCATTTTCAAATCTATGATTGCTCTTAAGACACGCAATACGATTGTCTTTGGGTTCCATCCGCAGGCTCAAAAGAGCTGCGTAATGGCAGGAAAGTTGGTTGAAGCTGCTGCTGAGGCTGCAGGTGCGCCAAAAGACAGCATTTTATGGATTGAAGAACCTAGTCTTGAAGCAACGACGGCTTTGATGCATAATCCAAACGTCAGCTTGATTCTCGCAACGGGCGGTCCAAGCATGGTCAGTGCCGCATATTCTTCCGGTAAGCCTGCTTTGGGTGTCGGCCCCGGCAACGGTCCGGCTTATGTTGCCGAAAGTGCAAACGTTACAAAAGCAATCGATGACATCGTGACGTCAAAGACCTTTGACAACGGCATGATTTGTGCTTCAGAAAATTCAATCGTCGTTGATGCTTCAATCTATGATGAGGTCAAGAAATTGCTCAAGGGTCATGGAGCATACTTCTTGAACGATGAACAAGTGCCTGAATTCAGCAAGGCATTTATCGATGAAAAGCGCGGCACTGTTCGCGGTATGTTGGCCGGCAAGAGCGCCAAGGAAATCGCAACGTTGTGCAGCCTTGAAGTTCCGGCTGACACGCGCATCATCGTTGCAGAACTTGACGGAGTCGGCAGAGAATACCCGCTTTCAGCTGAAAAGCTGTCACCTGTTTTGAGCATGTACAAGGCAAAAGATGCCAAGGAAGCATTCTTCATTTGTCAGCAATTGCTTGATTACGGCGGACGCGGTCATACTGCTGCCATTCATTCCGAAGATCATAACCTGATCGTTAAATTTGCCATCGAAATGACGGCTTGCCGCATCCTGGTCAACACGCCGTCAGCACTTGGTGGCGTTGGC
>Ga0256405_10007374_pt1 | contig 16655 bp, 10 predicted proteins | sample RumenRJG_02DNA_FD_189096 | JGI IMG/M metagenome (GOLD analysis project Ga0256405, IMG submission 189096) | Bovine rumen microbial communities from Lethbridge, Alberta, Canada - RJG_02 | ecosystem: Host-associated > Mammals > Digestive system > Stomach > Rumen | place: Canada: Alberta...
TATTGCACAGGCAGGGCATGCCTGGATAGCGCGCCTAGCGAACAAACAAGAAGCGAAAGCTTCGAAGTAGTCGGCAACGCGAACCCGTCGAATCCCCATATAGGAAACTATATGGGGCGGTAGGAATTCCCTTGCTTTAGCAAGGGGAGGATGTCAAGTGTAATTGAACTAAATATCGCTTGTAATTTACTATTTGTATTGGCTTTACTTGTTTTGACTATAGACTGTAAATTAAGCTTTTAGATGTTTGCTGCAACCAAAATAATTAAAGACTGCTTTAGTGGCAGTAATGAAAAGTACCGTTCAGATATTGATGGCTTACGTGCCTTAGCATGTTTAGCTGTAGTTTTATATCACGCCTTTCCTGATAGCCTAAAAGGTGGATTTACAGGCGTAGATATTTTCTTTGTTATCTCAGGTTTTTTAATCTCTTCAATTTTATATAGAAATCTCTTTGTAAAGACTCAAGGAAAGATTGATATTGTAGATTTCTATATAAGACGTGTAAGACGTATTTTTCCAGCTTTAATTGCAGTTTTAATCTTTGTTTTAGTAATTGGCTATTTAGTTTTATTACCTAATGAGTATGAAAGAGTAGGCAAGCATGTCTTAGGTGGTTCTACTTATATCTCAAACTTCATGTTGTATTTTGAAAGTGGAGATTACTTTAATGTAGAGTCAAATCAAAAGCCATTACTTCACTTATGGTCATTAGGTGTTGAGGAGCAGTTCTACTTAATCTTTCCTATATTTTTGTGGGGATTGTATAAGCTTAAATTAAACTTCTTAGTAAGTTTAATCATCTTTTGTTTAATTTCCTTTGTAGTAAATGTCTACTTTGTAAAGACAGGCAATGGCTCTTACTCTTTCTACATGCCATGGACAAGATTTTGGGAATTAAGCTTTGGTAGTGTTTTAGCTTACATCTGTATGTTTAAGCAAAATGCTGTCGCTAAATTTCAAACTCCTAAAGTTGCGAATGTATTAAGCATTTTAGGAGTCGCTTTGATTATTTATGGTTATCTTACTATCAATAGTTCACCCAAATTTCCGGGAAGCCGTGCTTTAACTCCTGTCATCGGTGCAATTTTTGTGATCGCAGCAGGACAAAACACTTTTATCAATAAGAAGATCTTATCAAGTAAGCTCTTTATCTTCTTTGGTCTAATAAGTTATCCATTATATTTGTGGCACTGGCCATTACTTTCAATTGCTAATATTTGCAATGGTCAATTACCTGATACCTATATAAGAGTTGCAATTGTTCTTTTATCAATAATTTTAGCAACTTTAACCTTCTACTTTATTGAGCCACCACTGCGTTATGGAGTAGCACCTAAACTTAAGGCTTTATCATTATTTTTAGTGTTGCTTGCTATTGGTATTCTAGGTTTTGTGTTTACACAAAAATTTAGTAGTACAACCTATGCTTATAAGAATAATGTGGCGTTTATGGGGACTGTTAAGAGTCTTGATTTGCCTAAATATGAGCGCAATTGCCAAGAGGTACTGCCTAATTGGACGATTACTAATCGCAACGACAATCACTGCTATTTTGAAAAAAATTCAGATCTAAACGATATCGCGATTATTGGTGACTCTCACTCTTTTGCTTTGTTTATATCTTTAGTTGATAGTTTTAATGGGGCGCACTCTGTAATTGCACTTCCAGCTAGTTGGCAAGCTCCACTTTTAGGTATTTCTATGCATGATCCTAATGCGTGGCGTCAAGATCTCTACAAGACAATTGAAGATGGTTATGATTATATTTTAAATAGTCCTAATATTAAGTTAGTTATCATGGCACATTATCCAAATGGTAATGAGTATGATGTACAAAATGATAAGTTGTCGTCTTTTGATGCTGTATATCAAGGTGCAATCAGGACTTTTAAAAAGCTTCAAGATAGCGGTAAAAAGGTAATAGTATATATTGACCATCCAAGTTTACCCTACAAACCACAAATGTATCGAGGAGAGCTACTTAAAGCAATATTTGAGGTTAAATACTCTTTTGATAAAAAATATTTTACTGAAGATAGTGGCAGAAACAATTATTATAATGCCGTAAAAAAGGCTGCTTTAAACTTTGATAATGTAAGTTTCGTTGAGACTTACGACAAGTTTTGTGATGATAAAAAATGCTATAGCACCTCTAATAGAAGTAATGATGGAAAAAGTCTTTATGAAGATGATAACCATTTAAATAACATTGGTGCAAAGCTTGTGGTAAAGGATTTACAAAAGGCAATTTCTAAAGCTTTTAATCAGTAAAAATTTGCTTTTTTGTCATTACACAGAATTGCTTTATAAATTTTTATATTTACTCTAGAAATTAATATAAGAAAAAGATTTAATGTTAGTTGCAACCAAACTTATAAAAGACTGCTTTAGTGGCAGTAATGAAAAGTACCGTTCAGATATTGATGGCTTACGTGCCTTAGCATGTTTAGCTGTAGTTTTATATCACGCCTTTCCTGATAGCCTAAAAGGTGGATTTACAGGCGTAGATATTTTCTTTGTTATCTCAGGTTTTTTAATCTCTTCAATTTTATATAGAAATCTCTTTGTAAAGACTCAAGGAAAGATTGATATTGTAGATTTCTATATAAGACGTGTAAGACGTATTTTTCCAGCTTTAATTGCAGTTTTAATCTTTGTTTTAGTAATTGGCTATTTAGTTTTATTACCTAATGAGTATGAAAGAGTAGGCAAGCATGTCTTAGGTGGTTCTACTTATATCTCAAACTTCATGTTGTATTTTGAAAGTGGAGATTACTTTAATGTAGAGTCAAATCAAAAGCCATTACTTCACTTATGGTCATTAGGTGTTGAGGAGCAGTTCTACTTAATCTTTCCTATATTTTTGTGGGGATTGTATAAGCTTAAATTAAACTTCTTAGTAAGTTTAATCATCTTTTGTTTAATTTCCTTTGTAGTAAATGTCTACTTTGTAAAGACAGGCAATGGCTCTTACTCTTTCTACATGCCATGGACAAGATTTTGGGAATTAAGCTTTGGTAGTGTTTTAGCTTACATCTGTATGTTTAAGCAAAATGCTGTCGCTAAATTTCAAACTCCTAAAGTTGCGAATGTATTAAGCATTTTAGGTGTAATTTTAATCATAACAGGATATGTGGTTTTAAGAAGTTCTGGTAAGTTCCCAGGCTTTAAAGCTTTGATGCCAGTAATGGGGGCTGTTTTAATTATCGCAGCAGGACCAAACTCTTTTATCAACAAAAAGATCTTATCAAGTAAGCTCTTTATCTTCTTTGGACTAATTAGTTATCCATTATATTTGTGGCACTGGCCACTGTTATCCTTTGCTTATACTTGTAGTGGCATGTTACCAGATGGCTCAATTAGAGTTATTTGTGTAGTAGCTTCAATTATTCTTGCAACTTTAACCTTCTACTTTATTGAGCCACCACTGCGTTATGGCGCAGCTCCTAAGCTTAAAGCTATATCCTTGTTTGTAGTCTTATTAGCATTAGGTGGTATTGGATCTGTAATCTATGCTAAAGCAATTACACCATATACATATACTGTAACAAATGATAAGCAAGCTAAAGGTTATGTGGTTATTGACGATTTAGTGGTAATTAACGCTGATAAGTTAGCTAATCCAAAAGATAACATCGAAAAGTGTAAAGTAGCATTTACTAATTGGACCTCAAAAGGCCTTAATGATTTACCTTGTTTATTTAGTCTTGATAACGGTCACAATGATATTGCCTTAATTGGTGATTCTCATGCAGCCGAGCTTGGTCCTAGCTTAATGACCTTACTTCAGAGTGAACACTCTTTAATATGTCTTCCAACTTCAGCTCAAGCTCCTCTTATCAATATTGGCGCACGCTTTGAGTCATTACGAGATTTATATAAGAATATCGTCAGAGGCTATGACTATATCTTATCTCATGATGAAATTAAGGTAGTAATTCTAGCTCACTACCCATCAGGTATAGAGTTTGATGTAGAAAATGAAGAGTTATCAAGTTTTGATGCTATCTATCAAGGTGCTTTAAGAACCTTTAAGAAACTTAAAGATAGTGGCAAACAAGTAATTGTAGTAGTAGATCATCCAAGTTTGCCATACGTCCCTTATCAAAGAACAAATAATGCTTTAAGAAATTATCTAAACAATCGCTTTAGCTTTGAACGTTCTTATTTTGATGATGAAAGCTCAAGAAATGAGTACGATCAAGCTATAGCAACTGCTGCTCGTGATTTTGATAATGTAACTATTGTGGATACCGCATCGCTATTCTGTTCACAAGATAAATGCTACAGCAAGATCCCTTGGGCTGAGAACGGTAAAGATGTATTTAGAGATTTAAATCATATCAACTCTAATGGTGCTGATGTGGTGGCAAAATATCTAAAAGATAGTATTGATAAGGCTTTTTAAGGTAAATCCTAGTAAAGACATAGTAAAGTCTTTAAAGAGAGCATTAAATGGGACTTTTTAGTTTTTTTAAGAGTAAATCAACATCAAGTATAGGTGTTGATAATGCTCAAAAAAGTCCTATTGATGAGCAAGAGAGCTTAAATGTTGCTAGTGACAATGTGCTAACAGAAGAGTGCAAAGTTATCACATCCTCAGGGGCTACTATCTTTAAAGTTCAATCTATTGATGATTTAATTTTCAAAAACAGACTTTTAATTGAGGAGTTACAACTTCACTTAAAATTCTTTGAAGAGGATTTTATAAGGGTAGTCAATCCTTTAATTATAAAGCTTGCTAGAATTTGCTCAATAGCTCCTGCCTCACAGGCTCTGCATGATCATGAACGCGGAGGCTTGTTTAAACACAGCCTTTTTGTAGCGGTCAAATCATTAGAGACTTTAGAAACTTCCCATGTTTTTGACAAGTTTCAATTATCCCCAAGTGAGCATCAATTTTTAAAATTATCATTTGTGGTAATTGCTTTTGTCCATGATCTTGCTAAATTAGACACTGATTTAAGAATTTCAACTTTAGGCGATAAGTACACCTTTAATTATAAAAATGAGATCTTCCTTGATGACTTTATAAAAAAGCATCAAGCTACGGCTTTAAAAGTACGTTTCGTCCCAGGTCGACATCAAGTTCACAACTCAAAGTTTTTCACATCTTTAAAGCTCTTTTTCAAAGACTCAAAAGCCTTTATTGATGTGCTTACGCAAAATCCAAAGTTAAAACCTTTGTGGTATAACTTTTTAAAAGGAGATGCAAAATCTTTATTTTTAAAGCACTTACGTGTCGCTGATATCTATGCTTGTAAAGCAAGTATCAATACTTACAACTCAATGTATGAAATTGGCAATTATCTAAAAAGCCTTTTCTATACTCAAACTATTGATTTGAGCTTACCTGGCTTTTATAAGCTCAAAGGTGGCTATTTCATAGAGCATTGCTCAGAAGCCTATAAGACAATTTTAGAGCATTTTGATAATTACTTTATCTTACTTGATGAGGTAAAAGAATTTAAGCCAAATACTAGACTTAGCTTTAAGCATTACTGTCTAACCTCAGAGCAATTAAAAGATGAAGATGCCAATAGTAATGTTTATCATGATTATAATCATCACTATATTGGTTTAAATAAATCTATTACTAATCGTGAGCCATTTTTTAGAGCTCTTACTAATACCAATTTTTTAATAATATCAGCCTACAAAATGTCATGTGCCTACAGAGCTATACTCAAAGATGGCGTTGTTACCATTGTCTATGGCTTTGTGATTAAACTTGATGATGAATGTGATGTAAATGAATTAGGTTTTGACATTAAGGTACAGCCTATAACAGAAAGACCTCAATCCAATTCTGATATACCAGATATGTCTTTATATTGCATAGTAGGCGAATACTTTGATGCTGATTTAAAGAAGGTTATAACTTATCTTGAGAAAAAGTTTATCAACGCTGAAAAGAAGAAAGGCTATCGCATTACCTCTTTTAAGTTAAAGTCTCAAATTTCTAAAATTGAGTTTAACCAAAGTCTAGATGATCTTGAAACTGCAATTTCACTTATTGATTTAGATTCGGTGGTGGTTTCTGATTTTTCTCTTGAACGCGAGCTTGATAGTAAAGATAGAACCAAAATAAAGCAACGCCTTAAAAGAGAACATCAGCGAGAGTTAAAACAACAAATGGCAGAAAATGACTTATATCAAGAGCAGTTGGCTAAATCGCTAAATGAAGATGATATGGATTTCTACTAAATGGCACTAAATTTGCTTATAAAATCTTAAAAGTTGTATTGTCAGTATTTTGGGCAATTATTGCCACTTGTGTTAAATTTTTGTTGACCTAAACCTATATTTTTGAAAATTAACGTAAAGTAGCCTTATTAAGTTTAGGAAGTCTTACGTTAAAAGTTTTGGATTTGAAGCGCTGTGTAGATTTTATCATTATGAAGAATCGTATGATTAAAACTTTAGTTGTGGCTATATCCTGTGCCATTGCATCGGTATCTGTATTTACAGGTATTGCTAATGCTCAGATTAGATATCAAGCTAATATCTCACCTGAGGCTAAAAAGCTCTGGACAACTGATAGTAATCGCTTAAAGTGCTCACTATTATTTAGTGTACCTGATTATGGTATTGTCAACTTTATGACCTATTCAGGTAAGACTCTTCGTTCTAATATGACGGTCCATCCAAAGTTAGGTATAGCTGATGACTCTGTAATGAGATTTATTGCGACAAAACCAGAGTGGCAGTCAGTCTCTAATGAAAAACTATTAGGAAAGATAAAGTTATTCCCAGGCTTTAATCCATATGTGGGACCTACTTTGTCTTGGAAAATACTGTCAGAGCTTAGCCATGGCAATCAGATCTTAATGCCATATACAGATAAGAAACTAGCAGCAGGACAGAATATTATTCCAACCTTATCACCATTAGGCTTTAAAAAGGCCTATCGTGATTATCTAAGCTGTCAAGAACAGTTAATTAGGGTAAACTTCAATGACATTCGTATGATGCCATTAGTCTTCAAACTACGTGAGCATAATTTAACTGAGAAGTCATTAAATTTACTTCATGAACAGCTAGAGTACTTAAAGCTTGATAAGAATATTACTAAGATCACTATTAGAGCTTATGCTTATGATATGAGTAAGGGACCTGATAATGTATCTTTAGCTAAAGATCGTGCAGAGATGCTTAAAAAGGCTTACACTGATATTGGTATAAGTGAAGATTTAATTGAAATTGTGCCATTTAATGCCTTAACTTTAAATACCAAAGCTGAAAATCCAATTATTGATGAGTCTGTCAAATCACGTAATGCCTTAATTACCGTAGATAGAGATAATGCACTTATCAATAAGGATTTAGAGGCTAATACCCCGGATGTGGGTACGGATGTGATGTAAAGAACCTATTATGAAGAGCAATTACAAAAAGAAAAAACAAAGCAGATTTAGTGAGTATGTATCTATTCACAAGATACCTATTCTCATTGGTGTTTTGTGTACTCTTTTTGCCGTCGGCTCTGGTCTTTTAGGCTATGGTGCTAAACAATACATTGATTCTAATCGTCAAACCTATGTGGTGGCTGCAGTTAAATCTATGCAAGATGGTAACTTCCACAAGGCTCAAACTTTCTTCATGCAGTCTTTAAAAAATAACGCAGTAGAAGCTTATCCATTTTTAGCTTGGATTGCAGCTAAGTCTGGTAACTTTTTTAAAGCTCTAGATTATTGTCGTAAGGCAGCAGATGAAGATCCTGATTCTACAGCCTGTTACGAGATCATGGGGGATTTGGCACTTTTAGGCTATGGTAATGCGCAAGGTGCTGGCTCTGCTTTATATTACTTTGATGAATACTTAAAAGAGCATAAAGATTTAGATGAAGATTCTTTAAACGCTTTAAAACTTAAGATTTATGAAGATGCAGTGATGTACTGCACGAATAACCGTGATTATGTGCGAATGGTTAATGAGGCGGCAGCTTTAGGCTCTTCAATGTCCTTAATGTTTAGAGGCGATATTGAGTTTTTAGGCACAGAGCATGATATCTCACCAAGAAGTGCTAAAAAGTCCTGGGAAAATGCGAAAGCTCAAGGGGAGATTGAGGCGATTACCCGTTTAGCTACTTTATATTTCTATGGCTATGGTATAAATCGTAATATCACGAGAGCTCTACAGCTTTATGAAGATGCCTCAGAAAAAGGTGATCCGGTTGCAAGTTACTCACTTGCCTTAATTAGATTTAGACAAGGAGGAAACACTGCATACAACAAGGGCATGAAGTTACTCAGAATCGCTGCAAAGCGTGATTATGGCCCTGCTTTAACCGCTGTAGGTGTGATGGCATTATCACAGAACATTAAGTCTAAAAAGATTATTTATGCTGCAGCTGATATCTTTAAACAAGCCTATGAGTGTGGTGATTCAACAGGTGGTATTTTATATGCCATTATGACTATGAATGGCGATGGTGTAGCTCTTGATAAAACCAAAGCTTTTTCAATTTTGTATGATATTAAAAGTCGTGGGCTTAATAATGTAGGAGATTTGTTAAATTTCTTTAACTATCATCCAAACTTAAATACTAAAAAGTTATTTAGTCAGGCAATTGAGCTATGTCGTGCCATGTACTTAGGTGATGTGGTATTTAAAGTAGGTGCGCCTGAGGCTCCTAAATATCATGAAAGAAATCCTGATTCATCTGTTAACTACTACACAGAGATGAGTAAAGATCCTTTAATTAAGGCTGAGGATAAATCTTTACTTGGTAAAAACTTTGTGACAACTTTAGATAAATCTGAAGATATCACTATTGAAGGTGAGAAGATCTTATATCCAAAGTTATATGAGATTTTAGAAGTGTATAACCCAACCACTGGTGCGCGTAACTTTGTGCCTGATATTGTTTTAAAGATTGATGCATCAATTCCACAGCTACCAAGGGATTATGATAAGTTTAAGCTTGATTTAAAGCCTATTGAGGATATGCTTTAATATTTGTTCTATAAACAAAACTATAACTTGAAGAAGTCATTGTGCCAGCATAAAACTTATAAAAGGTAGAGCTCATCTTTGTGGTACAATAAGACCTAGTTTCAGCAAAGCTAGCTATTTGTTGGCAAGGCTTTGTTCATTTTGTCACGACTTATCAAATAAAGAATGTCAAATCAAAAAATTCCTCCAGTTTTATACATTGTTATTCCTTGCTATAACGAAGAAAAGGTCCTTCCAATCACCGTTGATTTATTTTTAAATCAACTTAACTTATTGATTGACAAAAAAAAGATAGACAACAGTTCAAGAATAATGTTTGTGAATGATGGTTCTAAGGACAATACTTGGAGCATCATTAAAGAGCTATCAAGTAGAAATCCTCCAATTTTAGGTATCACTTTATCTCGTAACCGTGGTCATCAAAATGCACTACTAGCTGGCTTAATGGAAGCAAAGTCTCGTGCCGATATTACTATCTCTATTGACTGTGACGGACAAGATGACATCACGGTCATGGAGAATATGGTTGACGAGTACCATAAAGGCAATGAGATTGTTTATGGGGTTAGGAACAATCGTGATACTGATACTTTCTTTAAGAAGTTCACAGCAGAGTCTTTTTATAAGCTTTTAAGTGTGATGGGCTGTGAGGTGGTATTCAACCATGCAGACTATCGTTTAATTAGCTCAAAAGTTTTAAATGAGTTATCTAACTTTAAAGAAGTAAATCTATTTCTACGTGGCTTAATTCCATTACTTGGTTTTAAATCAACTAAGGTTTTCTATAAGCGCAATGAGAGAATGGCAGGTGACAGTCACTATCCTTTGAAGAAGATGCTGTCATTTAGTATTGATGGTATTACTTCTCTTTCTGTAAAGCCAATTATGTATATCTCTATGTCTGGCCTTGTAATCAGTCTAATTGGCATTATAGGTATTTTATATGCTTTAATTTCTTTTGCCTTTGGAACTACTATCTCTGGTTGGACCTCAATGCTGTGCTTAATTTGTTTCTTAGGAGGCTTTCAGATCTTATCAATTGGTGTGATTGGCACTTATATAGGTAAGATTTACCTAGAGTCTAAGCATCGTCCAAGATTTATTGTCTCAGAAAGAACATTTGAGAAATAGATTACAAGCTTCTAATATTGAGTTTAATTTTATGAATTTACCATTTGCAAAAATCTGCATTACTAAAAATTATGGCAACTATCTAGCCTATCTTTTTGTCTTTGTTGTGATGTTAATTCTCAACATCAAGACACCATTAGTTGCTGATGACTATAGCTTTTCCTTAGTATCTGTATCTAGTGGTGAGAGAATTACTAGTATTTCTCAAATCTATGATTCATTAGTGCATCTTTACTTTAATTGGACAGGAAGAGTAATTTTATTTAGTTTAACTGAATTTTTCTTAATGTATGACAAGATCTTTTTCTCTATTTTTAATACATTTGTCTTTATTATCTTAATTTATTACATTTTAAAGCTAGCATGTGTTTCTCATACAGATGATGCTAAAAATGGCGAGAACTTAGTTAGCTACAGTTATACACAAGTTAAGCCTTTACATATTCTTTTAGTTTTTGCTTTTTTACTCCTTTTTACACCTGAGTTTGGTCAAGATATCTTTTGGATAACCGGTAGTTTTAATTACTTGGTGCCAACTACTTTCTTACTGTTTTTATTTGATAAATTAGTAAGCTTTGATAAGGTCAAAGTAAGTTTTAAAATTTGTTTGCTAAGTCCTTTATTCTTCATTGGTGGAGCTTTTTTTGAGGGGATTGGGGCAACCTTATTAGCAATGCAGGTACTACTGGGTATCAAGCAGTATTTGACATTTAAAAAGGTATCTGTTTTCTACCTATTATCATTTGTATTTAGTGTAGCGGGGTGCCTATTTTTAGTTTTAGCTCCTGGTAACTTTCAAAGACTTAAAGCCTCAAAAGAGCTAGCTGGTGGGGATATTGATAGAGTAGGTCAGATCATTGATACCTTCTTTAAGATTTTAGGCTGGTATTTTGATGTAAGCTATCTTTTAATCCCTGCAATCTTTATTGTGCTGTGTATTTGCCTTAAGAAAACTTTCTTTAAGCAAAAGAGTGTTGCAACCATTTCTATTTATGGGCTATTAATTCTAGCCTCAACTTTCTGCTATACAGTAGCACCAGAACTTCCAAGTAGAGTGCAGTTTTTAGGTACAGTTATTGCCTTAATTTTATCAATGTACTTCATTGTACACTTAAAGCAGGTATTTAAAGAGACTGTTACTAAATGTATTAAGATTTTTATAGCTGTAGGTTGCATCGTGGTTGTTGCGGTGTCATACCGTCTTGCTTATAGGGATAATCGCTTATATTTACATTCTTTTGCAAGTATCGATAAGTCAATTGAAGAGCAAATGTCTGTTGATCCTAGCAATGTAAAACTTGATTTATGTTTGTTACATGTTTCAAAGAGTAAATTTTCTGCATCACACTTGCTTATTCCATCAGAATCAAAATACAATCAATGGATCTTTGATGCTTATTTTGCTTACAAGAATTATAAGAAAGTAAAGTTGATAGACTGCAAATATAATAAGTGAAGATGCTTTTTTCTAAAAATATTATTGACCATTTATTTTGCTTAATTTGCTATAATTGCAACGTTTTTATCTAAGCTAATTATTTAAGAGTTTTATGAGTAAAAATTACCAAATTATCAAACTAGATAAAGTAGACGAAAAAGTTAATACTAGTTTTATTCGTGGCTATAAAACATTTTGGATGTTTTTTAAGCCTTATGCCTTGTGGGGCGTACTAGGAATTATTTTAACAATTCCTGTAGGTGCATTAGATGCTGTTGTTGCATCTTTCCTAAAACCTTTTATGGATCAGGTAATGGTTGAGCAGAATGCTGATTTTGCACACAAAGTTCCTTACTATATTATTGGTTTTACATTGCTCCAAGGTATTTTTATCTATGCCTCTAATTTAGTTAATGCTTATGTAGCTTCAAAAGTATCAATGGATATGAAGCTGACTCTATTTAAAAAGATGCTTAACTGCGAATCAGCAATGTTTGATAAAAACACTACTGGTGGTTTTGCAATGAGATTCTCTGGAGATGCCGATGCCGCAACTGGTGGCTTGATTGCAAATATTAAACTTTTCTTACAAAAGTTCTTCTCATCAGCAGCCCTAGTATGTGTGCTTTTATACAATTCATGGGAGCTCTCTTTTATTGCCCTTGGTGTATTGTTGTTCCTTATCCTTCCAATGAAGATTGTTCGTAAGAGAATTAAGCAAATCACTCTAAGAACTTTAAGCAAGAATGCTAAGATGGGCACTGCCTACATGGAAACCATCGGTGGCATTAAGATCATTAAATCTTTTAATCTTCAAAACAGCATTTTTGAAAAATATCAAAAGAATTTCTATGATTTATTTATTTTAGGTATGAAAGTAACCCGTGATACTAATTGGCTTGCTCCATTTATGCATTTGGTTACAGCTTGTGGTGTCGCAGGAGTTTTGTTCTTTGGTTTGCATTTAATTGAAATTGGTTCAATTACCCCTGGTGCTTTTGTTGCTTTCTTAGCTGCACTTATCATGCTTTACACCCCAATTAAGAGTATTGGTAATAACTATATTGCTGTTCAAAGCTCTTTACTAGCCTTAGATCGTGTCAAAGAGGTTTTAGATTTAGATTCATTTGAGTCTAATGATGGTAATGGCAAGAAAAAGCTAGAAGGCTTTAAAGATAAGATTGAATTTAAAAACGTTAAGTTCTCTTATGACGGTGAGAGATTTGTTTTAAACGGTATTAATCTTGAGATCCCTTGTGGTAAGAAGATTGCCTTAGTTGGTAACTCCGGTGGTGGTAAATCAACTGTTTGCTCACTAATTCCTCGTTTGTACGAGATCGACTCAGGTGAGATTGATATTGATGGTAATAATATTACTGACTACTCTTTATCATCTTTAAGATCCCAAATCTCAATGGTCTTCCAAGATAACTTCTTATTTGATGGCACTATTAAAGAGAATCTTCTTTACGGTAAGGAAGATGCTACTGATGAAGAAATCCAAAAAGCTGTAAAAGAAGCCTTTTTAGATGAATTTATTGATAACTTGCCAGAAGGTATAGAAACAATTATTGGTGAACGTGGTTTGTTACTTTCAGGCGGTCAAAAGCAACGCTTGGCTATTGCTCGTGCAATTTTAAAAGATGCTCCTATTGCAATTTTAGATGAGGCAACATCTGCGTTAGATAATCGTTCAGAGAAAGTTGTTCAAGCAGCTCTTGATAAGTTAATGGTAGGTCGCACCACAATTGTTATTGCCCATAGACTTTCAACTGTTATGGATGCTGATGAAATTTTAGTTATCAATGATGGTCAAATTGTAGAAAAAGGCAATCATCAAGAGCTTCTTGCTAAAAACGGTGCTTATGCAACTTTATATAAGTCTCAGTTTTCAAAAAATAAAGAACATAAGAACGATGAAAACGAAGGTTCAGAGCAAGATAATGCTTAATAAGCACTTTTACGCATAATCAGATATATAAGGATAATATAGGATCATCATAAATGCTTGAGCGACTCATTAAGTACGTACCAATCAAAAGCGTTAGACATCATTTGAAAGCTAATTATATAGATGTACCTCTACAACAAGAAATCGCTAAGCATTTAGATGAAACTTATGTAAAGCCTTTCATTAAAGATAAATACCAAAGTGTGGTTGATAACTACAATAATCATGCTTTTGATAACACTTCATTATTTGTCGATACCAAAGAGAACAGAGAACTAATTGGTAAGAATATCATTTGGCAGTACTGGGGCACTGGTGTTGAGACTGCTCCTGTTATTGTTCAAAAGTGTATTGCGTCAGTCAAAAGGTTTAAAGGTGATTACATTCATATCATTTTAACTGACGATACTATTGGAAATTACCTAAAATTTCCTGATTACATTCAAGAAAAGCTATCTACTGGTCAAAACTTTAAGATTGCGCATTATGCAGACTTACTTCGACTTGCATTATTGTCAATCTATGGTGGTGTGTGGTTAGATGCAACTGTCTTAATGACTCGTGAGCTTGATTCACAACTTTACGATCAAAAGTTTTTCTCATATCAACGTGATTCTTCCTTAGATGAAGAAACCAAAAAGAAGTTTGAAAAGAGTAACTACATTTACTTTAACTTTAATCCTAATAATAGAGTTCGCTTTTTAAGCTCTATCTTAGAGTCAAAGCCAAATCATCCAATCATCGTTGCACTTCGTGAGATGATGTTTGACTATTGGAAACAAGAGTCGTCATTCCCTCAGTACTTTGTATTCCAGATATTATTTAACACTTTAGTAAGCCATGAAGAATTTGCTAAATACAACTGCAAGTTAGTATCTGATACCTTACCTCATGAGCTTGCATTAGTTATTAAAGACAAGTTTAAGCAAGATACCTGGAATAAGATCTGTAAAGATAGTTGTGTGCATAAGCTAACCTATTTTAAAAAGTATCGTAAAGACTCATATTGTGCGCATATTAAAGGGGAGTTTCCTTACTTTATAAAGCCTAATGTTGTACATGATGATATAACCTTCTGTACTATGTGCTTTAACTTAAAGAAAGAAAGCTTTAGCAACCATATTGAGTCAAAGTCTAACTACTCATACTACTTAGATTCTTTATTAGCACTATGCAAAAGATATCCAAAGCTTGTGATTTGGTGTGACAAAGAATCCTCTGATGTCTTAGAGCAAGAGGGCATTGTTTGTCAAAAGAAAGTGTTAGAGCTTAATGAATTACCTCATTTTGATAAGTATGATGAGTACTTAGGCTATCTAAAGGCAATGGCTAAAAAGGTCAAAGATGAGAACATCTTTACTCCATTATTAACTAATGCAGATCCTGAGAAATTATTAAAGTACATCTTAATCTTCCACACCAAAATTGAGCTTATCAAGTGGGCAAAGGATAACAATCAATATAACTCAAAGTATTTCTTTTGGATTGATGCAGGTACCTGTAATCCAGTGTATTACAAGTTTTGGAAATCATTTAATGGCACTATTGATGTTCAAACTGATAAGCTAAAGTGTGCAATTAACTCTGATTGGAAAGATTTAGATAAAGGATTAAAATCAGTAAGCTACTTTGATATTGCAGCATGTACTAAGCCTATTGAGATCTTAGATCCAATGTTTGTGATAAATAAAGATATTGTCGATAAAGTTTATGATGCTTATCAGTCTACTTTTAAGATGATGACTGAGCAAAAGCTTATTTGTCATGGTCAGGCTATATTTACCGCTATGGCTAAGTATGGTTATAAAGATTTATTTGAGTTAAAGCCAACTCGTGTGTATCGAGATGTGATGAGCTTGGTCTGCACAAAATAACATTATTTGGAGATATCAAAAAATATGCTTAAAGCCACCCAAATGATAAATACCTGTTTTCAAGGCTCAAACTCAAAGTACCGCTCGGATATTGATGGTCTACGTGCTCTAGCCTGTCTTGCGGTAGTTTTTTATCATGCTTTTACTGAGAGTATAAAAGGTGGCTTTACAGGTGTTGATATCTTCTTTGTCATCTCAGGCTTTTTAATCTCCTCAATTCTTTATAGAAACTTATATAACACTGATAATCCAGGTCATGTAAACATTGTAGATTTCTATATACGACGTGTAAGAAGAATCTTTCCTGCTTTAATTGCAGTTTTAGTTTTTTTACTTGCTGTAGGTTGGGTAGTATTACTTCCTGATGAATATCAAAGACTAGGAAAACATGTCTTAGGTGGTTCTACCTATATCTCTAATTTCATGTTGTATTTTGAAAGTGGAGATTACTTTAATGTAGAGTCAAATTTAAAGCCATTACTTCACTTATGGTCATTAGGTGTTGAAGAGCAGTTCTACTTAATCTTTCCAATCTTTTTATGGGTACTATATAAGTTAAGAATAAACTTTTTAGTAAGTCTAGTTGTTTTTACAGTTATTTCATTTGCAGTAAACTACTATTTTGTAAAGATTGGCAATGGAACATACTCTTTCTATATGCCATGGACTAGATTTTGGGAGTTAAGTTTTGGTAGTGTATTAGCTTACATTACTATGTTTAAGTCAAACTTAACATCTAAGCTTCAATCAACGAAAATAGCCAATATCCTAAGTATCTTAGGTGTAGTTTTAATTGTTATTGGTTATATTTCTATTCCAAGTTCTCCAAAGTTCCCAGGTTCTCGTGCTTTAACTCCTGTACTTGGTGCCTTGCTTGTAATTGCAGCAGGTCATGAGGCTTTTATCAATAAAAAGATACTATCTAGTAAGCTTTTTATCTTCTTTGGTTTAATTAGCTATCCATTATACCTTTGGCACTGGCCATTGTTATCTCTTGCTTATATCTGCAATGGACAAATACCAGATGCTTACATAAGAGCTATCTGTGTAGTCTTAGCCATTTTTTTATCAATTCTTACTTTCTACTTTATCAATAAGCGCACGTAAAACACCGTCGTTTACGGCGGTGATATAAGTGCGCGGTAAAATAATTTGACAACTCTGTCGTAAGATTATAATATAACAGTTATGCATGCAGAAGTAATCTCGATTAGCAGTCAACATCTAGATACACCTACCCTTCATAAATTTTGTACAAAGGGCAGGCGTATACGTAATGGTGCTAACTACATCAAAAGAA
>Ga0256405_10007376_pt1 | contig 16654 bp, 9 predicted proteins | sample RumenRJG_02DNA_FD_189096 | JGI IMG/M metagenome (GOLD analysis project Ga0256405, IMG submission 189096) | Bovine rumen microbial communities from Lethbridge, Alberta, Canada - RJG_02 | ecosystem: Host-associated > Mammals > Digestive system > Stomach > Rumen | place: Canada: Alberta | collected...
AAGTTTACTTCCCTCTTATTTCATCACATAAATCACATGATAATTACCTGATTGTAACTCCTCAAAATTATGATGAGTACAACGTGGTTCGATGAAGGCATCTTGTAATTTAGTGATAGATGCATCTGAAATCAGTACGGTTTCCTGATTCTGTAAAAGTAACTCATTGCGATCATCGTAAGCATTCTTGTGATTAACTGTGATCGTTTCTGTGTTATCTCTTACCAAGATACCATCCGGAGTATAAGCATCCAAAATGATACCATTTTCCCATACACTCACCTTACGACGGCAAATGTGTAGCGTAGGAGTTTTTACCCAGATCACAAAACAACTATGTGAAGGATCAGTTAATTTCTTAGTACATTCATCATGGATGTATTCACATACATCTGACGTTGTATAAGAAATCTCCGACGTAGTATCCACTGCCGCACTCATATAAGCACGCCAAGCTAAGGCACGTTCTAACGGATGAGTGTTCAACGTTACTTTAAAGGTATAATCACCAGTAACTTCGATATCGTCTGGCCAAATCGGAATACCACAGAGTACTGGGATAGGTCGATACTGTGATAGTGAGAACTGTTTCGAAGTAAACGTTAAAGCAGTGTGTAATGAGATCTTCTTATTCGTGATGGTAGTGACATTAGTTTCCTTACTTACTGTAGTATTGTGCACCAACGTCGATACCGTGATATCACCGATATAACCAAAATCTAATAACTCTACTTCAGGAGTAACATGAGTGCCACTCTGCCAGCACATCTTAGCACCATCCAGCGCATAAAGCTTACCTGAGATCGTACTAAAATAAGGACGACACACGATGCCATTCACTACTGGGATACAACGATGTAAATCAGGATAAGTAGAACTACCTTTCTGGATATCGATCTGTAGATCTGCTAATTTCCAGCGATAAGCAAACAAACCCGCTAATTCGGAAATATGATCAGCGTAAGTTACATCGAAGGTATTTAAGGTGTTCATCACATCCCAGGTGATGATAGGATCACGAGGTGTTACCTTACCTTTTTCATAACCAGGGATGGTTGCAGCATACCCTTGAACTAGTTCTTGAGTCAATACAGCTGATACTTTAGCCCAGGTATCTCGGTCTTCCATATCCTTATCCATGATCAATTCAGAATAATCGATGTCATGGTTGGTTAAGTTCACTGTATCTTTAACGGAAATATAAAAATGAGTATTAACCTCAGCCAACTGCTGTAACTCATGTGGCGTGATTTCATCAGTATCGTACGGTGTAACCGTAACTGCACTGACTACATAAATACGTATAACGTTATACATGTGGTACCCCTTGGTGCACCGTGATTCTAGAAACTATAGCATGCCGGGCTAGCTAAAAATAAAAATATAGAGATCAAGAAGTATACCTTCCCCGTATGGAAGGTATACTTCAGTAACGTTAATTTTATTTAGACGAACGCACTAGACTTACTGAGGGTTGGCCACAGCAGCACCAGTAGCAGTGAAGTTAGAGGTGTTGTTGCCTAAATCAGCGTAGTCTCTAGCACCGCTAGGAGTCTTAGGCGTGAACTGGGTGATAGAACCATCAACAGGAGTCTGTTTCTTAGAAGGACCAGCTTCATATTCCAGACCGCCCATTGAACGGATCTCCTGCTGGATAGCTTCATCAGCTACCACAGAACCAGTAAGACCAGGCAGAGCGTTGTTGTAGTTGATGCGATGTAACTCTAACATCTTAGCAACACGATAGCCTAACTCGCGAGTGTTCTCGTTGTGCTGTACCAGACCAGTGAAGTTGATAGTACGCTCTTTAACCGTAGTCTGGTTCAGAGTACGTTCGAAACCGATTTCACCGATGTTGGTAGGGAACATATTTGCGATCACACATGCGTCGTAAATACGATCAGGGATACCTGAAGGATCGTACTGGATGAACAGCATACTCATAGAGTAAGCACTCATGTACCAACCAGGGATACCTGCATGACCGTTATCGCTGTTATCAACCTGAGCTGGTAATAAGCTCATATTGGTATCAGGATGCTGGATGTCGAACATCCAAGTACGGAACAGATTGTAGATCGGCATACCAGGATACTCTTTGAAAGTAGCACTTGGAGTAACCTCAGAACGGCTAGTACGAGTAGGAACTTTCAGATTCTGTCCATCATGTCCGACGATCACATCTTCAGTACCAAGTTCATAAGAGAAATCGATACCAGTGATAGACTGAGCATGAGTTTCCATTACAGAACGTAACATTTCCTGTAAGTTAGGCCAACGATCCCACATAGAAGGAACAGTTAACACTACACCTACAACTGGGTTAAATACAGCAGGAGTTGCACCATCGAGTTTGGTGAAACGGATGCCGGTACCTACCTGACCAGAACGGGCAAGATTAGCAACCTGAGCACGAGGAGAAACACCTAAAGAGGTGACACCCTGCAGGATGCTATCAGACATATATCTCGACTGAACCGGGGTAGCGATGTTGTCACTTGAAACAGCCATTTACTAAGCCTCCTCAGTAGCAGTAGGATCAAAACCATTGCGGTAGCATTCGATATCGATCTTCCATACACGCTGTTGTGGATTACCCCACAGCTTGATCGTAGCATGAGAGATATAACCGATTGCTGCCTCTTCCTCAGACTGACTGAATTCTACCGAGAAACGGAAGAAACCATTCAGCATTGCTGACAAGTCGTTGCTTAATGCAGCGGTAGCACGTGCAGCTAAACGAGAGAACTCGATCTCGAGACCAACGAAACGAGACCAGTTGTAACGAGCTAAGTGCTTAGCATAGATAACGCAGTCAGTGAAGAGAGCATTAGCCAGCACAGAAGTATCGTAACGATAAACTGTGCGCATAGCAGGCCAGTGAATACCAGTCATATCAAAGTACTGGAAGTAGTTCAAGCCGCTATCCCAAGAACGCTGTTTGTGATCGGCGTCGCAAGGAGTCCAGTTCCACTCTTTGAAGATACTGATTTCTGAATTAGGTAAACCAGCAGCCTGACCCTGGATCGCACCAGTGCTCTGCCACTGTGACTTCTTCAGCATCACATCTAAAGTAGAAGGGATGATACCACGATAGTTGCTATCGGCTATATAACCAGCCTGCTGATAGATTTCAGCTCTGCAGCACTCAGTACCCTTGATCGTTGACTCAGGCTGGAGTAAGCAAGCAGCGTACAGTGAAGAACCAGTTGAGTAGTCCTCAGCCTTAGTATTGAAACGACCTAAGTTAGCGTTCTGAGTAGCTAAGATAACCTTGAAGGCATCATGCTTGCCTAAGAACTGGATGAAAGCTTTCTTAGTTTCGATAGAAACACCAGTATCAACGATATCCGTAAATGGATAACGAGGCTGGTCTAACAGCTCAGGGTAAACTAAGTCTTTCAGATACTGACGAGTTAATGCTTCGATACCAGCATCAGAGATATCACCATCGGCACCACCTGCTAAGTACAGGATACGAGTAGAGTTCAGAGCGATCGCGTCATCGTCTTCTGACATGACAACGTGAGGCATAGGAACGCCTTCGATGTTGTAAGCCTCAGTGAGGTTAACCAGGAATGGATCATCAGCGATAGTATCGTCATCAGGTTCCACTGCCTGAATAGCAGCACCAACGGTCTTAACGTTATCTGAGTACAGATGCATCTCGTAAGGAAGATCTTCATAGTAATTCTCAATGATGTCATTGAAGCTTACATTACGATCAGTACGAGTATCAGTCTGATCAGGCTTAGCTACGAATGATTCAGTGTTATCCTGGAAGGTAGACTGGATAGCAGAAACAGTGTCCTGACCATAAGTCTTCTTCACACCACCGAAGGTGTAAGGGATAGAACCAACATTGTTAGCTAAGGTATCATCGATATCGTCTAAGTCCACATAGAACTTGATACCAGTATCGTTAGCGAAAGCACCTACTGAAGTTGCCTTAGCAGCTAAAATAGGATAAACGGTGTATGCATTTTCACCAGTACCGTAAGTAACAGGGTGCAGATTCTTGATGGTCTCAGTGCCAGTTAAGGTACGAGTAGTCCACTTTAATTCTACACCAGCCTCAGTAACCTGAGCACCAGAAGAAGCATCCACTACTGGGATCTTAGCGCCAGTATCAGCATCTAATTTGAACTGACCGGCGGCGTCACGTTCATACTGAGGAACCTGAACATTCTTCACAGTAAGTTCAAGTACCATAGAGCCATAAGTAGCATCAGAAGAAGCCATACGAGTAATGAAGGCTCCCTGACGGGCGAACAGCTGATTCAGATATAAAGCTTCACGAGAGAAATACTCGGTGTTCATATCGAAAGTGCCCTCACCGAAAGTATCTTTAGCTTCAGTATAAGAGGTAACATAGACAGGAACGCCTACTGGACCTTGCTGACAACGCATAAAGAAGATCGGTAAGAACAGTGGCAACTGTTCACGCACAAGTGGAGTGTAGATTGACTTATCAATAACACTCGTTTCCCAATGCGGATAAGTATAAGTTTTTGCCATAGTTGTAAACCTTTAATGATAAAGATTAAGTTACGAAATAACGACGTCAAAGTGCTATGCTATAGGCCTTTTTATAGGCACTTAAGCATTATATTCACGGGAGAAAAATAGCTATGAAGCGAAAGTTTTTTGACACCAGTTTTGCGCAAAGTGCAGGGTTAAAAACGCAAATACCTCGTGTTCTGAAATTCATCGTTAGTAACCAGAACACTGCTCTTTCCGAAGCGGAATTAGTAGCACTGATTCAACCTATACGTACGATTCTAAAAACCCCTATGGCCGAGTTCTTCGATCGCCTTTTAGCAACCGGTTCACTCTATAACTTTGTAGCTATTAGCGCTGTCAACCAGCAAATAGACATTCCGGAATTAGTTTCAACGTCAAGTATAACCTTGGATCTCAAAGAGATCGACACACATGGTTCATTACGTTCTCTGAGGGATTTCACTGATAAAGTATTAGTTGATACAACTGCTACTTTACGTCAGGACCATTCCTACGGAAATTATTACGTAAATGCGGTGGATACCTTCCAGAGTCTGTTCGTACGTGGTCAAATGATTGCCGCATACAACGACGTTCCAGTGTGGATCACTCCATATGTAGCCGAGTACATTTTGAAAACCTATAGCATGATTTTATCAGGCATTATTACGAGGTACTATAATCTTTCTTTACCTGAGATGATGAAAGTAGGTATGTTCTGTGCTTACTTCTTTGCTCAGCGATTATTCGACACTCTTCCTGGTACCACACCTGATGCTTTCTTCAAATGCACTTGGTTAGGTGGTCAAAATGAGTTGCGTGAATTTGCTGCGCAATATGGTGCTACAGAATTTAATCACGATATTGAGTTGACTGAACTAGCAGAGATCTTATCTAGGAATATCAACGCTCGTATGAATTCCTTCAATGCTAATGTTCTCTTCACTATGTGTGGTAGTTTAGGACCAGATGTCTTAAGTTCTCGTATCGCTTTAGAGTATCCACCATACTGGTTATTTACTTTATTACAAGCACTGAGTGGTGCTAAGATCCCGATGATCTATCAGTTGAACAATCAACGTTTAACTCAAGATGGTCGTACTAAGTTCCTCAATCAACTCATGAGTGCTAATACCTTATTTTCTAGTACTAGGAGATAAGTTACTATGACAACGTCAACTGCTCAGATACAACAGCGTTGTATCGAAGCCATCAATACCTTTTTATTTGATAAAGTATGGAACGAACCAGTGAGTGAATATCGCTCCAATATTCGTCCTTCTTTAATCAAACCTAGATCTTGTTCAGGTAGCTTTGCTGTTTTTGATGCGAATATCAAATTACCTACCACCAACGAACCTTATTTCGTGTGGAGTATCGGTACTGAAGACAGCAACTTAGGACTGAACTTAGAATCACAAGTGTGGTATGATACTGCTACGATCTGTAATGACTATCGTACTTTGATTCACATGTACGGTATCAACGGTCACATGTTCGCTAAAAGTGCAGTATTTTTAAGATTTAATAAATCTCGTACTGCTATCTTTATCGCTGTGAAGAAAGAGAATGTACTCGACTGTATCACGTTAAATGAATTACACGATGTCTTCCTCACTTTCTATTTCGATAGCGATTGTCCTAATCCTATTTATATCAGTAGTTTTAAAGTAACTACGCTCTCTTTACGTAATACTTACAACACTTATGTCAATAATGTTCTGAAGTATATGACAGATAAGAGTCAGTTACAAGTTTACTGTGACGGAATTGAAATTACTGATCCAGATAATTCTCCTAGCTTCACCGTAGGTTCCTATTACGATTTTATCGTTGATACTAACGTAATATTCGCTTTCGATGTAAATGTTACTTCTGATAACGATAATCCTGTCTATCTCTCTACTCGAGATAAGTTATGGAAACAGTTGGTTCATATTCCTAAAGCTTTAAATACCGACAATAATGTTATCACTCATAACACTTGTGATTTCTTTATACGTAAAGCTTTAAGTGACGATACTTACGGATTATACTTACATCGTGCAGCTGACCAAGCTGTAACCCAAGTAACTCATAATGACTTCGGTATACCTTTATATATACTCGATGCTTATCGAGATTATTTACAAGATCAACATATCACGATTCACGGTGTGGCTAGACTACATGACAAGAACAACGTATTACTGCGTGATGCTTCTTATATCGATCTGTTATATAGCGATAAACACAGTGATGCTGATATCGTTAAGATTTTGTGTGGTAAAGGTCCTAGTCAGATCCCATGGTGGACTGCAGCTAACTTAGAACAATCTTCTTATCTGCAGATGTTGTTCGATACCCCTAATCAGGCTACCGCCGAGAACATGCAAGAGTTCGTAGATGCTTTAGGTTACTATCAGATCGTTAACTTACTCTGCCAACGTATCGTCGATACTACGATCACAGATGCATTCTCCGGTGAGTTAACCTTCCAATTACCTACACTGTACTTAGGTAAGCAGTGTTATCCGATCGTTTATCTGAATGGCAAAGCCTTACAGCGTCAATACGTAATGTATACGAATAACGCAGATAGTACGATAACCATCGGTATCGATGAAAAGATCGTTACTACTCCAGGTGATAAATTAACTGTGATGTTCTATATCACTGGTGATAACACGATCTATGAGTTCTCACCTACAGAAGCTAATTTAACCATCACTGTTCCTTATACTTCAGTTTCAGTATACCGTAAGGAATATCTAGAAACCTCATTACAAGGTGTCAGTGAAACTTCTAATTATTCTTACGTAGAGTGTGGTGCTGGTAGCAACATTTACGTCGCTGTAATCGATGAAAAAGCTGGTACTACTAAGCTTACCTTCAACTATCGTTTAGCTGGTAAAACTTTCATCATCCAGAATAACTATTGTACTTATCACAGTGCTATCAATTTAGATAGTTATACTGCAGATGGTAAGACACTTTGTGTGCCTATCACCGCAAGTATCTACGGTGACGTTGATACTACTTATCCTTTACTAAGTTTCCGTAATATTTCTGTTTACTTAAATGGAAATTATCTGGTAAAAGATATGGACTATTTCATCAACGATGTTACTGATGCGGATGGTAATATCGGTATCCGTGAGTTAGTCGTCCAGACGATGGATTACTTCACTGAAGGTAGTTCCACGATCCTGGAAGTGATAGTCAATATGGCAGAAATAGAAGATATCTCCAATGGTATCGAAGTGAATGATAAACTTTATGATACCACTCCGGTTAACCTCTATTTCTCCAATATCTCCGCTGCTCACGTTAACGGTAAACTAGTACGTGATGGTACCTTTAAAGGTGTCTACTTAGAATTACCAAAAGGTAAATATCCAGTTGGTAGTAAGTGGGAAATCCAAACTTCAGTACCTTCAGTTATCAGTGATTTCATTAACCAGTATAGCACGAATGATGAAGCTAACCGCATCAAAATCATGAGTGAATATTTCTACGATCTTAATGAAGAATTACCTGATACGGTAGTGATGGAAAGTGCACATCGTTTATACAGTGTGCTGTTAAATAACTTCATCTACGATGTTCTGCATAAGAAGATCTCAGTCGGTGCTGATCCGGATGAAAACCGTATCAACGATATCATGAAACCATATCTCTATCTTAAGAATATGGATCTGGTATATAAGGAAAGGTTCCCAGACTTCGTGGATTTCTATCCACAATACGTAACCTATGAAATCCCTACGGAATACCGTGAGATCATCGAACGTTTCGTTAAACTTTATATGCCAGCTAACCAGAGTAGTACACGTAAAGTGGTCTATACGAACTCATAAAAAGTAAGGTGTTAATGTAATTATGGCTGATACTCAAACAACTGTAACCCTTAATGGGACTACTGTAATCATTTACAGTACTTCAGAAAGAGGTGTGTACTACATCGATGAAATCTTCGATAGTACTAACCCGAAAACTGGTAAATATTTTCCTGCACTCTACTCTGTCATCATCAAAGCTGATGGTAGCTTGTGGTATGTCAGTGCACGTAATACTGCCAGTTATGACATCACTTTAAAACCATGTAACTGGATCGTTACTGACGACGATGATACTACTCAGGTAGTATCTTACGGTAACGATAAGTTCTGTCTCTATCAGGATACACGTGTTAATCCGTTTAAGTTAGTAGCTGATGCTAAGCTGCTCTTCTACGGGAATAACTTAGTCGAGTATACCTTATCCCGCACCACCACTAATGGTGATGAGGAAATGGTATCTATGTATTACGATGCGGCAGGTAACTTCGTTTCCAATCGTATTCCTTTAGCTTCTATCTCCAGTGATAAACCTAATTATAAGTTCCCTACTAACTGTCATACTACCACGTCACTTACTGAAGGTGAATCAGTAACTTTACGTGTGTATAACAATTTAGGTAACCAAGCTGCAGAGATCGTACTCTTCGTCCGTAATGCAGTATGGTTAAATGACTTAAATAGTTCTACGAATCCGATCGTACGACTAGATGCAGAAGCTTCTCAGATGCGTGGTGATGATTTCTTCGTTTATGAAAAACAAGATCCATCACACATCAATATCCGTCCATATTTAGTCTATGCTGATGGTACTACGAAGTATTTAGATGTGGATAATGCACAGTGCTTCCTATACGGATTAGAATACTTCACTCCTAGCTATCCAGGCTACGGTCAGACATTGATCATCAAGTATTTCTTATCTGCTAGAGAAACTACCACTTCTGTTACTGCTAAGGAAACGAGATTCCTCACCTGTGAGAAGAAGTTGATCGTCTTACAGAAGGTAGAGCAGTATAGTGTTAAGATCTCAGTCTTACCTAAGTTCGATATCGTATCTTCATCTTGGAAACTCAGATTCTTCGCTTATACTACGGATCGTAATCATACCTACGATGTTACCGACTATGTAACTATCAGTGAAGAACATCCTTTCGATGGTAGTAATTTGGCTTGGGGTACTGAACAGCACGTATCATTCAGTTATGACTTACAAGAAGTCTTCAATGTTGATGATGAAGTTATCGGTGCTCAGGATATTTGGATCACCACGTGGAATCCAGAAACTGCATATGCTCGTTATACCTTCCGTGATAGTGATAGAACTTCTACGGTTTATGGTGTGGAGAGCAGTGTAACTCGTCGTCCAGTATTGTGCTACGATAGTTCAGAAAAACGTTACTTCATTCCTACTTCGATCTTTAAGAATTGGGATGCTGTAGTAGAAGCTTTCTATACCTTTGCAGTACCTCCATATGACGCTATCTCTGAAACTAAGGCTCCTACTCCAACTCACTTCATCTTACGTGATGTGGATAACGGCCAGATGATTATAGGTGGTGCCATCAGTGCTGCTAACTATGGACAAGCTACTAACTGTATCGTGGGAACTTCCCTACTTCCTGGTCAGACTGTGGTAGTAGAGTTCTTACGTCAGGAAACGGATTCTTCTGATTACAAGATCCTGTATGGTGTGCCTGTAGATGTGATCGCTGGTACTTACAATACTGAAGCTAATTAAAGTACTCTTACGGGGAGTGTCTATATCTAAGATAGACACTCTCTAGTTATAATAGGTAATATCTTTTATGACTGACATCATTTCCCAAGAAAGCTTAGCTATCCATGATTGGTGGCGTAGCCCTAAATTTGATTATTACTTTATCGATCCAGAAGAAGATTATTTCTCGTTACGTTCTAAGACTTCACTAAATCCTAATAATCGTGATTTAGTAGGTGCGATCCGCACTCTATTCTTAACTGAATTTTTAGCAGGTAAGACTAGATTAGGTCCGCTGGATGAAGAAACGAAAACTGTTTACACCCGTGATAAAATTGAGTTACGTGAAGCTTATACGATCCGTCATTTTGTTTTAAATGGTGTCGCTGATTTCCGTGGTACGAGTGATCGTAGGTGGTATAACTTCTTTGGTGGGGAAGACTATTGCTGTACCCCTAAATGGGTAAATTTCCCTTCATCAGACTCCGAATTTACGGCAACTAAACAAGAACTTTTGCAGAGAGCAGGTATCGTGATTAAAAACGCTGCTGATCGTAAGTTGATACCACGCGATGAAGAACTCAACGCTATCGCTCAGCAATATCAAGAGTTACAAGAAACTCTACATCCGAAACGTATCGAAGATAAAAATCGTTACATTGCTTTCATCAGCGGTAATAGTAAGTTCTTACCTGTAGTAATACGAGGTAATACTACATTCCGCAAATATGGCATCTTTAACGGTAGTAATTATAAGCTTGCAGAACATTATCGTCTCGACAACGATGTGTATAATTGTTCTGTGATCACTTACATTCCTTAAAAATATAAGTTCACTAGGAACTCTCTGTATAAGAGAGTTCCTAGCGTTATATGTATTTTAAGCTTCGGTAATGATACCACTAGAGGTGATTTCAAAAGTACTGTCTAGTGAAACACCAGAACGACTTAATGAAATACCTGAGTAGCACAGATGCTGGAATAACTGAGTATAGATCGCTTCAGTATAATCGATACTTACATTCTGAGATGAAGTACCAGTAACGATCTTATCCACACCAGTGAAGAAACCGATCTCAGAAATACGAGCATAACGAGTATCACCGTTATAAGCAACGTTGATATACTCTAATACTTCATCCGCACTTAAAGCTACCTTAGCGGTATTATAAGCTACAACTGAAGAAGTACTTGAAGTTACAGTTGTGTTCGTAGAAGGTTTAACTGGAGTAGGAGAAAGATAAGAACTATCTAACTCATAAGCTTCCTCTAAACCAGTTAAAGGATTGATGCGCTTGAACTTGATAGCATCACCGAATTCCAACACCTTCAGATAGTAGAGGAAATACTCTACACCGTTGATCGTCTTACGCTGACGGAGACGATAGTTAACGCGTTCAGAATCGCTAAGATCTTCATCCACTGGAACACAACGGATCGGAATGAACTGATAGAGATTCATATTAGAACGAGAAGGATTATAAGCAGAAACTAAGATATCGTCATCCGCATTATAACAACCTTTGATACCCACACCAAAATAACGTAATTTAGGTAAGGTAGAGAAGGTTTCATTTGGGAAAATATTTAGGTGATTATTTAACGTGAACTCACGTTCCTCAACGAACGAAACGGGTAACAACGTTGAGAGACCTAATTTAGATCCGAGTAATGTCGTGACGTCAAAACTATCACTGATAACTGATTCCATTTAAGATTTACTCCCTGTATTTATAGAAGTGTGATTAAAATGCAACTTAAGGTTCAACGTAATTACTTGTTCGTCTAGATCAAGTGCATGATGAATTACTGAATGAGCTGGGTAGTTAAGAGTTAAGGTATGTGATGATTTATAATCAACATAGATTTTACAACCGCTGTCGACAGCCATCTTACTCCGTTTCACACCATAATCGAAAGTCTTATCACGGATGCCTAAATCTACTGCATCTTTGTGCTTGTATTTAAAGCGTTCCATGATCATATTCCATACCATCGAGTATGTGTATTTAGTTTGAGTATTGAATACTGCATCAGGATCGTATACTTTCATATAACGATTAACATCACGTTCCGTATCCAAATACGTAACATTATAACTACACAGTTTGATAAACAAATCACGAACCGAAGTATAGATCGAATCCATATTCATTACAGAACCGATATCGTCTTCCAAACCTGCATTATTCGTAGGGAACAGTGCCGTATAAGCAGCTTTAGCTAAGAGTGCGTAAGCTTCACTACGATCGCTGTCGGCATGTCTCTCTAATGAGTTAACGATATTGGAAATATTTTCATTACGTGCGATCCAACCAGAGAAGGTAGTAGCTGTGGTACCCCAGGTTAAACTGAGACACTCATTAACCGTAGTATCGTCTAACCAGGCTTGTACTGCTTCATGATAGATATATGAAGAACTATTCTCCATATGGTTCAAGATCGTTACTAACGCACGATAGTTGTGTGCTAAGTACTGTAAGAATTCTACCTGTGAGGTCCACGTCTCATCCGACCAAGTAACCAAGTTATACATCTTGTTAAGATCTAACCAAGCATCCATGCGGTACATCACGTGGTGATAACCGATCTTTTCACGGATCTCATTGATAGGATCCCAAGGTTTAAAGATACGATAGACAGTATAACGATTAGGTAACTTATCTGGTAACTGACCTATGGCACGATAGAGCGACCAATTCCACAATAGAATTGCATCTTCTAAGGCTAACGATATCTTGTCTCCAGACTCTGGATCAACCATAGTTACTAAGAAGGAACAACGATTGTGATGGAAACAAGTCATCAAACCGCCAAGAAAGGAATTTGCCATCAACTGCATCGTGGCAGTATTGACTGAATCCTTCTTAAATTCTAGGAACTTAGTTGGTAAGATATTCATATTCTGCTGAGCTAAATTTAACTCAGTTTCGTCGATGTATTCTGAACTATTGCGATCCTCTAAGTCCAAATTAACCAGACGTTGATTTAAAGTAGCGAACGATTCCGTTTTCTCTTCTTTATTGGTCAAGATACTGAATGACTTAAACTCAGGGTTAGTGATACAATCATTCCAACGGGAACCAGTTTCCTGATACATATTCTTATATAACAAAGAAACTGCAATATCACCTAAGAGATTTTCCGCTAACTTCGTTAAGTTACTTGTCTTACCTTTATTCCTCAGAATGTAATTGATATTACGGTATAACCATAATGCTTGTTTATTTGACAAAGCATCACGGTAATCACCTAAACCTTTAGATCTTAAGTATTGCCAGATATGGAAAGTATGTGCTGCACTAGTACGGATGTTTAAGAATCTAGCAGTTAATAAAACTAAAGGTAGCAATTGCCACAGCATACACCAGAAGGTAGTAGCATACATATCTTCATAAGCGAATTCTTCCACCCACCAACGAGTACGTACTTCCGCTAAGAAATCATTCAGCGTCTTAATTAACGACTCACGTTCATTCACATCCAGTAAAGATGAATCGTATGCTAATAAAGATAAATTAGGTGCGTCTATCGCGGTTTGGATATCGCTAACGGGATATGCTATGGATTTTATAAGTCCGATCTGATTACCATATTTTTCCTCTAAATTCGTATACTCTTGATTGGGTATACGATACAGAGCTGCGGTCTTAGGATATTTCGTTTTGAGGTCTTTATCGAACAGAACTTGTCGTTCCAATTCTACAGAATAAACTGTCATGACCTCATCTTTCGAACTATACTCACCGCATAAATTTATGTAGTACGGATTCCATTTACCATTTGGATCGTCAAGACCATATGTTTCCATATAGTCCTGGCCCATGAGATAAGCAAATGGTGTAAATTTGATAGTTACTGTTCTCAGAAAATTAAATATTTCTTTGCGGTAAACTTCGATTTGACCAGCCATGAAAGTCATCTCTCAAAAATAAATAAGGTGTAACCTAAATGCCAGAAACAACTAAAGTTACAGGAAACGTATTAAAGTCGCTGCTCGGTATGAGCGCGACCAAACATGCAAATCCTGATGCATCCCCAGACAATGTTACTTTTGTCAACAGATTTTCTAAGTCTGAAATAACGGCTGCGTTAAAACAACTTTATATAAAACCTGAGTTAGAAAAGTCCGATTTCTCGGCGCCAGGAATCATATCATATCTCAAGCCTACCCACCAAGAAATCGGGCAAAAACGGCTAGATATTGAGAAAATGAGAGCGTTAGCTCCTGAGATCGAACAGTCGAAAATTTTAGTCTCCAGTTCCATCATGAGTCCTAACGATTTACAGGATGGTGAGTTCTTATTTAGTTTTGACAACGTGTCTGGTATTTGTGACGATCCAGATTTAAGTAAAGAAGTAGCTAAACTTTATAGTGACTTCTTTAATGGTACTTTACAACTTGGTATCAAGTCTTATGATTGGATCGGTGATATCCAGTACGGTGGTGGAGCTAAACCTATTTTGATCTTACCTATCGCTACTCAATCAGCTTTACGTGCTCGTACCACGGAAGATGTTTTGCGTGATATGCGGGAAATTAATAGTACTCCTGGTTTTGCTTCTTTCGAATCATTCCTGCAGAAATACGATAAAAATGACGATTACTTCTGGTCAGGCAAACCTATCACCTGGAAAGATGCTTTCGCTGGTAAAAATGAAAGTACCTTATTAAGTGATATGGTACCACAGATGGAAAGTTTCGGTGTTACTATTCCTGACGCTTTTAAAACAACTACAACTCGTGGTAGAAATAATAACCGAATGGATAAACAGTATCAGTTGGGATTAGAATCCATGATCGTTAATCTCCGTACTCGTTTAGAGGAAGGTGATGTTATCCGTGTTTCAGAAAATCCAGAGATCTTACGTTTTAATACGGAGAAGAAACTCATCGACAAGCATGAAGCTTTACGTCGTATGAAAGCTAAGTATCAAGTTAATGAACGTGATACTCCTCCTATCGAAGAGCTGGTAACTTTAGACGAGAATCCGGAAGGTTTTGTTAATACCAGTCATCCTACTATCATCGAGTTACCAGTAGAATCAGTGATACCGATCATCGTACCTGGTGCTCCAAGTGAACATCTAGGTTATTTCGTTCTGATAGATGAACACGGTCAGCCACTCACTATCGAGCATAGTGGTATGGCTAACACCAGTACCGGTTGTACTCCAGGTAGTGCTAGTGCCGCTTATGAAGCTTTATTCGGTAGCGGTTGTTGTTCTGCTAAATATTTCGGTGGTCAGCAGACTGCTCAGAATGCTGGTAATATGATTTTCCAGCACTTAGTGGATAACTATATCCGTGCTCGTATTAAAGGTATCTTCAATCGCGATGATTTCTCTTTAGAACGTTTTAATGCTATCAGTTCCTTACTGTTCTATAGAACTCTAGAACGTAAACACACTACCTTGGTATTTGTACCTAAGTTATTGCTGAAGTATTTCGCTTTTGCTTATCGTGAGAATGGTAGTGGTGCTTCTAAGTTAGATGAGATCCAGTTCTTACTCAGTATGAGAACTACTTTCATCATTGCGAATTTGATGGCTATGGCACGTGATGCAGTAGAACATCGTAAAGTTACGTTTAATGTTACCGATGAAAACGCTAACATTGAAGGTATCATGGATGATATCGCTAATGTGTTCAATGCTAAGATGAAGTTAAATGGTAGTATCGATCCTTCGGAAATTATGCGAGATATGTATACTAACTCATTAACTATCGTTCCTGGTAAATTACCTGGTCTAGATCAATTCAGTGTTGATGTAGAAAAAGGTAATAGTGGTGCTAATCGTGTTGACGATAACCTCATGGAACAGTTAACTAATCTCTTAGTATCACATCTTGATGTACCACCAGCTGCATTGAATCAGTTAAGTGAACCTGAATATGCTAAATCATTAGTAACGTACAACTTATTCTTCGCTAAGAAGATCACCCGTTATCAACGTATCTGGTGCTCACTGATCGAAGAGTTCATCAAGTCGTATACTACTTTTGATCCTAAGTTTAAACAGGCTTTAACCAAAACTATTGCTGCTAATGGTAAGTATAGCTTAAAGGAGAAATTACCTAACCAAGTTAAGAAGATGGCTAAGTATAATCCTAATCAGTATCATACCACCATCTCTAATTTAGTAGAGGATATCCTGGAAAACGTTACCGTTAAACTAGCTTCACCTAACATCGTAGTAGATAAAGCTCAGTTCAATGAGGTACGTGATTTCTTAAGTAACTTAAATGAATTAGCCGATCAGTTCTTCCCTGACGATATGATACCGGATGAGGATAACTCAGCTAAAGCTGCAGTACGTATCCATAAGGCACAGTGGCGTCGTCAGCAGCTGATGAAGTTCCTAGAAAACGTAGGATCATTCAGCATGGTAGACGTACCTGACTTAGACGATATGACTACCGATGATGTAGTTGACTTCATCCAGACGATGCAGAATACCAACTCCAGGTTGGATCGTCAGCGTAATGTTATCAGTCGTTTCCCTAACCACGAAAACCGAGATAGTGGTGTTGGCGGTGGTGATGACTACGGCAGTGGCGACGATTTCGGCAGTGGTGACGACTTTGGTGGTGGCGGAGATGACTTCGGTG
>Ga0256405_10007377_pt1 | contig 16644 bp, 19 predicted proteins | sample RumenRJG_02DNA_FD_189096 | JGI IMG/M metagenome (GOLD analysis project Ga0256405, IMG submission 189096) | Bovine rumen microbial communities from Lethbridge, Alberta, Canada - RJG_02 | ecosystem: Host-associated > Mammals > Digestive system > Stomach > Rumen | place: Canada: Alberta...
GCTACCCGCCGGATCCCGTTCGACTTGCATGCCTAATCCACGCTACCAGCGTTCGTTCTGAGCCAGAATCAAACTCTCAGAAAAAGAATTTGAGTTAATTGCTTCGCACAAACATTAACTGTTCCGTGTCTCTTTCAAAGACACGTTCTCAAGCACCATTTTTCAAAGATCGAAGTCTCGCCTGCGCTCTTTCGGAGCCTCGACTTGACGCGCCCACCCTTTTAGGGCGAACAAAGATGTAGTATATCAAAACGCGCCCACGCGCACAAGGGGGTATTTTCAAAAATTTTCCGCAACCTCACAGCTCGCCGAGTATCCTCTCCCGCTGGGCGGAGTGCTCGTCTCGGGTGATCAGCCCCTGGGCGAGATATTTGTCGAGCCGCCTTAGTCGAGCGGGGACGCTGGCGCCTCGCTTGGAGTTGTGAGTTGTAAGTTGTGAGTTATGAGTTGCAGGGGCGGTTTGACAAGATAGCCGTGTAGGACGCGTAGAAAGAGAGCCGATTGTCGGAATCGCGGCGACAGCCTGGCGGAGAACCTCCTCGTTCTCGTGATAATAGTGGCGCGTCATCGCGGTAGAGGAATGGCCGACTATCGACTGGACGACCGGCAAAGGAACGCCGGCATTGGCGGCAAGGGAGACGAAGGTGTGGCGGAGCGAGTGGAAGGTCGCCTCCGGCGTGCGGGTTCGCCGCCCTTCTATTCTGATGCTTGTCTCGATATGCGCCGCCTTGAAGATCAGCTCCAGCCCGTGGCTGATTCGCCACTTGCTGTTCTTGTACCAGTCGGCGAGCGTGGGGTTCACGAAAGCAGAGGCGGAGAATGCCTTGTTAGTGTCTTTTCGTGTCTCGCGTAGGCGAGCGTTCGTGTCCGGGCTGTGCGGCAAGCCGGAGGCTTCCTGGCGCGGCGCGATGACGGCGGAGGCATCGCCTCCAAGACCGTAGTCGCGATGCGTCAGGTCGGGCTGCGAAGCACCCGCCGCACATGCTCGGCGTTCGTGGTCGCGCGCCAGCGCTATCTCCAGCTCCGCCTTTAGCTGAGGATGAATCGGAATCGTCACCGGCTGGCCGTGCGCGTGCTTTCGGGTCTTTGTCGGAATGAGCTGGATCACCCCGCGTTCGAGGTTGACGGAGTTCCAAGCGAGACAACAGCAGTCTCCAAGACGGAGGCCGGTGTAGAGACCAATTGTGAACAGCCGCTTCCACTCACCGCCCGCCTTCGTCGCCGCCTTCATAAGCCGCTCGATTTCGTCGAGCGTCAGCTCGCGGCGGCTATGGCAGTCGTCGGCGTGGAGCCGCACCCCCTCCCACGGGTCGTCGACGAGTCCCGCCCTAGCGGCCAGAACGTGGAATATCTCCCGCAACACGCAGATGCGGGCGTTGTATGTCGAGGCGCAGACCTCGGCGCGGATGCAGGCGAGATACTCGGCAATCGCCTCATGCGTCACTTCGGCGAGGTTGCCGATTTCGAGATGGTGATGCTCCATCCAGCGGGCGAATTCCATCCAGACGAGACGCTTTGCATTGAGCGTCGATTGCGCGAGGTCGCGCCTGTCGGGAGACTTCACGTACTCGAGCCAAACGTCCGCAAGCGGAAGCCGCCGCGACCCAAGCCCCAGCGGGCTCAAGAACCGCTCCAGGAACTTCTCGGCCTTTTCTCGGTCGGTCGTCCTTGTCGAGCGGCTGTACCGCTTGCCCTTGATCCCGACCCTCATCGTCCACCGCCCGCTCTTTTCGAGCTGCAGGCTGCCCGTGCCCTTTTCTCTTGCCATTGCTTTCTCCTTTTAAGTTGTTGCAACGGCAGGTATTCTACCCGATTCGCCTATCCTTCAGCGCAGAGCCGCGCGGCGAGGTCGTTCATCGCGAGGCAGTTCTGCCGAAAGCGGTGCGAGGCGGCGGGGTCTCGCTTCATGGCGGGCGAGGCGACTGCGGGGGTGTCGGGAAATGCCGAGAGTATCACGAGCCGGCCGGCGGCGATTTCGCGGCTGTCTTCCGCGGAGGGGTCGTAGCGCGCGGGAAGCGCGTGCGGCAGTAGCTTCACGAAACGCGCCGAAGGCTCGGCCTTCAGCCGCCGCAGAGCCTCCTTCTCGCCGGGCGAGATGAAGCCAGAAACCGGCACCATCCCATGCCGCGCCTTCTCAACGATCTCATGTATCGCCGCCTCATGCTCGGCGACTGACTTCTTGAGGGTGAGCCTGACGTGAAACAAAAACGGCGAGCCGAGTATCGGCAGTGCGCCGATGGCGTCGAAGCGGCGCGGCGCAAACGCCGCGAAGCGCTCGCCCTTTATCGCGCGGTAGCAGATGAAGAGGTCGGGGTGTCGCGCCTTCCAGATGGCGCGGGCGGGGTTGAGCTTTATGTAACGCCGAACGGCCTTTAGCTGCCGAGAGTCGAATGACAGCTCGATGTAGCAGTCGCGGGCGAAGACGACGGAACGGACGGGGGCTCGCGCCCCCGCACCCCCGCGTCGCTCGCCAAACCGGAGGCCTCGCTCGACCTTCAGCTCGCCTGGCGCGGCCTCGCGAGCGGCGGCCGCGGCCTCGCGCAGCAGCCCGGCCATAAACTCGACCCGCCGCTCGTCAAGTGCTCTATCGCCTCTGCCGTGGTCTGCAGACCTCTCGCCCACGGGGGTTGGGGCGGAGCCCTGCTCGTTTTGCCGCGCGCCCACGGGGTGCGGGGCGGAGCCCCGTCCGTTCCGCTCCTCCACGAGCGCCCGGGCCCTCTCGACGGCGTCGGCGAAGCGGTGGGCGATGAAAAGCGGCGCAATGCCCTGGTGGCGATTGTAGTCGACGATGAGGAGAAAGTGGAGGTGGTCTGGCATAACAACGTAGTCGCTTATCGTGACGGCGGGCCAAACCCGGTGAATCGCCCTCAAGGCTGCGGCGACTATCTCGCCAAGCGGCAGAAGCGCAGGCCGCGCTGCGCGGCCCGCTGCGGCGACCTGCCCGCTCGCCTCCAGCTCGGCGATGCTCGACAGCACCTGCCGCCGCTCGGCGACAACAAGCGTCACAAAGAAAAACTGCAGGCCCCTCTTGGCGTATTCAAGTTTCATCGGCGAAAAATTATACCAAAATCGCCACGACTTGAGACAACCCGATTTAGCCCATCTTGGTTTTAAGCCTTCTCCCGGAGTGCAGGGCCTCTTGCCGCCAACAGCTCGCGCCACCCCCTGCCTCTCCTGGGGTGCGGGGCGCAGCCCCGTCCGTTCCGCTGCCTACTACCCTTCTGCACTTTACTGCACTGCTTCTGCGCCTCTTCAACCGCCAATCCACCCATTTTCAAACCCTCTCCTCCCCTTTCCCAACCATTTCGCCACCTCCAAACACTGTCGGCTATAACACCGACACGCTCGTCAAGGGTAAGTACAACCTGATCTCGCTCCCGTTCTCTGCGGTCGATGGCGGAAACTCCACCCTCGCGGCCGCGATGAGCGGTAGCTGGTTCGGCGGCGAGACTTCGGATGATGGCGATGTCCTCCGCGTTTGGGACGCCTTGGTTGGTGGCTACACTGTTTACTACTACTATACCGACAGCTCCCACGAATGGGACGGTTGGTATGATGCAGCAGGTGTAAATTATTTTGATGATTGCGATGAAAACGCCAGTGGCATTGAGCCCGGATGGACGGCATGGTATCTTTCCCGTGGAGCAAGCAATCCAATTGTAACGATGTCTGGTGCGATTGCGCCCGAAGATGACATCTCGTTCACCATTTACGGCGGTGGATATACCATGATTGCCAATCCATTCCCGATTGCATTCCAGCCCAACACTGCAACTCAGGTTAACTGGGGCGCTATTCATGCGGGTGAGACCTCGGATGATGGCGATGTTATTCGCATTTGGGACGCCAGCGTAGGCGGTTACAATGTTTATTATTACTATGCCGATAGCTCACACGAGTGGGATGGGTGGTATGATGCAGCCGGCGTAAACTACTTTGAAGATGTTGAAGGAAACGAGAACGGCATTCCAGCTGGTCAGCCTTTCTGGTATCTCTCACGCGATGCCAAGGGTGTGAACCACACGGTCAAGTTCTTCAACCCGACCAAGTAATTTCGTGCGTGGGAATGGCTCACGCGCAACCGCCGCCGCAGAATCGCCGACTGCGGCGGCGACAAAACAAGGCGAAACTAAGGAAAACAAACAATGAAGAAACTAATGATAGTCGCGGCGGTTGCGCTTTGCGCAGCCTATGCTAATGCCGCGAGTTTTACATGGAAGTGCACTGGAAACATGACGGATTCTTCCAATGCAATTCTATCTTCGATGGATCCTGCCGGGACACTCGCTCTAGTCTATCTTGGCAATGATTCTAGCGATATCGATTGGACAAAGGCTACTGTTGTTGATACCATGACACCCACTTTTAGCTCTTCAATGGGCAATAAAGTGGCTAAAGGCTCAAAGTTGTTCTCGTTTGACATGGCCGACTATGGCAACGGCGACATCTTTGGCGTTGTGTTCAAGGACACTTCCAACAACCTCTACTACCTCCAGCAGGGCGGTGCAAACGTTACTCCGACCTACACAATCAGCGGTCTTGCTGACGATACTTCGACGCTCAATGACTTCAACTTCGCGTCGTCTTCGTTCTATGGCTCGACTGCGGCTTCCGCAGCGGTTGTCCCGGAGCCGACGAGCGCACTGCTCCTCGTCCTCGGCATGGCTGGCCTCGCTCTCCGCCGCAAGCGCGCGTAAGCAAGCCTCATAGCCAAGCTAAAATGAGCCGTCCTCTCACGAGGGCGGCTTGTTTCTTTTAGGGAGCAGTTGCAAGCAGCCACAAGTTTGCTGCATGCTGTCAGTTACCCATAGCATCCAAAAATGAAAGTATCTTTGTGACAACTTGGCGCGGTGGCTCGCTCATCCAATTGACTCTCGCGCCAGAAAGTCTCTGCATAAAAGTTGGCGAACTGAATATCCTGCGAAGTCTTGCGCGTATGCTTGCAAAATCCTTCTCTCGCATGTCTTCATCGTCGAACACAAGAAGCGCGATGAACCGTCTGAGCATGTCACGATCAACCACGTCTGATAGATAGCACAGATCGAATACATCCTTCTGCCTCGTTGACCTTGCGCCCAGACGAAGCAGACTTTTCAGTTTCTCTGCAAACATCTGCTCCTTTGAGTTTGCGGGAAGCATGGCAGAACTGTCGTCAAGCACGATTGCAAATCGCATGGGTTTTTGTGCCATTTGCCTATGGACGTGTACCCCGATGTCGAGTTTTGTGGAAACCACAACTCCTGTCGAATCAGTTATGTCGAGATAAACGCGCTTGCCGTGATAGTTCTGATGCCTGAGGTCAACTATGTCCCCGCTTCGCGCAATCTTGATCCCGTCAATGCAGTTGAGCCGTTGAATCCAGCTATCGACATTTGCGTCCGTGAGGCCATAGCGTACAAAGTCGACGTCCATGTCCATCGTGGCACGACGAATGTCCCCTGTTATGCTACTCATGACAACACCGCCTTTGATGGTGATGTTCTTTGCGAACCCGCATGTTTCCATCGCCTTTAGGACAATGTCATGTGCGAGTTTTGCCCTAGCCGGTGCATTGGTGTAGCCTTCCGCCTCGAGCGCGGCGATTTTCTCGGCAAACGATATCATCAGAACACCTCCAGGTCAAGAAATCGCGAAATCGCGTCATGCTTGGGGAACGCTGCGAGATAGTCGTCAAGCTTGGCGGGATAAAGCCTATCGAGGTTGCTGCGGTAGTTGCCAAGCACTTCCTTATAGTAATCGTATGGCAGTTTTCGGCGATATCTCATCAGTTCTATCAGCATACGCTCAAGATCGTACACGGCAATCTTGACCCCGGCGACCTCCATCTCAGTCTTGCCGATCTCAAGCGTCCCTTCCGGCACGAAATACTGCTTTACGCGTTTGTCGGCAATGGCCGTAGTGCGTACAGGCGTGGCAATCGAATAGGTATCCGGCACGACATCCGTAAGCCTGTGGTAGAGAAACGCACTCTCCATCGTAAACACGGCGTTCGGGTATTTCTTATGCACAATTCCCTCGCCGGGGATGCACTCCTTGCTGTCTGAGTAAATGCCCCGTTCAATCTTGACAAGGCTCCCAGCCGCCACCTCCTTTGAGATGGCGTAGTAGGAACCATACCGTTCCAAACACTCATGTATATTCAATAGCATTTTAGTGATTATTGATAAAACACAACTTTTATCAAGGAGCACGTAAATTATATCATATCGACTTTCTCTCCGCAAGAGTGGCTTGTGTGCATGGGCGCGTTCTCGATCTCGACCGCTCCTTCGGCTGCGGTCAACGTCCCGGAGCCGACGAGCGGTCTTCTACCCCTCCTCGGCATGGCTCGCCCTCGCTTGCGCTTCGGGTGTGTTCGCGCACTGCGCGAACCACCGACAAGCGGCGGGTACGGTCTTGCTCTCCGCCGCAAGCGCGCGTAAGCAATCCATATCTAAATGCATAAAGAAAGCCGTCTCCTTTTCGGGGGACGGCTTCTTTCGTTATCGGGCTGGACTTATGCCCCCCAATGCGGCGAGCGGCACGGCATAGAAGCCCTCGCCAAAGCGAAGCGTGTGGTCTCCTGAATATAGGACAATGCCTGTGAACTGCTTTCCCTTGGCGAGATTCGCTGCGAACCACTTCAGGTGCTTGAAGTCGCCCTTGCCTAACGTGGACCCCGCCTTGACCTCTATGCCAAGCATTGCCTCATCCGTGCGTTCGACTATGAAGTCTATCTCGCGCTTGCAGGAATCTCGGTAGTGGCTGATCGAGTAGTCAAGAGAGGTCTCGGCGATTGCGGAGAGCTGGTTGTACACCCAGGTCTCGACGAGCTTGCCATTCTGATTTTCGTCAATATAGGCGGAGTCCTCGTCCCAGCGAAGAATGTTAGCCACAAGTGCAGAATCCGTCACAAAAAACTTTTCTCTCTTTCCGATCAATTCATAGTCGCTCTTCGCCCAGGCGGGGACTGCATCGAAAAGATAAAGCGCCTTAAGCGCCGCGATGTAGTTCTGGAGCGTGACTTTGGCTAATTCGGCTTTTGCAGACAGCTCGTTTACCGCGATGAACTGCGCGGTGTGGGCGATGAGTGAAACCGCCACCTTGCGCAAAGTTTCCACCTTGCGGATTTCCGTTATGTCCTGTATGTCCTTCGTCAGCAAGTCATCAAGGTAAGTCTTGAACCATTCCTGTCTGTCGTCAGGAGGCAGTTCCCTTGCCTCGGGGTAGCCTCCCATGAATGCGAGGTGCAGGATATCGCGCTTGCCCAGCCCCGTGAAATCACGCCCCTCGAACCCTCGCTGGAACGCGACATCAAGAAAGTCCGGCCCGCTCCCGTTCATCTCCGCGAATGCAAGCTGCCTCAGCCGCACGACGCCAAGCCGTCCAGCCAGCGAATCCTTGACCATTTTTGCGAAGCGGAGGTTGGCGCTCCCGGTAAGAAGATACTGCCCCTTTGAGTTGTCGTGGTCAACAACCATCTTGATTGAATTCAAAAGCCTTGGGACTTTTTGTATCTCGTCTATCACGATGGTCTCATTCGGACCATGTTTTACGAATCCGTTTGCATCGTCCGCAGCCGCTTTGCAAATGTCGTCATCGTCGAGCGACCACCTTTTGGCATGAGGCAGATTCAACATTTCGGTCAGAGTTGATTTGCCAACCTGACGCGCACCGGTCAGGTTGACACCTCTTCTGCACGAAAGCAAATGCTTTACCTTGTCTGTTTGCCAACGCTTGAACATCTTATTGACCTCCTATTATGTGAGCGGCATAAAGTATACCAAAATCCATAGAAATGGTAAAGTAGGATGCTTAGAAAAATCAAACTACGTCATCCAGGTTTGGCAAGTTAGGTTGTTGTGAAAAGTCAAGTAGAATGACGGCAAAATTGTCGGTAGGCAGTGCTACATCGCAATACGCCACTGCCATTCTCCGCACAGGCACTGCACATTGTCGTTGGCAAAAGCGACGATTTGCTGGGGGTTTCGTATTCCCAACCACTGTCGGCTATAACACCCAGTCACTGACGGCTGGTGACTATAACCTTATCTCGCTTCCCTTCGCTGGTGTTGATGGCGGTTCGGCGAAGCTCACTGACGTTATGAGCGGCAGCTGGTTCGGCGGACTGGATTCTGATGTCGGCGATCAGCTCCAGGTCTGGGGTTTCAATGACAAGGGGATCGGTGGATACACAATCTACTATTACTATGCTGATCCTTCTGATCCGACATGGGATGGTTGGTATGACCTTTCTGGATCATACTACTTTGATGACTGCGAAGAGAATGCAGGTGGACTTGATGTCGGCTGGAACGCTTGGTATCTCTCCCGTGGCAAGACCAACCCCACGGTGACGATGGCTGGTGCGATCGCTCCCCAGGATGATATTTCCTTCACCATTCACGGTGGCGACTACACGCTCATCTCCAATCCCTTCCCCGTCCGTCTTAAACTCAACGACAAGACGCAGGTCGACTGGGGTAACATCCATGGCGGACTTGATTCTGATGCTGGCGATCAGATTCAGGTTTGGGGTTTCAATGACAAAGGTATCGGTGGTTACACCATCTATTACTATTATGCTGACGCAGAAGATCCTCAGTGGGATGGTTGGTATGATCTCTCCGGTTCCTACTACTTTGAAGATGTTCCTGAAACGGACAATGCGAACGGTCTGAAGGCTGGCGAGGCGTTCTGGTATCTCTCACGCGCTCCTTTCGGAACGAACCACACGATCAAGTTCTACAACCCGACCAAGTAATTTCGTGCGTGGGAACGGCTCACGCGCAAAACCGCTACGGCAGGTTCGCCGACTGCCGTAGCGCTAAATAAAGGCGAAATTAAGGAAAACAAACAATGAAGAAACTAATGATTGTCGCGGCAGTTGCGCTCTGCGCGGTCTACGCGAACGCAGCAGCGTTTTCGTGGAAAACTACCGCAAACCTTACAACCGACGGCTCAACAGTCGCCACCTCCAGTGCAATGAACGGCGGCACATTTGCCCTCGTTTACTTGGGCAATGACTCCGCTAACATAGACTGGACCAAGGCGACAGTTGTTGACACGGCCTCGCCAAACTTTGTAACGTCTATGGGCAAGACGACGGCTCTGACTTCCAAATCGTTCACATTCTCGATGGACGACTACGGCAACGGCGATATCTTTGGCGTTGTGTTCAAAGACAGCTCAGACAAGCTCTATTACCTCCAGAGCGGCGCAAGCGGCAACATGGGTCCGACCTACACGATCAGTGGACTTGACAACAATAACTCGCAGCTTGACAACTTCAACTTCGCTTCGAGCGCGTTCTCGATCTCGACCGCTCCTTCGGCGGCAGTTGTCCCAGAGCCGACGTCGGCTCTCCTGCTCGTCCTCGGCATGGCTGGCCTTGCTCTCCGTCGCAAGCGCGCGTAATACGCGCTACGTCGGGTAGACGAAACAAGCCGTCACCTTTGCGGGTGGCGGCTTTGTTTTATCTCAGATTTCCTTGCGCTTGAGATACTTGAGGACGTTGCGCTTGAACATGCGCGGGCCGCCGAAAAATGTATATTCTGAATCGGTCATGCGCTCGCCATTCATAAGCCTTTGTTCAATAAGAGAAACGGTGCAAATCAAATCCGCTACCTGAAACAACTTGTAGCTCTGCGGCTTAACGTTCTGCGCAAACTCCACGCGGCATCCTACGTCGTCAGAGAATGTCTTGTGCAGAAGGTTCGTCACGGGGGACTGCCCGCAGTCGTAATAGACCTTGATCCTGTCAAACTGCTGCAAGCGCTCGTTCTGCGACAGGAGAAATGCCTCAAGCTCCGACTGAAGTCGGGCAACTATGGCCAATGCCGAGTCGACGTATCTCTTGTCCACGCGCAAGCAATGATACTTGAAATCTGCACGGCGGGCAAAGTCAAACAGGAGCTTGAACACCTTTGCCCTCCATTCACGGCGAAATGGGGCAAAAGTCTTCTCCTTGCGGATGAGTGGCCCGGCATGGCTTGCGAAAACCTCTGGATCAAGGCCCATACGCGCAGTAGCTACATCAAGTTCATCGGCAAGTCTCTGAATATCAACCGTCTGATCATGGAAGACAAGGCCGACAATGTAATAGTGCGAGGAAGGATCGGGATGGCGGAAAGTTCCCGATTCGTCAACGAATACACTTAATGTCTTTTCTTCCTTTGGCATGACCAGTTCTAAAAAGAGAAGGCGGCGGGAATTGCTTCTCGCCACCTACGCGAGGTCAGTGTCCCCGCTTCCCGATGATCCTTCCGCATGGAAAGAACAGGGATATTATAACAAATTTTCGGTTTGGGGCACAAGTAGGCGCCGAGACAAAATCGGGTTCCCACGATTTTCATTTTTCTGTACATTTCTGCAATATTACTGACATTCAGCACGGCTGTTATGCCGCGCTTGTTTGCTTTTTACAGACAGCAACTCTTGTCGGCTATAACAATACGACAGCCCGCAATGATTTGAACTGGTATGCGCCGTGCTTCCGTTCAATTGGCATGAACACGACCGACATCAACGACATTCAGTTGAATGACGATGGCGCTGGTTTGGTTGGCTGGGGCGACAATATGCAGATTGTCGGACCGCTCGGCAATGCTAGCGATGCGTATTTCTATTACGACAAGTCCGTCAATCCCGCGGGCGAAGAGGCGGGAAACTTCTGGGGTAATGACTTTGGCGAGCCAGTCGATGTGTCATTCGATGAGGGTGATGGTATAGCAATAGACAATCCTAATGCATATGAGTTCAATATTGTCGGTTCCGGCCAGGTCTCGACAAATTCGGTTTCATTCGCGGCACGAGCCGACCTCAATTGGTCGGGTAATCCGTTCCCAATGACAATCTCAATCAACGCCATTCAGCTTGACGATGGCGGAGCTGGACTTGTCGGTTGGGGTGACAATATGCAGATTGTCGGACCGCTCGGTAATGCTAGCGCGGCATATTTCTATTACGACAAGTCGGTCAATCCCGCAGGCGAAGAGGCGGGCAACTTTTGGGGCAATGACTTTGGCGAACCTGTCGATGTCAATCTTGCGCCAAGTGCTGGTTTTGCAATTGACAACCCGAACGGGTATGAGTTTGACATCGTGATTGATTGCAAGTAATTTAGTGTCCCGCGCAGTGTGGGATGCTCATAAACAATAAAAGGAAGAACGAAATGAAGAAACTACTCACTATAGCAGCAGTCGTTATGGTTGCTGCAACTACTCATGCGGCTGCAGTCGGTTGGTCGCTTATGGGTGCAAGCGCGTATGCTAATGGCAAATACGACATATTTGTTATTGGCATGAACGGTGTGACTGATGCTGCTCAAATTGCGACGCTTGTGGCCGCTGGCACGTCTGTCAGTTCATATGCCTTTTATGAAGGCGGATCTGTAACAAGTGGTGGTATGGCAACGTTGTCATACACAGCCTCTGGCAAGACTATTACCTATAGTGGCAGCGGAACGGACTCATATCAAGCGTTTGCTGTTCTTTGGAAGTCGGATGGTTCGGAAGCATCCTATACATCTAATGCAACTATTTCGTTGGCCAATGATTCGACCTCCAAGACGTTTGCCTTCGCCAACCAGTCGTCCAACCTCGCGGCTAACAACTTCGCGGTTGCGCCGGAGCCGACGAGCGGGCTTCTGCTCCTCCTCGGCGTCGCGGGCCTCGCGCTCAAGCGCAAGCGCGCGTAAGGAAGAGTTGAAAGGTTGAAAAGTTGAAAGGTTCAAAGGCCCGATCAACTTGATACTGAAAAGCAGAAAGGCCCGTCCGCAATGCGCGGGCGGGCCTTTCAAGTCAAAACCAACAAGGAGCGGTTGACGGCGGAGCATAATTATGGGATAATAGTCGTCGAGGTGTGAAAATGGGTCTTCAGGCAGTCATATATCAAGATGAAAGCGGCGCGTATTGCGCGGAGGTTCCGGCGTTCCCGGGGTGTCACTCCTGCGGCGACACCTACGAGGAGGCGCTTGCGAACATTCGCGAAGCCGCGCAGCTTTGGCTTGACTGCGTGAACGAGGAAGTCCGCGATGCGCCGCAGGGTGCGCATCTGCAACGAGTGACATTGTGAAGGCGCTGACCGCCAGACAGATGATCGAGCTTCTGGAGGCTCGCGGCTGGTACGAATCGCGCCAGAGCGGCAGTCACAAGATATTCAAGAACTGGAACGATCCGTTCAAGCACACGGTGGTTCCATTTCACAAGGGGAAGACCCTTCCTCCCGGCACGCAGCGCGCGATCATGCGCGACGCCGGCATAACACCAGACGAGCTATAACCATTGTTTCCGCCGCTCGGCAAGAAAGGAGCGGCAATGGCATGGAACGGCAGCGGCGGCGCGGCGGATGCGCCGCGCAGTGGGGAGAGGCGGCGCGCGGCGGGGAACGGACGGGGCTCCGCCCCGAACCCCGCAAGGCGACGCTTTGCGGCTTTTCGCGGCGCTATTGCCGCGCTCGCCGTCGTCCTCGGCGCGGGGCTCGCGTGGTGGCTCGTCTCGCGGCCGGCATCGACGGAACCCGCGCCCGGCCCCGCGCATGGCAAGACCGCCGCCGTCCCGAAGCCCGTAGCCCCTAAGCCCGCCAAGGCAGGCACGCCGAACGCCCGGGCCAAGGCGGAGAAGGCGGCGAAGCCCGAGCCGCCGCCGTTTCAGAAGCGCCCGGGCGCGATGCAGCTGCCCGACGGGCGCGTGCTGACCTTCAGGCCGCCGAAGGAGGGCGAGTTCCGCATCGTCCACTCCCACGGCTCGACCTACAAGTGCGACCACCTCGGCAACTGGGAGGACGTCACGCCGAAGCCCGTCTTCGACAACTCCTTCGAGGAGGCGCTCGTCGGCATGGCCACGACGGGGAACTTCATCCCCGGGATGCTGCTGGGGCTCGACGAGAAGGAGGCGATCCGCATGCTGACGAAGCCGGTTGTCGTGAACGAGGGCGACAGCGAGGATGTCGTCGCCAAGAAGGAGGCCGTGGCGCAGGCGAAGGAGGCGATCCTCGACTACATGAAGGACGGCGCGACGCTCGACGAGTTCGTCATGGAGATGCGCAGGCAGGCGGTCAAGGAGAAGTTCATTCGCGGCACGGCGCTTAAAGAAATCGTCGCAAGTCTTAAAGAGGGCCGCGCGCAGGACGCCGCCGACATGCGCGACGCCGCGAACAGGATGCTGGAGAAGGAGGACCTTCCCGCCCTGAAAATTCCCGCTCACATCGAAAACGCCATCGAGGAAAGCAAATGAAGCACATTGCAGCCGTCGTCCTGTCCGCCGCCGCGCTCTGCGCCGCGGCCGACGAGGAGTACATCAGCCCCATAACGGGCAAGCCGATCCCCAGGGACAGCAAATACACGCTCGAGCAGATCAAGGAGCGCGACGAGCGCGTCCTCAAGAAGACGGGCGGGTTCGTCGATGTCGAGGCCAAGGGGACGTCCGTCATTGTCATAGACACTCGCGGGAGGCCCGCCGGCGCGCCCGTGCAGTTCGAGGATGTGTTCGCGTCGCTCTCGAAGACGAACGTGAAGGTCGAGCGTTCGCCGCTGAAGGCGGGCGAAACGGCCTTTGACATGGCCGCCGCCGCCCTCTCGGGCGGAAAGGTCGGCTACGCGATCGCCATCGTCGAGAACGACACGGACCGGGGGCTTACCGTCTATCCCGAAGAGCGCATTGCGGTGATCAACGCGAGCCGCTACAGGGGCGGCGACGACCCGCTGAAGCCCGAGACGCGCATCCACAAGGAGATCTGGCGCGCGCTGGGGTTCGTCGCGGGGATCGGCTACGCGCCGTTCCCGAACGACGTCCTTCAGCCCGTGTTCTCGGTCGCGGAGCTCGACGGGCTGACCTACCAGGTCATGCAGCCGATGAACTTCCAGAAGATGTATTCGGCGCTGTCGAAGCTCGGCGTGACGCGCTCGCGGCGGCTTCCCTACCGCATAGCCGTCCAGGAGGGCTGGGCCAGGCCGCCGACGAACGACGTGCAGAAGGCGGTCTGGGAAGAGGTGAAGGCGGAGAAGAGCGAGAAGCCGTCGAGGCCGATCAAGGTGAACTACGACCCGAGGACGGCACCGAAGGTCGGGAAGTGAGGTTCACCTACCAGTACCGGACGAGCGGCAACGAGGTGCGGCGCGGCGAGGTCTCGGCTGCGGACCGCGAGGCGGCGTTCGCCGCGCTGAAGGCGCGGGGGATACGGCCGGCGCGCGTGGACGAGGCGCCCGGGCTCTTCAACAAGCTCTTCGGCAAGGGCAAGAGGTGGATCGCGATCGGCGTGCTCGCCGCCGCGCTGGCGGCATCTCTCGCGGCGGGCACCCTGGCGGGCGGCCGGCGGAGGTTCGCCTTCGAGGAGCGCGCGCAGCTCTTCGGCGACCCGTTCGTGCTGGGGAAGCTGTCGGCGGACGGCTGGCGCGCGGCGTTCCCGGACGAGGGCGACGCGTGGTTCGCGCGCCACGCCGTGCCGGGCGCCGAGTGCGGCTGCGCGAAGGACGAGGCCGAACGCCTCCGCAGTGGGGCGGCGCAGCCGATCCTGTCGGACGCCCCGCTCGCCATCGGGCGCGGCGACGGCGACGAGCTGGCGAAGATGAAGCGGATGGTGAACTGCATGAAGCGGGAGTACGCGCGCTACCGCGAAGCGGGCGGCACCGAGGCGCAGTACCGCATCGAGTGCGAGACGCGCCTCGCGGTCGAACGGCAGATCGCGGAGCGCGTCGCCGACGAGCTCAGGGGCCTCGAGCGGAGGCTGACCCCCGAGACCCGCCCGCAGGTCGAGAGGGCCTGGGACGAGAAGAACGCGCTTCTGCGCTCAATGGGGCTCATGACATGCCCCATGCCCGAACCCGACGGCGGCCACGCCGAGCGGCCCGGACTGTGAGCCAAGGCTAGACAAGCCGTCCTCACTCCGAGGGCGGCTTCATTTTCCCTTGAAAAACCCCAGTTTCGCGGGGTCCGTCCCCAACTCCAGCCCTAAAAAGCCCCTGTTTCGCGGGGTCCGTCCCCAACTAGTCTAAAGCGGTGTACCTCAAGTAGACGGCTTTTGCACAAGTGCTGCAACACTTTGGAAACGCGCAAGGATTGCAGCCCTGCGTTTCGGCGGTTCGGGTTCCGTCTGAACGAAGCCGTCCACCGCATCCTCCAGTTCGGGAGATTTGAGATATTCCGCAAATTTCCGCGCCAACGGCTTGGCAAGATTTTCGTCCCCTGCGATTTCTTCGACGATTGATTCCCTGCCGTTGAACAGACAGATGACATCCTCGAAATCCGTACTGTAGAGAAAGTCCCTGCTCCCACGATCCTCAAACGCCTCAAGCTTAAGTGCGACAAAATAAGGCGGCGACACGACGTTGACCTGCCGTCCGCCGCAATCGGCGGTTTTCGCTGCGGATAGCGCCTCGCCAAACCATTTCGACCGCCAGCCGAGGACTTCCTCGCGTATCGGAAGAATGTCCACCGTCACATCTTTGTATATCCAACGGCAGATTGGCGCATCCTCGCGTGTGTCATGCTTGAACCCGCGCGATTCAAGCAACCGCTCCGCTGCGTGGAACTCATGGCGGTTCTTTACATCGACCATGACATCAACGTCCTTTGTCACGCGGATGGTATCCACAGACTTGTCGGTGACAAGCAGAGACAGGACGGAGCCGCCGAGAAATGCAAAGCTGAAAGGAACGCCGTCAAGCGCATCGTTCAGCTTTGCAATGGATTCTATCGGGGTAGCCATGTCAGAAAGCATCCCTGAGCTTTTCCTCGGCGAATGCCCGTTCCCGCAAACGACCGCAGCGAAGCATGTCGAAAATGGCAAGGTTGTCGTAAACCCTCCGATCTGCGGTAGCCGCCTTCGGCGCACTCGGATATATCGGCTCAAGCGGTCGTCCCGTGGCATTGCCACCATCACACGGCCACACAGGAATTTCGCCCGCCACGGCAAAATCATCCGCCGCGACAGGAGCAGCGTATGCGGCGGGAATTCCGGTGGCTGTCCCGCTTCCGTAGCTCGCGGGGCAGATATACCGCAGCGCGTGGGTAAGAAATTCAATCGCGTTGGTGCGGTTGATCCGCTTCTCCGAATTGATAAGAGAAGCCTCCTTCAGTCTGTTTACAGCGGCGAAAGACTCGGAAACGCTCAATTTCGCTTTGTCGGCGATTTTGGCATACGACAAATTTTCACCCATGCTCCCCATCAGGGTCGCCAGAACCAGTATGTCTTGGTTTTTTATCATTGGCGCCTCCATTCGCGATTTGCGAATATTGTACCATTCTTGATTTGCGAATGTCAATGGGCAACCCACAAAAGAAGTTGTGCGCGTCGAGCGGCTGTTGCGCCGTCTCCTTCGCCGCCGTTCCGGAGCCGACGAGCGGTCTTCTGCTCCTCCTCGGCATGGCTCGCCCTCGCTTGCGCTTCGGGTGTGTTCGCGCACTGCGCGAACCACCGACAAGCGGCGGGTACGGTCTCGCTCTTCGCCGCAAGCGCGCGTAAGCAAGCCACACAGCCAAGGCAAAACAAGCCGTCCTCACCCGAGGGCGGCTTCATTTTCCCCGAAAAACACCCATTCTGCGGGGTCTGTTTGGTATTATATTGCTCGCCGCTGGACAAGGCGGCAATATTCGGGGTTGAAAGACTGCCGCGTATTGGAGTATGATACGGGACAGCAGGTGCCTGGTAAACACTTGCTGTGACGCA
>Ga0256405_10007378_pt1 | contig 16640 bp, 14 predicted proteins | sample RumenRJG_02DNA_FD_189096 | JGI IMG/M metagenome (GOLD analysis project Ga0256405, IMG submission 189096) | Bovine rumen microbial communities from Lethbridge, Alberta, Canada - RJG_02 | ecosystem: Host-associated > Mammals > Digestive system > Stomach > Rumen | place: Canada: Alberta...
GGAAAAACTTTTACGGTAATCAGACGTATTGAAAAGATGCTTTCAGATGGTATTAACCCTCAATCTATACTGTGTCTTACATTTTCTGATGCTGCTGCTACAGAAATGCGCCAAAGGTTGATTAAACAAATGGGAGCAATTGCAACTCAAGTTGATATTTATACTTATCACTCATTCTGTAATGAGATTATACGCCAATACCCAAATCAATTTAATCTTTCAGCAGGTGTTGATTTAATAACTGATACAAAAAAAATAGAGTTGATGAAAGAAACAATAGACGAAATTCAACCTAAAGTTTTTACACCTCCAAGAGACCATAAATATGGATTTGTAAACGATTTTATAAACCATGCGCAGCATTTAAAAACCTTAAGAATAAATAAAGAAGAATATTTATCCTATATTGAAACAAATCCGACACTAATGCCTCAGATTAAGGAACTGGAAAATGAAATTTACATTAACGAAAGCCAAGGCAAAATGCGTAATAAAGGTAAATATGATGCTATTGAAAAAATTAAAGAAAGAATAGAAAAAGCTAAAGAATTATGGGAAATTTATAATAAATATTGCGACAAAATGATTGAGCATAATTTAATAGACTTTTCTGATATGATTTGTTTTGTGCTAAATGCTTTTGAAGAAGATGAAACTTTTAAACATGAAGTTTCAAATAAATATTCTTATTTTCTTGTCGATGAGTACCAAGATACAAATGAATTGCAAAATGAAATTATTTTTAATTTAACAGATGCAAACAAAGAAAAAAATATTTTTGTAGTAGGTGATGATGACCAAATTATCTACACATTTCAGGGTGCAAAAAACGATAATATCGAAAACTTTTTAAACAAATATCCTGAAACTAAAGTTATTTGTCTTGAAGAAAATAACCGTTCAACACAAACGATACTCGATTTTAGTTATAATATTGTAAATCAAGATACACTTAGGCTTGAAAATAATTCAAATTTTGCAGAAAAATACAAAATTTCAAAAAAATTGATTGCAAAAAATCCTAAAGTATTATCAAAAGAGAGAAAAATAAAAAGATTTCAATTTGGCGATATTCTGCAAGAATACAATTACATTGTTGATGAAATAAAAAAAATAGTAACATCAAACGATTGTCCTGACGAGTTATCAGAAATTGCGATTATATGTAAAAAAAGAGCCGAATTACAGACTTTTGCAGAACTTTTAAAAGGGAAAAATATACCTTGCCAAATTGACGAGGGTAAAAATATTTTTAACATACGTTCCTCAATATACATATATTTTTATATGAAAGCTATTTGTAATCATTTACTTTCAAAAGATAAATTTTATTCGCTATTTTTGACTGAACCTTTTGCTGTAGAATTAGAAGATTATAATAAAGCATTAACTTTAATTGATGACACTAAAAACGATTTTATTGAAATCTTCAGAGCGAATTACGAATGGAAATCTCCTGAAAAGATAAAGAATTTTATAAAAGTCTACGATGAAATTACAGAATATTCAAAAGCTAATACTCTAAGAAATACTGTAATAGAACTTATAAATCGTTCAGGTATTTTAGAATATTTCTACAAAAACCCGCAAAACAGAATAGAAAACCTCGAAGGTATCAAAAAAATTATAGAAGAAGCGACTGATTATGAAAGAACAGGAGAGTCAAAAACACTGGAAGAATTTGTGCAATATCTTGATGATTGCAAAGAAAATGAAATTGAGATAAAAACTGAAAAATCAGGTAAACAAAATGCTGTCCAATTAACGACATACCATGGTTCAAAAGGTCGTGAATTTGAATATGTATATCTGCCGAATTTAATTTCAAAAAATTGGGAAAATTTTAGAATAAATAACGAATATAAATATATAACAGATGCGGTTTTGGATAAAGAAATCGCAGAAATGAAAAAAGATTCTGAGTTAAGAAAACTATTATTTGTCGGAATAACACGTGCAAAATATTCGTTAATGTTATCCTTCGCAGATGCAGCAGAAGGCAAAGCCCAACAAATGACAAAATATTTGAATGATTTAGATAATAATCTTTTGGAAATACAACAGTTTGAATGTAAAGAAGATGAGTTTTTTAAAGAACTTTATCGTTCAATATCAACAGAAGCAAGAGATAATCAGAAATTTTTTAAAGATTATATTCAAAATAAAGCAAATAAAGTAGAACTTTCTCCAAGCAGATTAAACGATTACCTGTCTTGTCCGAGAAAATTCTTTTATCTAAAAATCCTTGGAATTGATGTGGAAGAAGCAAATTGGGATGCAGCAAATTTTGGTACGATAATGCATAATCTTCTTGAAAATGCAGCAAGAGTTGCAATAGATAAGGGTAATTATCCTGATATAGAAAAAATCAAATCACAGTTTGAAAATGAAATTTTATCACCATCAAACCGTTTTTCAAAACCTGAAATCCGAGAAAAATATGAACGTTTGGGATATGAGGCTATTGATAAATTTTTTCCTTATTTTTCACAAATACCGGCGTCAAGATTGGAAGCCGTGGAATTTAATTTTAATGGTTTAAGCATTGGTGAAAATACTATTAATGGTAAAATTGACCGTATAGAGGTAAATTCAGATGGTACTGTTGAATTATACGATTACAAAACCGGAAAAGCTAAACCTGAAAAGCAAATATCAATTGGAGGTAACTACGAAAATTACTTTAATCAATTATGTTTTTACAAATATGCCTATGAGAAATTAACAGGTAAAATAGTTTCAAATACAGGTTTAATATTTGTTGAAGATAATAAGACAGTTCAAAAAGAGCTGACAGAAGAGGACATGAGTTACATAGAAAATTTAATCAATGAAACTTATGAAAAAATACACAATCTTCAATTTAATCCGATAAATGACAACGACAGTTGTAAATATTGCCAATACAGGGAAATGTGCAAACTTGATTTAATTTAACAAGGAGTATATGAAAAAATTTATAATATTTTCATTGATAACGTTATCATTATTAACATCAGGCTTTAAACAAAAAGAAGAGCCTCAGCAAGAAAAGTTGAAGATTAAGGAGGAAAATATAACATCACAACCATATAAGGTTGAACTAATTGATGATATTACATCTCAAAGCAGAACTTCAATGACAATAAAAGTTGCGAATGATGTTCATTTGCACAAAATAAAAGTTGGAGAAAAAATTCTTTTTACAATGCCAAGTACATTAAACTTGGAAGATGGAAGCAAAATATTATCAGGCACAAAATTTTCAGCGACTGTTGTTCTGAAAGAACCCGGTAAAATAAAAATTATAATTAATGAAATAATTTTTACTGACACAAAAAGTTATATCATACTTTCAAATCCTAATAACATTGAGCCTCTTAAAACTATTAGTGCAGAACGAATATTAGGTAAAAATGCAAAAACAAACGGCACATTCAGACTTGGAACGGTTATATCTTCTGTAACCTTTTCTCAAAGAGGCATTAAATCAGAACCCGATACTACTACTGCTGTTGGAATATGTATATTACTAAAAACAGGAGTTCACATATTAAAAGCCGGGACTCCTGTTAATATACAATTTGAAAAAATTATTAAACCTGAAATAGGTTTGTTATAGATTTAACCCTGCTTTTGAGGCAGAATTTATCAAATTATCAATAAGTTTATTTACTAATTTCGATTGGTTAGTTATTGTATATTGTAACTTTGTTAAATCTGTAACATCTGTTTTGAATTCTAATGCTGTAGCTTTATCTGATTTAATTAAGTTTGTCAAGGATTTTACCTGTTCTGTAATCTGTGTATATGAGCCGCTAGCAAGTTTTAAATTCATTAAATTTTCTTTTATTATTGCTTTTTGACCTATAGTTAAATTTTCAAAAGAAATTTTTGCCTCATAAGATTTCAAAAATCTATTTAATCTTGCTGTTCCAAGTTGTGCTGCCGCAATATTTAATGTTGATGCCGAATTATAATCGGATTTAAGATTTTCTTTTTCTTCATTATACTTTTTTAACTGCTCTTTTGGAAGCAAATTAATGGCTAAATTGTTAACGGCAGATTGGTGAATAGATGTTGTAGAATTTATTTTCGATTTAATAGTTGTTATTTGAGCTTTCATTGCAGCCTTATTAACCGTTTTTACGACTGTAGATTTTGCAGAATTAGCCGGTGTCTGAGTTTTTAAACTGAAATTGTTTTTAGTTTCATTTGCTAAAGCGCTATTGGAAATAAATAGCATTACTATAATTAATACTGTGATATTTTGTTTAATCATATTAAATTCCTTTAAATTTTAACTATTATGCTTTGGATTTAATATCGCCATATAATTGTCTTGTAAGTGAAAATTCATCCTGAATATTAACAAATGCATCGACTAAATCTGCATCAAATTGAGTTCCTCTCCCCTCTTTAATTATGTCAACACATTTTTGATGTGGGAACGCATCTTTATAAGACCTTTTTGAACTGAGGGCATCATAAACATCAGCAATAGCCATAATCCTTGCGCATAGCGGTATATCTTCACCTGCCAGTTTATCGGGATAACCATTTCCATCCCAGCGTTCGTGGTGATGTCTTGCTATATCTATACCCATTTTTATAAAATCATTATTACCAAATCGTTTGTAAACTTCTTCTAATGTTTCCGCTCCCATTACCGTATGAGTTTTCATTACGTCAAATTCTTCAGGCGTTAATCTTCCTGGTTTAAGCAATATAGAATCAGGTATGGCAACTTTTCCTATATCGTGCAGCGGACTTGCGTATACAATATTTTTTATAAAATTTTCATCTACATCTTTTTCAAATTTAGGATTTTTTGCTAATTCAGATGAAAGAGATAAACAATACTTTTGTACCCTTTCTAAGTGCTTACCGGTATCATCATCTCTTGATTGAGCAAGTTTTGCAAGTGAAAATATAGTTGCCATTTGCATTTCTGTAATAGTTTTGCTTTGTTCCTTAACTATATCTTCAAGTTGTTGGTTTTTTTCTTTCATTTGTTGTTTTAAGTTTTTAAGCTTAACATGTGCAGAAATTCTTGCTTCAATTTCCTTGCTATGATAAGGTTCTGTTATAAAGTCTACAGCTCCTGAGTCAAAGCCTTTTGCAATTTTTATTTCATTTCTGGTTGAACTCGTCAATATTACTGAAACAGCCGGAATTAACGGGTCTTTGTTAATTCGTTCACACAAATCAAAACCGTCAAAATTAGGGAAATCTGTTCCCATTATGACTATATCCGGAGAACTAACTATTATTGTAGCTCTTACTGTCATCGGATCTGTAAGCGTGATAACGGTATAGCCATCATTTTTTAATATACTTTCAAGTTCGTCAAGGCGATTTTGATTATTATCTACTATTAAAATTCTTCCGTCCATAACAGAATTATATCACTATTGCCATATAATAAAAGTTTTTTAAACAAATTATTTACAAGTTATTATATTTTTCAAATTCTGCTTCAATTGTACATAGTTCTTCATCTGTATTTTTATTTTTTACGGAGATTTTTGTGATATTTTCATCAATTTGTACTTCGGATAGAACTGTATTTCCGTATTGGATTTCTTTTTTATAAACCATATCAAGAACTTTTAATTTATAAGTATCTCTAAATTCTTTAGGTAAAGCTTCAAAAGCCCAAATTATATAATTCATATTATTTACATGTTTATTTACATCAATATCATCAAAACGGACTTTAAATTCCTGACTATAATCAATTCTTCCAAGCGGATGAACTTTTAGAAAACTTAAATCATCTTCCCTTTTTTCGACTTTTGGAAATCTGTCAGGGAATATTTCACCCGGAGAATGCATTGATTTGTCTGCAAGATTTACGAGTGTCCAATAGCTTATTACTCTGCCGATTAGTTCTTTACTTTCGTTGTTATAAATCTCAAAATCACGATGTGCAAATAATTTATTATATCCTCTTGCCTCTGTTTTTATGAACAAATTTTCAATGTTTTGCGGATAATTATTAAACTCCATGTGATATTTAAGCAAAAACCAGCCTAAATTTTTCGGATATACTTCATTGTATCCAAAATGAGCTTTATCAGCTGCAACGGTTGCTACATCTTGTAAAAAATTTAAAAACGCTGATGGCTTTAGCATTTTATGGTAATCCATTTCGCTGTATCTTACAAAAATTTCTTTGTTGTAGTAGAATGGTGATTTTTCATTTATCATAGTGATTTATAGTACTCCTTAATTAATTTACAATCGTCTTCAATATTTGGACTTTCACAAACAACAGCCCCTTTTATATCAAACTTTTTCATTGCTTTCAATAAATCTTTATAATTCATATCGGATTCTTTTAGCGGCAAGTGATTTTTTTCGCCTTTGTCAGTATAAGCGATACCGGCAAGGTGGGCGTGAAAATTGTTTAATGCTGTATCACCCAATTCGGTTCCAATTTTTTCTAATATATTGCAAAAATCTTCGTAAGAGTTAAACCCTCCGCCACTTCTGGCATGCACATGGGCAAAATCAACGCAAGGCAAAACTTGATTAAATTCTTTTGATAATCTTATAATTTCATCAACATCACCCCACTGAGTGCCTTTACCTGTAGTTTCGGGTCTTATCCAAATTTTATTATTTTCTTTCTCAAGTATTTCAATGATTTTAGCGGTTTGTTCAACAATTCTTTTAAAAACAACTTCTTTGTCATTTCCAAGATAAAAAGCTGCGTGATATGTTATACTGTACCCGCCGAATTCATTTGCGACCATTGCAGTATCAATTATTCTTGTAATACTTGCATCTATTTTTTCAGGCTCTCTTGCGTTTAAGTTTATATAATAAGGTCCATGTGCAGTAAAAGTGAATTTATCAGAGTTTTCTTTAATTAATTTACGTGAATTTTCGCTCATTCTAACGCCTTGAACAAATTCAACTTCAATACCGTCAAGGTTCATATTTTCCAATACTTTGAGTGCATCAGAATATCCCTTTTTTTTATCTGTTCTTAATGGCATTCCCGCTGTTAAAAATTTTAATTCATTCATTACTCAAACTTTTCTCCAACTTGTGGTCTTAGTATTCTCACAAAATCTTGTGCATTGCCTACAAAAAAACTTCCAAATTGGATAGCTTTAGGGCAAATAAAGCCATTGCCTGTTGCAATATAAAATTTATCTGATTCGACTCTTGTTATTGTTCCTGGTTCATATTTAGATGAATTTTTATCAACAAAATCCGACATAAATATTTTTATCAGATTGCCTCTAAATGTTGTTGAGGCTATCAAAAACGGGTTCAAACCCCTTATAAATCTGTCAACTTCTATGGCTGATTTTGTATAATCAATATATAAATCCTCATCTTTAATACTCATACCTGCAACAAATTCACCTTCTGGCTGCTTTATTCTTGGTAAATCTTTCTTTGTTTCAAACTCTTTTAAAACTTCTGCAAGCATTTGCATTCCAAGCATATTTAACCTGTTAAACAATGTTCCCATAGTTTCTATTGGTGAAATTTCAACTTTTCTTTGAACGATAATATCACCGGTATCAAAGTTTTCATCCATAAAATGAAGCGTAACTCCTGTTTCTTTTTCGCCGTTTATAATAACCGTAGAATAAGGATTACCACCTCTATATTTAGGCAATAATGACGGGTGAATATTTATAAAACCTATTTTTGGTATATCTAAAAGAACTTTTGGAATTTTGTAATTGAATGAAGCAACTACTGCAGCATCAAGATTTAATGCTTTTAAGTATTCTAAAAGATTTTCGTCTTTCAAACTATCCCACTCAATAAAATTAAGTCCTCTTGCAAGTACAAATTGTTTAAAATTATTGTAAGTATTATGATTTTTTTTTGGCCCCATAACACCAACAATATTTACACCCTCGCTCAATAAACCGTCAAGGCAGACATAGGCCATATCCGGTATACCAACAAATAAAATTCTTTTTGTTAATTTCTCACTCATTTAGATTTCCTAAAAAAATAAGGGGTTTTAGCCCCTTATTTATAAATTATATTAAACTAAAGCAGCGTATGCTTCAGCTTGAGTTTTTAATGTTTCTGCTTTATCGGTTTCTTCCCAAGGTACTTCTAAATCAGTTCTGCCCATGTGTCCGTAAGCAGCAAGTTTTTGATAGAATTTACCGCCGTTTTTAGCAGGAAGATTTCTTAAATCAAATTTATTAATAATTCCAACAGGTCTTAAATCAAAGTTTTTACTTACTAACTCTGATAAATTTTCATCAGAAATTTTGCCTGTTCCGAATGTATCAACCAACACAGAAATAGGTTCAGCAACACCGATGGCATAAGCTAATTCTATTTCACATTTTTCTGCTAATCCTGCTTTTACGATATTTTTAGCAACATATCTTGCAGCATAAGCAGCTGAACGGTCAACTTTCGTAGGATCTTTTCCTGAAAAAGCTCCGCCGCCGTGGCGTGAGTAGCCACCGTATGTATCAACAATAATTTTTCTTCCTGTCAAACCTGCATCACCTTGAGGGCCGCCAATTACGAAACGACCGGACGGATTAATCAAAATAATAGTATTTTCATCAGGTTTGATTGTTTCATTTTTGAATACATAATTAATAACGTGTTCTTTCAAGTCTTTCTCAATGATAGCTTGAACTTTTTGATTATCGCTTTCTGTACCGATTACAGGGTCATGTTGAGTAGAAATAAGGATAGTGTGTATTCTTGATGGTTTACCGTCAACATATTCAACCGTAACTTGAGATTTGCCGTCAGGTCTTAAATAATCAACAAGTCCTTTTTTTCTCACCCTTGATAATCTGTAAGATAATTTGTGGGCCAAACTGATTGGTAATGGCATTAATTCAGGTGTTTCATTACAAGCATAACCAAACATAATACCTTGGTCGCCTGCACCAATGTCTTCAGTTTCACTTTTTGATGTATCAGCATTGTTATCTCTCGATTCAAGCGCTTTGTTTACACCGCCTGCAATATCTGTTGATTGTTCATCAATACTTGTTAAAACTGCGCAAGTTTTATAATCAAAACCGCCGCCGTTTTCGCCAATGTAACCAATATTTTTGATGGTGTTTCTAACAACTTGCGGAATATCAACATAACAATCTGAAGTAATTTCACCGCAAACAAGAGCCATACCTGTTGTTACAGTTGTTTCTGCTGCAACACGAGATTTGTTGTCTTTTGTTAAAAATTCGTCTAAAATTGCGTCTGAAATTTGGTCGCAAACCTTGTCAGGATGTCCTTCCGTTACGGATTCTGACGTAAATAAAAAATTTTTTGATGCCACTTTGCATTCTCCTTAATTTATATGTACTCGCCGGTAAGTCTTTTATTTCCAACCCGGCACTCCTTTGTTAATAATTATACTAAATCAAACATGCCTAAAAATCAAATTTTATGAGCTTTAATTAATTTTTATGAAAGAGTTGATTGTTTTTTGTAATAATGCTACAATTTAATTATGAAAAGCTTTGTTCAACCTGATAAATCTAAATTAAATCAAATTCCAATAAGCGAATTTGCAGATTTTATTACAAACGATATTAGTGGCTCAAAAACAGAATTTTTAGTTAATAACATTGAATGTTGGATAAAAGAAAATTTTAACAAAAGTATTCATGCAAATGACTTAATGCCATCAAAACAACTTATGTCAGATTTGCTTGATATTAGTACGGGTACAATTCAAAATGTGTACAGGCAGCTTGAAAATAAAGGCTTAGTATATTCTAAACAGTGTGTTGGGACTTTAATTGCAGATTTAGATAATAAGGATGTTGTTTTAAGAAAATCGTCATCAAAGCGTGAACTTGCAATAGAGTTAATAAAAACATTTATAGTAAAAAATAAATTTAAGGTTGGTGAACGCTTACCGTCTGTAAGAGCAATTTCGCAGTACATAAATATACCTATTAATACTACAGGTTCTGCTATGGAAACACTTGTTTTTGACGGTATTGTTGAAAAAACGGCAAATAAGGATCAATGTTGGATTTTAAAAAATACTAAATTTGATGTTAAATTGGATGAAAAATTATCACTTATTAGCAGGGTGGCAGAGGATTTAAAGCATTATATTACTTTAAAATTGAAAATTGGTGATAAAATGCCAACTCACTCAAAGCTTGCAGAAATGACAAAAGTTAGTGTTAAGACAATACATAGTGCGCTTGAAATTCTTATAAAAGAGGGCGTTTTGCTTGCAAAACGAGGCCGATACGGAACATGTGTTGTTAAAATACCAAATAATTCGGATTTACAACCAGCAATTGAAACCTCTATTTTTGCTAAATCTCAGTTTACCGCAAGATATCACTATAACCGTATTCAAGATGCTATAAAAAATATGATTATTGAAAAATATTCAGTTCATTCGAAACTTCCGTCAATTATGGAAATGGCTAATCTTATGGATGTAAGTCCAAATACTATAAGGAAAGCTTTCGACAACCTTGCAAAAGACGGATATTTGGAGTTTTCAAGAGGCAGGTACGGCGGAACCTATGTAAAAGCTATGCCTAAATATCCTGATTCCAAACCGTTTGAATGGGTTGCCGTTAATCCTAAGTACGTCCAATATCAAGATAACTAATTAGCATCGTTGAATTTTTTATATAAGTCAGGACGTTTTATTTTTGTACGTTCAAGCATTTGCTGATGTCTGAATTCATTTATTTCTTTATGATTGCCGTTTAATAATACATCAGGAACGTGTAATCCTCGATATTCTCTTGGCTTTGTGTAGTGAGGATATTCTAATAAACCGTTTTCAAAACTGTCTTCTTCCGCAGATTCGATTTTGCCAAGAACTCCGTTAAGTTTACGGCTTACGCAATCAATAATACTTAATGCAGGTATTTCTCCTCCTGTCAGCACAAAATCACCTATTGAAATCTCTTTTGGCTTTATTATTTCTCGTATTCTTTCGTCATAACCCTCGTAATGACCGCATAAAATTATTAATTGATTGTATTCGGATAATTCTTTTGCTATATCATTGGTAAACGGTTCACCTTGAGGCGTCATCATTATTGTACAAGATTTTTCAAGTTTTTCCACACTCTCATAGGCATCAACGTACGGTTGTGCCATTAAAACCATGCCTGCTCCGCCGCCATAAGGGGTGTCATCTACTTTTTTGTGTTTATCAAGTGTATAATCTCTTGGATTTATTGTCTTTACACGTATTAAGTTCGTTTCACAAGCTCGTTTTAAGATGCTGTAATTGCAATAATTTTCTATTAATTCAGGAAAAAGTGTTAAAACATCAAATTGCATTATTCAATCAGTCCTTGAATTTCATTTATAATAACTTTTTTATTTTTTAAATCAACTTCAGGAACAATTGCATCGACAAAAGGTACAAGAGAAATTTTTTTTGATAATCCTCTTACCGATAATAAATCGTTTGCACCATTTGATGTTACTCCAACTACTACACCTATTTTCTTATCGTTTGAATAGACATCTAAGCCGATTAAATCATCAATTAAGTACTCACCTTCGTCTAAAGTTTGTTCAAATTCTGATTGTGGTACATAAATTAAACAATTTTTGTAAATCAATATATCGTTTATCGAATTAATACCTTCAAATTTTATAATTGCAAATTTATTATTGAATTTTACAGATTTTATTTTGACGTTTTTATATTCATTTTCAAAATAAATAAATGCATTATCCAACGATTTCAAAAACTCTGCCTGATTTTTTGAATAACCAACTTTTGCTTCACCTTGAACACCGTGAAAATTTAAAATTTTACCGATAGAAATATAATCTTTATTCTTCATCATCAGCTTTTTTAGGTTTTCTGCCTCTTGTTTTCTTTTCTTCTTTTGGTTCTTCTTCTGAGGTTTCAGCTTCTTCTTTTACTTTTTTCGCTTTAGTTGTTTTCTTTGTTTTAGTTTCTTTTTCGTCTTTTTTCTTAAATTCTTCAGGTGCATCTTCACGGTCAGGGTTCCATCTATCCAACCCCATTTGACTTCTGATTAAGCCAATACCTACGTGAACACGCCATTCATCAATTTTTAATTGAATTGCTATAATTTTATGACATCCAATTGGTGGTAACGGTAATAATGGTTCATACAAGCTTCTTATTGCCATTAATTGGTCAGGTGAAATAGCAAGTTTTCTCTTTGGAAAAGGTAATTTAGGCAGCATCATCTTTTGACGTACTAAATTGATTCCGAAGAAAACTTTTTTAGCTTCTAATCCGATTTTTTCGCCGATTACTTCGTGTGCATCAGGATTTGGCAACGGTAGCATTGCTTTATACAATGCTTCAATTTGCTCTAATTGCTCCTTGCTAATAAGTAATTGTTTTTGTTGTTGAGGTCTTTGCGGTCTTTGAGGTCTTCCACCACCGGGGCGACGTTGTTGGAAATTATTTGGTCTTCTTTGACCTTGTTGCGGACGACCTGAATTATATCCGCCCTGACCTCTGTTTTGGTTATATCCGCCTCTTGACTGGTATCCGCCTTGATTACGGTCATACCCGCCTCTTGATTGATAACCCCCGCCTTGGTTATAGTTATTTCTTTGCGGTCTATCGTATCCACCCCTTGATTGATAACCGCCTTGATTACGGTCATACCCGCCTCGAGATTGGTACCCGCCTTGATTGCGGTCATACCCGCCTCTTGATTGGTAACCCCCGCCTTGGTTATAGTTATTTCTTTGCGGTCTGTCGTATCCACCGGAACTGTATCCGCCGGCACTATAACCACCACCTGCGCTGTACCCGCCGGATGAATAACCCCCAGAAATATATCCGCCATCGGAGGTGTAGTTTTGTTGATTATCTTGTTGTTCGTGGTTATGTTGTTCTTTTTCTTCTTGATGTTGGTGCTGTTCTTGATTATCAGAACCGCCACCTTGCGGCATCATACTTTTATCCGGGTATAAGCAGTTAGGACAAATAACTCTTTTAGGGTTTTTTGTTTCAAATTCAGTACCACATTTGATACACTTGTTTACATACATAAGACATGCCTCTTCATAAAATAAAAATTAATTTAAAAATCCTCTCAAAGTAATGTAACGGACTAATTTCAACTTAATAATAAAATCTGACACTATAATTTCTCTACTACATTATAGCAGAAAATTTTTATTTTTCCAATAAAAATGTTACAGGACCGTCATTTACAAGTTCAACATCCATTTTCGCTCCAAATTTCCCCGTTCCTACAAGTATTTTAGCGTTCTTTACAATATTTACAAATTCTTCATATAATTCGTTAGCTTTTTGTGGTGTTTCAGCTTTGTCAAAACTTGGACGTGTACCTTTTTTGCAGTCTCCGCATAGTGTAAACTGTGAAACTATAAGCATTTCACCATTTATATCTTTTAGAGATTTATTCATTTTGCCGTTTTCGTCTTCAAAAATTCTTAAATTGATTATTTTGTCAGCTAATTTTTGAGCGTTTTCGTATAAATCACCTTTTTCGACACCTAAAAATGCGAGTATTCCTTTTCCTATTTTTGAATATACTTCACCATTTATCGTTACGCTTGCGTGGCTAACTCTTTGTATTAAGCATTTCATCTAAATTTTGCACCTTTATTTTTAACGTTTCTGTTATTTCTTTTAAATCATCAGTTATAGTTGTAATATAAGTTTTCATTTGTTCATATACTTTATGTACGGCATTTGGGTTTGAGTTGTTTTTTTCTTGTAAACTTCCGTTTAGTTCGTAGCTTCTTGCTTTATGCAGGTATAAAAATGTTCTGCTTTTTTTACAGTAGGTATCTGATAAATCAATGTATATAACAAGTATTTGTTTAAAATATTTCATACAGGATTCATTTACAAGTTTTCTGTGCTGATATTCCTTATCATAGTTCATAATAAGTATTTTTGCGGTTGATAATAATTTCAAAATCTCGTTAATAATATTTTTTTCGTTATTTAAGTTATTTATAATTTCCGGCACATTATATGAGAATGTGCTTTTTAACTCTTTTTTTACTGCAATAGGCTGTTGTTTTAAAATTTCTTCTAAAGAGATATCTTCAAATCCTTTTATTTTCGCACCATTTAATGATGTATTGTATAGATTTATATTTTCTTTATTTTGTATCGCAAAATCTTCAAATTCTTGAATGAATGAAGCGTAATCTTTTGTCGTCGGCAGCATTTCATTATTTATGCCTTTTACAAAATGAATATTACTTTTTATACTTTCGAGCCTTCTTTGTGCGTGATATAGCTTTTGTTCTTCTGTGTAGGTTGATTTTTTGTCGAAAAATGATTCTGCAAATGTTTTGAAATCATCAACATATACTTTTACATCGTTTGTTTTTTCGTCGTATTCAAATTTTAAACCGGTATTTCTGGCTTCTTTTGCGTAACATTTACCGTCAATGAATGCTAAATCCTGACCGGATAAAATTATGTTTTTAAATCCTAATATTTTTGCGGCATAAAGTATTGTATATGATACTGTTCCGCTGGAAAAATAAGGCGTCGCATCAATATCTGCTATGTTTGTCCATATAAGATTTGCAATTGACGTATGTGAAGGATAAGAAATTATACTCTGGAAGTTTGATTGATGTAATTCGTTATAGGTAATAGGCTCAACTATTAAATCTATATTCGAAGTATCAAGTCCTTCTATTTGAGACATTTGATTGTTTGTTTCAATAAGACTTACAAAATCAGGTTTTATACCATGAGTTATTAACGTTCTTAGAGCTTGTCCTACTGAAAAAATTATTACATTTTCTCTGTATTTTTTTATTATTTCGACATCTCTGTCTAAACTGGGCCCTGCTGATACTATTATTGCAGTTTGGTTTTCATATATATTTTTGTACTCATTTAACGGTATTTCATTTACAAGTAAATTAATGTTTCGGTATAACATTTTTATTGCAGGAACCATTTTTTTCTGCATATAATTATCATTTATTACTATAGCGCCCATTGCTAAATTTAGTTTGTTCAAAAAATCTTCAAAATTTTTTTCAAATATTTTTTTGTATGTAGGTAAAAATGTTACGGATGTTTTTGTTTTGCATTTATGTTTGTCGATATAGAATTTTTTTAGTACATTAAAATCATTGAATACAAATACATTGTTTTTAGATAGTTCATTAGTAAAATCAACAACTTCAAGTACTGCTGCCAAAATTTCTATATCAGGTTCATATAAAAGTACAGTACCTTCTGATTTTAGAGCAAATTCTTTAAATAAGTATCCCAAGCCAAATCCGTAGATTACGTGAATTTCATGTGGTGAATTTTCTGCTTTTGAAAAAATTTCTCTTGCTTCAAGTTCAGCTCCGTAATTGTTGTGTATATAGACACCGTTGTACATTAAATTAGGTTCTTGCAAAACTGTATTTACAAAAGAAATATCATTTTTTAGAGAATTTATTCTTATTATTTTATATTTTAATTCCGGATTATATTTTGAAATACAAGCTAAATTTGCATCAAGAATAGGATTACTGTTCAACTTTCCCCCTTAACTGACCGCAAGCTGCATCTATATCTGCGCCTCGTTCCAGCCTTATTGTTACCTTTTTACCTGAGTGTTCAAGTATATATTTGAATTTCATTATAGAATTATTTGACGGCTTTTTATAATCATTTTCAATAACAGGATTGTAAGGTATAAGATTTATATTACATTTTATTCCTTGCAGCAGTTCTGCCAAATGTTTTGCACATTCAAATGTATCAGTTAAATCTTTTATCAATAAATATTCTATTGTTACGCGTCTGCCGGCTATTTCAAAATATTTATCAAGAGCTTTTTTCATTTCTTGAATAGGGTATTTTTTATTAATAGGCATTATCTTATTTCTAATTTCATCCGTTGGTGCGTGTAATGACCATGCTAATGTTGATTGGTTATTTGCTTTTGCAAAAGCTTCAATTTTTGGTGCTATACCGCTTGTAGATACCGTTATTCTTCTTGAACCTATTTGACATTCGGTATTAAGTATTTCAATAGCCTTAATTACGTTATCTAAATTTAATAAAGGTTCTCCTTGCCCCATAAAAACAACATTTGTAACTTTTAAACCTGTATCACGCTGTATTGTCAAAACTTGTTCTACAATTTCAGATGCGCTAAGGTTTCGTTTAAAACCTCCTTTGCCTGTTGCGCAAAATGAACAGTTAACTGAACATCCGACTTGAGAGCTTACGCAAGCCGTTAAATTTGCTCTGTTGTCAAAACGCATTAATACAGTTTCTACGCATTCTCCGTCAGAATACTCAACAAGATATTTTATAGTTCCGTCTTGACTTACTTGTTTTTTCTTTATGGCAGTATTTGTAACCGTTGCAATTTGATTTAATTCTTCTCTGAATTTTACAGATAAATTTGTCATTTCATCTATACTTGATACGGATTTTAAATATATCCAGTTTTGTATTTGTTTCGCTCTGAATGATGAAGCTTTTATATCTTTCATAAGAGCTTCTAATTCAATAATGTTCATACCTGATAGGACAATTTTAGACATAGCTTACAAATTTCCTTTTTCAAGTTCTTTTCTGAAATGTTCTCTGATTTCTGTCATTGCTTTTATCGTTAAAACAATTTTTTGAATGCTTTCATGCCAACCTATAAACGAACAGGTCGGATGAAGCATTTGAATAGGATTATCAGGGTAATCACGACATATTG
>Ga0256405_10007379_pt1 | contig 16639 bp, 12 predicted proteins | sample RumenRJG_02DNA_FD_189096 | JGI IMG/M metagenome (GOLD analysis project Ga0256405, IMG submission 189096) | Bovine rumen microbial communities from Lethbridge, Alberta, Canada - RJG_02 | ecosystem: Host-associated > Mammals > Digestive system > Stomach > Rumen | place: Canada: Alberta...
TTTATAGACACGATAATGCATTCCCTCAACTTTGTTGTTGACTTTTGCACTGATGGGACCATACTCCATCTGGAGGCCAGACTGAGAAAAAATTTCAGAAAGTGTGCTGCCGATGCTCACTTTTAGAATTTTTTTATTATTTTTGCAGCGGATATAAGTTTGTTGTTCCATAGATAGTTTAAGTTTATTGTTCTGCAAAGATACAAAAAAGGATTTGATTATAAAAGAAAATATTCATAAAAAGTTAAAACTATGTCGATTTGGGTTATTTTTAAGTTGTTAGGCTCGCTGGCTCTGCTGATGTTCGGTATGAAGTCGATGAGTGAGGCCCTGCAGAAAATGGCAGGTCCGCAGTTGCGTCATGTGTTGGGTGCCATGACCACCAACCGGTTTACGGGCATGCTTACAGGTATGCTGGTAACAGCGTCAGTTCAGTCATCAACAGCAACGACGGTAATGACGGTTTCGTTCGTGAATGCTGGTCTTTTAACACTGGCCCAGGCCATTTCTGTCATCATGGGTGCCAATATCGGTACAACCCTTACGGCATGGATTATGTCAGCAGGTATGTCGTTTGATATTACCAGCGCCATTTATCCGGCCTTCTTCATTGGTATCATTCTGATTTATCTGAAGCATTATCGTTATATTGGTGATTTCCTTTTTGGCCTGTCATTCCTGCTCTTGGGATTGGGAACACTGCGATTAACGGGTACGGAGATGCATCTGGGCGAGAATCAGGCGTTGCTTGATTTCTTTGCTTCTTTTGATCCCAATTCTTTCCTGACCACTTTGGTGTTCCTGGTTCTTGGTGGCATTTTGACCTTCTGTGTACAGTCTTCGGCAGCAGTAATGGCCATTACCATGATTCTCTGTTCAAGTGGCGCACTGCCAATCTATCAGGGTATCGCCTTGGTAATGGGTGAGAATATTGGAACCACCGTTACCTCTAATCTAGCAGCTCTTTCTGCCAATACACAGGCACGCCGTGCCGCTTTGGCTCACATGTTCTTCAATGTGTTTGGCGTTATCTGGATTCTGTTTGTCTTCCGTCCCTTTATTGACATGGTATGTGGTTGGGTAGGCTATGATGTGATGCTGGACAAGACTACTGTTGAGGCAAGCGTATTCCTGGCAAATGCTGCAAAGCTGAGTTTTGTGCTTGCTGCTTTCCATACCACCTTCAATGTGGCTAATACTTTGATTCTTATATGGTTTATCCCACAGATTGAGAGGTTGGTTTGTGCTGTGATTAAACCCAAGAAGGTGGATGAGGAAGAGGATTTCCGCCTGCACTTTATTACTGCTGGTTTCATGAAGACCCCAGAACTTTCCGTGCTGGAGGCTCAGAAAGAAATCCAGGCATTCTCCAACCGTATGCAACGTATGTTTGGCATGATACGTGAGTTGTTAACGCTTTCCAGCAGCGCAAGCAATAAGAAAGATAACAAGGCGGGCGACTTCAATAAGCTTTATACACGTATTGAGAAATATGAGGGTATCAGTGATAACATGGAATTAGAGATTGCCAAATATCTCGAATCCGTTAGTGATGCTCATCTTTCTGACGATACGAAGGCTAAGATTCGTGCCATGCTTCGTGAAATTTCTGAGTTGGAGAGTATTGGTGATGCTTGCTTTAACATGGCTCGTACCATCTCACGTAAGTATAATGGCAAGGAAGACCATTTCATCGAGAAGCAGTATGACCATCTGCACCAGATGATGGAGTTGACAGACCAGTCGCTCACAGAGATGAACCGTTTGATGGGTGGTAGAAGGGAGTCGTATGATGTGAATCGTACTTTCAACATCGAGCATGAGATTAACAACTACCGCAATCAGCTCAAATCTCAGAATATCAGCGATATCAATAACCATCAGTACACCTATGCAGTTGGTACTATCTATATGGATCTTATCAATGAATGCGAGAAACTTGGCGACTATGTGGTCAACGTGGTTGAGGCTCGTATGGGTACACGACAAAAAGAGGTATAAGATTTTCGGAAATTATAACGTTGGTTTGGAAAATTTTAATTAATTTTGCAACCGAAAAGAATATAAAACAAACGTATTATCAATTCTATGAGAAAGAAAATTTTGTTTTTGATGGTTCTGATGCTCACATCAGCATTGACTATCATGGCCCAAATCACGACCTCGAGTATGGCCGGTAAGGTGACATTTGAGGATGTAAAAGGTGAGGAGGTCATTGGTGCAACTGTTGTTGCAGTGCATGAGCCTTCTGGTACCCGTTACACAGCGGTGACCAATGTTACTGGTAACTTTACCATTCAAGGTATGCGTACGGGTGGCCCGTATGAGGTAACGGTTTCTTACATTGGTTATCAACCTAAAGTCGTTAAGGGTGTTACGTTGGAATTGGCTGAAACATACAACCTCAATGTTTGGTTGTCAGAGGACGCTAATGTGTTGACAGAAGTTGTTGTCAGCGGTAAGGCTTCTAAGTTTGCTGCAGAGAAGACGGGTGCCTCTACCAACATCAACAATGCCATGATTACCAACATGCCTACTGTCAATCGTAGCATCACAGATGTAATGCGATTGTCTCCTTATGGTGGTAATGGAATGAGCTTGGCTGGTGGTAATGGTAAGATGACCAACTTCACAGTAGACGGTGCCAACTTCAACAACAACTTTGGTTTGACAGAAAACCTTCCTGGTGGTGGTAACCCTATCTCTCTCGATGCTATTGAGGAGATGCAGGTGGTTATCTCTCCGTTCGATGTTCGTCAGACTAACTTCATCGGTGGTGGTGTGAACGCCATTACCAAGTCTGGTACCAACACCTTCAAGGGTACTGCCTACATCTATCACAAGAACGAGAATATGCAGGGTGATGCTGTTGACAGAGAGCAGATTCCTGGTGCTCGTGAGCGTAATAGAACAACCACTTATGGTTTTACATTAGGTGGCCCGATTATCAAGAATAAGTTGTTCTTCTTCGTAAACGGTGAAATGGTAAAGTCACCTACGGTCATCAACCGTTGGCGTGGCTCTGACAAGGGTGCCTATGATGCTGACGCCTATCTGTCTCGTACTTCTATTCAGGACTTACAGGCTGTATCTGATTTTGTTAAACAGAAGTATGGCTATGATACGGGTTCTTATTCTGATTTCTCTGGTGACAATGATACCTATAAGTTGTTGGCTCGCTTAGATTGGAATATTACAGATAAGCATCATCTGGCTCTGCGTTACAATTACACGAAGAGCCGTTCGTGGAAGTCTCCTTCAACTTCTGTTGACGGTGGAACCTTGCCTTATAGTAGAACATCGTTGTATGCGATGACATATGCAAACTCAATGTATGCAATGAACAATTACGTTCATACCTTTGCTTTTGATTTGAATAGCCGCCTTTCTGACAATATTTCAAACCAGTTCCTGGCTACTTATTCGAAGATTGATGATATTCGAGAATCAGATTCAAGTGATTTCCCCTTTATTGATATTCTTGATGGCGATGGTGGAAACTATCTCTCTTTGGGTTACGAGTTGTTTACATGGAATAATAAAGTTCATAACAACATTCTCAACATTAAAGACGATATTACTTTCTATCTGGGCAATCACACTGTTACAGCTGGTTTAAGCTATGAGCATCAGATGGCGGATAATATGTATATGCGTAATGGTTCTGGTTATTATCGCTACAATAATTTGGCAGAGTTCCTAAATAGTGGAACCCCTTCTGTTGTTTGTTTGACTTACGGCTACGATGGTGAACAGGAACCCGCATCTCGTGTTACCTTTAATCAGTTGGGCTTCTATGCTCAGGATGACTGGAGAATTACCAGTAACTTTAAGTTGACTTATGGACTTCGTTTCGATGGTCTGTTCTTCAATAACGGTGACTTAAAGACTAATAATGGAATTCTTGCACTTGATTATAACGGTAGGCATGTAGATACAGGTAAGTGGCCTAATTCTACCGTTTCACTTTCTCCACGTGTCGGCTTTACATGGGACGTTTTTGGCGATAAGAGTTTGAAGGTTCGTGGAGGTACGGGCCTCTTCTTAGGTCGTCTGCCTCTTGTATTCTTCACCAACATGCCTACTAACTCTAACATGATGCAGTTTGTTGGTAAGTGGAACTCAACGGGTACTAGTGCTACAAAAGCCGATATGACTCAGTTCACTGGCGATATCAAGACACGCATGGATCTCTATAACTGGGTAACCACACACGATGTGGATGGTAATTTGGTAACTGACCCCAAATTGGCAATGGGTCCAAGCACGATTACCTCAGAAGACGGAACCGTAGCAGGTGACATTAATGGTATCTCGTCTGATTTCAAGATGCCACAGGTTTGGAAGACCTCTTTGGCAGTGGACTACCAAATTCCTGTATCGTTCCCATTCACTGTGACCTTGGAAGGTATGTTCCAGAAGACGGTTAATGGTGTATACATGTCTAACTGGAGTTTGCGCGACGTAGGTGGTTATGCCCGTTTCAATGGCGTTGACGGTCGTGCACTCTATCAAGATTCTAAATATACATATGTAAAGCCTAATGGAAAGGTGGATGGCATGCCTAATGCTTATGTGTTGGAGAATACTAGCAAGGGTTATGGTTGGACCGCCAATGTTACGCTTAATGCACAGCCATTTGAATGGTTGAGTTTGATGGCTGCTTATACTCACACTGTACAGAAGGAACTAACGGGTATGCCAGGCTCTAACGCATCTTCAGCATTCTCCTATATCCCTTCTGTAGATGGTCCTAATTTCCTGCACTTGCATAATTCTTCATTCGTTACTCCAAATCGTGTAGTAGCCAGCGCTACCATCCATGACAATTGTAACAACCACTATTCTTTGGTTTATGAAGGCTGGAATGGTGGTGCCAACTACTCATATATGTTGGCTAACGATATGAATGGTGACGGTAACCAGTATGACTTGCTTTATATTCCTACCGACCTGCAGGTTGCTAATAACGAGTTCCGTTTTGTATCAGAAGATGATAAGCAGCGTTTCATGGACTTCGTTCATCAGGACGACTATCTGAGCAAACATCAGGGCGAGTATGCAGAGGCTTATAGCGTTTACTCTCCTTGGGTACATCGTATTGACTTCAGCTACAAGCACGACTTCAAACTGAACGTTGGTAAGAGCAAGCACATGCTGCAGATCAGCTTCGACATGAAGAACGTACTCAACTTCTTCAATTCAAAATGGGGTGTTGCTAAGTACATGAATGCTGACCTGAACTCTGGACGTATCCTGAAGTATGAGGGTGTTGATGCTCAGGGTTATGCTACCTTCTCAACTCCTAAGGCCGTCAATGGTAATGTTGATATCTGGACACCCAGCCATACTATTGGTCAATGTTGGTATGCCTCTATTGGTGTTAGATATGTTTTCAATTAATTCTCAAAAAGATAGGTTTATGAAACTGAAATATATTATTCCGTCTTTCATGGCTGTTGTTGCCATGCTTGTAGGCTGTAATGACAAATATGAGGCAGCCCATCTGGGTGATCTCCGTGTGTCTTCATCTTATTTGGCTCTCTCTCAGGATGGTGGTTCAGCTCAATTTACGGTAAATGCAAATGCTGGGTGGACAATTGAAAACATTCCCACATGGCTGATTGCGACTCCTGCTACTGGTGATGCTGGTGAGACCATTGTAACGCTTTCCGCTGAAGGTGTTCTCAGTGCACGAACTGCCACCATAAAGATTGTGAGTGGTACCAGTGTTCAAGAAGTCAATATTGTACAGGGTAAAACTGTTGCTGAGTTGGCTACCTGTAAGCAGATTATTGAAGGTGTTGATGGTAAGACTTTCCGCGTAAGAGCTTCCATTACTCAGATTGCCAATACCCATTATGGTAATATGTATATTGATGATGGTACAGGTTCTGTCTATATTTATGGAACCAATGACAAGGATGGTAAACCATCTAATGATCCCATCTCCAGCTGGGGACTTGAGGTCGGTGACATCGTAACTGTAGAAGGTCCAAAGAAAACCTATAATGGTACTGTCGAGTTGGAAAATGTTACTGTTGTCAAGGTAGAGAAGTGGTTCGTCAAGATGATTGATCCTGAGACAGCTCCTGTCCTTCCCAAGGAGGGTGGCGTGCTGAATGTAAAGATGGCCTTCAAGGGTAAGGGTGTCGTTCCGACTATTGCCGATGATTGCACATGGATACACTATAAAAATATAACTATCACCGCAGGTACGCCTACCGCTGTTGATCCTAATCCAGCTGATACTGCTGTTGTAACCTTCACGATTGATGCTAACGAAGGCGTAACTCGTAAAGGCATAGTTAACTTCATGTCTTCTAATGGAGAGGCTAGTTCTTCTGTCACATGGGAGATTGTTCAGAAAGGACTCTCTAATCCTCCTACTGGCGATGGTACGGAGGCTAGTCCTTATAACGTGGTAGCTGCTCTCGATGCAGCAGTTGCTGGTGCTACCGATGTCTATGTGAAGGGTATTGTCAGCAAGGCTCCTACGAGTCTGAATACAAAGTATAATAGCTTGACCTATTATATCTCTGTTGATGGTAAGCAAGAGGATGAACTGCAGGTTTACAGTGGTAAGAGCTTCGGTGGTGCTGACTTCCTTGCTAAGGAGGATATTCAGTTGGGCGATGTTATAATAGTCAAGGGTAATCTAAAGATGTACAAAGATGCAGCTGAAATTGACGCTAACAACGAGCTTGTTGTACTGAATGCTCAGACCACTATGGATGGTATCAACGATCCTGGCTCATACCGCAATCCGTTCAATGCAGAAGCAGCTGCTGCTTACATCGAAGGTGGCGGCAAGGATAACGTCTTTGTGAAGGGTGTCGTATCTGAACTGGTTAATGGTGGATTTGGTGCTCAATATGGCAATGGTTCCTTCTTTATCTCAGACGATGGTACGAAGTATGGTGAACCGACTAAGGACTTTGAGGCTTATCAGGTAAACTATTTGGGCAACCAGAAGTGGGTTGATGGTGATGACCAGATTGCTGTTGGTGACAAGGTTGTCATCTATGGTCCGCTTACCAAGTACAAGACTACCTATGAAACACAGGGTAAGGGCGCAGCTTACATCTTCTCTTTAAACGGAAAAGTTAAGTAACTCCCGTCTTTAACCTATATGTCCTATATGTAAAAAGGTGCTCAGGCTTTGGCTTGAGCACCTTTCTTGTCTCTTGAATACTTCCGGACTAATTTTCTTTTCTTTCGGACTATTTCAAAATACTCCGGAAGTATTTTTGAATACTCCGGAAGTATTCAAAAGGGCTTTATAGTATAAAAAACATTAATAAAATGCACATTTTGACACGTTGAGTGTAGTTTTTACGTAACTTTGCCAAATCTATGGCGCTTTGTGCGTCAAATGTGCGAATAAAATTAATTATCCAACTAACTATAAGTTTAACGATGAAACTGAAAAAACTTTTTGTAGCTGCGCTGATGTTGTTCAGTACAACAGCTATGGTGGCTCAGCAGATGCAGATGCCACCCATCCCCGTTGACCCAGCCGTACGTATTGGTAAGCTCGACAACGGACTGACGTATTACATCCGTCACAATGAATATCCTGAACATGTAGCCAACTTCTACATCGCCCAGCGTGTAGGCTCTATTAACGAAGAAGAGTCACAGCGTGGCTTGGCCCATTTCTTGGAGCACATGGCCTTCAATGGTTCTGAGCATTTCAAGGGCAATGGTATTATCGAATTCTGCCGTTCACTGGGTGTTGAGTTTGGTAGCGACCTGAATGCTTATACTTCTATCGACCAGACCGTTTATCGTGTCTGCAACGTTCCTACTAAGCGTGCTACAGCCCTCGACTCTTGTCTGCTGATTCTGAAAGACTGGTCAAACGGTTTGTCTTTGGAGGCTGACGAGATTGACAAGGAGCGCGACGTTGTTCACAATGAGTGGCGTTTGGGCGAGGGTCCTTCACAGCGTATGATTCAGCGCGCCCTGCCCAAGGTTTATCCTGGCTCTAAGTATGGCGAGCGTCTGCCCATCGGTCTGATGAGCGTTATCGACAGCTTCAAGCCCAAGACCCTTCGTGCTTACTATCAGAAGTGGTATCGTCCAGACAATCAGGCCATCATCGTAGTAGGTGATGTTGATGTCGACAAGATGGAGGCTAAGATTAAGGAGCTTTTTGCTGGTATCAAGGTACCTGCTAATGCTCCTAAGGTAGTGGCTGAGGCTGTTCCTGACAACAAGGAGGCTATCTATGTCTATGAGAAGGATAAGGAGATGCAGATGAGTCAGGTTATCGTGATGATGAAGCACGACGCTACTCCTCAAGAAGAGAAGTCAAGCATGGCTTACCTCATTCAGGACTATGCTGTCAATGTAATCTCACAGATGATTAACCAACGTATGACTGAGTTGACACAGGATGCTGCATGTCCCTTCTTCCAGGCTTTTGCTGACGACAGCCAGTATCTGCTCTCTAAGACCAAGGACTGCTTCGAGCTGATTGGTGTTCCCAAGGAGGGAAAGGATATGGAGACCCTGCAGGTGCTCTATCGTGAGGCTAAGCGTGCTCGCGAATTTGGCTTTACCGCTTCAGAGTATGATCGTGCAAGAGCAGACTATCTGAGTGGATTGGAGAAGCGTTTCACCAATCGCGACAAGCGCAAGAACGATGAGTTTGGCAATGCATACCGCGACCACTATCTGACTAACGAGCCTATCCCACCATTGGATGTGCTCTATCAGACCATGCAGCAGATTGCTCCTAGCATTCCTGTACAGGCTATCAACCAGATGTTGCCAGAGCTGATTTCTGCTACTGATAGCAACCTCGTTGTATTAATTCTGGCTCAGGAGAAGGAAGGCAAGGTTTATCCTACTGAGAACGATATGGCTGCTGCCATTGCTGCTGCTCGTGCAGAGAAGCTGGAGGCTTATGTAGATAATGTAAAGGACGAGCCTCTGCTCGATGCTACTAAGATTAAGAAGGGTAAGATTAAGAAAGAAACTGAGAATACCGTTTTGGGTTATAAGGAGCTGAAGCTTTCTAATGGTGCGACTGTTATCCTGAAGAAGACTGACTTCAAGGACGACGAGGTTCAGATGCAGGCCTTCTCAATGGGTGGTAAGTCACTCTATGGCGAGGCTGACTACACTAACCTGAAGGTGTTCGATTCTGCCATCGGACTGAGCGGACTGGGCAACTTCTCAAGCACAGAGCTTCAGAAGGCTCTTGCTGGTAAGGAAGTGAATGCCGACCTGTCGCTGGCCAACACTCGTCAGTACCTGACAGCTCACTCTACTCCTAAGGACATCGAGACCATGTTCCAGATGTCTTACCTCTACTTCACCAACGTGAAGAAGGACGATAAGCAGTTCCAGAACCTGATGACTCAGCTCGATATGGCCCTGAAGAACAAGTCGCTGTCACCTGATGCTGTATTCTCTGACTCGGTGGCTGCAACTACTTATGGACATAATCCTCGCTTCAACAACATTGATGTGAAGGATCTGAAGGACATCGACTACGACCGCATCCTTGCCATCGCCAAGGAGCGCTTCCAGAATGCTGGCCAGTTCACCTTCGTAATTGCTGGTAACTTCGACGAGCAGACCATCCGTCCTCTCATCGAGCAGTACATCGCTTCGCTGCCTGCTACCAAGAAGAAGGCTGAAGACTTCAAGGAGGTAATGACCTTTGCTAAGGGTAAGGTTGTTAACCAGTTCAAGGTAAAGACAGAGTCTCCAAAGGCAACCGCTCGTGAGATGTGGTATGCAGACATGCCTTACACCTTGGAGAACAATGTGAAGATTGACGCTGTAGGTCAGATTCTCTCTATGATTTATCTGAAGACCATTCGTGAGGATGAGAGCGCTGCTTACTCTTGTGGTGCTGTTGGCTACTTCTCAACAGGTTCTAAGCAACCTAAGGCTATGCTGCAGGCTTACTGTCCTATGAATCCCGACAAGGCTGAGTTGGCTGTTCGCCTGATTCATGAGGGTATCGAGAACATGGCTAAGAAGGTAGATGCCGATCAGTTGCAGAAAGTAAAGGACTATATGCTGAAGCAGGCTGACATTGATGCCAAGAAGAACAACTATTGGATCAACACCATCAATGTCTTCAAGGAGTATGGTCTTGACTTCCATACCGATTACAAGAAGACTGTTGAGGCTCTGACCGTTGACTCTATTCGCGACTTCCTCAATCAGTTGCTGAAGAGTGGTAACAGCATTGAGGTTATCATGACTCCTGAAGCAAAGTAAAACACATCACATAGTGATATTTTAAACGGCGAATTTGTATAATTCGCCGTTTATTTGTACCCTTGACCTTCGGTCTTAGGTCGGCTACATCTCGGAAATATCCAAATATATTTGGTATTTCGCTCGATTTGCACTACCTTTGCACCCAAAATTCAATAGTTATGTCATATTTATTTTCATCAGAATCAGTTTCAGAGGGCCATCCCGATAAGGTGGCCGATCAGATAAGTGATGCCATTCTGGACCAGTTTCTGGCTTATGACGAGCATGCCCGTGTGGCTTGCGAATCGTTTGTCACCACAGGTCAGGTGGTCATCATGGGTGAGGTACGTAGTGAGGTTTACATCGACTTGCAGACCATCGCTCGAAATACAATTAAGAGAATTGGTTATACTAAGGCAGAATACCAGTTCGATGGCAATTCCTGTGGTATCCTGACTGCCATCCACGAGCAGAGCGAAGACATCAACCGCGGTGTGGATAATGGCGACGAGGACGAGCAGGGTGCTGGCGACCAGGGTATGATGTTCGGTTATGCCACCAACGAGACAGAAAACTTGATGCCTGTTTCACTCGACTTGGCACACCTGATTATGCGTACATTGGCTGAAATCCGCAAGGAAGGTAAGGAGATGACTTACCTCAGACCAGACTCGAAAAGTCAGGTAACCGTACAATATAGTGATGCTGGCATCCCTGAGCGCATCGATACCATCGTTGTCTCTACTCAGCACGACGAGTTTGACACTGACGATGAGCGCATGTTGGCTAAGATTCGTGAGGATGTCATCAACATTCTGATTCCACGTGTTAAGTCTAAGATTCACTCTGAGCGTGTGCTATCATTGTTTGGCAACGACATAAAATACTATGTCAACCCAACGGGTAAGTTCGTCATTGGTGGACCTCATGGTGACACAGGTTTGACAGGTCGTAAGATTATTGTCGATACTTATGGAGGCAAGGGTGCTCATGGTGGTGGTGCCTTTTCAGGTAAGGACTCGTCTAAGGTAGACCGTTCTGCTGCCTATGCAGCCCGTCATATTGCCAAGAACATGGTGGCAGCGGGTGTTGCTGACGAAATGCTGGTGCAGATCAGCTATGCCATTGGCGTTGCCAAGCCCATGAATATCTACGTCAACACCTATGGTCGTAGTCACGCAAACATGACGGATGGCGAGATTGCCAAGCGCATTGAGAAACTGTTCGACCTGCGTCCAAAGGCTATCGAGCGTACCCTCAAACTTCGTCAGCCCATGTATGTGGAGACTGCAGCTTATGGACACATGGGTCGTCAGTACGAGGTAAAGAAGAAAACCTTTACCAGTCGTTATCATGAGACGAAGACCATTGACGTGGAACTCTTTACTTGGGAGAAACTCGACCGAGTAGAAGATATAAAGCGCGAATTTGCGTTGTAAGAATTGATAGTAACAGACAGCATACAACAGCAACATACGGCGGTAGGGGGTGATTCTGCAGTTACCACCTACCGCCCGCTTACTCCGGCTCAGGTGCTGAGTTGGTTGCCACGTAATGCAACCCCTGCCCAACAGGATTCTGCCATTCAGTCACGCTTTAAGCCTGGTGAGATTCGTTGGAGTGAACGACCTGACACTCTCCATCTTCCTGGTCATGACAGAGGACGTAGTGCGCTGGATGTTAATCTTCCGCAATATTATCGCGAGGGTTTCTTTTCCAAAGACACCCTTTTTCATCCAGAACTTCGTGGAGGACGAAATGGGGTGGCAGGCGACCCAGTACCTTATACCGTCCATTCTGATAATCTGTTGACGGGATTGCTGCTCTTCTGTCTTATCGTGGCGGTGATTGCTTTTTCCAGCGTAAAGGATTTCTTGTTACGCCAGATTAAGTCTTTCTTCTACTTCTCCCATGAAACCACATCCGATATGTCAGAAACTGCTATCGAACTGCGTTTCCAGTTCTTCCTTGTCATGTTGGCAGGCTTGCTCATCTCGCTGCTATTCTATTTCTATACCTTATATTATATAGGTGAGACGTTTATCCTTCGTTCCCCTTATTATCTGATTCTGATATACTGGGGAATCATGTTGGCTTACTTCTTGTTGAAGTCAATACTCTATACGGTAGTCAATACAGTACTGTTTGATGGTAAAAGAAATAAACAATGGATGCGTTCTCTTCTATTCATAACCTCTGCTGAAGGTATCCTGATGTTCCCTATTATGATGGTCAAGGGATACTTTGATATTTCTACTGAAAGTGCAGGTATTTATGTCGTAATAGTGCTGTCAATCATCAAAATATTGACAATTTTCAAGATTTACATCATCTTTTTTAGCCGAAATGTCGTTAAATTGCAGATTATTTTGTACTTTTGTGCGCTCGAAATGGTGCCTTTACTGTTTTTGTGGAGCATCTTGAACGCTACGGCGAACATGTTGAAAATAAATATTTAGGACATCAATGATAAAGAAAATCTTGGTTTCACAGCCAAAACCATCCAGCGAGAAGTCTCCGTATTATGATATTGCATCAAGATACGATGTAGAACTTGTATTCCGTCCTTTTATTAAGGTAGAAGGGATAACAGCAAAAGAGTTTCGTGCGCAGAAGGTTAACATCCTTGACTATACTGCCGTAGTATTCACATCACGTCATGCCATCGATAATTATTTCACGTTGGCAAAGGAGATGCGTATCACTATTCCTGAGGACATGAAGTATTTCTGCGTGACAGAAACCATTTCGCTCTATATCCAGAAGTATGTTCAGTACCGTAAGCGTAAGGTGTTCTTTGGTACAACGGGTAAGATTGACGATCTGATTCCCACAATGGCTAAGCATAAGACTGAGAAATATCTCGTTCCCATGAGCGATGTTCATAACGACAGCGTCGCTCAGATGCTCGATGCCAAGAAGCTTAATCATCGTGAGTGTGTGATGTATCGCACGGTTAGCAATGACTTTACTCCAGAGGAAGTGAAGAACTTCGATTACGATATGCTGATTTTCTTCAGCCCTGCCGGTATTGAGTCACTCACCAAGAACTTCCCCGACTTTAACCAGGGGGAGAGAGCTATCGCTACCTTCGGCCCTTCTACAGCCCAAGCTGTAAAGGACGCTGGACTGCGCCTTGATTTGGAGGCTCCTACAGAGAAGTATCCTTCTATGACCAGTGCTTTGCAGCACTTCCTGTTGGAGAAACAAGGATAAAAGAAAGATGTTCAACGCCGGGCGTTCATTGTTCCCAAAACAAGAGCGCATGGTCAGCAGACTGCTGATAGAGACGCTCTTTGGCGGAGGATGCAGCCACTCTATGGCAGCTTTCCCGCTGCGAGTGGTCTATATGACCAGAGAGCGCAGGGACGATGAGGCTCCGATACAGTTGCTGATAAGTGTTCCTAAAAAGCATCTCAAGCATGCTGTTGACCGCAATAGGGTGAAGCGGCAGATTCGTGAAAGCTATCGTCGTCACAGGGAACTGCTTACGGGCTCATTGCCTGACAGCCAACAATTGCTGATAGCTTGTGTGTGGTTGTCTGACAGACAAGAATCATCTTTGTCCATCGAACAGAAGCTGGTATCCCTGATGCGACGAATAGGCGAAAAGCTATGAAGCAGCTACTACATTATCTGTCCAAAGCATTGGTATGGTTGCTCGTGTTGCCCATCCGCTTCTATCAGTTAGCCATCTCTCCATTGTTGGGCCCCTCGTGCCGCTTTACGCCCACCTGCTCAGAATATGCCCGACAAGCGCTGATGAAGCATGGTCCCATCAAGGGACTCTATCTCGCCATCTGGCGGATATTAAGGTGTAATCCTTGGGGCGGTTCTGGCTATGACCCAGTGCCCTGATCTAGTTTAGTCTAGGAATGCCTGGATTATCTACAATATCTAGAATAATAAATAAAAGAATAACGATATGAAAAACTTTGTTGAAGAACTGAAATGGCGCGGAATGCTGGCACAGATGATGCCTGGCACGGAAGAACTGCTCCAGAAAGAAATGGTAACGGCCTATCTGGGTACCGACCCTACAGCCGATTCACTCCATATCGGTCACCTTTGTGGCATCATGATGCTGCGCCACTTGCAGCGCTGTGGCCACAAGCCCATCATCCTCGTGGGTGGTGCTACGGGTATGATTGGCGATCCTTCTGGTAAGTCGCAGGAGCGTAACCTGCTGAACGAGGAGACGCTTCGCCACAACCAGGAGTGCATCAAAGCGCAAGTGTCTAAGTTCCTGGACTTTGAATCGAAGGATGCTAATGCTGCCGAGATGGTCAACAACTACGACTGGATGAAGGACTTTACCTTCCTCGATTTCGCTCGTGAGGTGGGTAAGCACATTACCGTTAACTATATGATGGCTAAGGATTCCGTTCAGCAGCGTCTCAATGGTACTGCTCGCGACGGACTTTCCTTCACTGAGTTTACCTATCAGTTGCTGCAGGGCTACGACTTCCTCTATCTCTATCAGCATAAGAACTGTAAGTTGCAGTTAGGCGGTAACGACCAGTGGGGTAACATTACTACTGGTACCGAACTGATTCGTCGTACCTTGGGCTACGAGAACGAGGCCTTTGCCCTGACCTGTCCGCTGATTACCAAGAGCGATGGTAAGAAGTTCGGTAAGACTGAATCAGGAAATATCTGGCTCGATGCCAAGCGCACTACTCCGTACAAGTTCTATCAGTTCTGGCTTAACGTCAGCGATGACGATGCCGAGAAGTATATTAAGATCTTCACCTCGTTGGAGAAGGATGTCATTGATGCCCTCGTCGAGGAGCACAAGCAGGATCCTGGTCGTCGCGTACTGCAGAAGCGTCTGGCTGAAGAGGTTACCGTTATGGTACATTCTCAGGAAGCCCTCGATGCTGCTATTGAAGCCTCTAACCTCTTGTTTGGTAAGTCAACGAAGGAAGGATTGGAGAAGCTCGACGAGCAGACTTTCCTCGATGTCTTTGATGGTGTGCCCCAGTTTGAGGTTTCTAAGGACCAGCTTGGTCAGCCCGCAATCGAGATGTTCACCACTGTAGCCCCCGTATTCCCCTCAAAGGGCGAGATGCGTAAGATGGTGCAGGGTGGTGGCGTATCGCTCAACAAAGAGAAGCTTACCGACCAGAACCGTCCTGTCACTAGCGACGATCTTATTGATGGTAAGTATCTGCTGGCACAGAAGGGTAAGAAGAATTATTATCTGCTGATAGTGAAATAATAGGTAAAAATTTGGCTGTAATCCAAATTTTTATTACCTTTGCACCCGCTTACAGCACGCTTGTCCAATGGTGTAATGGTAGCACAACAGGTTTTGGTTCTGTTTGTGGTGGTTCGAATCCGCCTTGGACAACGCAAAAAGAGTGATCTCAATCGAGGTCACTCTTTTTGTTTCTAATGTCGCTTCATTGTTATTTCCGTATCCAACCGCCACGACGGATTCGCTTGGCAACGTGTCCATTCTCGTCGTAGATGGATACTTGTTCCAAGTGACAATTGTCTGTAAAGGGGCGTGTGATGTGTCTGTCGTTTGAACGACGATGACCCTCTGGGATGTAGTTGCACACAATTCCTTTAACGTGGCGTTGCACGCTGAACTCTTCAGGGTTATCTACACTCTCGCTTCGAATGCTTAGGTAGAACTTGCCTAGCTCGCCCAGGCTGACCACATGACCATCTTTCAGGTCGCGAGCCACCACTTCCTGCAGTGCTGTCACAACAGCTCTTACGTCAGCTCTCGTCACAGAACAGCAGTCCTGGATTTGTTGTTCAATCTCGTCCAGCGTCACCTCGCTGCCTCGCAGGGTGTGTGCATACCACTTTCCATACGACTTGTTACTCTTGATGTTGTTCTTTCTTAGTTTAAATTTCAATGACATGATTTTGCTCTTTTTGTTTATGATAATAAAGCAAGTGCTTCTTTTGGCAGACAAAGGTACGCATTTCTCTGGACACTTGCAAGTGCTTTTCTTGCCAAAAGTAACTTTGTTCGTTGTAATTTAACTTATTTTGCATTGCAATTTAACTTATTTTGCTCGGTAAAATAACTTATTTTACTTTGCAATTTAATTTAAATTACAACTCTTACATACGCTTTTGACAAGAGAACGACTATCTTTTGGCACGTGAACGATTGTCTTTTGGCACGTGAACAACCGTTATTTTACATCCATGCAAGTCTCTTGAAATAAGTAAGCGACACGTGTCGATTTCTTAATCTATTCTAAATAGTGAAGGAAAAGGGTGGTAGTATGAAAGAAAATGCTTATCTTTGCTGAGCAAAAACTGCTAAAACGAATATGAAGACAAATTATGAATTGCGGTATGCAGCTCATCCAGAGGATGTGAAGCACTACGACACACAGCGCTTGCGTCGTGACTTTCTGATAGAACGCTTGTTTGCCCAGGACGA